>Ga0315339_1002802_pt1 | contig 12796 bp, 15 predicted proteins | sample ASW17metaG_FD_204514 | JGI IMG/M metagenome (GOLD analysis project Ga0315339, IMG submission 204514) | Ammonia-oxidizing marine archaeal communities from Pacific Ocean, United States - ASW #17 | ecosystem: Environmental > Aquatic > Marine > Oceanic | place: USA: California | collected 2016-12-05
AATTTCGTGGGACACCAAGTCCCCTCATATACATTATCCCTAAATTATTTTGGGCATTGGCATTCCCATTTTGGGCAGCACTTGTATACCATTCGACGGCTACTTTATAGTTTTGGCGAACTCCGGCGCCCTTCTCATAGATAACGCCAAGGTTATATTGGGCCAGTGTGACACCTTGCTCAGCAGCTCGTTTGTACCACTTTATGGCTGTCACTTTGTTTCGCGGGACGCCATGTCCCTTATCATACATCACACCAAGATTGTACTGCGCATTGGCATGCCCTTTTCGGGCGAGAGGTTCCCATTCACGTATTGCAATTGAGTTATGTCCCTTTCTATATGCATCTATGCCTTTCTGAAAATTTCCACCGAACACTTCTTTTGAATATGTTAGAATTAAAACAAGGCTTACGATATATTTTGAGAGAGATTTCATGAATTATTTTACGCAAAAAAGTGAAAATCTAATTCTAAGTTCTATCTGGATTTAATTGCTCAGTAATTAAGTTATAGCAAGTTTTAATCCTAATTAAAAAATTTGATAATTATTATTCTATTTGGAAAATTGTTTAGATAGGTTTGTCTCGCATGGTTAGGATGTAGGCAAAATAGTGGTTTACTAACACAAATCATATTGCATCGGAGATCCAATACCTGATTTACCAGTCCTTTACGAAAGTGACGGGCGTTTAGCTTGCATTACTCTGAACCGGCCTGAGGTTCTTAATGCGATCGACGACGCGCCCTACCCGCCACTTTAGAACCTGCGGTAAAAAGGGCAAATTCAGATCAAAAAGTCAGAGCAATTATTTTGGCAGGAGCTGACCGGTCTTTTTGCACGGGATATGACCTCAATTACTACGCATAATCCTCTGAAACTAATCCTGGAATTCAGGAAATGCCATGGGATTCAATCAAGGATTTTTCTTTCATGCAGAATACAACGAGTCAAATAATGAGCGTGTGGCGATCACACCTGCCGGTGATATGCAAGCTTCAAGGTTATGCTGTTGCAGGGGGAAGTGATATAGCCCTGTGCGCAGACTTACTTGTCAAAGATAGGCTATCCGCCTACTCGAGTATGGGGTTGTCCTACGGCGGCGATGTGGGTCTACCGGTTGGGTGTAGAATAGGTGAAGCGCAGGCTTGCTTAGTGGCGGCTTAATTGACGGTCTACAAGCTGAAGGATGGGGTTTAGGGCAAGCGTTCCGGAATCTGAGCTGGATGCTGAAGTCGAAAAACTTGCCCAGCGTATGGTCACCATTCCGCGTAACCAACTCGTTATGCAGAAGTTGATGGTAAACCAAGTTTTGGAGAATATGGGTTTTGCGTCCAGTCAAGTCCACGCCACACTATTTGATGGTATCGCACGCCATTCTCCCGAAGGAATCAATTTCAAGAAAAGAGCAGAAACATTTGGTTGAAAACAAGCGGTACAAGACCGCGACCAAGGTTCAATTGACTGGACTAAAAACATTCCATTCACCAAAATGAAGCTTGAAAGCTAAGGAGACATGCTGTGAAAAATATTCGACAGGTAGTTGGTTTAGTCACCCTTGCAATGCTAATTTCTAGTACTTCAGCCTTAAGCATGGATAAAAATGACAGGTTTAGAGTGGTTGGTGATTTTAGCTGTTCTCAGGTACTTGATAATTCCAATACCGCCAAGGTGCTTGCATACGCACAAGGTTTTGCAACCGCTACAAATATTTGGCTGGAGGCTCGAAAGGATCATTTTAAGGGAATGCTTGCCATTGAGATGGTAAATTGGGTTATCTCTAAATGTAGAGAAAATAGACTATCTACGCTGGGTTCCTCACTAACAACTTTGGTTAGCGAACTTACATCGGCCAAATAATTGTATGATGTAATAGGCCGTGGTTTTTATTACACCTAATATATTAGTCACCTAACCATCTCCATAAAATCAACGGCTATTAGCGACTATTTCAGCTACTTCACTCCCAGGGATATTGCCACAAATTATTCCAAATGGGTTCCTCCTGGACGGTTAATGATACTTAAGATATTTCACCTGTAGTCAGCCAAGCGGCACATTCTTTGCCTAATTCTTTGACGGCTAAACTATCATATTTTTTAATTTCGGTAGAATTCAATAACTCGCGCCAGCGTCCATTGACACCCTTGTAAATAAATTGTTCAGCCCCACCATCCCAGAAGGCACCACCCAGGGGAACGCTGGGTGTTGCATTAGCTTTCATATAATCAAAGCGGCAATGCTGAAGAATTTCATGCCAATTTTCTTCATTAATATCGATATCGAGAAATCCCGCAATTCGGAGAATTTCTTTGGGCATGTCTTTTTTTAAATTAGAAAAATGAACCAACATAACGTTGGGAAGATGACGTACTTCCCACCATGACCTAACATTTTCCCAGAACGACCAAAAGGGGTATCCATCATTATCAAGCCATTCGTGATAATATTGGACGATAGAATCGACAGGCTTAGTGATAGGGGGACCAACTAAACCAGGCGTTTCATTTAAGGCTTCATACCACAGATCGTTGGCTGTGCTGTGGTGGTTGTAAAGGCTCCAAACCACATCTCTGCCATCGCGCGCTATGTAAAGGTATTTTACTTTGGGTGAAAAGACTAACGCCTCAACCGGTAAATGGGTCTTAATAAACCGCCGGTGTGTCTGAGCTTCTACTTCCGCCAGCTTGACGTCCTTAGGAGGGACACGGAGATCAAGCCATGGTGACATATCAGCGACCGGTAGGCCCTCTTCGCCATCGAAGATTAATTGGCTAACAATCTGTTGTACCCACGTAGTGCCGGTTTTAGCGTACGTTGAAATGATGATGTCATCGTCTCGGAACTTGTAGTCATTCCATATGGTTGAATCAAAATGGTTGCTATGAAGTTCCTTATATTTTTGAGGCCAAACAATATTTTTCGACATCCAAGTCTACTCCCTTTTTTAGCTTATCTGCCGGAATACTACCTTTTATAAGTAATTGATGATTGTATATTGGTTTGAAAATAATGGCAAAAATCACGCTGTCTTGAATTTCAATATTTAATGATTTTACCTAATTTAGGTGGCTTCTAAAAACTTGATAAAACTGGCGCTGCACAGCGTCAGTTTGAGAATCTATTTCAGCAATAATTTCTTCTATGGTGCTGAAAGAGGAGTGTCGGACTAAAACCTTCAAAAGGCGGCTTTGTAGTTCTTCGCGTTCGAAGAAGTTTGGACCAATAATACGGATCATAAATTGTAGCCATTGCAAAAATTGAAGGGCCTCTTCGAGACTATTTGCTGCGCTTTCACACAAAATATTTGCTGTCTTTAATCTTCTTAAGGCGCTTAAAGTGCTTGTTGACAATATTTGGTCATTGTGGTTCGCGTTTGCGAGTTGAAGAAATTGCAAGATAAACTCTATATCTACCAGTCCTCCAATTCTGTGTTTAATATTCCATTTAGAGGCATCTTTTTGCTGTGTAATCATCTTCTTTCGCATTTCCACAGCATCTATGCGTAGTTTTTCTTCGTTCTTAATTGAGGTAAGTGTTGTCTGGATTCCTTCGCACACCATAGTTTGAACTTCTTCTGGACCAGCAACAGGGCGTGCGCGTGTTAAAGCCATAAGCTCCCACGTCCAGGCTTGTGTTTTAAGATATTGAAAGTACCTATCAATTTGGACGACAGCTGGTCCCACTCTTCCCGTAGGTCGCAGTCTAATGTCGATTTCGTAGAGTTTTCCTTCGGCGGTAGGTGCGCTTAATGCGCTGCAGATCCGTTGGGCTAAACGCGTAAAGTAAAGGGCTGGCTGTAACGGGCGAACACCATCCGATTTCTCAACGCTGTCATCAATATCGTATAAAAAGACCAAGTCCAGGTCAGATTCTGGCATCAATTCTCGCCCACCGAATTTACCATAAGCAATAGCTATCATGTTCGAATCCAGAAGTTTGCCGTGCTGGCGGACAAAATCGCGTTCAACTGCTTGCCAAATTTGTTGAAAAACAGTCTGGGCGAGATTTGTGAGCAATTGTGACGCCGTTTCGGTATTTATAATGTTTTGTAGGACCTGTATTTGGATTTTAAACTTTTGCTCGTTAGCTGAGCGACGGGTAAGATCCAGAAAATCTTCAATATTACCTTCTGGGGGTATGCCACTAATGGTTCTGCTCTTTAAGTTGTAAGAATTTTCAATAGGTTGGGTTATTTCTTCAGTAATCAAAGAGTCAAAAAGAGTAGGTGACCTGCTGAGCCACTCAGCTAGAGAGGGTGTATCACCCATAATTAAAGCTAAAAACTCCAAAAGTTTCTGATTTGATTTGATCAAAGAAAAAAATTGAACTCCAGAGGGTAATTTTTGCAGGAACCTGTCAAATCGAGTTAAGGCAAAATCGGGATCAATTGTATTGGATAAAGTGGATAATAGTTGCGGCATTAACTCTGTTAGAAGTTGGCGAGACCGTTCATCGCGTGTCGCAGGATATCGCCCATAGTGCCATCCACTAACAATATTAAAGACACTCTTTGGTTGACTAAAACCCATTGTTTTTAAAGTGAGATTTGTGTCAGGATGCAACTCATTACCAGTAAATACTAGCGATCCATCTAGGCTTAGGTTGGGTGAAGTCTCAAAGAGATCGGCATAGTGTTCTTGAACACAATTCAACACTGACAACAGGCTATCCTTAAATTCAGTCACATTCCCAAACCCTGAGAAGATTGCAACATTTTCTAGATCTTGATCTGATTTAGGTAACTGATGGGTCTGTTGGTCGTTTATCATTTGGAGGCGGTGTTCAATTTTTCGCAGGAAAAGGTATGCTGTCCGGATTTCTTGAGCTGTTTCTTTGCTGATTTTACCCTCTTCCATTAGTGCGCTTGTTGCTTTTAGCAAGTACTCGTGCCTAAGTTCGGGATAACGGCCAGCCCATATAAGTTGTTGTGTTTGAATGAAAAATTCAATTTCCCTGATTCCACCCTTTCCAAGTTTTATGTTGTGACCGTTTAATTCGTTACGGTTACGTATTGGGCGGGAGCTGATTTGGCGTTTAATAGAATGTATATCCTCAATAGCCGCAAAATCCAGATTTTTGCGCCACATGAATGGCTGCAGAGAAAGAAGGAATTTCTTTCCTAATTCAATATCTCCAGCGATTGGCCTAGCCCGAATGAACGCCATTCTTTCCCAGTTCTGACCAGAATTTTCATAATACCTCTGGGCAGAATCTACGGATACGGCAATGGGGGTCGACCCAGGATCTGGACGAAGACGAAGGTCAACACGGAGTACATAACCGTCCGAGGTTTGTTCTCCCAGTATTCTGATCAGAGATTTTGTTGCTTGAATTGCGATTTGGTTAACTATTCCGCGGTTATTTGCACCCAAAACCACGGGATCATAAAAAACTACAAGGTCTACATCGCTCGAATAGTTTAGTTCTCGTGCTCCGAGCTTTCCTAGTGCGAAGATGAAATAACCGGAGCTTCTCTCGGGGTTGTGTGTGTATTTGAGTTGGATTTTACCTTCTTGTGATTGCCTTGCTAAAATATGGCAACACGCGAGCGAAATAGCTTTTTCAGCAAATTCACTCAATCGGCGCATTACTTTTTCGATTGACCAAACCCCTGCTATATCTGCCACCGCAATGACGAGGGCCACTTGTTTCTTTGACCTTCGAAGAAATGGCATAATTTCATTGGTATAAATTTTCTGGTCACGCCACGCGTTCAATCTCTGAAGTATATCGGCAAACGTTTTCTCAGGTCCATTTTTAAAAAGATGGAGTGCAAATTCCGCCTCGTGCTCAATAATCTGCGTTAAAAATGGACTATTACCTGAAATGGCGTCAAAAAGCTTTCTGCCGCGTTCTTGATTCAGAATAAGCTGGCAGGATTTCGTGTTCCGGCCATTCGACAACCAGTTCTGACGCCCGCGCTCTGCGCGGTTTGGATTGGAAGCTGAAGGCAAATCATCTTTGCGAAAAGAAAAAATCATTTTTCTTATCCGTACATGCTTACAACGCAATCTGGTCGTATTAGGTAAACCATAATGTACAACGATTGCTAAAAAAATACAGGCCGATCTTTAATGATCCCCGTGAGAAAATACTGAACCAAGCCTTATTCTGGTACAAAATAAAATTCTCAAGCTCGCCAACGTATTTATTTCCATCGCCGGTATCCCTGATGACTTTCCCGTGTGTCCGTCCATTCTTCCATTCAACCACTATGTATTGTTTACCCTTGGAAAAGGTAAGAGAGCCCACACAATCAGTTACTGCCCCGACAAGGAGGCAAACTCCATCCCTCTGTTGAGGACAACAAAAGCCAACAGAACTGGCAGCAGTCGTTTCATACTGTGATGGTGGCATAAAGTTGAATAAAATTGAAGTTAGTTGGTGATGAGATTATCGCTAGGGCTTTACAGTCTGCCAAGTAGGTTAGTTGCTGTATTTAGGACAGTTAGCTGGCTCCTCAAGGCATCTTTTGGATAGGGCTTGCGCCTTTTTCAATTCGTCTTCATCAAGCTTCGATTCAGCACTATTGCGGTTACGGTGTGCTTTTTTATGACCGTTAGCGACTGCTACGTCATACCAAACAAAGGCCATTATATAATCCCTCTGCACGCCCTTACCTGCCTCGTACATCCAACCGAGGGTACCCTGGGCCTTCTTATGGTTCTGTTCAGCGAGGGACCTTAGGTACATTAAAGCAGTTGCATAGTCGCCCGCCCTATAAGCGCGAGTGGCAATTTTATAGCTTTGCTCACTTTTACTTAGCTCTTCTTGGACCTTGATATGGTTTCGGGCAATCACTGGATGTGCCGGTAAGATAAACAACACTGTAATGAGAGCTAAAAACTTCATGGTTTTATTCTAAACCAACGGGCCCTTCCTCCGCAATCCATTGCAGGTTATTCGCGATGGCAACTCTCTTTCAGCAACCAAAAACTGCGGGCTTGAGATATAGCCCGTAACCGCCATACGAAAGGCCCCTTCACCCAAAGGGGGAGATGAAATTTAGCCTAAAAATAGTGTTAAGGTGCTTACTATAAAGAGCCTTGCCATAGACATGGTCTTCACCTTAAACGCAACTTTTTGTTTTTACTGCAAAAAATGGAGCGGGCGATGGGATTCGAACCCACGACTTCAACCTTGGCAAGGTTGCGCTCTACCCCTGAGCTACGCCCGCAAAGATGACAGTCCCTTATACTATAGCGAAGGCAGAGGCCGGATAATACGCTTAGTTATTCTCAAAGCAAGGTTCATGTTAAGTTTGAATAGCCTCATATTGTAGTGAAAGATATATAGCTTTCTCTGAAGGTTGAGATATTCTGGAATTATACTTGGGATTATTGGGGTTCTATAAGCAGTATGTTGACGGCTATATATTTGCGAGTATGGATTTGTAATAAAGCGTCTAGAGAATTTTCCTTCAACCACACGTTTTGCTAAATTCAATCCATCAAACGCATGGCTCCCTTGAAGTCGCAGTAATATGACCTTTAGTTGGACTAACGTGTTAGCCATAATTCTTGAGCTTAGGAAAAAGGGGCAATAAAATTTGTTATTGGATTAATCTATTTTTTGGAGATAAGCGTGCCGGTCTCAGATAAAAACCTGTTTGACTCGTTTGCCGTTCTTGGAATTCAAACAACTACAGTTAGACATTCCCCAATGTTCACAGTGGAAGATGGAGAAAAGTTGCTTGTCGATGTTCCTGGAGGACATTGTAAAACGTTATTTTTAAAGAATAAAAATGGTAATCTTTGGCTTGTTGTAATGTTAGGGAATATACGTTTCGACATGAAAATGCTACAAAAATAACTGGGTTCTTCACGACTATCATTCGCAAAACCAGATTTGATGAGGGAGGTCTTGGGGGTAGAACCAAGGCGCGGTATCGTCCTTTGCCCTTTTGAATGAATCGGCGAGGAATATCAAAGTTGTTTTAGATAAGAAGATGATGAGAGAGAAGTTACTTAACTATCACCCACTCCGTAACGACGCTACTACTAAAATAACAGCATCAGATCTATTAAAATCTATCTATACTATGGAGCATAAGCCAACAATCTTAGACATGTAGCTTAGGGTAGGTGACAAACATACAAATTGGTACCTTAAACACTTGCAAGCGGGCGGCCATAAGCCAATTATGACAAACACGAAACTTATTTCTCATTAAAGGAAGATCCATGGTGACTATTTTTAATACCGAAACCCCGGACACGGGTGCAGGTAATGGCAGCATTCCAGTTGGTGATATAATAAAAGATTCTGATACTAATAACTTTAGCTCGGACGTAATTGATCAATCGACTAAGATACCGGTGGTCGTAGATTTTTGGGCTCCGTGGTGCGGACCGTGCAAGCAGCTTAGCCCAACTCTAGATAAATTGGCTCGGGAATATGGCGGTAAGATCCAGTTGGTTAAGATCAATGTGGATGAAAACCAGGAACTGGCAACCCAAATGCGGGTGCAATCTATACCTATGGTAGTAGCTTTTAAGGACGGTCAACCGGTAGATGGATTTGCGGGCGCTTTGCCAGAAAGTCAACTTCGCCAATTCTTTGAAAAGCTCACGGGCAGTGAGGGATCGCCTACAGAACAGGCCTTGGAAAAAGCCTCTATGATGGTCGCAAATGGGGATACTCAAAATGCGGCTGAAATCTATTCTCAAATCCTTGCACAAGATCCGAAAAACGCTGCATCACATGCTGGAGTGGCAAAGTGTCTAATAGAAGCGGAAGGTATAGAAAAGGCGCAGGCCTATTTAAAGGGCCTTGACGCAGATATACTTAATAAAGAAGAAGTGAAAAGCGTGCTCGCAGCTATCGATTTGGAGCATGCATCAACCGATACAGAGGAAACAGACAGTCTTCGCCAGAAACTGGCTAACCGTCCCGATGATCCGCAACTGCGTTATGATTTGGCTATTGCGTTGTATGGTGATGGCTGCAGTGAAGAAGCTATAAATATTCTTGTAGAACTAGTTAAGACGCATAAAACTTGGAATGAAGAAGCTGCTCGGGCTCAACTTCTGAAAATTTTTGAGGCACTAGGTCATTCAGACCCAATTACTATTGAAGGCAGGCGCAAATTGTCGGTGGTTATCTTTTCCTGATGCGAGACCTTTTTAGCACACCATTCAAACAACTTCCGGAAGAGTTAAATATATTCCCGTTGGCGGGTACGTTACTCTTGCCGAGGGGTCGGTTGCCCCTCAATATATTCGAACCACGCTACCTCAACATGGTGTTAGACTCGCTCGGTGAGAATCGAATGATAGGTATGGTTCAAACCTTAGAAACTTCGGTTAATCCAATACCTGATGATGCTCGTTTCTTCAAAACAGGTTGTGCCGGGAGAATTATTTCATTTGCTGAAACAAAGGACGCCCGCATTGTTATTACCCTTGAAGGCATTTGTCGGTTTAATATTATGTCTGAAGTTGGAATGCAAAATGGTTATAGGCGTATACATAGTGACTTTGGACCATATGCCATGGATATGGATGGACCACCACAATGCGTTGATCGCGGAACCTTCATCAGATTGCTTAAAGATTATTTCGAGGTGGAAAAGATCCGAGTCGACTGGGAGATGATTGAGAAAACAGAAGACAGATTGTTGATGGCAAATCTGGGTATGATGTGTCCGTTTAACAGTCAGGAAAAGCAGGCTTTGCTAGAAGCCCGGGACTATTCTCATATGGTTGAAATCATAACATCGCTTATGGAGATGGCCATCCGTAGCTGTGACAAATCCTCGGTCAAACATTAGCTTCATTGGAAAAACGTAAGGATATTTTACAAATGAGCAATCAGGACATTGATCAGAAACTTCTCGAAATACTTGTCTGCCCCCTTACGAAAGGTCCCTTGGAATTTGATAGAGATAAGCAAGAATTGATTAGTCGCCAGGCCAAACTTGCTTATCCAATTCGTGACGGTATTCCGATAATGCTGGTAGAAGAAGCCAGAAAACTAGATTAGAGAACCATTACCTGGTCACCAGTGTGATAAAATGGCAGATTATGTTGTAAATCCTCGTATTCCGAAGGAAATAAAGCTTAAACGGAAGGAAAAGCTTTTAGAAGTGTGTTTTGATGATGGCGCCCTTTATTCTTTTCCAGCGGAATTCTTGCGTGTTCATAGTCCTTCGGCCGAGGTTCAGGGTCATTCAGAAGATCAGAGAAAAGTCGTAGCAGGCAGGCGGCACGTGGGGATACTATCTGTAGAGCCGGTAGGTCAGTATGCCATCCGCATTGATTTTGATGACACGCATGATACGGGAATTTACTCTTGGGAAATTCTATATGCATTTGGACTTCGGCAGGAAGAGATGTGGGAAGACTATATCTCTGAGCTTCAAAGCCTAGGATTAAGTCGCGACCCTTAAAAAATAACAATTTTTAGTTGGTTAGGATTTTAATCTATAATTTTCTTAGAGAGGACCCCGGTCAAACTTTAGTATCATTGTTAAATTAGAGACAATTTTTTACCTGTTCCATTTCTAATCTCTTGACCGGCAACTCAATTCTGCCTAACTAAAAAACATATTTTTGGAATTAGAAAATACAAATCAGGTGCATGATCTATACTCCTAATGTTAAATCGAAAGTCAGAAATCATCTCTATCTCCAACTCGCCCAATGAGGAGTAGTTAAGGATGAACCGATTGCCAATATTTGATAGTCCACTACTTTTAGGATTTGATCATTTTGAACGTATACTGGATCGCGTGTCAAAGGGATCATCAGAAGGGTATCCACCGTACAATATAGAACAAATTGATGAAGAGAATATTCGAATTACACTAGCCGTTGCTGGTTTTACTATGGATGATTTGGATGTTTCCATTGAAGACAACCAATTAGTGATCCGCGGCCGTATAGCGGAAGAAGATGTTAGTCGGGTATATCTCCACCGCGGAATTGCGGGCCGACAATTTCAAAGAAGTTTCGTTATGGCAGAAGGTATTGATGTTGTAGCCGCGAGATTGAAGCAAGGGTTATTGCACATAGATCTTCGTCGACCAATACCAGAGCCTCAAGTCAAGAAGATCAAAATTGAAAGTGGTGAGAGTAAAGAGAGCGCATTAGTTAAAACAATCGATTTAGAGTGAATTCAACATGTTTAGGAGGTAGAAAACCTCTATTTTGTCGGTTCGGCGTTCCTTTTTTCGTAACGCTAGCATACGGAGGGTCTCATTTGCGGTTTCAGAGCACTGCATTCTAGGACTCATGAAACCCCAGCTAAATTTACCTTGAAGTGCTATGCGCCCAAAATAATACCAAAGAACCGACAGATGTTAAGCCGCCTGATCGGCTGCTTTATCCGTGAGCAGAGAATAAAGTGCTTCCACACTATTGGAGCCACGCAATTTTTTGCAGATGGATTTATTTCGCATTAAACGTGACACTCGTGCTAATGCCTTTAAGTGCTCCGCCCCCGAGGCTTCTGGAGCCAGCAATAGAAAAATAAGGTCTACGGGACGTTCGTCAATGGCCTCAAAATCGACAGGTCGCTCAAGTCTGGCAAAATACCCACTAAGGCGACCTAGATCTTCCATTTTTCCATGAGGAATGGCAATTCCATTTCCAACTCCTGTGGAACCAAGTTTCTCCCGTTCTAAAAGAACCTCAAATACCTCCCTTTCTGCCAAATTATAGTTTTTAGCAACACGTTTAGAGAGTTCTTGTAGTGCTTGCTTTTTGCTAGTCACTTTAAGATTAGGGAGGACGCTTTCGTGCGTGAGAAGCTCAGCTATTTCCATATCCATCTACTGCCATCAGTCAAAGCCACCGGAACAATATGAAGTTCGAATGGACCCTTGTTTCCTATTTGTCTGTCATCCCAACAACATCAACAGGATACTAAATGGTTTCCACAAAGCACCTTGTGAAGTTTAATCGAATTCAGTAACCGTTTGCCTAACAAACTAACGGCGGGCGGAAGTTAGTTGGGTCGAACAATTTAGTCAAGTCACAGACGTAAGCGTATGAGGTTAAGAAGTTAATGTGAAGGCAGTAGATCTATTTCTCAGTCGGCGACGATGAATAGACGAAGGAATTTTCAACGCTTCACGGTACTTTGCGACTGTTCGACGAGCGATGTTTACACCGTCGTTATTCAAAAGTTCTACCAGTTTGTCATCTGATAAAATAGAGCTCGGCCTCTCTTCCTCTATAAGTGTTTTAATTTTATGTCGCACCGCCTCTGACGAATAATAATCGCCGCCGTTAGATGAACTAATAGCAGTGGTGAAAAAATACTTCAGTTCGAAAATTCCGCGTGGCGTATCGATGTATTTGTTTGTGGTTACACGACTCACTGTGCTTTCGTGCATCTCAATTTCCTTTGCTATATCGCGAAGCGCCAACGGTTTTAGATGTTCTACGCCGAGTTCAAAGAATGATTCTTGTTGGGAGACAATCTCACTAGCTACTTTAAGTATAGTTGTGGCTCTCTGGTGTAGAGATTTTACGAGCCAATTAGCCCATTGAAGTTTGTCAGTTACATAATTTTTATCATTTTTATTCCGCATTTTGCTGAAGATTTGGGCGTAGTAGGTATTATTCACTAATACTTTGGGCAATTCTGTAGTGTTAAGCTCGACTATCCAACTTCCTTCAAGTCCTGGACGCATGGTAACATCCGGTGTCACGGTCTGGGCTACAATCTGATCGAACGCATCTAGAGGGTTATGAGTGAGTGACCAGAGTTCACTAACCATATCCTCAATATCATCGAAATCTACGCAACAGAGTTCGGCCAGCATTTGATAATCATGCACCTTTAGAA
>Ga0315339_1002805_pt1 | contig 12790 bp, 11 predicted proteins | sample ASW17metaG_FD_204514 | JGI IMG/M metagenome (GOLD analysis project Ga0315339, IMG submission 204514) | Ammonia-oxidizing marine archaeal communities from Pacific Ocean, United States - ASW #17 | ecosystem: Environmental > Aquatic > Marine > Oceanic | place: USA: California | collected 2016-12-05
AATGGTACGAGGGCGACTGGAAGATGAACTTGACCATGACGCGCCGTCTCGGCGACATGATCTGGGTCACCATTCAGGAAACAACGTACCCGGCCAATAGCTCTGTGGGTTACCTGTGGGAGGAAGGTACGGACGAGAAGTACTTCACCCGCATCGGCTTCACGAAGTGGACCGTGCCCCATGATGATACCCACTGCATGATCATCGCCTGGCGGCATTTCGGCGACATCGACGTCAAGGGCGCAGGACGGCCCGAACTCGTGGGCAAGCAGACCGTAGACTTCCCCGGGCAGACGGGCACCGAGCCCTATGACGAGCGGCGGCGTAACCCAAATGACTTCGAGGCCCAGGTCGGCCAGGGGCCCGTGTCGGTGCACGCCACAGAGAATCTGGTGGCTCACGATCAGGGCGTCACCTTGCTGCGCAAGAACATCCGCGAAGGGATCGAAGCGGTACAAAGGGGTGACCCCATCCCCCGCCCCGCACAGAATGGCTTCCTGTTGTCCTGCTATGCGCAAAACACCGTGCTCCCCATCCCGGCGCGGCCAGGCGAGGATGATAATGAGTTGATGCGAGCGGTCGCGAAAGCCGCATTCGATACGGTTGCCTCAGGCGACGGTATGGCGGAACCGGCGCGCACGGCCCACATTCGCGCGGAGTTGAAGAAGTTGCCAAGTGATCCCCGTTTCGTGCAGCCAATTGCGGCAGCTAGCTGAATGAGCCCGAACATGAGCGAAGCCCAACAGTTTCGGCCACCCGAAGGGCGTTTCGACGGGTACGAGACGTCGACCCGTCCCGCCGAAGACTCCGAACTCACCCAGGTCGGTCCGGGAACGCCGTGCGGGGAATATTGGCGGCGCTTCTGGTTTCCGGTTGCAATGACGCAGGAGGTGACGGACCTTCCATTGCGCATTCGCATTTTGGGCGAAGACCTCGTGCTGTTTCGGGACAAGTCGGGACGCTACGGACTGCTCCAGATTCACTGCAGCCATCGCAACACTTCGCTCGAATTCGGCCTCATCGAAGAACGCGGCATCAGTTGTTGCTATCACGGCTGGCACTACGACATTGACGGGACTATCCTCGCGACTCCCGGCGATCCCGGGAGCGGCGTCAAGGAGCGCGTGCGTCACGGCGCTTATCCGGTCATCGAGTACAAGGGGCTCGTCTTCGCCTACATGGGTCCCTCGGCTGAAATGCCTCAGTTTCCCGTGTCCGAAGTGTTCAACCTTCCGGGCGTCGAGCTGGTCCCCTATTCCATCGACATGCCCTGCAACTGGCTCCAGGTGGGCGAGAATACACAGGACCCCATGCATGTCGTCTTCCTGCACTCGCGTGAGCGGGATATCCATTTCGGCTCGACGTGGGGCACGCTGCCGCAGATCGAGTTTCACGAGGAAGACTGGCGGATGAGCCGGACGATGACGCGACGTCTCGGCGACAAGATCTGGGTCTCAATTGGCGAGACCGCGTATCCCAGCAACAGCACGATCGGCTACCTGTGGGAGGAAGGCACTGAAGAAAAGTATTTCACCCGGGCAGGCCTAACGAAATGGACCATTCCGCATGACGACACGCATTGCATGGTCGTTGGCTGGCGGTATCTCGGTGACATCGACGTCAAGGGTTTGGGTCGGCGCGAGCTCCTGGGCAAGCAATCCGTTGATTTTCCGGGTCAAACGGGCGTCGCGCCATACGCCGAACGCCAGCGCGATCCCAATGACTTCGAGGCGCAGGTCGGCCAGGGCACCGTCTCCGTGCACGCCGCGGAAAATCTGGTGGCCCACGACAAAGGGATCGCCATGCTGCGCAGAAATATGCGGGAAGGGATCCGCGCTGTTCAACGCGGCGAGCGGGTGCCCCTACCAGCGCAGGATGGCTCGGCGCCGACCTGTTATGCGGGCCACACGGTTCTCCCCATCCCCGCCCAAGAGGGCGCGGACGACGATCAACTGGTGCGGAATGTCGCAAAGGCGGTGTACGGCACCGTCGTCTCAGGCAACGCGTATACCGAACCCGAGCGCACCGCCTATATTAGGAATGAGATCAAGAAGCTTCCGAGTGATCCACGTTTTGTACAATACATGGCCGCGGCCAGCTGAACGGGCCTGAGCATGAACGAAGCCCAACGGTATCAGCCGCCCGAAGGACGCTTCGGCGGGTATGAGATCCCGGCCCGCCCAACTGAAGACCCCGAACTCACGCACATCGGGCCGCGAACGCCGTGCGGGGAATACTGGCGGCGGTTCTGGTTTCCAGTCGCGATGACGCAGGAAGTAACGGACCTTCCCCTGCGGATAAAGATCCTGGGTGAGGATCTCGTGCTGTTCCGGGACGGGTCGGACCGTTATGGGTTGCTTCAACTTCATTGCAGCCACCGCAACACGTCGCTCGAATTCGGACTCATTGAAGAACGCGGCCTCAGCTGCTGTTATCACGGCTGGCACTACGACATCGACGGGACCATCCTGGCGACTCCCGGCGACCCGCAGAGCGGGGTCAGGGACGGCGTGCGTCACGGCGCCTATCCCGTGATCGAATACAAGGGGCTCGTCTTCGCCTACATGGGACCCGCCGCCGAGATGCCGCAATTTCCCGTGTTCGACACCTTTAATTTGCCAGGCGTGGATCTGGTCCCCTACTCAATCGCCATGCCCTGCAATTGGCTGCAGGTTGCCGAAAATACGACGGATCCCATCCACGTCGCCTACCTCCACATGCGCCAACGCGACATTCATTTCGCCCCTACCTGGGGCGGGATAAGGCTGATCCAATGGTTCGAGAGCGATTGGAAGATGAACGTCGTGGTTTCGTTGCGGCTGGATGACAAGATCTGGGTGGCCATTCAGGAAATTATATTCCCCGGTAATGGCAACGTGTCCTACCTGTGGGAGGAAGGGACCGAGGAGAAGTATTTCACCCGGGCGGGTCTCACGAAATGGAGCGTGCCGCACAACGATACCCACTGCATGGTCATCGGCTGGCGGCATTTCGGCGACATCGATGTCAAGGGAATGGGGCAGCGTGAGCTGGTCGGAAAGCAGACCGTGGATTTTCCCGGCCAGGCGGGAACCGAACCTTACGGCGAGCGCCAGCGCGACCCCAACGACTTCGAAGCGACGGTGGGACAAGGCTCGATCTCGGCTCACGCCGCCGAGCATCTCGTGGCGCACGACAAGGGAGTCACCATGCTGCGCAAGAACCTGCGGGAAGGGATCCGTGCGGTCCAAGCAGGCGAGTGCGTTCCCTTGCCGCCGCAGAATGGCTCGACGCCGAACTGCTACACGCAGTCCACGGTCCTTCCCATCCCCCCACAAGTAGGCCGAGATGACGATCAATTGCTTCTGGAAGTGGCCGAGGCCGTCTACAACACTGTGGCTTCAGGCGACGCGTACTCCGCTCCGGAACGCACTGCCTACATCCGGAACCAGCTTCGGAAGCTGCCCGGTGACCCACGATTTACACCGTCGGACCCAGCCACGGGCTGAGCCGACCTTCAATTCAGGAGATCTGACATGGTCGCCTATCTCGTTGCCCTTGGCCGCGTGCAAAAACCGGAGGTCCTACCCGAGCACGAACAGCACACGCCCGCCGTTGTCGCGGAGTACGGCGGACGTTATCTCGTACGCGGCGGTCCGATGGAAACGCTGGACGGCGAGATCGAGGACCGGCGCGTGGTCGTCGTCGAGTTTCCCGATATGGACCGGGCCCGCGCCTTCTATGAGTCACCCGGGTACCAGAACGAGCGGAAGCGCATTGGAGATGCCATCACGGCTGACATGTTCTTGGTGGAAAGCTACGAACCCGATCGGACTCTGCAGCCGGAATCCTGACGTCACATCCCGTAGAACATTGCTGAGGCGCGACATATCGTCATGACAGACAAGACGCTGAAAATTGCCGTGATGGGTGCCGGTGCGGTCGGCGGATACTTCGGGGCGCGCCTCGCCGCGGCGGGGTCGGACGTCACCTTCATCGCGCGGGGTGCACATCTGCAGGCCATCCGCGAGAATGGACTTTGCGTCGAGAGCCCCCTCGGGGACGTCACCATCGATCCGGCGAAGGCCACGGATGACCCGGAAGAGGTCGGACCGGTCGATATCGTGCTGCTGATGGTCAAGCTTTACGACGTTGAGTCCGCGGCGAAGCAGATCGTGCCGATGCTGGGCGCCGAGACCGGTGTGGTCGCCTTGCAAAACGGGGTCGAGGCGCCGGATATCCTGGCCAAGGTGATCGGCGCGAAACATACCATGGGTGGTTCGATTTACATCCCGGCGAAGCTCGGTGAGCCGGGAGTGATTGTCCACGGTGGCGGTTTTGCCAAGGCGATCTTTGGCGAACTCGACGGCAGCACGAGCGACCGGGCGCAGGCCCTGCAGCGCGCCTTTCAAGCTGCGGACGTCGATGCCGAGATCAACGCGGACGTGGTCGTCACGCTGTGGACCAAATTCGTCATGCTCTCGGCGGTCAGCGCAACTAATGCCATCACGCGCGGGCCCACGGGAACCGTGCTGAAGGATCCCGACATGCGCGCGATGTTCATCGCCGCCATGCGCGAGACAGAGGCCGTGGCGCGGGCCCGTGGGGTGAACCTTGAAGCGGACATCGTCGCCAAACAGATCAAGCTTGCCGAGGCCTTTCCGCCGGACGTGAAAGCGTCCCTGCTGCAGGATCTCGAGGCCGGCAAGCGCCTGGAGGTGTCCTACCTGAGCGGCACAGTTTCCCGGATGGGGGCCGAACTCGGTGTGCCAACACCCGTTCATTCAACAATCTATGCGGCCCTCAAGCCGTTCGCGGATGGGTGAGGACCGACTTACCCCTATCTAGCGGTTCGGCACTCCCACAGAACAACCTTTTGAATAAATGGTGTCAGACACCATTTTCTTGAGTTGGGACGATTAAATGTTGTCAGACACCATTTTTTGGGTCCCGGCCGCTTCGATGGTGTGCCAGACGTGTTGGGGTGTGGCGGGCATGTCGATGTGGGTCACACCGAGGTCTGAGAGGGCGTCGACGATGGCGTTGATCAGGGCGGGGGCGGAACCGATGGTGCCGGCTTCGCCGGCGCCTTTGATACCGAGCGGGTTCGTGGTGCAGGGAATCTCGTTGTAGGCGAGATCGAAGGATGGCACGTCGTCCGCCCGGGGCATGGTGTAGTCCATGAACGATCCGGTCAGCAACTGCCCGCTGGCCTCGTCGTAGGCGCAGTGTTCGAGCATCGCCTGGCCGATGCCCTGAACGATGCCGCCGTGAACCTGTCCATCCACGAGCATCGGGTTGATCAGCTTGCCGAGATCGTCGACCACCGTGTAGCGCAATACCTCGACCACGCCGGTGTCGGGCTCCACCTCCACTTCGCAGACGTGGCAGCCGTTGGGAAAGGTGAGGCCTGGCGGCATGTATTCGTTGCGTTCGGCAATTCCAAACCCCAATTCCGACGGCAAGCCGCCCTGGGTGTAGGCACGCGCCGCGATCTCTTCGAACGTGACCGACCGGTCGGTACCCCGAACGATGCAGATGCCATCGACCAACTCGATGTCGGCAGCCGAGGTTTCGAGCATATGGGCGGCGATGAGACAGCAACGTGTGGCGACCTGCGCGGCCGCGCGATCAACCGGCACGCCGCCGACCGTCACCGAACGCGAGAAGCCGGTGCCTGTGCCATAGGCCACGACGTCAGTGTCGCCCTGGACCAGCCTGATCCGGTCCAATGGAAGACCGAGGTGTTCGGAAACGATCTGCGCATAGGCGGTGGGATGTCCCTGGCCGTTGTTCTGCGAACCGATCAGCAGGGCGACACGGCCGTCTGCGTCGACCCGGATTTCCGCCATCTCGTTGGTGCCGCCACCGCAGGATTCGATGTAGGTGGCAATCCCGATCCCGCGCAGCCGTCCAAGAGCCTTGGCCTCCGCGCGGCGTTCGGCAAAGCCGCTTTCGTCCGCATTGGCGAGGGCGTCGGCAAGATTTCGCGGGAAATCACCGCTGTCGTAGATCTCGCCCATGCAGGTCTCGAAGGGCATCGACTCCGGTGGAATGAAATTCCGCCTTCTGATCTCAGCCGGGGACAGGTCAAGCTCCCGCGCGGCGGCATCGATGGTGCGTTCCAGCGCATAGCAAACCTCGGGCCGGCCGGCGCCCCGGTAAGCATCGACCGGGACCGTGTTGGTGAACACGCATCTGACCCGCACGTGTGCCGCCGGGATCGCATAGATCCCGACTAGCAGGTTCGACCCGGTCACGGTCGGGATCATTGGCCCGAAAGTGGAGAGATAAGCCCCCATGTCGGCGATGGTGGACGCCCGGATGGCGAGGAATCGGCCGTCGCCGTTCAGCGCCAGTTCGACATCCGTCACATGATCGCGGGCGTGGGTATCGGAGACGAAGGCATCCGAGCGGTCACCGCTCCATTTCACCGGCCGCCCCAGCGTCTTCGCTGCCCACAGCACGAGGGCATGCTCGGGGTACATGTTCTTCATGCCGAAGCCGCCGCCGACGTCCGGCGTAATGATCCGCAAGTCCGACTCAGGGATATGCAGCACGCCCTCGCAGAGGTAGCGCCGCATGCGATGCGGGATCTGATTGACCGCGTGGAGCGTATAGCGGCCGGAACCGGGATCGAATTCACCGATGGCCCCGCGCGGCTCCATCGAATTGACGACCACCCGGTTGTTGATCACGCGAAGCCGAACGACATGATCCGCTTGGGCAAATGCACCGTCAACGCCGGCACCGTCTCCTTTCGACCAGTCGACACAGACGTTGGCCGGCGCCTCGGACCAAATCTGTGGGGCTTCGGCTTCCACCGCCGAGGCCGTATCGGTTACGCAGCGCAGCGTTTCATACGACACCTCGATGGCTTCTGCCGCATCCCGCGCACCGTCAACCGTTTCCGCGACCACCAGGGCGACATAGTCGCCGACATAGCGCACCCGGCCGTCAGCCAACGCGGGCCGCACCGGCACGACTGCATCCGCGCCACCGAGTTTGTCGGCGCCGGGGCACGGCAGCGGACCCAGCCCATTCGCCGCCAAGTTCTCATACGTGAAGATGCCCAGGACGCCTGGGAGGGACCGGGCCTGACCCGCGTCGATGTTCAATATCTCGGCGTGCGCGTGCGGTGACCGGAGAATGGCGGCGTAGCCTTGCCGGGGCAGATTGATGTCGTCGTTGTAGCGTCCGTGGCCGCGCAACAGCCGCTGATCTTCGATCCGACGGACAGGCTGCCCAATGCCGAACCCGGCCACCAGTTAGGTCCCGTCCAAATAAATGGTGTCAGACATCATTTTTCAGGATGGCTATGCGTTGGCGCCGGCGGCGGTGGCGCCGGCGATGCGGCCGAAAACGGCGCCCGAGGTCAGGCCCGTCGCGCCCGGGTAGTTATGATAGAAGAGTCCGCCGACGAGCTCGCCCGCCGCGTGCAGCCCCGGGATCACGTGGCCGTCGGTGTCGATCACCTGGGCCCGCGGGTTGATGCGCAAGCCCCCGAAAGTGAACGTGATCCCGCAGGTCACGCCGTAGGCCTCGAACGGCGGTTCGTCGATCGTGTTGGCCCAGTTCGATTTCGGTACCACCAGTCCCTCCGTACAGCGCCCGTCCTTGACATTGGGATCGAAGAGGATGTCCGTGCGCACCGCCGCGTTGTACTCCTTGATGGTTGCGACCACGCCCGCCGCGTCCGTATCGTCCATCTTGGCAGCCAGTTCCTCGAGCGAGTTGGCCTCGATCTTCGTGACCCGCCTGATTCGATACTCGTCCCGCAGGATGTGCGAGACCTTGGCATCAAACACCTGCCAGGCGAACTGGCCCGGCTGGTTGAGAATCTCACGCCCGTATTTGGCGTAAGTGTAATTCCGGAATTCAGCCCCCTCGTCCAGGAAGCGCTGCCCCCGCGAATTGAGCACGATCCCCCAGGGATAGCTGTGCTTCTGGAATTGATCGCCGACGGTGAGGTCGCCGAATTCGGGGGCGTTACGGTCCCACGCCACCGCGTGACAGCCTGACCAGTTTCCGGCCGGCGAGGCACCGACGTCGAGCGCCATGCGAATGCCGTCGCCGGTGTTGAACCGCGAGCCCCGGACCTTGGCGAGATCCCAGCCCGGCCCGAGATAGCGGGTGCGCCATTCGGTATTCGCCTCGAAGCCGCCAGCCGCGAGCACGACACTGCGGGCGCGGATATCCCGGGTCCGCCCGCCATGACGCACGCGGACGCCGTGCACACCGTCGTCGTCCTCCAGCAGCGACATCGCGCGAGCTTCGTAGAGGACGTCGATGCCGCTTTGCCCGGCCGCCGTGTGAAGCGAATCAACCAACCCCGGACCACCGCCCGCCACCTCGACGGTGACGCCGCCCCAAAACTTGAACCGGCCATCGACCTTGAAGGCCTGACGTCCATAAACGGGAACGAAGCGGACGCCTTTTGATTTCATCCACTGCACAGTCGCAAAACTCCTGGTAACCAGTGCTTCAACCAGGTCGGGATCGCAGCGGTACTGGGTGATCCGCCCCATGTCGTCGAAATATTGATCCGAGGTGTATTCACCGAAATCAGTGATCTCCCGCTCTTCGTCGGAGAGGTCCACAAGCTTCTCGATGTCCTCTACGCCGTCATAGACAATCCGCATGCCGCCGGCGGTGAACTGGCTGTTGCCGCCCCGTTCATCCTGCGACGCGCGTTCGAGAACCAGCACGTTGGTCGTGTGTTCGCGCGCCGATAATGCCGAACAAAGAGCCGCGTTCCCGGCCCCGACAACGATCACGTCATAAATGTCTTTCACCATCGTACTTCACCTGTCTATTCGGCCGCATCCGCCGTTGCTAAGCTGGGCTCATCGTCGAGAGTATAGAGGGTATACGGGGTCTCGCACGGGGCACCCGGCGCCACCCACATGCGGGATTCCGTCAGGTCCATGACCACGGACGCCACTGTAACGATGTCGGCCCGGGGGTCGGCGTTGGCCTGCCGTGCGGCTTCGCCCGGGTGGCGACACACCGAGTGCGGGTGTCCAAAGTGGTCGGCCAGTGCGGCCTGAAAGCCTTCGACGGTGAGGGGCCGCGACTGTGCTTCGAGCCCCTGACGCAAGCGCCGATAGCGATAGAGCGAGTCCGGGAACAGCGCGATACCGGTGTCCCGGACGTGGCCGAGGCCTGCGACGAAATGGTTCGAGTGGGTCAAGATGCCGTCTTCGGCATACATGGGAAATACGCGCTCCGGCGTCATCTCCAAATCGAGTGCTTCGCCATCCCGGTGCGCGACGACATGATTGGACGCGAACGAATGCAGTGAACGGACAATCTGGCCTATGGCCTCGGGGAACGTTGCGCTGTGCAGCACGGCACGCCGCATCATGGCGATCGGAATGCCGGCCTGCGGCGGGTGATCACACCCAATGAACGAGCCGCAGGTGCCGATGCCGGCCTCGTTCAAACCGTGCCGCGCTAAAATTCCCGCTTCGACAAAGGTAAGGAACGCCGGTCCTTCATCCGGCCGCACCCGCAACACGACGGGAAGCTCGCCGCATTCCGCTTTCCAATCCCAATTCTGACCGATCAGCGTGTGGCCACCGGCCGCCTCGGGCAGGATCACGGCCACGGTGCATCCTTCGTCCGTCGCGCTTTCCGCGAACAGCAGTTCGGTGCGCGCATTGAGCGCGATGATCTCTTCGACGTCGCGGCCCGCGCCCTCGGCAATTCCCGTGATCTCCGCCAACAAGTCCGGGTACCGCTCTTCGATGGCGACGCCGAAACGTTGCGCACGGCGATAGACTTCGTCGCGGCTGCCGACGTCGCCGGAAATCCACGCGTCCATGTAGACGGCAATGCTCCGGGCGATCCGGTCCGCCGCAGCAGCGCCGTACTGGCGGCCGCGTTCGCGCGGGGGGCCCTCAATGGTGATCAGCGGGAATGGTTCGGTCGAGGCGCGCATCACGGCATCCTCTCAGGGTTCAAATGTTGCTCCGGGTTAGTTCTAGCTGTGACAAGCCCGATGGGGCAAGCAACGTGTCCGCCGGTTGACACATGCCCACGGCGGGCACAGTTTCGTCCCCGGCGTGGAGACGCCGGACACCCTGAGGAGCTGTCACGATGGAATTCCCCCGGCACGACCGCTACGACTTCGTCCCCATCGACGAACGCCTGGACTATTCGTGGCCTGACGGCAAGCGCCTCGCGGTCTACTTCGGAAACAATGTCGAAGAATTCGCCTTCAGAACCGGGCTCAACGAGGTCGGCCTGCCCGCGCCAATTCCGGCGACGCGGACCTATGCGCAGCGTGACTACGGCAACCGCGTCGGCATCTGGCGCATGTTGGACCTCCTCGACGACCTCGGCGCACCGGCGTCGCACAATATCAACACGGCCATCTTTGACCACTCTCCTCAGGTCGCCAAGCGCATCAAAGAGCGCGGCGACGAGATGATCGGCCATGGCCGCACGAACTCCGAGCGTCAGGACGTCTTCTCCGAAGCGGAAGAAAAGGAGATGATCGAGCACTGCGTCGAGGCCATCGAGAACAATGGTGGGAAACGCCCGACCGGCTGGCTCAGCCCGTTCCTGGCCGAATCCGCGGTGACACCCGACCTGCTCAAGGAAGCGGGCTACGACTACACCCTGAACTGGCCCTGTGACGACCAGCCATTCTGGATGCGGACCCGCGCCGGGCCCCTCCTCAGTGTGCCCTACACTATCGCCTTGAACGACCTACCCGTCATCGTCAACACCTGGCACTACTCGCCGCGACAGTACGCAGAAATGATCGTCGACCAGTTCGACGAGATGCTCGAGGAATCACAGCGCCGGCCTCTGGTGTTCTGCATTTCGATGCACACCTTCGTGCTCGGGTATCCCTTCCGTATCCGTGCCCTGCGCCAAGCGATTGAGCACATCATGAGGCACCGTGACGACATCTGGGTCACAAAACCCGGAGAAATCGCGGCTTACTGCAAGACCTTGCCCGCGGGGATCATTCCGGGCAGTTGAGCGAACCTTTCACCACGTACGAGATGCAAAGATCCATGCCAGACAAGCCGCATATCATTCTGATCATCACGGACCAGCAGCGCGCCGACAGCATCGGCGCCCTCGACGCGCCCTGGATGAAGACGCCACATCTCGACCAGGAGGGCACGGCGTTCTCGAACTGCTTCGTCACCTCCCCGGTCTGCGTCGGCTCACGGGCCAGCCTGTTCAGTGGCCAGTATCCCCACGGTATGGGGGTGTTCAAGAATTTTCAACCTTGGGAGCCGACTTGGGTGCGATCCTTGGCAGACGCGGGATATCATTGCGCCAGCATCGGAAAGATGCACATCAATCCCTATGATTGCGCTCGGCGGCTTCCACCAGCGATACGTCGTGGAAAATAAGGACCGTCCGCTTTTTCTGGAAGAGCACGACCGCGCCTTCCATGACGAGTGGGATAAGGCCCTACATGCCCGCGGGATCGTCAAGCCTACACGCTACACCCGATACGCCAACGACCCGCAGAGCTTTCAAGAGACGCTTGGCTGCTATTCATGGGATCTCGACGCGGATATGCATTCCGACAACTTTGTCGGCAATACCGCGTTGTGGTGGCTGGACGAGCGGAAGGCGGACACGCCGCTGTTCCTCGAGATCGGGTTTCCCGGACCGCATCCGCCCTATGATCCCACGCCAAACCACCTGGCAGCTTACGACGACGTGACGATTCCGGTTCCGAATGTGACCGAGGCGGAGATTGCTGCCCAGCCCAGGTCACAGGCCGAATACCGGCGCAATATGATGACGTTCAACATCGACTCGCTGGCATGGCGCGAAAACCTTTCGCCGGAGGAGCTTTTGCGCCTGCGGCGCCATTACGCCGCCAATGTTTCGATGATCGATGAGAAGGTCGGCCAGATCCTGGATGTGCTCGATGCAAAGGGCTACCTCGATGACGCCGTCGTTATTTTCACGTCCGATCATGCAGATGCGTTAGGCGACCATGGTCACATCCAGAAGTGGACGATGTATGACACGGTCGAACGCGTTCCCCTAATGCTGTGGGGACCAGGACGTATTCCGGCCGGCAACGTGGTGAACGACCTGGTTCAGCTCTCCGACGTAGCGCCCACAATTCTGGAATTGGCGTCTGTCGCCATTCCAGGGAACTTTGATACGAGGTCACTCATACCCGTTTGCACGGAAGGCATGCCGGGACGTGACGTCGTATACGCTGAGCTCGCCCGCGACCACATCCAGAGCGGTGCTGAATTCATCATCATGCGCCGGGATGCCGAGTGGAAGCTTGTCTGGTACCTTGATGAGCCGGACGGCGAACTCTACCGTCTCGCGGACGACCCCGATGAGGTCGTCAATCTATGGGCCGTCCGTGAATATGCCGAGAAGCGGGAGGAATTGCTGCGTGACCCCCAGGAATGGGCGATCCGGGGCATGCTGCAGACACGACTTGGGCCGTCTCGGAGCGCACAAGTCCCCATGCCGATCGACTGACCCTCGCCTAAAGATCAACCGCGTCGCTGGGCGGGAGCCTTGCGCAGGAAGAAACACGCAACCAGTCCAATCAAAAATATCAACCCGATCACGAAGAACATATCGTTGTACGCCATGATCGTGGCATCCCGTGCAACGAGCGCGTTCAAGGCGGCAACCGCCTGGTCCTGTGCAAGCTGTAGGTCCCCGCTATAGGCAAAGAAGTGTTGAGTCAGTTGGTCAAGCCTTGAAGTCGTTTCCGCGTCGTACGTCGAGACGTGCTCTCTCATGTGATCGACGTGAAAATCCGATCGTCGCGAAATCCCTGTATTTAGGCAGGCAATGC
>Ga0315339_1002806_pt1 | contig 12790 bp, 16 predicted proteins | sample ASW17metaG_FD_204514 | JGI IMG/M metagenome (GOLD analysis project Ga0315339, IMG submission 204514) | Ammonia-oxidizing marine archaeal communities from Pacific Ocean, United States - ASW #17 | ecosystem: Environmental > Aquatic > Marine > Oceanic | place: USA: California | collected 2016-12-05
AGGCGAATTTGCGTTTCGCAGGCAGCGAGAATGTTTTAACCAAGGTTTTCGGACGCCTGTCGGCGTGGCAGAATTGGATATTCAACCGGCCCAATGCCGTCGGTGAGCAGGGTGCCTTGAAGCGCTTCGGGTCCGGATCGAAACCGGATTACGATTGGAAGAGAATCTAAACAATGGCCATCGATTACAGCGAAAAAATCCCAAACAATGTGAACTTGGCGGATGACCGGCGCCTGCAACGCGCTTTGGAGCACTGGCAGCCAGGTTATCTGGATTGGTGGAATGAACTGGGCCCGGAAGGTTTTCAAGCAAAAGACGTCTATTTGCGCACCGCCGTCAATGTCGGCGCCGACGGCTGGGCACATTTTGATCACGTGAAGATGCCAGATTACCGTTGGGGGATTTTTCTAAGCGAGCCGAAGCCCGAACAAACCATCGGTTTCGGCGATGAGATGGGCAAGCCCGTGTGGCAGGAAGTCCCCGGCGAACACCGCGCCGCGCTGCGCCGATTGATCGTCACCCAGGGTGATACGGAACCCGCTTCGGTCGAACAGCAGCGCTTATTGGGCCTGACCTGTCCGTCGCTCTACGATTTGCGCAATCTTTTCCAAGTGAATGTCGAGGAAGGCCGCCATCTTTGGGCGATGGTCTATTTGCTGCACGCACACTTTGGCCGCGATGGCCGCGAGGAAGCGGAGGAATTGCTGCATCGCCATTCCGGTGATCCCGACAATCCGCGCATTTTGGGCACGTTCAATGAACCCATTGAGGATTGGCTGAGCTTCTTCATGTTCACTTACTTCACTGACCGCGACGGCAAGTACCAATTGAAGTGCTTGGCTGGGTCGGCTTTTGATCCACTGGCGCGGACCTGTCAGTTCATGCTGACGGAGGAAGCGCATCACATGTTTGTCGGCGAAACCGGAATCGGTCGGATTGTTGAACGCACTGTGGATGTGATGAAGGACTTAAGGAGCGATGATCCGGAGACGCTCCGCGCCGCCGGCGTCATCGACCTCCCGCTCTTGCAACGCTACGTCAATTTCTGGTTCTCATCGTGTCTTGATCTGTTTGGTGCCGACCAGTCGTCGAACGCGGCGGGGTATTTCGCCACAGGTGTCAAAGGCCGGCCCGATGAGGCCAAGTTCGACGATCATGATTGCTCGGAAACCATCGAAGTACTTGAGGTGCCTGATGGCAACGGCGGGGTCACGACGGTTGAGGCGCCGACCCGCAACGCCATGAACGAAATCACCCGCAATCTCTATGTCGGGGACTGTCAACGTGGCGTTGATCGTTGGAACAAGACCATTCAAGCGGCCGGATTTCATTTCCAGATCACCCTGCCCAGCGCTCGTTTCCGCCGCGAGATCGGCAGCTGGGGTGGCGTGCCGACTGACTTGGCCGGCAACATCATTGCCGCCGAGGCCTACGGAGGGCATCTGGCGTCAAGCCTGCCGAGCGATGAAGACCGGGCTTACGTCGATAGCCTGATGAAACCGGTCACTGAGCCCGGCAAAATGGCAGGCTGGATCGCGGCGCCCAGGCGCGGTATTCATGGTCATCCATTGGATTATGAATACGTGAAGCTGCATTAGGCCTGAATGTGGTTCTGTTGGTGGTCAATGGGCGTGTCGGCTTCGGCGGCATCATCTCGTTAATGACCATTCACAAGTTTTGAGATTCTCTGTCACACTGCGTTTATATATTTGGTGTATCCCCACAGCCGGGAATAGTGGCGTGGGCAGAGGACATACCAAAAATGAATACTGATCGAATGATGAGGCCGATCCCCGGGGCGCGTGAAAAACGCGGTACCGACCGGCATAAGTTGGACAATGTGATTGGCGTGACTGGCGGTGTGCCGTTCAATGGCGGTGTCATCCATGATGTGTCGAAGACCGGTGTGGCGGTCCAATATCCAGACGGCGCTAATGCCATAGACACCCCTCTGGAGCTTGAAGAGCGGGTAAAACTGACCATTGACGGTCTGTTTATCATTCCGGTCCGGGTCGCCAGGACATTTAAGAACGGTTTCGCCGTTCAGCTTGAATGCGATCTGGATATGTGGCGGGCGCTGACTTAATTATTTTTAAATCGCGGTGACTAGTGGCCGGCGTTGGCCATGTTGGGCAACCGGTGTGCGATGCCCTTGTGGCAATCGATACAGGTCTTTTCCTTGTTGGCTAGAAAGCGTTCGTGCTGTTTGGCCGCGCGGGGACTTTGTTGAGTGAAATCCATAAACTCGAAGTTGTGGCAGTTCCGGCATTCCAGCGAATCATTGGCCTTCAGCCGCGCCCATTCGTGTTGAGCTAGTTCCAGCCGCTTTTCCAGAAACTTTTCGCGCGTCGAAATAGTGCCGAAAATTTTACCCCAGACCTCTTTTGATGCCTGCATTTTCCGCGCGATCTTGTCTGTCCATTGATGCGGCACATGGCAATCAGGGCAGGTCGCGCGGACGCCCGAGCGGTTGGTATAGTGAATATAGTTGATTTGAGTTCCTGAAAGACGTTATTGCGCATCTCATGGCAGCTGATGCAAAACGCCTCGGTGTTGGTGATTTCCAGTGCCGTGTTGAAGCCGCCCCAGAACACCACACCTGCGATGAATCAACCAGCCGTCAAAAACGCTAGGCTGAGATGGCGCGTGGGACGGTTCAATAGCCGCCAATAATCGACGATCAAGGCCACCACCTTCACTGTCCGGTTCCCATTGGCTTCAAGCGACCGATAACCTCATCGACATCCAGGAAGGTGTTGCCGACCAGCGGATTGATGTCGTGTTGCGGTACGTGACACTGGTTACAGAAATACCGGCGTGGAGAAATTGACGCGCGGACCTGGCCGTCACGGTCCATGAAATGGGTGACGCTGACCATTGGCGCTTGTGATTTGGCAGTCGCCCGCCGGCTATGACAGGTCAGGCATTTGTTGACGTTTTTGTCGACTTGATAACTGCGGATTTTGTGCGGGATGGTCGGCGGCTGTTCAGGGTAATTTCGCATCCGCTTGAGATCGGTGTTCGAAATGCGAGGAATCCGGGGCGTGTTCGGCTGAGCCTTAATCGCGCTGCCGCGAAGCGTGGCGATGGTGTCCTCGGCTTGTGCCAAAATACTCGACCATCCGAGCCCGCCCATCAACAAGGCGAGTAAGGCGGCATACATGAAGTTTTTCATACCGCTACCACCTTCACCGCACATTTCTTGTAGTCGATTTGCTTTGAGATTGGGTCCGTCGCATCCAGGGTGACCTTGTTGATCAATCGGATATTCACTGCGGGCGTAAGTCTTGTGCCAGGATCGCGAAATTTAACGGCCTAATATAGCCGCATGGGTTCCAACGAAAAGGTCTCTTGTTGCGCTCAGCAAAACGAAGAGAAATGGTGCCGTCGGGAAGGATTGAACTTCCGACCTCGCCATTACCAATGGCGCGCTCTACCACTGAGCTACGACGGCTGGCCTGTAAGGCGGGCGCAAAATGCCATAGGGTGATCGGAGGCGCAAGCATCCGTATGGCCCGCTGAGATGATTTCCATGCCCCGCACGTGACTTGACCGCCACGCTGCCTGCTTTCAGGATGGATACGGTCACGGAGCACTCATGAACAAACCCGCTGAAATCGATAAAGCGCCGCCAACCAGCCGTGTCGGGCGTAAGCAGGACCGTGACAAGCGGTTAGCAGAGAAGTTGCGCACCAATCTAGCAAAGCGGAAAAGTCAGGCACGCGACCGGCAATCGGACGACACGGCATAGAAATCCGACGCAAAAATTTTGATATTGCCCTAATTTGGTCATCATGACGGTGCATAAGCTCGACCGGGTTGCTTGAGCGGCCCGGGCGCTTGATCTAAAAGCGGAAGCACTGGAAACGATAGTCTCAATGAAGGCCTGAACATGGATTGTATTCGAATCCTAGGCGGCAAGCCGCTGCACGGGGAAATTGCCATCAGCGGCGCCAAGAACGCGGCCCTGCCGCTGTTGGCGGCGAGCCTCTTGACCGATGAAACTCTAACGCTTTCGAATCTGCCGCATTTGGCGGACATCGCCTCAATGGCTCATCTGTTGCGGGAACTTGGCGTTGAACAAAATGTGCGCGAGGCCCCGACCGGCGACGCCAGCAATTGGGCCGGGCAGGTGATGGAATTGACGGCTGGACAGATTAAGGAAACGACGGCGCTTTATGATCTGGTCCGCAAAATGCGCGCTTCTGTTTTGGTTTTGGGACCATTGCTGGCTCGCGAAGGTGAGGCTCGGGTGTCCTTGCCTGGCGGCTGCGCCATCGGCACCCGACCCGTCGATCTCCATCTTCAGGCCCTGGAGCAGCTGGGCGCCGAGATTGAACTGGAAACCGGCTATATCAATGCCCGCGCGCCAAACGGGCTGCACGGCGGGCATGTGGTTTTTCCTATGGTCACCGTCGGCGGTACGGAGAATATTTTGATGGCCTCGGCACTGGCGAAAGGTGAAACCATCATTGCGAATGCGGCACGCGAGCCGGAAGTTGCTGATCTGGCTCACTGTTTGGTTGCCATGGGTGCCGATATCACTGGCATCGGCACCGATACGTTGCGGATCAACGGCGTTGAACGGTTGCACGGCGCCGCTTATGAAGTATTGCCGGACCGGATAGAGATCGGCAGTTACGCGGTTGCTGCAGCCATCACCGGTGGGGAATTGCTGCTAAAGGGCGCGCGATCTGAATTGATCCAATCGACCATAGATTTGCTAGGCCGCGCGGGCGTGGGTTTCGAAGAAGAAGAAAAAGGGCTTCGTGTCAGTCGAATCAACGGGCCATTGCGTGGCGTCGACTTGATGACCGAGCCGTTTCCTGGGTTCCCAACCGATATGCAGGCGCAGTTCATGGCATTGATGTCGGTATCCGAAGGGGCGTCGATGGTCACCGAGACTATATTTGAAAATCGCTTCATGCATGTTCCCGAGCTTTGCCGGATGGGTGCCGATATCAATGTCCACGGTGCCTCGGCCATTATCCGTGGCGTGCCGAGCTTATCCGGCGCCCCTGTCATGGCGACCGATCTCAGGGCTTCAGTGTCCCTGGTCTTGGCAGGATTGGTGGCGGAGGGTGAAACTTTGATCAATCGCGTTTATCATTTGGATAGAGGCTACGAACGACTTGAGGAAAAGCTTGCTCAATGCGGTGCGGAAATTGAACGAATGCATGGTGTGTAGCTTTTTCGATTCGCAGGTAGCTTGAAACCTGGGCGAAACCGGTGTGGCGCAGGATGTGTATCGATGCGAAGTCGAGTTCTCTTCATTGGATTTCTAACCCTAACGATAATTTTGATCTTCATTCGGTTTTCGGTTCTCGGAGACGCTGAGCCACGCGCGGATCAGGGGAGTATAATTGTCTGGATTCAGGACCTGAGGCAGTCGCTGCGATTTTGGCCAGTAGATCATGCTGATGCGGGGTTTGTTGAAAAATTAATCACTGACGAACACAGCTTTTTGAATATTTTGATCCGGCGCATCTATTTGGCGCAGGATCATATATTCGTTCTGCTCAGTGTTGCCTGGTTTTATTTGCTTTCTTTTCCGTTGGGCGTTTCTGCGGAAGCCCAAATTTTGGCTAGCATAATTGCCGGGACACTGGCTCTTTCCGTATTTGCGGTAATTCCGCTGAGCTTTCGGGGACGGATGGAACACAAATTTTCCACTGAGACGGCATGGATCACTGTTGCCGCCTTCATTCTTCTCGCGGCGAGCTCTTATCTATATTTGTATTCGGTGATTGGCATTCACAATGTCGGATTGTTGGGGTTTGCTATCTCTATCGTCATCACCCAGCTGTGGCTGAGTGGTATATCCATGGCGCCACCGGAAACACGGCGCCAAGTTGATATTCGCGCCCTGGTCCTTTTGTTGCTTGGTCAAAGTTTAGCGATTTACGCCCACTACACGACCGTTTTCCTGTTGGCGCCTGCAACATTTGCCAGCTTATTGTTTATCCGCCATGTGGAGGCCTCTTTTCGAAAACGGATTGTGTTTTTTTATGTCGCCGGCGTGATTGTCATCTTTTTGCCGGCCGTCGTGTGGGGCGTGATCAGCGCGAGCCTAGGCCCTCATCATGGCGATCAAGGATTTGCAACCCGACTGATTTGGGTCTTCACTCAAGAAGGATATTCTGCGGCAGAATTGTTGAGGCGCGTCATGCGTTGGGGGCATGTGGTGTCTGGTAGTCTGTCGTGGCCCATTGTTTTTGCCGGAGTTGTGGGTGTGATCGGCATTGCTAGGCGTCTTGGTAACGCCTTTTTGTTTTTCTTGGTAGGAATTCATTTTCTCGTTGGAATATTGATGCCTGGGTTCAATCAGTATGACCGAACCGGTGCCTATGTCCTGCCCATCCTGATTGTCGGCGCGGCTTGGTTATTTGTCGTGGCGTCGAATGCCGCGATATCGGCATGGCGGTCAGACCGCCCATCAATATGGTTTCGGTATGCTGTCCCCACCGGCGTTGTTATGGCAATCGTGCTGCATGGGTTCTTTGAAATTGCTCGGTTTTCGAATGATGTGACAATCCTGCATTGGGGGACTGTCATCCAAAGACATGTCGGCGTGCGACGAATGGCCAAGGATTTTCATAAAAAACTGCCGCAGGGAAGCGTTGTCGTTCCTTGGAACTACAAAGTCAGTCATATGTTTAAAATGTTCAGAGACGATACTCCAAATTCGCCATATTACCTGCGCACATTGGTATCACTGCATCGAGAGCTCAAAAACAACAACATACAACAGTATTTGAAGCGCCGCGGCATTCGAATTCCCGAGGGGACCCCTGTGTATATATTGGCTCCAGAAAAATTCGAACTAGGAATTCCAGTTTCCGATGTCGCTCAAGAAATTGCCCGAGCAGGATTTGGTTGGCAGGCTCCCATGTCAGTCGATCAGATTCAGCAAATGAAGCTTCCCGCTTGGCTGAGCTTGGGACAACATATGACAGTCTACGCCTTGCGTTGAGGCATTGTTTGATCCGGCCGAGCTAACCCACTATGAATGCCGCCTGACGGAGGTAGTGATGGCCAACGAACCTTTGATCTTGGCGCTCCCCAAAGGGCGTATCATGCGGGACGTGTTGCCGATTGTTCGCCGTGCCGGAATTACGCCCGAGCTGGCCTTTGATGACCCTGAATGTCGCCAACTCAGATTCCGGACCAATCTGGCGGGACTGGACATCATTCGCGTTCGGAGCTTCGATGTTGCGACATTCGTGGCTTTTGGCGGTGCGCACATTGGGGTCGCGGGCAACGATGTGTTGATGGAATTCGATTACCCTGAGCTATATGCTCCGCTTGATCTCGGCGTTGGTCAATGTCGAATATCCGTGGCCGAGCCGGCAGATTTTGTGACCGATGACGACCCTTCGCGATGGAGTTCAGTGCGGGTCGCGACGAAATATCCGGGCATCACCAGTCGCCATTTCGCACGGCGCGGCGTCCAGGCCGAATGCATTAAACTGAACGGCGCCATGGAACTGGCGCCGCAGTTGGGTTTGTGCCGGCGCATTGTTGATTTAGTGTCGACGGGGGCGACATTGGAGGCCAACGGATTGGTGGAAATTGAACGCATTTGCGATATTACCTCGCGCCTGACAGTCAACCGCGCGGCGTGGAAAACACGGCCTGAAGAAATCAACGAGTGGATCGGAAAATTTCAAGAGGCCGTCGATGCCAAAGCTGCTTGATACGCAAAGTTCGGGCTTCGCCGACGAATTCACGAATTTTTTGGATGGCAAGCGTGAGACCGCCCGTGACGTTAACGATGTCGTTGCCGGCATTCTCAATGATGTCCGCAGCCGTGGTGACGCGGCGCTTATTGAAGCAACGCAGAAGTTCGATAAATTCGACCTGACGCCGCAAACCATGGCATTTTCGCCCAAAGATATCGCCGCGGCTCGCGATGATTGCGAGCGTGGCACCTTGGATGCCTTGGAACTGGCGGCGCAGCGGATCGAAGATTTTCACCAACGCCAAATTCCTGATGACTTGGATCATACAGATGCGGATGGGGTGCGTCTGGGCTATCGCTGGACGGCGGTTGGCGCCGCCGGCCTTTATGTGCCCGGTGGTACCGCGGCATATCCGTCTTCGGTATTGATGAACGGAATCCCCGCCAAGGTGGCCGGAGTGGATCGCCTAGTCATGGTCGTCCCAACGCCGAATGGCGTGGTTAATCCATTGGTTCTTGCGGCTGCCGGAATTGCAGGCATCGATACGATTTATCGGATCGGCGGTGCTCAGGCGGTTGGCGCATTGGCTTATGGAACTGAGACAATTTCGCCGGTTGATAAAATCGTCGGTCCCGGAAATGCCTATGTGGCGGCAGCCAAACGCCAAGTATACGGCACCGTCGGCATCGATATGATTGCCGGTCCGTCGGAAATCCTGGTTCTTGCCGATGGAGAAAATGATCCGGCCTGGATTGCGGCCGATCTGTTGTCACAGGCCGAGCACGACATGGCTGCGCAAGCCATTTTAATGACTGACGATCGGGCGTTTGCCGATGCCGTGGTGGCTGCTGTTGATGGTCATCTGAAGACGTTGCCCCGCGCCGACACGGCCGGAGAAAGTTGGCGGAACTTTGGTGCGGTGATTATCGTTCCAGAAATTGCAGATGCATTGCCATTGATTGACCGCATCGCCCCGGAACACTTGGAAATCGCCACCGAGGACGCCCGGGCGCTTGCTATGCAGGTACGAAATGCCGGTGCCATATTCATGGGGCGCTTTGTTCCGGAAGCGCTTGGCGACTACCTGGCAGGGCCAAACCACGTGTTGCCAACGGCACGTTCGGCACGGTTTTCATCGGGACTCGGGGTCTTGGATTTCATGAAACGGACATCGATGATTGAGTGCAGTTCAGAGGGATTGAACGCCATCGGCCCCGCTGCTGTGACGTTGGCGCGCGCCGAAGGATTGGACGCGCACGCGCTCTCGGTTTCGATACGGCTCAACAAGCCGGCGCGATCCTAGGCCAGGGGGCACTGATGTCCGACGACAATCGTATCCTCAGCATCAATTTGGATGAGAAATCGGTTGTGCGACGTTCAGCACAGGTTGAGCACGAACGAAAAGTCGCGATCTTCGATTTGCTGGAAGACAATGAATTCGCACTCTGCAACGGCGAATCCGGGCCATATAAGTTGAACTTGGGGATCGAAGAGAACCGGCTAGTGTTCAATCTCCGCGGTGAGGATCATGCGCCCATAGATAAGCTGACACTGCCGATCAGTGTGTTTCGTAGGATCGTCAAAGATTATTTCATGATCTGCGACAGCTATTTTGAGGCCATCAAAACCAAGACGCCCTCTCAGATTGAAGCCATTGATATGGCGCGCCGGGGTCTGCATAACGAGGGCGCCGAGGTGCTCAAGGACCGCATGGCGGACGACGTGGAGATGGACAAGCCGACGGCCAGGCGCCTGTTCACGTTGGTCTGCGTGCTACACATCAGGGCATAGGCCGGGCATGGGGGAGATGCCTTCCGCGGTTCTATTCGCGTGCACGATGAATTCCGTGCGCTCACCGATGGCGGAATCGATCATGAAATTCCTTCACGGCGCGTGGATTTATGTCGATTCCGTTGGCGTTCGCTCTTTGGATATTGACGGGTATGCAATCACCGTTATGGACGAAATCGGTATCGATCTATCGCGCCACAATGCCAAGACCTTCGATGACCTTGAAGACAATTACTATGACTTGATCATACCTTTATCACCGGAAGCCCAACACAAGGCCGTCGAATTAACCCGGGTCATGGCCTGTGACATCGAGTTTTGGCACACTTTCGACCCTTCTGTGATCGACAGTGAAGACCGCGAACGCCGGTTGGAAGCCTACCGCCAAGTCCGCGATCAATTGATGGATCGGATCAAGGAACGGTTTCCGCTAACCAGCGCAGTGGATACTTGAATGGCCGTCGAAACCGTTGAATCCAATAGAAATCTTGCCTGGTAATGGGAAAACGCTTGACCCTGCTCGATTTGGCGCCATCTTTAGGCCCGATTACGAACAATATTGAGTGAATTATGGCCAAAGAAGAGCCGCTGGAGTTTTCCGGAACGGTCACTGAGATCCTCCCCAACGCGATGTTTCGGGTGAAGCTCGACAATGAACACGAAATTCTCGCGCATACGGCGGGGAAAATGCGCAAGCACCGAATTCGAGTGCTCGCGGGTGACCGCGTAAATGTGGAAATGACCCCCTACGACCTGACCAAAGGTCGCATCACTTTCCGCTTCAAATAATATTAAGGCGGCATGCCGGGTCACCTCATACTCGCGTCCGCATCGCCCCGGCGCGTTCAACTGCTCGCGCAAGTCGGCGTAATTCCGGTCGACATTGCCGCAGCCGAAATTGATGAAGCACCACAGTCCGGGGAACTGCCGAGTCAAACGGCTGCGCGCCTCGGGCGTGCCAAAGCGCAAGCAATTGCCATAAAATTTCCTGATGATTTCGTCCTTGGTGCCGATACGGTCGTCGCCTGTGGACGGCGCTTGTTGAACAAGCCCGTGGACGCCGTGGAAGCGCGGCGTTATCTCGAACTTCTTTCCGGGCGCCGTCATCGTGTACACGGTGCGATTTGCGTGTCGGCACCCGGAGGCCGGGCGCATGAACGTCTGGTGACTACGCAGGTGTCGTTCAAACGCCTGACCGGTGCTGAAATCGATGCCTACATCGCTTCGGGAGAATGGGAAGGCAAGGCCGGCGGTTACGCCATTCAAGGCCGGGCTGAAGGGTTCGTCAAAGGGATCAACGGATCCTACAGCAACGTCGTTGGGTTGGCATTGTTCGAAACGCTGGCTCTGCTGGATGGTCTCGGCGTAACATCCCCGAGCGAAAGAGGGGCCCGACAGAATGAGGGGCAAAGAGTGGCACATGACAGTTGATCGTATTCTCATTTCAACCGGACCCGGCGAGGTTCGCGTTGCTGAACTCAACGATGGCGAACTGATCGGATTGACGTTTGAACGTTTGGGGCACGAATCGAGGGTCGGGGACATTTTCCTGGGCCGTGTCGAGGCCGTCATTCACAATTTACAGGCCGCGTTTGTCGATATTGGATTGGCGCGTTCAGGGTTTTTGGCATTGCCTGAGGCACGCCCGGTGAATGGCGGACCGGACGACGCCATAGGTGATTATCTTAAAGAAGGCGACGCAGTCGTGGTCCAAGTGACACGCGACCCGGAGGAAGAGAAAGGCGCGAAGCTCACCACGCGCCCGGTTCTGACGGGCCGCGACTTGGTGTTCACGCCGAAGCAGCCTGGCATTTCCATCTCGCGTCGAATTAGCGACGCCGCTGAACGTGATCGACTGGATGCAGTGATGGCAGATCAGAAGAGCGGCGAAGGTGGTTTTATCTTGCGGACGGCGGCACAAGAAGCCGAGGACGAAGACCTAAAAGCTGAAGCAGGGCGATTGCGCCAGCGGTGGGCCGAGATCGGCACGCTGGCCGACACCGGTCAAGCACCGGCATGTCTTTACCGCGAACTTGATCAAGCACGCCGCGTGCTGCGCGAACAGGGCGGCGTCGATCTCAATGCGGTTCTTGTCGATGACGCTGATCTACATAAGCGTTTGATAGATTTCACCAAGGAAGAGATGCCCGATATTACTGAAATGCTGCATCTTTATCGTGGCGACGATACCTTGTTCGAAAGTGAAGGCGTTGAAGAACTGATTGAGATGGCGTTGGACACGACGGTTCCTTTGCCATCCGGCGGCGATTTAATCATCAGCGAGACGCCGGCATTGACCGCCATTGACGTCAACACGGGCAACGCGAGCGGCGGTAATCACGAACGATTGGCATTTGACGTCAACTCCGAGGCCGCGCATTCGATCGCCCATCAATTGCGGTTGCGAAATCTGAGCGGACTGATCGTGATCGATTTCGTTTCCATGCGCCGCACTGATAGCCAGGAAAACGTTTTATCGGTACTTCGCAAAGCGCTGGCCGATGATCCCAACCAGCCTTTCCTTGGCGGATTTACACGCCTGGGATTGGTTGAATTGACCCGACGGCGCAAGGCACCCAGTTTGTCAGAATTGATTTGTGACGGCCCGGCCCGGTTGATCAATTCACCGCTGACGGTTGCGTTGGGCGGCCTGCGGGCGGCGCTCCGTGAAGCCGTGGCGACGCCGGCGGCCGGTTATCGGGTAACCTGCCATCCCGCTGTCGCCGAAGCGTTGATGGGCGAGGCAGACGCCGCCCGCAAGCAAGCGGAAACCGAACTAGGTGGTGCGTTAGAGGTCACCGGCGACGCGACATTAGGGTTGGATACCGTGCTGATTGAGTCCCAAGGCGGGAAATAATGACGAAGCGGCCCGTCAGCGAAAATGTTACCCCCCTGAAGAATGCCAATTGTCCCATATGCGCAAATCTGGCGGTTCAAACCTATCGACCTTTCTGTTCGAAACGGTGTGCGGATATTGATTTAGGCCGCTGGTTGAATGAGGATTATCGTATTCCGTCGGAAGTGGCAGCTGAATTGGATGACGATGCATTCGCTGACGAATAGGCGCCCGTATCGTTCCTGGAAATAACCTCGGCGTTCCGGAATTTCAGCATCCTTCGCCGATGTGTTTCGGGCGCTGGACACACTGCGCTGTTTCCTTTACAAGCGCTCGATGCCAACACCGCTGATAAGGCGGTTGCCGCGTTCGCGGCAACCCGTTTCGGGGATGTGCCCAGGTAGCTCAGTTGGTAGAGCACGCGACTGAAAATCGCGGTGTCGGTGGTTCGATTCCGCCCCTGGGCACCACTTCTCTCCGG
>Ga0315339_1002808_pt1 | contig 12781 bp, 10 predicted proteins | sample ASW17metaG_FD_204514 | JGI IMG/M metagenome (GOLD analysis project Ga0315339, IMG submission 204514) | Ammonia-oxidizing marine archaeal communities from Pacific Ocean, United States - ASW #17 | ecosystem: Environmental > Aquatic > Marine > Oceanic | place: USA: California | collected 2016-12-05
ACGCCGATCGGCTTCTCAGTATCGTTCATCGCCAAGGGCAAGTCCTTCTTGACGAGTTGCCGGTCGCCGTACTGTGTTTGCGGCATCGGGTTCAATTTGACGTCAATACCGATTTCCGCGAGCGCCGAACGAATCAACGTTGCGATCGGCCCCAACCCGGATTCTTTCTCCGCCACATAGGCGAGGTCGAATGCGCCGGGAAATGCGTCGAGCCCCTCGCCACCCGGGTACCCTGCCTCCGCGAGCAGCGCCTTGGCGCGATCGAGGTCGAAGGTATATTGGATATTCGACTCATTGTATCCCGGATAGGAGGTCGGGATCTGGCCCATCCATTTCTTCGCGTGACCGAAGTAGCCGTCGCGAATGACACGATCGTAGGGGATCGCATGGGCGATCGCCTGCCGCACCTTGATGTTGTCGAACGGCGGTGTGGCATAGTTCATGTGAAGGAACAGGTTCTCGTTGCCATAAATACCCGCCACGTCGACGCCCCGAGCAGTGCGCAAGGAGTCAAACTCTTTGGGCGTTAGATGCTCAACGAGCTGGGCCTGTCCGGCACGCAAGATCGCCAGCCGGTTGCCACTCTGCGGAACCTTTTTGTAGATCACGCGGTCAATGTTCGCCGGTCCACGGTAGTAATCGGGGTTCGCAGTGACCACGAACTGCTTGTCTTTCTCCCAACTCTCAAGGCAGTAGGGGCCGAAGCTCGGAAGGCCGACGTTATTCGCATAGTCGTGGCTCCACGGATCGTCTTCCGTGGCGTTCGCTTCCATTATCTCCTTATCGAAGATGTAAAGGCCAAAGATGGTCATCACCGGAAGGAAAAGCTTGTTGGGCGCAGCTTGCCGGAATTGCACCGTGTAATCGTCGATCTTGACGATCTCGTCGCCGAGCTTCTGTACCTCGGCGTCACCGCCAAACACGTCCGTGGTAAACCCGGCGATTGAGGCAACGTTCGACAAGAACCAGACGATCGGCGCCGCGCCGCTGACCGACTTGCCGCGGGCGAAGGTGTAGAGAACATCGTCGGCATTGAAGGTCGCGCCGTCACACCCTTTGACGCCACGGCGCAGGTTGAACGTCCAGGTCAGGGTATCCTCGTCAAACGACCACGACTCGGCGAGGCGGCCTTCGAATTTGTTGAAGTCGAATAGCCGGATGCCTTCGTCGCTGACGCCAGCCTCCTGATAGTAGATCAGCGGCTCCATCAGATTGTCGACGCCCGTTTGTGTTGTCGGAATGGCTATGGCCGCACCATCGACGTTGAGCCCCGCCGGTACATCTTCGGCAAGAACCAATAAATCTGCGGCCGACGCGGCGCCCGCAAGCCCTAACGCAAACGCGCCTGAGGCGATAATTCTCGTAAGTCCCCTCATGATATCCCTCCTCCGGCTCCGCCGGCTATTGATCAGTCTTTAACTCGGCGCCGCCCTGGATAACGAGCCCCAGGACGCCACACAATGCAGACCCGCGGCGGCATCCCTTTTAGTGACACCGCGTCCGCCCTAAATACTACCTCACCGGGCAGGCAGCGAACACCACTCTTTACCGAGACCAAAGCACAACCGCCGGCCCGACGGCTCGCTTCGACCCGGGGACCCGTTGGTGTCGGCTCTAGCGTTGGCATTTCGAAGTTGGTAACGTAGCGGCGAGGCTCCCGCACTAGAACTCCGTTTTTCAAATGCGTCCTTGCAAGTGGAACTTGCGCACCTTGCCGCAACAAGTTGGCATGGTGTGGTTCGTATTTGGCGGTCTTATCGGTCCTCTGGGTTGCGGCCGGTCATGACCCGTCCCTATATCGAATTCATCCAAAGCCAAGTGCTGCCCTGGCAGCCGGGGCTGGCCGGCGGCAATCGCAGGAACGTCGAGTCCAAGACCTTAAGCCAAGATGCCGGCACCGCCGCCGTAACGGCATTGTTGCGCTATCCGGCCGGATGGTCCCACAACGGCGAACACCACGTTGCCGCCGATGAAGAATTTTTCGTCCTCGACGGGTGCCTAGAGATCAACGGCGTCGACTACGTGCGCAACTGTTACGCCAATTTGCCGCGCAATCATGGCCGGCGCTCGGCGTCCTCGGCCAAGGGCGCCGTGGTTATCACCTATTTCGACCAGGCGCCGATGACCGTCGCGGGAGATGCGGCCACCGATCCACGCAAGCTTGTCGAATTTGTCGAGGTGCCGCCGATGGGTGAACTCGGGAACGCCGATTTTGCCCGTCTCGGGAGCAGCGAATTCGATCCCGCCGGCCTCGGCGCCCGCATCCTTCGCGAAGACCCGGACACCGGCGAGGTGACCTGGATCATGGGCTGCGACGATGGCGGCTGGACCGAGAAGACCGCAGACGGCGGCTCGTACATGGAACGCCACCCAACCGTCGAGGAAATCTTCGTCGTCGCCGGTGCGATGGCGGGAAATCTCGGCACCGTCCACCCGGGCGCCTATTTCTGGCGCCCGCCCGATATCTGGCACGGGCCTTACGCGGTGCGCGGCGGCGGCTTTATCCATCTCAACCGCTGCCACGGTGGACCCTTCGCCACCGATTTTAAGACCGAGCCCGTCGCGGTCGATTTCGACACCCCCTACCGCCCGGCGTTGCCGCCGGACCTCGCCGCACTGGCGCGCGGCGAACATCACGCCTACGAAACCAACCACTAGAGAAACGTCCCATGGCAGACACAAACGTTGAGGGGTCCGGGCGACGTGTTGCGGACAAGATCGCCATCGTTACCGGCGCCGCAAGTCCGGTCGGCAAAGCGTGCGCAGAACTTTTTGCAGACGAAGGCGCAACGGTCATAGCGACCGACCACAAGCCCGGCGATGCCCGCATCGCGCAACACGATGCGTCTTCCGAAAAAGACTGGCAGCGGGTGATCGCAGAAACGCTCGCGGCGCACGGGCGCATTGATATCCTCGTCCAGACGGCCCAGGAGTTCTTTCTTATGCCGTTCCTGGAGATGTCGCTCGAAGACCTGCGCGGCGTCTGCCGCAGCAACGTCGAAAGCGCCTGGCTCGGCATCAAGCACACCATTCCCGCCATGCGTAAGACCGGCGGCGGCGCCATCGTCAATGTGTCTTCGGTTTTGGGCAATGTCGCCTTGGCCGATGCGGCCGCCTACTGTTCGGCGGCCTCGGGCGTACGCATCATGACCAAGTCGGCGGCCTTGGAATGTGCCGCCGCCGAAGATAACATTTATGTCAATTCGGTCCAGGCCGGTGCGGTGGAATGGGCCTTGCGCGCCGGCTCGGCGGGCGGCGCGGCAGCGGCCAAGGGCTCGCCCCTATTGGGACACCCGGCGGTCGAGCCCGCGGATGTTGCCGCGGCCGCACTTTTCCTCGCGACACCGGATTCGAAGTACACGACCGGCATGGATCTCATTATCGATGGCGGCCATGCCGCAGGGTGACGCCGGGACACGGCTGCGCCAAATAGGGGGACATTGAATTGGGTTGTCTTGCGGGAAAGGTCGCGATTGTCACCGGCGCATCGGGCGGACTTGGTCGCGCCTTCGCTATGGAAATGGCCGCCGATGGCGCCAAGGTTGTCGGCACCGGGCGCAACGTCGAGCGCGGCGAAAAAACCGTCTCTCTCATCAAGGAGAAGGGCGGCGAAGCCATTTTTCTACCGACCGATGTCACCAAGGAGGCGGCCTGGCAGGAGGTGATGGACCGGACGCTTCAGACCTATGGCCGCCTCGATTCGGTCATCAATAATGCCGGCGATTCCATACTGAAGCCGCTCGAAGACCTCACGCTCGACGACCTTCAATTCTTACTGCAACTCAACCTCGAAGGGTCGTTCCTGGGCACGAAGGCTGCCATGCAGACGATGGGTCCCGAAGGCGGATGCGTCATCAACGTCACCGTCCTCAGCGCCCTTGGCGGCAATCTCCACAGCACCGCCTATTCCGCCGCCAAGGGGGCGTTGTCGCACTTCACGCGCGCCGCCGCCCTGGCTGGGGCGCCGCGAAATGTTCGCGTCAACAATATCGTTCCGGGCGTCCTCTTCCCCAAGGGCGAACTCCCCGAGGGTGCCACCCGGGTCCACGGCGGCCGCAAGGGGGCGCAAATATTTGTCGACATGATCATCGCCAAGACGCCGCTCAAGCGCATCGGCGATCCCCCGGACGTGGGCCGCGCGGCCGTGTACCTGTGTTCGGACGCAGCGCGCATGGTCACCGGCATCGACATGATCGTCGACGGCGGACGCATGGCGCGCGCGCCCTAGAGCATTCCCCGATCAGTAGAATCGGATTTGTAGATGGGCGCCCCGCGACCCCCCTGGATGGGGAAAGGGTAAGGAACGAGGTTCCGGGTGCGTCAAACCGATCGGAAAATGCTCTAAGGGCTCAAATTCGACATTCGGCGGGCGTTCGGTGCTGCCGCACAAACCTGTCCAGCGATTAGATGCCGCGCCCGACCTGCTCGAGCGCATCGTTGGTCGCCGCCCAGAACCCGCGCGGGCGAGGCAATCGCCGATGGCGATGACGCCCGCCGGTGTATCCGGCGCCGCCGTGCCGGTCATTTTTGAATGTCCAATCCAAGGTTCCCGGGATTCATGACGCCATCCGGGTCCAGGGACTGCTTTAAGTCGCGAACAAGCCCCCAGGTCGCCGGGTCGAGAGCATCCTTGTAGCGGTAGAATTTCGCGATCTGCAGGTTCACTGCGCCCAACTCGAAGAACAAGTCCCGCAGGTCCTGTCGTATTTCCTTGGCAAGAGACCGCGCCGCCGGATTCGCGGCCAGGCCCTCGAACTTGCGGCGGTCGCCTTCTCCGAGGTGCCGCAAGTGAAGTTCGCTGACTTCGTCCGGCCAATAGAACGACGGCTCGAGAAGAAAATAGTTGGTGCGCACCGTCGTAATGTACGAATGCTTCATGCTGGCGGCGTCCATACGTTCTTTCCGCTCGGCGAAGAATTCCTCCGTGCGGCGGACGGCGTCCACCACCTTCGAATGGGGAAGGACGGCATTGGTCGGCACCCAGCGTTCGCCTTCGGCGCCGAGAAATCCGCGGACGGAATAAGGCTGCGAACGCATAGCGGCGACGAGGGTGTTGGCGATCTCGCGGCCCTTTTTCAGGCACACCTGGCGGGCCAATTCGAGGCCGGCCTCGGCCGCATCCTGATTGACACCCTCAACAACGACATGAAACGACCACGCCACACCGTCCAAAAAGTGCCGGCCCGCCTTGACGGCTTTTGCCGCTTGCCGCACGCCGCCGGCAAGGGAGGGGCCGGACTTCGCAATGCCGCCGATGGTCTTAATGCCGGCGCCGAAACTAACGCGCGCGGCACTTTGGTTCTTCACGGGATCAAGGCCAACGCCCAGCGTCACCACACCAAGCCGGCCGCAGGCGGACGATGCCGCGGCCAAATCCTTGAAGTTGTCGAAAGCGAACGAGGCCAGGGCCTCACCGGCGGGCGCGGGGCGCAGCGCCAAGGTCGCCCGTGTCTTGATGCCAAAGGCGCCGGTGTCGCCAAGAAACAGCCCCGTAAGATCGGGTCCGTAATTGCGGTAGAAAGGTGACCCGCCATCGTGGCGGCCGCCCGAGCCCGTGCGCACGATCCGGCCATCGCCAAGGACAACCTCAACCCCGAGAACGCCGTCCATGCCGTCCGGGACGTTCTGCGACAACGCACCGCCGACTGTCGAATAAATGCCAGAGAACGGCGGCGTTATCACCGGCAAAAAGCGCTCGCCCTCGATCGTCTCGCTCAGCTTCCGCCAAGTGCAGCCCGCGCCAACCGTGACGTACATATCCTGGGGATTGAAGTCGATGATGGAATCGAGACGGCGCAAATCCAGCAGCACCGCACCTTCGCGGTCCGGGACATAGCCCTTGGTGTAGGACATCCCGCCGCCGCGGGGAATGACCGCACACCCGGCTTGGCGGGCCGCCCGGACGACCGCCGCGACTTCGTCCGCGTCCGCCGGCTGGACCACGACCTCGGCAACCGCGGCGCCGTCCCAAAAGAAGATATCGCGGGAGAAATATTTCCGTTCGACGGCATCGACGATGACATGATCCAGCCCGACGATCGCGCCCAGCCGTGCCACGAGGCCGCTCGCGGCACTTGGACTTTCGTTCACGGTCATGACAGATCGCTCCCCACTGATGAAGCCGGGGCGTGGCTATCCCGGGCCCCCCCCTACCCCACTACGACAGCCTGGAGCCTGTCCGGGCGAGGGCGCTACTTCGTCGCGCTAAAGAAGTACCAGGGGCGCGGCGCGTCGTCGGCCGCATCGCCCTCGACTTTATAGTTCCGTCCGCCGGCGCCGGGCTGCATGGTCTCGCTGATTTTGGCGCGGGCGAAACCGGCGTCGACGCCGACTTGTTCGAGGTCCATGTCGTGCAAGGTGCCCCAGAACGGCTCCGCGTTGCCGAACGTGTCCCAGTCGCGCATAAACTGCTCGTAGGGGTCCATGCCTTTGTACTGGGGCTGCTCCAGATGGATCATCAGGCCGTCCGGCTTCAAGACGCGGTGGATTTCCCGCATGATATTCTTGATGCCCTTGGTCGAGAGTTCGTGCATCACCGCGGTCGTGAAAACGAGATCGAAGCTGTTGTCATCGAAGCGCATGTGCTCCGCGTTCTGCTGCGAAAAATGCACGCCGGCACCGAGCGACTCGGCGCGGGCAAAAGCGTAGCGCAGCATGGGTACGGCAACGTCGATCGCGTGGAACTCGGCATCGGGGAAACGGGCGGCGACCGGCACCGTGCCGTGCCCGATGCCGCAACCGACGTCGAGGACCTTCATTGGATTGAGGCCGGGGTGCTCGCGCGCGAGATAGCTCGCAACCGTATGGCCAAAGGCGTCGACGTAACTCCCTAGGTAACCCTGGGTCAGGGAATAGACGCCGCGGTCGTATATGGCGGCGGCGTAGACATCGTCGTCGCCGCTTTCACCGCAATAACCGCCCGGCATGCAGTGGATATCGACCGCCGTCAGGTAGCGGGGCAATTCCACGGCGTCGTCCAGTTCCAGCGAACCCTTGGGGTTGCGGACCCGTGTCTTGGCGCGCAGCTCGGCATCCTCGCGGGTAACGCTAGCATCGGCAGCATCCCACATCATCTCTTGCGCGGTGCGCCTGAGCGTGCTCCACATCTGGTGATAGGGGTCGCGCCGCATGTCTTGGCGCACTTCCTGGCGGTCGCGCGGCGGGCGATTGTTGCGGCGGACGAAAGCCGGCAACACGCGCGTCTCATAAACGTTCTTGTTGCCCGGCAAAAGATTGGCAAAGACGTGCGAATGCAGTGACTGAACGAAGTCGTCGCGCGAAGCTTCGTCATGCATGGCATCGACACTCATTCCATGCTTGGCCATGTTCTTGAAACTGATGGAAGTGAAATCTTGCGCCTGCGCCTCGGCCATGGTGACCCCCCGGCTGGATGGACTGACGGAACACTATAGGCATTCTGTCAGCCCGATAAACAGACATGTGCCGGACGACCCGCCAGACTGGGGTCTTCGCCCCCGCAGCCGCATGTCCGAGATTCCGAAATCGGGCTCGCCGGAGCCCATGCCAAGATGATGGCGGCTCCCGCCGGGAGCCACAGAAATGATCGAAACCAAAAGTTTGGGGTGGTTGCGGGCGCTCACTACCAGCGTTACTTGCAACTTACCCGCGGATGGATCCCGCACCTCGCAAACCAGCCCTGACCGCCGATTCCCGCTCGTATTTCACGAGTTGTCCGCCGAGACGCGACGTCCGGTTTGGGCGCACAAGCGGGCTCCGAGCCCATTTACCACAATGTCCGATTTTGGCTGAGGCTGTCGAAGAACACCGAACTTGGCTGGTTTCGGTGTCCTCTATTAGTAGGAGCGGACTTTTTTTGCCGCTTCCGGCCAGTGCCGGGCGGGTCGGGGTTCCCAGGTTTGTTGGTTCAGCTCCGGTGCCTCGTTCAGGCGGTCTTCGGGCGCGGTGGCGGTATGACGGTGAGCTTGGCCAGGCGCCTCAGTTTTTGCACGGTGGCGGTCAGCAGGAACTCGTCCCCGGCGCCGCTCAAGCCACGGAGGCGGAGTTTCGTTAGCGCCAGATTGCGCTTGACGTCGCCGAACAGGATTCAGTTATCATTTGCTCTGACAAGACCCACAATCTGCCAGTCGGCCAACGAGGTGCAGCCACATGGTTCTTCTAGTCCGTGACGCAACCGCCATCTACCCGTGCCAACGTCGTCAGGAAGCGCCGATCCTCGACGGTTGGATACTCATCGACGGTCAGGTGATCACCGCGATCGGACAGGGACCACTGCCGCCGGAGATCGCGGGCAACGCAAACGTCGCCGAGGAGATTAGCGCGCGCGGCAAGGTCGTCATCCCCGGTGGTATCAACTTGCATCACCACTTCTGGCAGTCGCTTACACGCGCCGTCCCGGAGGGTCTATCGGCCACCAGCCTCTCTTGGCTGAGAACGATGTATCCCCTATGGCAAGAGATTGACCCGGCCTCAGTTCAAGCGAGCGCTAGTCTAGCGGCGGCCGAACTCTTGCTCACTGGCGCGACAACAAGCGTTGACTTTCCTTTCTTCTTTCCCGGCGGACAGTCCGACCTGCTCGACGTGGAGATCGAAGCCGTACGCGATCTTGGGTTGAGACTCCATGCGGTGCGAGGCTGCTCAACCGTGCTAGAAGGATCGATCGAGCGGGACCTAGGACGAATACCAGGCGTCGATCGCATCCGTCTTACCGAGACTGAGGATGAGGTGGTGGCTGCATGCGAGCGGACAATAGCCGACTACCACGACGGCTCCAGGTTCTCCAAATGCCGCATCGGCGTGGGGCCGACGGTACCGCTCTTTCGCAATCCTGACTTCATGCAGACCCTCTCTCACATCGCCGAGGTTGCGGGATGCGAGCGCCACACGCACCTCCAGCCGCGCCCTAATGAGGAAGAGGAGTGCATTTTACTCCACGGATGTCGGCCCACAGAATGGCTGCGGCGGATCGGCTGGCTCGGCGAAAAAAGTTGCGTCGCGCACTGTACGCGTCACACCGACGAGGATATTCGAGTCCTGGCCGAGACGGGCTCCGGCGTGGCGCACTGTCCCAGTCAGAACATGCGGCTCGGCTATCCCGTGGGGCCCGTACCTGAAATGCGAGCCGCGGGCGTCAAGGTGGGAATAGCTGTTGATGGCGCCAGTAGCAATGACGCGGGCAGCTTCCTCGGCGAACTCCGATTGTCGCACATGGTTCACCGTCTCGCGGGGCTCCATCGCGACTACGGTCCCGACACGTGGCTAACCGCGCACGACGCGCTGTGGATGGGGACGCGTGAGGCGGCGGCAATCCTCGGACGCGACGACGTCGGTCGCCTGGAACCAGGCTGCGCCGCCGACCTAGTTCTGATCGACTTGCGTCAGATCGGATATGCTGGAGGCCTGCATGATCCTCTCTCCACCATTCTCTTCTCGGGAGACACAACGATCGTCGATACGACGATCGTGGGTGGCCGCGTCGTCGTAGAGGGCGGGCGCCTCAAGACGGCGAGCGAGGCGCGCATCATCGACGACGCCAACCGTGAGTCGGCGCGGCTTATCGAGCGAGTCCGCACTCGTACCGGCCTCGGCTTCGGCAGCCTAGCGCCAGAAATTGCGGCTGCGTGCGCTTGCGGTTAGTGCGGAGCAGAGCGGGGATCGAGGATGGACGTTACAGCGTCCGAGCCGTCAATTTTGACTTGCGGTCGCGGGAATCGGAGGGGCTGCAGCAGCGCCTGACGCCTCAAGCGCAGCCGCCGCCCGGAAGCATAGATCCTCACGCCAGGGCGGACCGATTATCTGCACCCCGATGGGAAGCGGACCAGCTTCCGGTATCGGGACCGCAATCACCGGTAGGCCGATGAAGGAGATCGGCTGCGTGTAACGGCCCAGATGGGCGCCCACGGCAACTTCGACGCCGCCGACGACCATCACCTTCTCGCCGCCGCGCGGCGCTGGGATCGGTGTTGCGGGCGCGATCAGGATATCAACTTGCTGGAACAGGGCATCCACGCGGGCACGGAACCAGTGTCGAAAACGAAGTGCCTGAATGTACCACGCTCCAGGAACAAGCGCACCCGCGAGGAAGCGATCGCGCGTCCGCGGATCGAACTCGTGAGCCCGGGTCCTAAGATTGTCAAGATGGAGGCTGGCGGCTTCGACGGCGGTAACAATTGCCGCCGCAGCACGAGCCCGCCCCGCCTCTGGGATCTCAACAGTTCGTGTCGTTCCGAGCGCCGCCGCCGCGGCGCGCACCGCAACCGCGGCCGCCGATCCGCAGCCTTCAGCGAAGTAGCCGCCAACAACGGCAATACGCTGGTCCCCGGCACCGACCCCAATTTCCGGCGCAACTGCCTGGCTAGCGCGAGGTGCGCAGGCAGGATCGCGAGGGTCGGAGCCCTGGAGTTCATCGTAAACGAGAGCCAGATCAGTGACCGAGCGAGCCAAGAGCCCAACGTGGTCCAGGCTGTTGGAAAAAGGAAATGTCCCAGCACGCGATAGCCGGCCGAAAGTTGGCTTAAGCCCAAAGACGCCGCACAGAGATGCGGGAACGCGGATCGAGCCGTTGGTGTCGCTACCCAGGGACACCGGAACGAGGGCGGCGGCCACGGCCGCCGCCGATCCGCCGGAGGACCCACCAGCCACGCGCTCCGGATCGTGAGGATTTCGTGTCCAGCCGTAATTCGTGTTCTCCGTTGTGAAGCCGTACGCGTACTCGTCCATGTTGAGCGAACCCACAAGGCAGGCCCCTGCCGCCTTAAGGCGGGCCACGAGTGTCGCGTCCTGGCTCGCCGGTGGATTACCAGCGTTGATCCGAGACCCGGCTAGCGTCGTGACGCCCTCGACGTCAAATAAGCTCTTGACCGCGTAAGGCACGCCTGCGAGACGACCGAACGGAGTCCCGGCCGCGCCAGCCTTGTCGACGGTGCTCGCTTCTCTGACTGCGCGCGTGCGAGTGATATCGGTGAACGCGCACAGAGCCGGCTCGATCTTGTCGATGCGATCGAGAGCTCCCGCTACTGCCTCCTTTGCGGACAGGCTGCCGTCTTGCACTCGGGCGACGGTGCTCGCGACCGAGTCGGGCTCGGTCACGGCGTAAAGACAGGCGCCGGCTCATCCTCTACTGCCAGCGCGAACTCGGTCACAAGTTGGGCGTAATCCCGAAGAAGGGAAAGGTTGGCGACGATATCTGGTTGCCAGCGCGGGTCGAGTTCGAGCCCGAGGAGGATGGCCGTCTCATCGATGTAACGCTCTACGGGAGTGTCCAGAAAATGCAAGGCGGCCTCACGTTCTCGCCACGACCGCAACCACACCCCCGCCGACCGGGCCTTGGTGGTAGCCCCAGCCGGCCGAGGCGTAAACAGCGGGATCGCCGACGATCGATGCAATCACGGCGGACAGCACCGCCCGCGCCGGCCGGGTGTTTAGGTCTGAATCCGTCAGGAGCGTGGTCCGTCGGCCGCGCACCCGCCCGTCCAGAGGGACTTGGCCCTTTCCAAAAAGGTTAACGATGCGCTCACGATCCGCCTCAAGCACCGTCTCCCCCACGTCTATGCCGGCGGCGCGCAACGCCATGCGAACACCCTCGCCGTCGATCAGGTCGTCAAGGCGGTGATGGGAGACGACATAGCTGCTCAACGCCTCTCGCGAGTTGCCTATGAGGAAAACACAACATTCAAGAACCTCGATACCGGATGATGAGGCGCCGCGGGTTGTGTAGAGTTCGCTATTGCCGCAGATGTCGGTGTCTTCGTAATGGCCTACTTCATCCAGGCCGACGGCAATTCCAAGGGCGGAGGCACCGTTTGAGTACCCCATGGACCGCAGCGTGTCCTCCGTCACCGTCTTTTTGCCGCGCCGGCGGGCATCATCAATACGATCGCTTGTCAGTAACGGACACTTGACCTGGACGTAGTGGGCGTCCTCCGGCGAGGCAATGGCGGCCTCGCTCATTGCCCTTCGGACCGCGTCGGCGACGAGCTCCACTTGGACACGCGTCCCTAGCTCCTCGGGTAGGAGGCCACGCGTCCTCGCCATCGCAAACGAAAGGCGCTTCTCCGACCCGGCTGCCCGCCGATCGATCCACTTGCGAACGAAGACGGTCGCGTGCGGTGACATTACCCCCTCGCACCCCCCGGACATGACAAACGCAACACGTCGCTCAAGCTCCTCCTCTGTAAGGGCCGCACGCTCCATCAAAAGATCGCGAAAGCACCGGTGCGCCAGCGGGCGCGAGAAGTCGTTGACACGACCGTTTCCCTCCGTCTTGGCGATGATAGCGACGACATCGGCAGCCTGAAACGTACCCTCGTCGAGCAGTGTGGCGAGGCCAGAAACGTCGTCGGGGCCACCCATCGTGAACTTGTACGCGGCGCAATCCCACATCGTTTGTTCCTCCCCGGCGCAGCCCTAACGGTCTTCTTCCTGGAGCAGCGAGACATGGGCGCTGACGATGCGCCATCCTTCCGGCATCCTCACCCATGTTTGGCTCTGTCGGCCGACACGCCCGCTTCCCGTTCTCAAGTACTCCGTGTTGGCGGTTCCAAAGTCACGCCCAAACGTCGTGATGACGGTGCGGACAAGGGTCCGCGGGGGCGCGCCTCCCTGTCGGGCCCGGACGCGGCGATACTGGGCAATCTCGTCATACCCGTAGAGGATTTCTGCTACGCCATACCGCAACGCACGCGGATCGGACCAGAATAATGCGGCCAGCTCATCGGGCCGGTTGCTCATCAGCGCCTGCTCGTATCTATGGAACTCTCGCGTGAGCTCCTCAACGACCTCAGGCAAATTTACTCCTAAGCCG
>Ga0315339_1002809_pt1 | contig 12780 bp, 15 predicted proteins | sample ASW17metaG_FD_204514 | JGI IMG/M metagenome (GOLD analysis project Ga0315339, IMG submission 204514) | Ammonia-oxidizing marine archaeal communities from Pacific Ocean, United States - ASW #17 | ecosystem: Environmental > Aquatic > Marine > Oceanic | place: USA: California | collected 2016-12-05
GCTCGCGCGGCCACGCGGCCGCCGGCACAGCGTGGCGATCGTCCGATCGGCCTGACTCAAGCGGCGGTCAAGCGCGGCCATGGTTTTGCCCATGTCCTCGCTGTCGTCGTCGAGCCATACACGCAACGTGTCGAGATAGATCAGCGCGAGCCCTTGGATACGAACGAGCCCTTGGAGGCCAGAGGCGCCGAGGCCTGCCGCCTCAAGGGTCAACGCCATCGAACACGCGATGCGCGGCGAGCGGCAGACCGCCCGCAACGGTCGCCGCGACAGATCGCGCACCATCGCCCGCGCCGCCTCCTTATCGGGACGCATGGCATCGAAGCGGCGCATCAGCGCCTCGAACAGCCGATCGCGGGCACTCTCACCTTCGGTGACTTGTTCGGTGGCGGCCAGCATCGCCAGATCGACCTTGTGCGCGAAAGCGTTCATCACAGCGCCCCGCGACGGATAGTGCCGCAAAAAAGTGCCCAGCGGAACCTCGGCCGCCGTCGCCATCGCGGTAAGCCCAACATCGGACCAGCCCTGGCGCGCCACCAGGTCGAGCACGTTGTCCAACATCCGCTCGGGGGTAATGGGTCGTCTTGCCATGGCCTGCGTCTCCCTGCCGCGACACGCGCAGCCGTATTATAAAGATCACCGCCCCCAGCGTCCTCGCGCCGTTTGCAGAAGGGGGCTAGCCGGCGAGTTCGCGGGATCGCGTGGTCGCGGCGGCCACCGCCTTGCTCATCAGCGGCGTGAGGCCATCGGCCGCCATCAACACCCGAAGTGCCGCTTGGGTGGTGCCGCCAGGGCTTGTCACTCGTTCGCGTAAGATCGCCGGCACCTCGGGCGCCACACGGGCAAGCTCGCTCGCGCCCGCCACAGTCGCGAGCGCCAGCTGGTGCGAGAGTTTAGCAGGCAGTCCGGCGTCAACGCCGGCCGCGGCCAGGGACTCGATCAACAAGAACACATAGGCCGGACCGCTACCCGAGACGCCCGTCACCGCGTCCATCAAGCCCTCGTCCTCGACCCACGCCACCTCGCCGATCGCTGCCAGTAAGGTCGTGCAGGTGTCGCGCTGCCCCGCGCTCACCCGGGCGTTGGCGCATGCGACTGACATCCCTCGACGCACCAGCGCCGGCGTATTGGGCATCGTCCGGATGACGGCAGTCGCCTCTCCCAGCGCCGCTTCAAGGACGCGAATCGGCGTGCCGGCGGCGACCGAAACGAACACCGGAGCGCCAGCAGTATCCCGATAGGCCGGTATGACCGTGGCCATTTCCTGGGGCTTGACGGCGATGACGACGACATCGGGCTCGAACGCCCTATCCAGGGCCGTCGGCGCCGCCACGACCGCGACGCCGCGCGCGGCGGCGGCAGCCGCATTGGCAGGCGCGGGCTCGACCACGGCGATATCGGAGCTCGCGACACCCTGCTCTATCCACCCGCCCAACATGGCCGCGCCCATGTTGCCGCAGCCGACCAAGAGTATACGACTCGGCACTATCTGCCTCGTCCCGTCGATTTATGTGCTGGTCGGCGAAGCAGGCCTCATGCTTCGCCGGCCGTATCGATCATGGCGGCGGCGACCGCATCGGTCGGCGACTTGCCGCCCCAGATGACGAATTGGAAAGCCGGATAGAAACGCTCGCACTCGCACAATGCGACGCGGACCAGGCCCTCGAACTGCGCTGAGGACGCCGCCACCCCGCCCATCAACTGCGCGTGACGAAACATCAACGTCCCGTCGTCCGCCCAAAGGGTGAAGTGACCGAGCCACATGCGACTATTTATAAGGGCGAGCAGCGTCCGCACCTCACCGCGTCGCGGTTCGGGCACCATGGTATCGAAGGCGCAGGTAAACTGAACGGCAGCGCTCTCGGGCAGCCAATGGAACCATAGGTGATAGCGACACCACGGGCCGTCTACGTTGACGCTGATTTCCTCTTCGTTGAAGCGCTCGAACGGCCACTCATGGGCCGACAAGATGGTCTCCACCACGTCCAAGGGATTGGATTGGGGATCGCTGGTCCGGGCAACTGCTGACGCCATCAATCGCGCTCCGCGATACCATATGTTGTATGGAGGAGCCTCCACGATACAACATCTATAGATTGCCAAAAGGTCGCCGGGGACGCAAGCGCCGTCTCGGCACTCGTTTGGCGGCACGGCTTTCAGCGCGCCAGGGCCGCCCGCCGCTCTAGGCCCTGGTTCGCGTCGTCGCGGCGGCGCTGGCCGTTCCACCCGGGTTGGCAGCCGCCGATTTTCGCGCGCGCTGTTTGCGAGGCTGCTTTTCTAGCCTCGCTATCCGTGCAGCCAGCGCCTCGTTTTCCTCGCGCGCCCTGGCCGCCATTTCCTTCACCGCCTCGAACTCCTCGCGGGTTACCAGGTCCATCTTGGCGAGAATGCTCTCGAATTGCTCGCGCAGGCGGCCTTCGACCTCTCCGCGAGCGTCCCGCAATGTACCAATGGCGCCGGTCGCGAGCTTAACGAGATCGTCGAGTAGACGATTCTGGCTCTGCATTGTCATGTTATCGGTGAAAGTCCGTTGGGATTCAAGGGCGCTTCCTTGCGAGCGTCGAACCCCATGCCTATAACCGCGCGGCGGCGAGCGGAGATCCACAGCGCATGCTCTTTCTTCAAACACTGCCGATCATCGCCTACCCGGCGATCGATCCGGTGTTGCTCGAGATTGGACCCCTGGCGATTCGCTGGTATGCACTCGCCTATGTCGTGGGGCTCATACTGGGCTGGCGCTACGTCATTCGGCTGGCGCGGCGGGACACCGAGGTGGTTTCGCGCCAGGACATCGATGAGTTCCTGGTCTGGGCGATGCTGGGCATCGTCATAGGCGGCCGGCTCGGTTCGGTATTGTTTTACCACCCCGCCTACTATCTCGATCATCCGCTACAGATCCTCTTCATTTGGCAGGGCGGGATGGCGTTCCACGGCGGCCTTCTCGGCATGATCGCCGCGCTGGTTCTGTTCGCGTATCTGAGGCGATTGCCGCTGCTCGGTCTTGCCGACTTGATCGCGTGCGCCGCGCCAATCGGGTTGTTTCTCGGGCGCCTCGCCAACTTCGTCAACGGCGAGCTTTACGGCCGGACGAGCCAAGCGCCGTGGGCGATGGTGTTTCCCCATGCGGGTGCCGAACCGCGCCACCCGAGCCAACTCTACGAAGCATTGCTCGAGGGGTTGGTGCTGTTCGTCCTCTTGTGGGCGATGGCGCGCCGCGGCGGCGTCAGGCGACGCCACGGCCTGCTCAGCGGCGTCTTTCTATGTGGCTACGCCATCGCGCGTATGATCAGCGAGGTATTCCGCGCGCCCGATGCGCACATTGGCTTTCTCGTCGGCGGAATAACGATGGGGCAACTGCTTTCCTTGCCGCTCCTCCTAGCCGGTGCGTACGTGATCGCGCGGGCTCGACCGGCGCTGTCGTGATGAACGCGCTCGGGTGCCACCTGGCAGAGGTAATCCGCGAGCAGGGCCCCGTCACCATCGGCTACTACATGGCGGAAGCCTTGGGCCACCCCGTGCATGGCTACTACATGCGCCAGGACCCGATCGGCGCTGATGGCGATTTCATCACCGCACCGGAGATCAGCCAGACCTTCGGTGAACTTCTCGGTCTGTGGTCGGCCGCGGTGTGGGAATTGGGCGGTGCGTTGGTACCGATCCGGCTGGTCGAGCTTGGCCCCGGCCGTGGCACGCTGATGGCCGATGCGCTGCGCGCGCTCGCGGTCACGCCGCGTTTTCGCGAGAGCCTCGAGGTCCACCTGGTCGAGACCAGTCCTGCCCTCAGGGCCACGCAGAAAGCGGCATTGGCCGAGGCCCATCCGGTCTGGCACCTGAGCTTCGACGGGGTGCCCGACGGCCCCCTGATCGTGATCGCCAACGAGCTCTTCGATGCCCTGCCCATCCGTCAATTCCAGCGCTCAGTGGAGGGGTGGCATGAGCGCTTGGTCGGTCTCGATCGCCGGGGCGAGCATTTTCGCTATGTGTTGTCGCCACCGATCCCATCCGCCGGCCTCATCCCCCAAGAGCTCGCCCACGCGCCGCTCAATAGCGCCATCGAGATATGCCCCTCGGGCGAGGCTCTGGCAGCGGAAATCGCCGAGCGAGTCCAACGCTGCGGGGGCGCTGCCCTGTTCATCGACTACGGCGCCGCGGCGTCGGGCCCGCGCGATACCTTTCAGGCGGTGCGACGGCACGGCCGCCACCCGCCCCTGGAAGCGCCGGGCGAGGCCGATCTTGCGGCTCACGTCGATTTCGCCGCGCTCGCGCGGGCGGCGGCAGCGGCGGGCGCCGATATCCACGGCCCCCTTGAGCAAGGGCTCCTTCTTGGCCGCCTTGGCATTCATGAACGCGCCGAGGTCCTGGGGCAAACAGGTGGGCGCGAACGGCGAGAGGTCGCGTCAGGCGTCGCGCGCTTGATCGAACCGGATCAGATGGGCAGCCTGTTCAAGGCGTTGGCGATTGTCCCCAGTGACGCACCAACGCCACCCGGCTTCGAGACATGAACATGCTGAGAGCCGACGCACTCGGGCAGCTGCCGCACGTGCGCCACGCCTTCTTCACACGAGAGGGTGGCGTTTCCGGTGGCGTCTATGCCTCGCTCAACTGCGGCTACGGCTCAGGCGATGTCCACGAGCATGTCGCAACCAATCGTGCACGAGCAACCAAGCTCCTCGGTATCGACCCGGGCCGCCTGTGCACCGTCCGCCAGCACCATGGAACCGCGATCATGGTCGTCGACCGGCCCTGGTTGCCGAGCGAGTCTCCGCGCGCGGACGCCATGGTGAGCAGTGTCCCGGGGGTTGCGTTGGGCGTGCTCGGCGCGGACTGCGCGGCAATTCTCCTCGCCGATCCCACAGCAGGCGTTATCGGCGCGGTTCACGCTGGCTGGCGCGGTGCGCTCGCCGGTATCGTGGTGAAGGTCGTGCAAGCAATGGTCGGCATGGGCGCCCGTCCCGACCATATGGCGGCAGCGATCGGCCCCTGTATCGGCGCCGCGTCCTATGAGGTTGGGCCTGAGTTTCCAGCACCGTTCCTTGCGGAGGATGGCGCAAACCAGCACTTTTTTCGAGAAGCCAGCCGTCCGGGTCACTTCCTGTTCGACCTACGCGGCTTGGTCGGCGCCCAGCTCATCGACGCCGGCATCGGCCATACTACGGCACTTGATGCCGACACGTTCGCCAACCCGGACACCTTCTTCAGCTACCGTCATGGACGCTCGAAAGGTGTACACAGCTATGGGCGTGCCCTTTCCGCCATCGCACTGGTGTGAACCCCGATGCCTTACCTGTTCATGTTCCTCGTTTTCTCCGTCCTCGGGCTACTCGCCACCTGCGTCCTCATGTAGAGGCCCGCCACCGTTTACAGCCCCAGTGTGCCCTGATACATTCCACGCGCGGCGAGCTACGGCTCGGGCCGTCCACAGTCAAGAAAAGCGCACGATGCCATGAAGTTGGTCGCCGGCAACGCTAACCGGCCGCTCGCGGACGCCATTGCCGCCGTGCTGGCGGCGCCGATGACGAACGCGAGCATCCGCCGCTTCGCCGACATGGAAGTGTTCGTGGAGATCCTCGAAAACGTCCGCGGTGAGGACGTTTTCGTGCTGCAGCCGATCTCCTACCCGGCCAACGACAACCTCATGGAGCTCTTGATCTCGATCGACGCCCTGCGGCGCGCGTCGGCCCGGCGCATCACCGCCGTGCTCCCCTACTTCGGCTACGCCCGTCAAGATCGGAAGCCAGGGCCACGAACGCCGATTTCCGCCAAGCTGGTCGCCAATCTGATCACCACGGCGGGCGCTGACCGGGTATTGACCCTCGACCTGCATGCCGGCCAGATCCAAGGCTTCTTCGACATTCCCACCGACAACCTGTTAGGCGCGCCGGTCATCATCAAGGACATCCTCGATAGATACGGCGAGAAGGATATTCTGATCGTCTCACCTGACGTCGGCGGCGTCGTGCGGGCCCGCGCCATCGCACGCCGGCTCGACGCTGGCCTCGCGATCATCGACAAGCGCCGCGAACGCGCCGGCGTCTCGGACGTCATGAACATCATCGGCGAGGTCGCGGGCCAGCACTGTATTATGGTGGACGATATCGTCGACTCGGCGGGGACCTTGTGCAACGCCGCTGATGCGCTGGTGGCCGCCGGAGCCAAGACCGTCGCCGCCTACGTGACGCACGGCGTTCTCTCTGGGGGCTCGGTTTCGAGAGTGGTAAGCTCGGCTCTGGAAGAGTTGGTGATCACTGATTCCATCCTCGCGGCCGACGCTGTTCGCATCGCCCCCAACGTGCGGCGTATCTCCATCGCGCCGCTGATGGGCGAGGCCATCCGGCGCATTAGCGCAGAACAATCGGTCTCGAGCCTATTCGACTAGACGCCGCCTGACACGATGGCCGGCAAAGGAGTTCCAGATGCAGGAAATAACGAGCTTTATCGCCGAAATTCGCGACCAAGGCGGACGTGGACGAGCGCGCGAAATCCGGCGCGCCGGTCGCGTGCCTGCCATCGTCTACGGTGGCCGGGGAGATCCAGTGATGGTCAGCGTCGGCCTAGCCGAACTCGCGCGGGCAATGGACGTTGGGGGATTCACTAATCGGCTCTACGACCTTGTGGTCGCGGGCGAAAAGCAACGAGTCTTGCCACGCGAGGTCCAACTTGACCCGGTCTCCGACATCCCATTGCACGTCGATTTCCTGCGCCTCCGCGCCGACGCCGAGATCACCATCATGGTGCCGACGGAGTTCATCAATGAGGAGGAGGCGCCAGGTATCAAGCGCGGTGGCGTGATCAACGTGGTCCGCCACCAGATCGAAGTGCGGTGCCGAGCCGATACGATTCCCGAGATCATCACCATTGATCTCACCGGCTTTGACATCGGCGATTCGGTCCACATGAGCCACGTCAGCCTACCCGACGGCGTGGACCCGACGATCACCGATCGTGATTTCACGATCGCCACGATCGCCGCACCGACCATCTTCGTAGAAGAGGTTGAAGAGACAGAGGAAGAGATTGATCTCGAAGGCGAAGCGCTTGAGAGTGAAGGTGAAGGCGAGGGCGAGGGCACCGAGGACGCCGACACGAACGAGGGATAAGCCTTCATGCTGCTCCTGGTAGGCCTGGGAAATCCCGGGCGGGAGCATGCCGGCCATCGGCACAACGTCGGCTTCATGGTGGTGGATGCGATCATCGACCGTTTTGGGTTGGGGGCACCGAAACGGCGCTTTCATGGCGCCGTCGCCGAGGGCCGGATCGACGGCGCCAAGGTTCTCGCGCTGAAACCGCTAACTTGGATGAACCGCTCCGGCATCGCGGTACTTGAGGCGGCGCGCTATTACCGGCTGACGGCCGCCGAGGTCATCGTCTTCCACGACGAACTCGACCTGCGGCCCGGCAAGATCCGAGTAAAACGCGGCGGCGGCAGCGCTGGTCATAACGGACTGCGCGATATCGACCGCCACCTCGGCAGTGATTACCGGCGCGTGCGCATCGGAATCGGTCATCCAGGGAACCGCGACAATGTCATGCCCTATGTTCTCCACGACTTCTCCAAAGCCGACCACGAGTGGCTCGACGAGGCATTGGCGGGGATCGCGGCGGCCGTGCCGCTGCTGGTCGCCGACGATGACCCTGGCTTCATGACCAAGGTGGCCCTTTTGGTCGGCCCGCCACCTCACAAAACGTCTCCCCCATCGGCGGCCCTGCCCGATGAGGGCGGAGCCGGCTCCACGCCACTCCCCGACGAGGACGATTGATGGGCTTTCGCTGCGGCATTGTTGGCCTACCCAACGTCGGCAAGTCAACGCTGTTCAATGCCCTGACCATGACCCAGACGGCCACGGCGGCTAACTATCCCTTTACCACCATTGAACCCAACGTCGGCCAAGTCGCGGCGCCCGACACGCGGCTTGGTCATTTGGCTGATATCACCGGGTCACCGCGAATCATTCACGCCCAGCTCGGCTTCATCGACATCGCCGGCCTCGTGCGAGGGGCGAGCAAGGGTGAAGGCCTTGGCAATCGGTTCCTCGGCCACATTCGCGAGGTCGACGCGATCGTCCACCTCCTGCGCTGCTTTGAGGACCCCGAGGTGAGTCACGTCCACGCCGTGGTCGATCCCGTGTCCGACGCCGACGTCGTCGAGACCGAACTCATGCTTGCCGATCTACAATTCCTCGAACGCCGTCACGAGGCACTCGCCAAGCAGTTCCGGGGCGGCGACAAAGAAGCCCGCGTCGAGCTCGAGGCCCTAGAAGGCGCGCTTGAGGAGCTACGCCGGGGTCGGCCGCTCCGCGATTTGCCGGCCGAGAAAAGGCAAGCCCCCGCCCTGCGTGCGCTCAACCTGCTTTCCGCCAAAGCCGAGCTCTTAGTCTGCAATGTCGAGGAGACGGCCGCCGCTCTCGGCAACGCCCATTCGCACGCCGTCGAGGCTTACGCGCTTCAGCGAGGCTTGCCAGCACTGACCGTATCGGCAACCCTTGAGGGCGACATCGCATCGCTTGACGATCCCGACGAGCGCGCCGCGTTCCTCGCCGACGCTGGCCTTCCCGCGTCCGGCCTTGAACGCCTCATCTCCACAGGTTATGGCCTGCTCGATCTCACCACCTTCTTCACCGCCGGCGAGACCGAAGTCCGCGCCTGGACCATTCCCGCCGGCGCCTCGGCGGTAGAGGCGGCCGGCCACGTTCACACCGACATGGCGCGTGGCTTCATTCGTGCGGAAACCATCGATTGGCAGGAACTAATCGCCTGCGGTGGAGAGGTAGGTGCCCGCGACACCGGCAAGCTTCGTCTCGAGGGCCGCGACTATGTCGTCCGCGACGGCGAGGTGTTGCGGTTTCGATTCAGCGTCTAAGTAGGGTCCGAGCCGGCGCCGGTGTATAGTCGGCTCAACCAAGGGCACAGGGAGTAAACCATGGGCGAGTCAATAACCCTGACGGCCGAGGGCGGACATCAGTTCGACGCCTATTTGGCCAATGCGGCGGGCGACGTCAAAGGACGGCTCGTCGTGTTCCAAGAGATTTTTGGCGTCAACAACCATATCCGCAACGTCTGCGACCGTTTCGCGGCCGACGGCTACACCTCGCTTGCTCCGGCGCTGTTTGACCGCGTCGAGCGCAATGTCGAACTGGGCTACACCGCCGAAACCATGGAACAGGGCCGTGCGCTGCGCGCGCGCATCGAATGGGACGACACGATCCGCGATGCTCGTGCCGCGATCGATCATCTGCGCGGCGAGGGCCCGGTCGGCGTCATCGGCTATTGCTGGGGCGGCTCAGTGGTATGGCTCGCGGCCTGCCGAATCGAAGGTTTGGCTTGCGCTTCGGGCTACTACGGTGCCCAGGTCGCGATGTTCAACGACGAGCAGCCGACGTGCTCGACCATGCTCCACTTCGGCGAGCACGATCCCTTTATCCCGCTAGACGACGTCGAGAAGGTTCGCGCCGCGCATCCCGATGTCACGGTCCATGTCTACAAGGGCGCCGACCACGGGTTCGAGTGCGACGAGCGCGCCACCTATGACGAGGCGAGCCGCAATCTGGCCCGCCTCCGCAGCTTGGCGCTGTTCGCGCAGCACATGAGCTGAGCCGAACGGCCTGACGGCCCGTCGAACTTTATTCGCCCTCGAAGGCGCACAGCGTGGTTACCGCGTGACCGGCGTCCTCAAGCCGCCGCCGACCGCCGAGGTCGGGAAGATCGATAACGAAAGCGCAGCCGACAACGTGGCCGCCGGCCTGCTCGATCAATTGTATCGCCGCCGCCGCCGTACCGCCGGTGGCGATCAGGTCATCGATCAGGAGTATCCGCTCGCCGGCGGCTACGGCGTCGGTGTGAATTTCGACGCGATCAACGCCGTATTCCAGCTCATAATCGTGCCCGATAGTCGTCCACGGCAACTTGCCCTTTTTTCGCACCGGTACGAAGCCTCTTCGCAGGTGATCCGCGACCGCGCCGCCGAGGATGAAGCCGCGCGCCTCGATGCCGGCAACCTTATCGATAGGCCGGTCGGCATACGACGCGACCAAACGTTCGATGGTGAGGTGAAGTCCCTGTGGATCAAGCAGCAGCGTCGTGATGTCGCGGAACATAATCCCAGGTTTGGGATAATCGGGGATCGTGCGAATCCGAGACTTGATCGGCATCGCGTGACCGACCTTAGTTGGCCGCTAAAACGCGCCCGGCGACCGCGTCCAAGTCGGCGAGCATCGCCGGTTCGCGAGCCTCGGGAGGCGTGATCAGCGCGTTGTCGAGCGCCCGATCGCAGCCATGGGGGCAAGCGCGAGGGCGCGTCGCGAGAGCTGGCGCGACACCCTTGATCAGTCCTCGCGCCTTGTCGCCATTGTCGGTCAGCACGCGAATGATGTCGGCGACTTGGACGTGGTCGTGGTCGGGATGCCAGCAATCGAAGTCTGTGACCATGGCAACGGTCGCATAGCAAAGTTCGGCCTCGCGGGCGAGCTTGGCCTCCGGCATGTTGGTCATGCCAATGACCGCACAGTCCCACGATCGATAGAGGTTGGACTCGGCCAGACTTGAGAACTGCGGCCCTTCCATCACCATGTAGGTGCCACCCCGAGCCACCGGCACCTCGGCGCCCCACGCCGCACGCTCAAGTGCATCGCCAAGTCGGGCACAGACCGGATGCGCCATGGAAACATGAGCCACCATTCCGGGCCCGAAGAAGGATTTCTGGCGGGCGAAAGTGCGATCGATGAACTGGTCGACGATGACGAAGGTGCCCGGCGGCAACTCCTCTCGAAACGAGCCCACCGCACTCAACGAGATCACATCGGTGACGCCAACCCGCTTGAGAGCGTCGATATTGGCGCGATAGTTGACATCGCTCGGCGAAAGTCGATGGCCGCGACCGTGTCGGGGCAGGAATACCAGCTGCTGGTTATCGAGCTCGCCAAACAGCAGTTCATCGGAAGGCGCGCCGAATGGCGATCGCACCTGTCGCCAGTGCGGATTTTCCAGTCCATCGATGTCGTAGACGCCGCTCCCGCCGAGCACACCTATAACCGCTTGATACGTTACCTTGATATCCGTGCCTCCACACTATTCGCGCGATCAGTGCCACGGCTGCGAACTTGACCGCGCCGCTATTGGCTGGTGGTCTTGCTCCGAAGCTCTTTCAGGAGGCCCTCGACGGTGCCTCCGTTCTTTTGGATCACGGCCGCGAACTCGTCACGCTGGGTCAGCGCCATGCTGACTCCTTCCAGCACGACGTCAACGACGCGATAACTCTTATGGATCGTCCTGATCCTCCAATCGACCCGAATGGGCGGAAAGTTCGGATCCAGGATTTCGCTGCGCACCAGAGTGTCACCATTGCCATCGGCGATAGTGCCGACCACGCTGAGTTGCTCGCCGCCGTACCGGCCTAGACGACCAACGTAGGTCCTAACGATGAACTCTTCGAACAGGACCCGGTATTCCGCGCGCTCGTCGCGCGTCGCACGCCGCCAGTAACGGCCGAGTGCGAACCGCGCAATGGCATCGAGATCGAATCCCTCGTCCAGCAGGTAGCGAAATCGGGCCTCGCGCGCACCCTCGCTGAGCGAAGCGTTCGAGAGCATGCTGATCGTCCGATCGCCGAGAGTGGTGACGAACTCGACGGGGCCTTCAGCACCATCCTTGGCAAGGGCCGCATCGACGCTCGTCGCCAGCCACGGCAGAACGCACAATACCGCAAGGAACGCCCTAGCCCTGCCGCCGATCATCGATCAGGCTATTCGGTCGCGCTGGAAAGCTTGTCGACGCCGTCACCGTCCTCGAACGTGATCTCCGGCATCATTGGCATCTCGGACGGCTCACCATTCCTGATCTCGTCCGTGCGACGCTGTCGGTACAGACTGCGGATGGTGGCATAAAAGTCGATCGACGTTCGCTCGATCTCATCCAGGGTCCCGATCAGACCCGAGCGCGAGTCTACCGCGCGGACGCCGGTGCGCACATAGGAGAGCCACTCAGCATCCTGATTGTCCAGGACGTAGGTGAATGGATCGAGAAAATAGTCGACGACCAGGCCGACCGTTTCGCGCGGTGGAGACGGCCCCAGCACGGGCAGCATAAAGTACGGCCCTGCATCGACACCCCACACCCCCAGAGTCTGGCCAAAATCCTCATCGTGTTGGGCTAGGCCGACCGTCGTCGCGGGATCAAGCAGCCCGCCGATACCCAACGTCGAGTTCATCATAAACCGAGTCAATGTGACCCCCGCCCGATCGGGACTTCCCTGCAGCACATCGTTGGCAAGGATCACTGGCGCTTCGAGGTTGTCCAGGAAGTTCCGCACCATGGAGCGGCCCGGCGCAGGGATGACAGTGCGATAGCCAATCGCGACGGGACGCAGGACCGCTCGATCGAGACCAAGATTGAACGCGAAAATGCTCCGGTTAAGTGATTCGAGCGGATCGTTGGCAGCTTCGAACTCGGCCCGGGCATCTGGGTCTTCCGGCGGCGTCGCACAGCCCGCCATCGCTGCGAGTGCTACCAGTCCACACCAGTGCCGCAAATCACTCCAAAATCTGACTGACTTCATATGCGATCGACTCGGCTAATAACTGCTCGCCTCACCATCGGAGCCCGTGTACTGGCCGGCCTATCACGGTGCATACTTGCAAATTCACCGTTCCGGCTACTCACAGCCCCAGACCCCGGCCGCCACCGAGAGCAAACGCGAGAGATTTCCTACCACAACCCCCTACCGGTGGCCAGACGCGCCTCCTCAACCTCGATACGATGACAACGCCTGTTGCCAAAATGCCGCGCGTG
>Ga0315339_1002810_pt1 | contig 12779 bp, 9 predicted proteins | sample ASW17metaG_FD_204514 | JGI IMG/M metagenome (GOLD analysis project Ga0315339, IMG submission 204514) | Ammonia-oxidizing marine archaeal communities from Pacific Ocean, United States - ASW #17 | ecosystem: Environmental > Aquatic > Marine > Oceanic | place: USA: California | collected 2016-12-05
TCGCTGTAGGTGGCGTTCAGAAGGCGTGGGCGCTGCCCGCAGCACTGGCCCTCGCAGCCATCTCTCCCCGTGCAAAAGCACGCATGGACGAGGTACCGGGCCGTGGCTACACCAATGACCTTCGCTCGGCCCTGCAGTATCAGGATGACAAGGGCATGACATCCACGACGCCTTCGATTTCAGTCATGCAAGCCTTGCGTGTGCAGTTAGGCGACATCGCCGAATCTGGTGGGATGGCTGCACGATTTGAAAAGCACCTCGAGATGCAACGCATCGTGAGGGAGTGGCTTGAGAATCATGAGTTCAGCGTGCTCGCAGGTGAAGCCTGGCGAAGCCCCACGGTGACCAGCATCGGCTGCGACGGGCGCTTCGCCATGAGTGAGTTGGTCAAGGGATATCGCGATGCGGGCTACTTCATCACGGGCGGCTATGGCAAGACCAAGGAAACCCACTGGCGTATCGGGCATATGGGCGACCACAGCCCTGAATGCGTCCGCGAGGTGCTCGCTGTCACCGACACGATCCTGCAACGCATTGGCCTTGCTGCACCCGCGGGGGCCTGAACAGGCCGTCATTCTGACGCGACACGACTCTCTTTCAATCAGAGGATGGCTTTGCCTACAATTCCCGTCGCAAATACCGTGAGAAAGCGGCTCGCCCTGTGCTCTCGGCTTAACTCTTCAACTCATTTTGCCGAGTATCGATGTTGGCCAGCCGTCGGGGAACTCTTTCTTGGCCACTCGACGGGCACTCCAGAGGTCTAACGATCTAACGAGAGGTTGTGTGTTCATGAAACACGCTGTTGCTACAAATCTAACGATCGCCGTCGCTCTAGGGGTGATGACTGGCTGTTCGACGCCACTCCGAAGTGGCTCCGAAGTCGACATCTTGCTCGAACAAGGCATGCGCGAGAGCGTCGAAAGCGAAGCAGGTGGGCATGCACTTGAGTCTTATCGCCTCGCTCGAGCCGTCGCAGAGATCGATCCTGATTATCCCGGCGTCCAAGAGGCGCTCGCCGGAATACCGTCCGATCTAGAACACCTCTTCGACCGTGATTTGCTGGGCAGCAATGTCGCTATTCGTCAGCCTATCGATGCTGCCTGGTATGCACATGTCTTGTGGTACATCCCCGACCGCATTCTCGATGCGCTCGATGTGTTTTCATTTGATGTGCACGGAGGATTCGGCCTCTGGGTCGATGCGCATGCGACACGCGCGGCACAGATCAGCGCCGGAGCACGCAGCGTCGGAGGCTTCGGTTGGCACAACAACCGGTCACTGGGCCTGCAAACTCAAGCGCAAGCCGGATTCAGTCTCTTGCCCTTCGGCGTGGAAGGGTACAGCGCTTTACGTGCAGGAACCTCTGGCCTGGATGCTGGCACCTGGAGCGAATCGGGCCTGCACAATCCAACATCAACGATCTATGCCGACTACAAGGACTATTGGGCTGTCGGCGGCGGCGCCACACTCCTGTTCTTTGGCGCCGAGGCGGACATCCATCCGATTCAGGTTTTCGATTTCGTAGTGGGATTTTTTCTGATCGATCCACTTAACGACGATTTCGCATCCACCACCGGGCTCAAGCTGACAGAACGCGAACGGCAACTCATGCGCTCGCTCTCCGAAATAGCCGCTAGCAAAAAAGAGCTCGAGGCCTACTTCATATGGCGCGGCGAACAAGAGCGTGGGGCAAAGGCAGAGACGACAACTGCTTCAGAAAGTCCTGAGGAGCCCGCTCAGCAGACACCGTGAGCTTATCGCTCTAACGGTGTCTCATTTATCAGTTCGCCTCCGAACTGAAACACGTAGCGACGACCAGCCTTTAATGGGCCATGCCGAGACGTCTCTCCGCCTGGCCAACGGATACTCAAAGAATCGACATCCGTCACATCGGCCAATCCGAAGATCAGTTCGCTATCCGAATGGCTTTGATAGCTACCGCCCGCTGTCACCTCGCGCACCCAGGTGCGGTCGCCCGCCGTCACGACGACCTTGGCACCCTCGCAATCAGCACGTCCGCCAGGCCCGAGTAAGCGCACGGCGAGACTATTCCCACCTCCCAGGTCATTGCGCAGCACCCAGGGTTTCTGGTTGCTGTTGCTTACAACCAGATCGTGGTCTCCATCACCATCGAGATCAGCGCGGGCCAAACCGCGGCCAACCCTCGGTTCATGAAGCGCCTCTGACACGCCCCCTTCCGCCTGCACGAATCGACCATGGCCGTCGTTCATGAGAAGCAAGTCAGGCTGAGCGTATGTTGATTGACCATCTCCGCTTTCTTCAATGTTGTCCATGACGTGTCCATTCGCCACGTAGATATCCAGGTTGCCATCATTCTCGATATCCACGAACACAGTGCCGAAGCCCAAGCTGTCGCGTGAAGGGCGCCCTGTCCCGCTGCTTCCTGAAACATCGGTGAAAAATCCGCTGCCATCGTTTCTGTAGAGGGTGTTGGTCTCGGCTTCGTAGTTCGCCACGTAGAGATCAGGGTCTCCGTCCCCATCCAGATCGCCCATATCCGAGCCCATGCACGCCTCGCTCTTCCCATGCTCGTTGAGATCAGCTCCAGACATGCCACTGATATCCGTGAAGGTTGCGTCACCTTCATTGCGCCACACGAGGTTTGCCTGACTGTCGTTTGCGACGAAGAGATCCATATCGCCGTCGTCATCCCAGTCACTTCCGACGATTGCTAAGCCACGCCTGTTTTTTCCCGTGATACCTGCAGCCTGCGAGCCATTTTCGAAAACTCCGCGCCCGTCATTGATCCAGAGACGGTCGTCCAGACCTTCCCAGCCATCCACGTGGCAATATTGCCGAAGATCTGGGGGCGTGCCGCAATAGCGGTTGTCGCTCAGGGGCATGTCGACAAACGCAAGCGAATACAAATCGAGGTCACCGTCGTTGTCTGCGTCGAAAAATGCACCGCCGATTGTCCAACGACGATCTCGTATCCCAGACGCGAGGGTCGCATCTGTGAAGCGTGCGGCGCCGTCATTGGTGTAGAAACGGTCATTGCCATATGTCGCGACGTACACATCTCGATCACCATCAGAGTCAACATCACCTACAGCAAGTCCCATACCGTAGAACGGCTCTTCCAAGCCACTCCCCGACGTGGCGTCGCGAAAACTCCAGTCACCGTCATTTAAGTACAGCTTGCAACTCGAGCCCGTTGCGTGGCGCGCTCGCTTGAGAAGGTTTTCGCGAAACTCGTCCGGTGGCAACGTGCCACTCTGAAGGAAGAGGATGTCTGACTGACCGTCGCCATTGAAATCTGTGGTGGCCACTCCAGAGCCCATGGTTTCAAACAGGTATTTTTTTCCTCGACCTCCATGCGTATGCCGGAAATCGATGCCGGCGGCATGGGTCATGTCGACAAGTCCGCCGACGAGCCTCCCCTCGTCAGAACTCCTCGATTCCGAAGCCTCGGCAGGGGCCCTGCTCGGTGACACCTCGGGGCCGCAAGCCAAAACAAGCAAGCTGCCCACGAACAGGGTCAGCGCCTGAGCAAGCGGACATCGGCAGCGCGATTGAGAGTTCCGTGTAGTGTGCAAGTCGTTATTCGTTATTTATGGGTGAGCAAGTGCAGCAATCGATGAATACAGAATGCCATCGTGAATTTGAACATACGGACTCCACCTCATAAGCGATGGATAGCCTATACCCACCTTCAGCGACAATAGCTGCTCTTCAAGGCCTCGCCTGCCTCGGACGAAAGCTCAGCAGCATGATATTTCAAGTAGGCCTCGATGGTCGCGCATGCCTTTGTCGGCTCTGCGCCCTCCGCCTGAAGTTGCGCAAGCTCCAGAAAGCCCTCTCCCCAGGCGGGATGAATCTCGATCAACCGGATCAATCGCGATTCATGGGCTTCGATTTCACGCCGAATGTACTCGCTGCGTTCGATTGCAAAGCGCTGATTCGCCGCACCTGACTCGGTCTTCTGCTCGCGCGTGAAAACGTTGTCTCGAAGGCCGAGCATCAATTCGAGAATTTCTTGCCAGCGACTCGCCTCAGTATCCAGCCCCATCCGCCAGCAAGCTGTAGCCAAGCCCTTGAGAACACCGATGTCTCCGGGCTCCGCGACAAGCGCCGCAAGGAGCGCTTGGCGAGATTCTTCGAAAAGCCCTCTCTCCAGCATCCAGCGCCCCAGAACCACCAATGTTTCGACCGCCTCTTCAGGCGGCAAGGCGAGAGCTTCTTCCAAGAGCAAAACGGCCTGCGCGTGTTGTTCTTCTCGCTCGCTCATGCCGAGCATCCGCGCTTCCAGAAATAAAGCGTTACCCACCTGTTGAGGGTGAACCTTCAACTCTTGAAGAAGGTCTCTCGCACGCTCTAAATCTCCGACCTCAACAAGCTGGGTGACAAGCGCTCGCAGGGTCTCCATATCTTCAGGTCGTACAGCCCATGCCCGTGCGAACGCAGCCACGGACTCCTCGAGCAAACCGAGCCGCACGCACACTTGCCCGAGCTTGACGTTCACTCCGTAAGCCTCAGGCCGCATGGAATGAACTGCCGAGAAAGCGTCATGAATTTCCTCATCATCACCACCTTTGCCTTCCAACTCAAAAGCCGCATCGCGCGCGGCTTCAAAAGTGAGGGGCTCGACGGACTCTTCTGGCAGAGCTTTCGCCGCCTCCTCCGGAGGCATCGAGCTGTCTGCCGGCTGTCCGCACGCCAGGGCAACCAGCCAGGTCAGCACCAAGAGCGAAGCGAAACATGCACGCCAACTAAGCAAGAATTTCATGGCGTGCCTGATTCCAGAGGAAGCAGTTCCACCCGGAGAAATTCTACGGGATGACTTTCGGCCTGCAGTGACAAGTAACCTCGTGAGAGCCACTTCTCAGGGAACTGTTCAAGTCGGCGAGCCTCCGGATCATCAGGGTCATAGCGCATGCGGGTGTACTCTAGAACGACATGATCATCTACAAGATGGCGCACCCATTCACCGCCATGCACTTCGGCTTCCACCGTCACCCACACATCTCCGGCGAAGGTCGCAGAGGACGAGTTGATGCAATGTCGGTCCACGGCGCTTCCTGCCATATCGACGTCAGTCCCTGGCGTGCAGAGATTTGCCGTCGGTCGAGAATGAGTGCCGTCACCACCGAGCATCTGTAACTCAAGACTCACCGGAAACTCCTGGTCGCGAAGCATGCTCTCCGGTGACTGGCCGTGCAACATGACACCGCTGTTGCGCCATGCCCACCCAGGGCCACCTGGGGTCTGCTCTCCAGTAAAGCGGTACACGATTCTTAGACGGTAGTGCGAAAACGGCGTCTCATAAAAGAGATGACCGAACGTCCCTTCGAACGTCTCGTATCCATCGTACGAGACTTTCAGCAAGCCATCCTCGACACGAAAGATCTTGCGCTCATCCTGCCCCGCCGGCTGGCCCACGATTTTTGGAGTCCAACCGCTCAGATCATGCCCATTGAAGAGCTGAAGCCAGCCCTGGGTGTCCTGAGGTGCTTTCGGTGACGAAGCCGAGCATGCGGCACAAATCACGAGCAGCAAGATCCGAAACATAAAAAGCCCCCTGAAGGAGAGCATCAAGCGAAGCATGTTGGCGGACCCTTTCCGCACCTTGAAGCGAGATCACGCACCATCAAACAATCATCAACCATCTTGCTTCAGCTGACGTTCAGCTCTCACCACTGAGAAGCGTTCGTGCTTCTGGGTAGCGGGACGTGAGGATATCTCCGAGCAATCCTCTCACCTGCTCACTGACCTGCCTGGGAGCTCGAGGCCGTTGCGAAGCCGAGTCCTCATCGAACATCTGCTTCGGGTCCTCTGCAAAAGCACCGGACCCATCAGGTCCCGTTTCTAAATCTAAATCTACGGGGCGCTCGGCCACGGCGGCGCCAGTTGCTGCAGACGGCCAGCGAACAACCTTCTTGCCCCCGGGCCCTACAACTTGCTTCCAAATACGGGAAAAAACTTCGGAACGCTGATCGAGACCGGCATCCAATGCGATGACCCAGGGATTGCTCTCACCAGAATCTAAGGCGTCATCGCGAAAAGCCCCGCGCCCGCGGCCAAATTGCGCAACTGCTAGATAGCGCAAGGCGCACTGCCGCGTACATCCCGTCAAGAAGTCCGCCCCCCATCGCACCGCTGGCTCTTTGCCAAGGCCGAGAACAATCTGAAAACCCTTGGCCAGGCCCGCGCCTCCAAGTGCGCCAAGCGCCGCACCCACAACGACGCCCGAGCCAAAACCAAGACCACCAGTCATCACTTCAGCGGTCACTCCGGTAGCTGCTCCCGTAAGAAGCCCACCCCAGATTGCACCGCCACGTACATTGACAAGACTTTCAGCCGGCAGGACGAAATCTTCGACGCGTTCACGCACTTCACTGGCAGCCTCCCCATCCAGTCCATGCGACTCAATCAGCCTCTCCATGAGGCCACCTAAGCGCTCCTCAAGCCGCTGCGCGAGTGCCGTCATCGCCCGCTGCTTTTGAGCTTTGGAAGCAAGCGTAGAAGGAAGGACTTCCCGGTCGGTCGCCGTTTCAGCAAGCAAGCAAGACACAGCTTCTACAGCCCGATTAAAAACCTCAAGGTTGCGTGCATTCCAACGATCAACAAGCGCAGGCATGTGGTGCTGAGCGCGACCAGTGAGAAGAGAACTCACCCGCTCAAGTAGCGCAGACTCCTGAACCCAGCAGCGCGTAAAAGCATCCAAGGACATCACATCGCGCACACGTGGAAACCGCGCGACAGCTTCACGCCAACGTTGTTCGAGAATTGGAACGTCTTCCGCGGTACCGGTCTGGTTCAACAGAAGGAGCACAGGGCAATCGAGCCAATCCAGAATCTCTAGTTCCAACGGAACGTACGCAGCATCCTCCGGATCTTCTGCCGCGTTCACGAGATACACCACGACATCTGCGTCGTCACGAATGTTGCGGACCGCCTCCTGACTACACCACAAAGCCCGGTCGGTGACTTTGTCCCAGACGGCATGAAGGAACCAGCCAACAGGGTTTCTCTCCTGGCGCAGACGGCGCAACAAGCGCGCCGAATCACCGAAGCCAGGTGTATCCCAGAGCAACAGCCGGGCCTCTGATGACTCGATGAGTGGCCAGGCGTCGCTTACCTCTGTCACGTGCGCCTGATCGAACACCGTACCGACGTCCTTTCGCAGCAAGGTTCGTGCAAGAGTCGTCTTGCCGACGTTGGTATGACTCACGAGGCTTAGAGCAATGTCTTCCATCAATCTGCAGTCTGCTGTATCTGAGGGCTCAAGGCGAAGCCAAGACTCTGCACCACGTCTGGAGAAGGCGGCCGATCCAGATCAAGGTGCACCGCAGCCACGTGAAATTCTTTCAGCACACGGTTCCAGGCCCGCCGGCGTTCTTCGAGACGGCGCTCATTGGTGACCCGGTCGCGGTACAGAGCGCCATCAATCAGCACAGCCAGGCGACCCTCGCCACTCAGGCGCAGAGACAAATCTCGGACAAAGGCTCCATGGACTTCCGACTCCGGAGATTGCCCCAGGCCAAAGAGAACCAGAACTGAACGGTCCTCATCTGGGGAAGAACGTACCTCTTCTTCGCCATAGGCAAGAGGTTCTGCAACGAGGACTTCTGCGCGCGCGCCGAGCACATCATGCAACAGTTCCACCAGACCATCCCGACTGCGTGGCGCCAAGTGGACACCGTAGGGCAAGACATCTACAGCGACAGAGTCACCACGTACGGGAGACAACAATTGTCGGAAATAGGGCTGATCAAGATCCAGTTGCACGGAAGTCCTAAGCCGATGAATTCGTCGGTGTTCTACTATCCACAAGAAGCCGCGCGGCAAACCTATAAAGAGCAAGCCCGTCATAGCCCACAAATGGATCCAAGGCGCCGCATCTCCGTCGGCAGGAAACTCCAAAGGTCCGACGTCTGGTATAGAAGCATCCAACAACGCAGCAGCCGGACCAAGCACCACGTTCAACAATTGCGAAACCTGATCAGCATCAAGAAACGTGCTCTGCCAACTCGCTCGATAAAGCAAGCCGACCCCACGCACATACATGCCTGCCACAGCGCCCATCACGAGAAACAACGAGCCCATGTGCGCGAGGCGTGTCATGAAGCTTGCCATGAGGCTTGCGGAGACCGCTCCCCACGACTGCGCAAAACCTGCGGCAGTGGCAGCGACCACAACTTTTTCTTCAACTCGATCTGCCGTAGCCCGTCGGAATCTTCGCTCGACAAACCGTCGAGCCAACCCTGGGACAAAACCGCCGCCCACACCGAATGCAGCTCGGTAGCTACGAGTGCCACCTACTTCCAAGATTGAGGCCGCGCTCGCCTTGTTTCTCGATGACGAAATGTTCTTTACACGACGCCTCAAGGCCGAGAACAAGAGCACCCCATAAACCGCTAAGTTCCAGGCCACCAAACCGAGCATGGGCGCAAAGAGGATGTTGATCTGCCGTGTGGACCCGAGTGCATTGCTGGCCAAGCCCAGCAGGACGGCCCCCGCAAGCACCAAGGGGCCGGTGGCAGTTCCCAGGCGCCCCGTCTTCAACAACTGCGAAAGACCGGGTGCCTTTGCTTCAACATTTGGAAGCAGTGTGCATGCACGGTGCACGAGCAACGCTTCATCCCTGGCCAAGCCGTCGGCAGTGCCCTCAAATAAGCCACGTGCTTCTTGAGTTGCTCGCGCTCGTTGAGTCGCTGACAACACCCGCCCTTCGGTGTCCGCCTCTTCAAGAGCCCGGACCATCAACACCGCCTGCGCATCGGTGTCACGCATTCGCGTTACGGTGCTCCCGAGCTGCTCTGCGAGACGATTCGATGAGTGCGTTCACAGAAATTCCCCGCCTGTGATTTCCGATGATCGACAACCCGGCTAGTCCGCCCAGAAGGCGATCAATAGTAGCTTGCCGGGCGACCTGATTCAGGTCGTAGCGCGGAAGTGCGGTCGGCCAACGCACAACGCTGGAGTAGAGGGGAGCGCCCGCAAAACCCAAAACACCGCCGACTTCTCTGCTGACGATCTCAAGAACCGCCTCATCCGGCTCATGGACTAGGTCTGGGCGCCGGGCCCCACCCATCAGCGTTCGTAGCAAAACCCGCTCTCCAGGGCAGCGTTCGGGCTGAATCGAACTGCTGAACAAAGTGCCGAGATGTGCCATTTCAGACCGTGAAGGAACGAGGTAACCAAAACCGTCGAGAGGGTGGGTGACTGCTTCTCGGGGCCAAACATGCGTGACCGAGAGCACTGCTTCGCTGACCATCGAGCCCATTTCCTGGGAAAGCTCGGGCTGATCTTCCCGCAGCAATTTTTCAGCACACCCTGCTGGCACTGCCAGTACGAGATGTCGAGCCTCCCACACTTCTGTCCGAGTTTTCTCGGCAGGAGAGGAAGCGTCCGAATCTCCGAGGTCTGTCAGATTGCACTCAATCACCCAGCGATTCTCGGTGCCATCCTTGCGCCGCCACACACGGCGCGCACTGCGACCTCGGTAGACTCGCTCACCCAGCACACGACCGATTGCTTCGGGCAGGCGCTCTAGGCCTCCCTTCACGGACATCAATGAAGGCGCACGACGACTGGGCGGCTTCTGCGAAGGTTCCCCGCGCAAACTCCGCTGATTCTCCAATTCACGCTGCTTTTCTTTCTTGGCACGCAAACGAGCCAACATCCCGGAAAGCAAAGAACCGTGCTCTGACACCAATTCGGCGACCGCAGGAAATGCTGCGCGCAAGGACAGTTTTTCGGGGTCCCCCGCATAAATGCCTGCCACGGCTGGATCCACGAGACGTTCAAGAACCTCACTGCCCAGACGGTGCCGGACAAAATCTGCAATCGAACCCTCGAGTCCCTTGGAGCCCGAACGTAACGGCTCGGTAAGAGCCCGCAGCTTCCCTGACACGGACAACAGCGGCGATCGAAGAAGTGCGCCTGGCCCCATGGGAACAGGCAAAAGACCACGTTCGGTATGGATGTACCGATGATTTGCGATGGCATGCGCATCAATGCGCTGCAGTCCCAGTTCTTCAAATAGTGAGACCGTCTCGGCGGCATTGTCTTGCAATGCCTCCGGTCCGTGTTCGTAGTGGACGTCTTCCCAGTTCCCCGTCCGTATCAAACCGCCCAGTCGGTCAGACGCTTCGATCAACGCAAAATCGGCAGACGGATCAAGGCCATGAGCGAAGGCAAGACCGGCGATACCGCCACCCAAGACCAGGGTTTCGACACGACGGATCCCACCCTCCGGACCGGCTGGAAGCGCGTCCGGTTTCGTCTCCATATCAGAGTGTTTTGCTGAACCGCGGGCCGTCATTCCCCTCTCTGCGGCGTCGCAGAGACTCATCGAAGACCATCGCCATGTGGCGCAAGAAAAGTCGCCCCGTAGGAGTGACATCTAATCGACGTTCAGACAGCTTGCAAAAACCCTGATCCGCGAGAGATTGTAGTTCGCTCCATTCGACCGCGAAGTGCTTCGCCAGATCACTGCGTTCCAACTCGCTCTCGAGCTCATCAAGATCTAATCGCATCCGACACATAAGCGAGAGAATCATTGAGCGACGCAGTTCATCTTCTGGGCTGCGCTGTAGTCCACGTGCAACTGGCAGATGATTCTTTGCGAGCATCGACTCGTAGCTAGCTGTGTCGCGTGGATTCTGGATGAAGGACCCCGCAACATCACCAATCGCACTCATACCAAGTCCAACCATGTCCGGAGCTGGACGCGTCGCATAGCCCATGAAATTACGGTGCAACGTCCCCGCACGCAGCGCGGTGACCATCGGATCGCTCTCTAAAGCGAAATGATCAAGCCCGACAACCACGTAGCCCGCATCGCCTAGCTTTCGAAGAGCAGAAGAAAACAAGTTTGTGCGCTGCGTCGCGTCTGGAAGCGCGTACTTCTCAAGCGCCTTCTGCGATGGCTTTAACCATGGCACGTGTGCGTAACCAAAAACCGCCAGACGGTTCGGGCGCAAGTCTGAAACGAGATCGAGCGTGCGGTCAAAACCGGCGAGAGTCTGCTCGGGCAGGCCGTACATGAGGTCTACATTGATGCCTTCGATTCCAAGTTCTCGACAACTCGCAACAAGTGAAGTGGTCTCTTCCAGCGTTTGATCACGCCGCACTGCTTCCTGAACAACCGGGTCGAGATCTTGAACTCCCATGCTCACCCGGTTGAAACCGAGTTCGGCAAGCAACTCGACCTGATCGCGCGTCGTGACGTGAGGATCGACTTCAATCGAAACTTCCGCGTCGGGTTCCAGGTCAAAAGGCCCCGAAAGCATCGTGAACAAACGGCGAATCTGCGTCGTGGTCAGAAAAGTCGGTGTCCCCCCGCCCCAGTGGAGTTGAGCCACCCTGCGACGGCCACCCAGGCTATCTGCCACCAAAGCGATCTCTTTCTCGACGGCATCCAGATAGCTATCGGCACGTGATTGCTTGCCGTTGATCTCCACCGTGCAGCCACAGTAGAGGCAAAGCCGCGAGCAGAAAGGGAGATGCACGTAGATCGACAGCGATTCATCCGGGTGCTGAGAGGCGCGTTCATAAGCTGCCTTCGCATCTGATTCGCCGAAGTCATCAGACCACTCCGGCGCCGTGGGATACGAAGTGTATCGCGGACCCGAAACCGCCAGCTTTGCCAGCACTTCCACGTCAACATGCAGTGGAGTCTCAGGCACCGCGTGCCTTTCTATTCCCGGTCACACTTGAGGCCTTCACCGTGTCTACGAAGGCCGCAACACACTCCGGATCTGTCTCCTTATGAACGCCGTGGCCGAGCCCCATGACATGCCCTGGCCGACCGCCCACTGCATCAAGGATTTCACGCGTGCGTTGTGCGACCAAATCCGGCGGACCCAGTAAAACAGACGGGTCGAGATTACCCTGGAAAGCGACTTGGTCTCCCCAGGTCTCCATGCAATCTGCAATCGACACACGCCAATCTACAGCGACAGCCTCGCTTCCTGCAGCGACCACATCTTCGAGAAGATGCTTACCGTTGAGGACAAAGTGAATGCGAGGCACTGCATCACCGGCGATCTCGAGCGCACGCTTCGACCAGGGCAAGGCGTAACGCAAGTAGTCTTCGCGACCCAGAGTTCCCGCCCAGGTATCAAAGAGAACAACGGCTTGTGCGCCGCGTGATGCCTGAAAAGCGAGATGCTGACCAGATGTCTCAGCCAGCTTGCTCATAAGATTTTCGAAAAGTCCGGGGTCGGAGTACATCAACTGACGCACATGCGCATGACTCTTGGAAGTCCCGCCTTCTATGGCATAGCTAGCCAACGTGTACGGCGCTCCACAGAATCCGAGCAGTGTGGCGCCCTTCGGCAGACCCGCTGCCGTGCACTCCAATGCATCTCCCACATAGCCCAAGGACTCCTCGGGCACCACAGGTAACAGCCCGTTGACGTCATCAGCGCTGCGCAAAGGTTTGGGCAAGACGGGCCCCCGACCATCCTGAAACTCCAGCGGCATGCCCATGGCAGCCAGCGGCAACAGGATGTCACTGAAAAGAATGGCTGCATCCATGCCGAACCGTCGAAGGGGCTGCAACGTCACCTCGGCAGCCAACTCTGGCGCGTGACACATCGCCAGAAAGCCTCCAGCCTTGCGGCGCACTTCCTGGTACTCGGGCAGATATCGCCCAGCCTGGCGCATGAGCCATACCGGAGGGCGTGGAACGGGTTCGCGACGCAATGCCTTGAGCAGGAGCGTGTCAGAAGTCGTCATGGTGGTTCGCGAAAGGGTCGAAGTTCAGGAGTTATGGAGTCAGCCGATAGCCGGTACCGCGCACCGTATGG
>Ga0315339_1002811_pt1 | contig 12779 bp, 12 predicted proteins | sample ASW17metaG_FD_204514 | JGI IMG/M metagenome (GOLD analysis project Ga0315339, IMG submission 204514) | Ammonia-oxidizing marine archaeal communities from Pacific Ocean, United States - ASW #17 | ecosystem: Environmental > Aquatic > Marine > Oceanic | place: USA: California | collected 2016-12-05
CGCAGATCAATCCCCGCCCACGTACCTCGCGCACCACGCCGTATTTTTTTAAGCCTTCGAGCTTCTCGGCCAAATAAGCTCCCATTTCCCCAGCTCTCGCTGCCAAATCTTTTTCGACGATCTCGTTGATAACTGCCAAGCCGGCGGCACACCCGACCGGACTGCCAGCATAGGTGTGGCCATGTGCGAAATTTAACCCGGCGGCCGGATCGCCTTTAAACGCTTCAGCCATATCCTCACGCGCGATCATCGCCCCCAAAGGGATCGTACCATTCGACAGGGCTTTTCCGCTACAAATAATATCGGGGATAGCGCTAAAGGTCTCGGCGGCAAACATCGACCCGGTGCGGCCCCAACCCGTGATAATCTCATCGAATATCAGCAACACGTCATGGCGGTCGCAGATCTCACGCAAGAGGTGAAAATATTCTTCTGTCGGGGTAATAATGCCCCCAGTATTACCGATGGGTTCGACAATCACGCCCGCCACGGTGTCCGGGTCTTCGTTGATAATCGCGTCCTCGAACATCTGCGCGCAAAAGCGATTGCATTCTTCCCAGGACGCAAAACGGTCGCGATAATAACTCGGCGGATAGACCTTGATGAATCCGGGCATCTGCGGTTCGAAAGGCGTTTTGCGTTTACCGGTTCCACTGGCGGCCATCGCCCCGAAGGTGCCGCCGTGATAACCCAAATAGCGACTGACGAACTTGTACTTGTGCGGTCGGTCAGTCTGCTTGTAATATTGGCGAGCAAATTTCATCGCCGCCTCCATCGATTCCGATCCACCGGAAAATGGCTTGACGAAATTTAGCGTAGCCGGCGTCACCTCGCCCACCCGCTCGACAAAATCCAAGGCGATATCGGACGTGCCGTGCATCGGCGGCGAAAAACTCATCGTATCGAGCTGGCGTTTAACCGCCTCAATCACCCGCGGGTGTCCATGCCCTAAATTGGCCACAAAAATACCGCCGATGCCGTCGAAATAACGACGCCCCTCTGTATCCCAGTAATACACGCCTTCCGCTCTGGATACCACGATCGGGTTTTGGAGAAAAGCCTCGGTCGACTGATAGTCGAGGAAGGTCCGCCCCAATAACTTTTTTTGCCTATCGTCGAGTTGCATATTAGGCTCGCCCCTGACAAAAATCAAACGCGGTCAGTGCATATACTTTGGCCACTCTAAACAACTCTGCGACCGGCACTTCTTCGTCGAGCGTATGGGCCCCGGTCGCGCAAGGCCCATGCGTCAACGCCTGTACCCCACCAACATTCATAAAGCCATTGCCATCGTCGATAAAGGGTTTGGCTCCGACCTTTAACACATTACCCGTCACCGCTTCGTGCGCCCCCTGGAATGCGGCAAAAAGTGGACTCTGCTCGTCGACAGTGAAGGCGTCTCCCGGCACGACCCAATCTACAAGGTTAACCCGCGTACCGCTCTCTACCGCTAAAGCCGCTAATAATTCTTCTAATTCGCGTTTGGCTTTAGGCCCAGATCCAGCTGCCACCCAGCGACGCGTGCCCTCAATACGGCATTTGACCGGCGACTGATTGTAAATCTCCCCGCTTTCCATACGGCCGACGAATACGCTATCGCTACCGACATGGGGTGCTATTTTAGCGCTTAGCCTTTCACATAAAGCCTTTAAGCGCTGTATCAATTCGGCCCCTACCCCGACGACGTCCGGCAACCCCGCGGGTCGCAGCACCTCGTGCACCGGCTCGCCATCTCGCTCGATCTCAATACTGAACACGGCCATGCCGCGCCCGGCCACCGGCAACACATCACCGAGATATTCCGGCAACAACACCCCGTCACCGATATAGCCCTCGCGGATCAAAGCCAACAACTGACGCCGGTCGCCCCAGGGCGCCTCGTGGTGATCGTGTGCGGTAATCATCACGCCGCCGCGCTGGATAGCATCCGTATCCCGCAAAACCCTCAACGCTTCGACAAAGGCCGCGATACCGCCCTTCATATCCGAGGAGCCCGACCCGTAGAGTATGCCATTCTCAATCCTCGGCGCTACAAAGGGCAAATGCACGGTGTCCAAATGCCCATCGAACTGCAACACTCGCCCCGGCTGGCCACTTTCCAATCGGGCGACTACCGCCGGCGCTTCTGGCCAGTCGGCCTCGGGTCGTTCAACGGCGAAACCCTCAGCTACCAATATCTCCGCCAGTCGATCCGCCACAGCCCCCGCGCTCAGCGTGGGACTTGGCAGCTCAATAAGGGATACCGCCGTGTCGAGCAAGCGTTTTTCGTCGACAGCCCGCGTTATTTTTTCAATCATAGTATTATCCATCATATTTCTCCTTTCGCAGTGGCTCAAATAAGCAAAAAAAACGGACTGCCGCCACTCCGGCTGTAGTCCTATAGACTCATTTATGAGCCTTTACCCACCCGACTAGCGGTATCGGGCCGTGTCGCAATCACGATGTCATCTGGACAAACCACCCCCGCCCTTGCGGATCAGCCAGATCACACCCCAACAAGACCATTAGCACAATCAACCACCTGGTCTTGGCCATCCTTCTGCCCTTTGCCCCTTGAGTTTTATCTCCGTATGTTGTTCCCGACCCACACAGGAGAAAATAATCATGTCATCCACCACAGCCTACAATATCATTTACAACTGGGACGGAGCCCCCCACGGCTATTCACCCATCGACCAGTCCATGCAAACCTTCCTCGACAAAACCTACGCCCCCCTCGAAGGCACTCAGGTCGGCGCGTTATTCTGGTGTATCGGCGAACACGCTGTGCGCTGGCCGAGTGAAAAAATGGAACTGCTAGCCGATGTCAATAATCGCCGCTACGAAAATGCTGCGTCCTTTACCCATAGTGAGAATATCCGCCGCATGCTCGATCGCGGTGAGGACCCGCAACAAGCCGTGATAGACCGCGGGCACCAACTCGGTCTGCACGTCTACGCCTCACAGCGAATGAACGACAATCATTTCGACGGCGCGCAATTAGCCGACCTGCAGACGCTCCACCACACCGAATTAACACAGCTGCGTAAAGACCATCCCGAATGGCTACTGGGTCCAGACACCGAAGAGTGGTTCGCGCTGTCGTGGAATATGGCGGTGCCCGAGGTGCGGGAGAACCGCCTGCAGCACTTGCGCGAAATTTGCCAAAATTACGCTTGGGATGGCGTAGAACTTGACTGGCAACGCCACCCCTTTCATTTTCCCGACGACCATGCTTATCGCCTCCGTTATGTGCTCACCGATTTTATGCGCGCCGCGCGCGAACTGACCTGCGAAATATCGCAACAACGCGGCACGCCTTTTTATCTCGCCGCGCGAGTGGCAGGCTCTATTGAGGGATGTCACCGCATTGGCTACGATGTCGAGCGTTGGATCAAGGAGGATCTGATCGACATCCTAATCCCGGCCGGCGCTGCCGGAACTGACCCCGCGATCGAGGTCAACGCCTTTCGCTCCCTCATCGCCGATAGAGCAATCGCACTCTATCCCGGCTTTGACGGCGGCGTGCCTGGCCCCGCCACCGGCCCCGAAGACGAGGCCGCGCGCCATAGCATGCGAACCAAAGCCACCGCCCTGCAATACCACCAGCAAGGCGCGACGGGCATATATGCTTTCAACTGGCACGCCGACCGCGATTCAAAACGGGAATTACTGAGCCAAGTGGGCAAACGCGAAACCCTGCGAAAGCAAAATAAACTCTATAGTATCACCCACCGTTTCCGCCAAGAGACCGGCCCCTGGCGCGGCGCCTACAAACACGACCGCCTGCGCGGCACCCTGCCGGTTGTCCTACATCCTACCTTCAAAGAAACCGGCCCGCACTTTACGCTAGACCTTGCCGACGATCTGCTAAAATTTCCTCCGCAGCACCTCACCCTTCGTTTTCGCTTGCAAGATTGGGTCGACGGCGACCAAGTGCGGTTTCTCTTGAATGATGAACCTCTAATCAACCCCACCATTAATTACTGCCACCATGGCGATTCCAACCCCATCTCCGATGTCAGCAATGCCGCCTGGCATAACTTCAAGTTAGACGCAATAGAAATACCTCCAGGCACCCACCGTATTGAAGCCATTCTGCTCAACCGCCATCCGCAATTAGCCTGCGAACTGGTCCTGACGGATATTGAACTCGTGGTCATCTATACGTAACATAACCCGTTCAAGGCGGCAGCACCTCGACCCGGACTAGATCCGAAACCACCGAATCAAAATACCCCACTCCGTCCCCTGCCAAGTCATCGAGCGCGGCTACTCGGTAGCCGAGGTGGCCGACCGGCTCAGCGTGTCCGCCCATAGCTTGCATAAATGCGTTAAGGCGGTCAAACCGAACAAGACCTCACAGCATGCCAGCGAATTGATTGAAGCCACGAGCGAGATCCTCAAGCTGCGCGCTCAACTCCATCGCGTGGAGGAGGTCGGAATTGTAACCGTCGCTGACGTCGACCATATAAATATTTTGATCTGGCGTACCATCGCGCACATATAGCGCCGAAGAAAAATTCGACAATGGCAGGATCCCCGGCAATGTCTTTAAGGAGCGCAATAAATCCGCTTCGGCGATTTGTGGAATTTGATTAATCTGGCGGGGCTTGAGTATGACCTGGGATATCGTTTTTTCAAAAATCTTGTCAGCCGTGCGCGCCGAATAGGCACGCACGACCGTCTCTACCGACTGTACAATTTCAGGTACGAGCACAATATCTAGTTTTAAATCTTCGCCCGTGCCAAGCGAGAACTCCCGTGTAAAACACTGGTAACCGATATACGAACAGGCCACATGTATACTGGCATGCGGCTATTTTGGCACCACATAATAACCGCTGACATTGCTGATCGTGCCCTTTTCAACTTCAGCAAAAAAAACCCTCGCTCCAATTAATGCCTCGCCGTCGTCAGCTCCGTGGATAAAACCGCTGATCGATCCGGTATCCGGCTCTTGAGCCTACCCTGTGAGCAAAGGGGTAGTCCACAAAGCCAGCATCAGCTCTAATTTCCTCATACTGCCTCCCTACAACCTGATAAAGTTAGCGACCGTAGCGCAGGCCAAAGAAAAAACCCGGCCAGACAAAAAGATCATCTTCCCACTCGCGGTCATAACCATTATCCGGTTCAACCAAGCGGGGATTGCCATCGGCCCATAGATGATTCACCGAAACCCCGCCAAACAACGACAAACTGCCCTCTGACCAAAAAGGCGTGAGCCAGGCGGAAGTGTGCGGGTCGAGCACTACTCCGGTTTCTATTTTGATCCGCGTTAGAAAATTGTCGATGCTCGGCTGTCTCCAATTGAGGTCGACGGTCGGCGGATTGATATCGATATGGACACTATAATCGCCGTCGAGATCACGGCTGATTCGGTATTGGTTCACATCCAGGCTGAGAAAAGTCCAGGGCCAACTCTTCTGCAAACCGAAACCCACTCCCATCGCCCAGGTCCGCCGGCCGGCGTCTTCCTTAAAACCGGTGGTAAACGAAGAATAAAAGGATCGGCTGCCCGAAGTCAGTGTCAGCATATTCAAGCCAATCTCATCGCGCCAAGCGCTGAGGTTGAACAGACCGCTGCGCGAATAATTAATCAAGCCGACGGGCAGACCGTCCTCGATATCGCCCGAGACATTGATCATTCCAAACTGCCAGCCCTTGACCTTGCCCGCCACGTTTATAGCGCCGAACTGCCCGCCCTTGACCTCGTCGGCGAAATTCGTCGCGCTGGAAACTTGCCAACCGCGGATCTTACCGGCGATATTCGTCGAGCCGGCTAACTGCCAACCGCGCACTTGCGGCGCAATATTCAACACCCCGACCTGACTGCCCTGAATCGGCCCCATCGCCCAGTTCACCACCCCGGACACCTGCCAGCCCTTGATCGCTTTAAGACTCAAGTTGCCGATACCGCTGATCTGGGTGCCGGCGCGTTCGCGGGCTTGGTTAACCAACCACGCAAATTGCGCGCCGCGGAAGGCCTTGTCCTGGGTATTGGTCAACAAACCCATCGACAAGGTATAGCCCTCACCGGTCTCGATTTCGATATGGTGGTCCTCGCTAAGTCCAAGCGTGATTCCCCGCTCTTCACTTCCGCGCGAAACCGTGCGCTCTAGAGCAATCGCGCGAAAATCTCCCGTTCCCAAACTGGACCGCTCGCCCTCAGCCAAGACCAACTCAGCCAATCGCAGCCCCCCTCTGCTCGTTTCCAGATGCAAGGTATAATGGCCCGGTTCCAACCCCAGTTCCACCGCCCGCCCCGCCGGTTTGTAGAGTTCGGCGACCAAGTGGCGGTTGCCGTTGCGGACATAGAGCCTACCTTCGAGGGCTTCGGCAAAAGACAAACCAGCGACATGGCGACGCACATCGGTCATCACCACATCACCCGTGCCGCTCATCTTGATATCATAGGCCGGGTGTTGGGGCCCACCCATCGTTCCCGTGGTCCGCGCCAAGGTCTCTGCAAAGGCGAATTGGTAGGCTTCGTTGAGCGTCACCCGGCCATCGCCCGTCACATCTGCCGCACCACGCATACCAGAGACAAGATAGTGCGTAAAAAACGAGGCCTGAACCGCATCCGACTCCTGCGCCGCCTCATCGGCCGAACTCGATGTCAAAAAGGCGTAGCCTCGCATATCAAAAGACTCGTCGACCAAAAACGATTGTTGCCGCTGTCCACCCTTAATCCGGGTAATCGCCCCGGAGGCACAAGCATCGAGGACCGCGATATGCACGTCCGCGGTAGCCGCCCCTAATTCCCGCCGCAATAGCGAATAATCCAGATGCTCGCCTGCCAACAATAAACCCTCTTCGTCCGCGTGCCCCGAATAATAGAGCAGAACCTCGAGACGGTCCTCCCGACGGTTGGCCGCCGTCACCCGCCGCGACAATTCGTGCAAACCCTGCTCGAAATCCGCGAGATCAGGATCGCGCAATAGCAACACATCAGCCGGATCCAAACCGCCCATCTCCTCCAACACCCGGACGAAATTCTCCGCGTCGGAAACGGCATAACGCAAAAGATCGCGATCGACACCGCCATTGTTTGCGCCCGCCGCCAAAACCAAGCGCCGCACCGCGGTATCCGCCGCCGCCTGCGACCACGACAGACCAAGCATAAGAATGAATAGGAAGAACACCATGGCCATGGTTTAAGGTGCCGACGGCTTGTTAAGCGTAAACTCGAAGTAGTGAAGTTCGGCGGTAGACGCCAATGTCGAACCCGCGTTCAATTGCCCGATAATCTCCTGCAGGTCAAAGCGAATATCGGCCGCGACAAAAACAAAGCGCTCCCTTCGCGGTGCGTCATCTAATTCGTATGCATAGTCTAGCGTATCTTTGGCACCGAGGGATACAGCTTTTTCCCCCTCAACGGGCAAATGCTGGGTCACCGCACCGCGCCCGTCGACTGAGAGTATCGCCCCGTATCTCAGACCGCCCGAGCGGTAGATTATTTGCACAAGGTCCCCGCTGCGGGCCAAAGCACCGTCGGACAAACGCTCTTCTCCTTGCAGCACCTTGCGAAAAATCGCTAACTGGGGACCATCTCCCCCCCCCTTTATCCTTATCTGCGGTTCTTCTTCTGGTGAAGCATCGAAAAGAGCGGGTACCGCCACCACCGCCAGGAGTAGGGCCACGGCTGGCACGGCCCAAAGGCGGTACCCGCTCCACTGCTGCTTCGATTCTCGCTGCCGGCTTACTTGTCGTTTTAACTCGATCTGTCCGCTCATCCACTCGGGCGAGAAACGCCGGTGCAGTTCCTGATTAGAGCGCTCGAGAGCCGCAAGCCGTTCGCCGAGCGCGGGGTCAGCTGCTATTTCGCGCTCTACTGCGGCCAAGTCCGCCGCCGGCAACTCACGCAGTAGATAGCGCTCGAGTTGGTAGTCGCTTATTGGCCGTTGCTCTTCCTGATTCATGACCTCTCCAATTCTTGCAGCGATGCGCGCAAACCGCGCAATCTTTTTCTTACGCCGGACACCGACATGCTCACCTCATTGGCCACCTGCTCCAAGGTCATGCCGTCGACATAGTGCAAAACGGCCATCGTGCGAGTTGATTCACGCTCGCGGCCGAAAAGCCGGTCGAGCACCGACAGAGCCTCGGTGCGCCCTTCCGTATCGTCCCAGTCGGCAATCTGATCCAACAGGTCTGGGTCGGCCGTTGTCTTCCACCGTTTGGCATCACGGATGCGATTGAGGCAGAGGTTGGTGGCCATGCGGTAGAGCAGACTTGAGGGATAGTCGTCCTTAAGACGGTCCTGCCGCTCCATCAAGCGCACAAAGACGTCTTGTGCGGCATCGAGCGCCTGGTCCTCAACGCGTAAGAGTTGTGTGCACCGCCGGATGACCATCGGGCCATAGCGGCGGTAAAGTTCGTCTACATTCATGACTTTCCTGGCGGTATGCTATTTGAACCCCTGAACTCACTGCGGGTGTCACTTCCTGTACTGATTTTTTCTCAAAGCAATTTCAACACCTCCGCGCCAAATACCAGCAGTAATTATTCATTGCCGGTAACAACCTTCCTTTAGGATAATCAGTTCGCCAGCTTCGCGCCCATTCGTTCTGTTGTGTAGATTATACCGCATGATAAAAACCCCCTTCTTCACCTTTCTCGACTCCGGTCTATCAACGCAAATCACCGCTGCGGCTCCAGCAGATTTCCAGATCGACACCTACCCCGCCGACATCACTGATGCCGATAAAATAGCCATCGTCGCCGACGCCGACGGTCTGATTCTCTTCCCAGGCCGCCTTTCATCCGAAGTGTTGCGCACCGCGCCCCATCTCAAGCTGGTCCAACTATTGAGCGCCGGTTACGAACATATGGACCTCAATTTATGCGCTGAGCTAGGCATTCCGGTAGCCAATAACGGCGGCACCAATTCCATCGACGTGGCCGAACATACCCTCGCGTTGATCCTCGGGCTCTACCGGCGCCTACTCGACCAAGATCAGGGCATACGCGATGGTCGGTGGGATCCAGTCAACAGCGGCCGCAACACCTATACCATCCACGGTAAAACCGCCGCCCTCATCGGCTTTGGCCATATTGGCCAACAGGTAGCACAAAGACTCAAAGTTTTTGGCGCTGATCTGCTCTATGTCGACGAATTTCCCGTGCCCGCTAAAATCGTCGCCGGTCTCAATATTGAGCGTGTCTCACTGAGCGAAGCGCTATCTCGCGCCGATATCCTCTCGCTACACGTGCCGCTGACCCCCGAAACGCAAGGCCTTATCAGCGCCCCAGAAATCGCACAGATGCGCCCGAATGCCCTATTGATCAACACTTGCCGCGGCCCCGTCGTCGATGAGAGTGCCCTGGCCAACGCCCTGCGCGAAAACAACATATTAGGGGCTGGCCTCGACGTTTTCGCCACCGAGCCTTTGGCGCCTAACCACCCACTTTGTGCCTTGCGCAACGTGCTCTTAACCCCCCATACCGCCGGTATCACCCGCGATACGTGGAGTCGCCGTGCTCATTTCGCCTTCGCCAACCTCCGCCGAAGCATCGAGGGGAAAAAACTGCTGGCGCAAATAGGCCCAGCTTAGAACTCTTTAATCCGTTTGTTAAAATAAAAACAATAATTATATTGATTAACCCAATATAGTCTTGGCTATTCCTTCGCCCTTTCCCCTCCCCTGTTGGGGCTTGTCCGCAAGGCGGTAATGGTCAAACACCTCACCGAAGAAATTCGCCCAATGGGGCGGTAACCGTCGTGGATTCCTGGATTAAAGCCATACCTTTTTTTTGCGACGGGCACGATCGACCGCTCTTAGACCGAGTAGTCGGCCTGCGGCAAAGCCAAAGCGTATTCCCCGCGCAAGACGAAATCTTCCGCGCGCTACAACTCACGTCTTTTGACCACGTAAAAGTCGTGTTATTAGGTCAAGACCCCTATCACAGCGCCGGCCAAGCGCACGGCTTGGCCTTTTCTGTGCCGGACGGGGTCAAGACACCGCCGTCGCTGCACAATATATTCAAGGAAATTTGCGCTGATATATACGAGGGGGCGGATCGGGCTATGCTCACAGACCTAAGCCGCTGGGCTAATCAGGGCGTATTGCTGCTCAATGCGACACTGACCGTCGCTGAAGGCAAAGCTGGATCGCACCAGCATCTCGGCTGGCAGACTTTAACCGATCAAATCGTCGCGACGCTCAGCGCTGAACGTCAACAGTTGGTCTTCCTGCTTTGGGGCGCGCACGCGCAAAAAAAAGGTATACTTGTCGATCGCGACCGGCATCTGGTGCTCGAAACAGTGCATCCCTCGCCGCTTTCGGCCTATCGCGGTTTTTTCGGCTGCCGGCATTTTTCCCGCACCAACGCCTATCTCAAGCAATACGCGAACGACCCCATCATCTGGTAAGGAAACCGTCGCCATGACAACGCTCATCCGCGCCGCCCGCCTAGCCGACGGCCTTTCAACTTCCTCTAAAGCCAATCAAGCCGTGCTCGTAACGGAAGATCGCATCCAGGCGGTGGGCTCCGCCGAAGAAATCACCCAGATTGCCCCCCCCGGCACCGAAACGGTCGACCTGGGCGACGCGACCCTGACTCCAGGTCTGATCGACGGCCACACCCACTTAAGCTTGGCCGGTGACGGCCGCGATTATGCACAGATGTTTTCCGAGACCGATGAAATGATGGTATTGACAGGCGCCCGCAATCTGCAATTGCACTTGGCCGCCGGCATCACCACTCTGCGCGAACACGGTGCGCGCAACAAGGTTGGTTTCATACTCAAGGAAGGCATCGCCCGAAGCTATATCGCCGGCCCCCGCATGCAGATCTCCGGCCGCCCGATCACTTGTACCGGTGGGCATTTTCATATGTGCAACGAAGAAGCAGACGGGCCCAACGAGATCCGCCGCTCGGTTCGCCGCTTGGTACATGAAGGCGCGGACTATCTAAAGATCATGGCCTCGGGCGGCGGCACCTCCAACACGATCCCTGGTCGCGCTTCCTACAGCGTCGACGAATTACACGCGGCCGTATACGAAGCACACCACTTTCACAAACTCACCGCCGCGCACTGCCGCGCCAAAGAATCGATGCAGCGGGCGGTCGAAGCGGGCATCGACCTGATAGAACACGCCGAGTTTCTCGATCCCGACAATGAAATGCGCTTCGACCCCGATCTCGCCGATAAAATGGCCGAATGCGGCACCTGGATCAGCCCGACCCTACAGGCCTGGACAAAATATGGACGCATCGTCGAATTGCAGGGCCAACGGACTACTGGTTTTCTAAACAAAAAAGAACAGGCCGAATTGCAGGCGCTGGAATCGCGCGCCGAAACCCGGCTCGAAGTCATGCGGCGCATGCTCGATCACTGCAAAATGGAACGCATCGTACCCGGCACCGACTCGGGGGTGGGCAGCCTGGCTTTTGGCCACCTCGATTACGACCTGAGACTCCTGGTCCAAGTGGGTTTTACTCCAGGTGAAGCCCTGCTCTCGGCGACCAGTATTTCGGCCGCAGCGCTGGGCCTAGACCAAGAGATCGGCACCATCGAAGTCGGTAAGATCGCCGATTTGGCAGCCTTCAAAGGCGATCCAACTGAGGATGTGCTAGCACTCAGTGAAGTGGTCGCCGTCTTCCAAAGCGGGGTGCGCGTGCTTTGATCGTCCAAGAGATCGACAAGACGCCCGAGATAGGCCTGTGAAAAGCATTCTCTTCGTTTGCACCGGCAATATCTTTCGCAGCATGATCGCCGAATACGCGCTAAAAAAAGCGCTGGGCCAGCATTCGCCTTATCAGGTCGCCTCCGCCGGAACCCAAGCCAATCCCCAGGCTATCGTCCCCCTCGTCTTGCAATGCCTGCAACAATACGATATTGACCCGACGCAGCACCAACAACGCCGCATCGTGCCCGAGTTATTTGTCGAATCGGAATTGCTGGTGGCAATGGGCTGTGACCATCAAGAATTTATAAGCGCACATTTCGGCGAACAGCCCCCACTCTTCAATGAGATCTGCCATCGGCGTTCGGAACCGGTACTCGACACCAATGAGGCCGTGCCCGACTTCGCCGACAATCCCAGCGCACGCGACCGACATATTGGTTTCGTCGTCGACCATATCTGCCAATCGATGCCGGCCTTTATCGAAAATGTGCCATCCTTTCTAACATAAAAAATTACCGGCCCCAAGACGGGATCCGGCAATGTCTACGGATGTTCGCACCGCCAGACAGGTAATACACTCATCCAGCATATCCTACGATTCGACTTCGACCCCGCTCCAAAAGGCAATATAGCCGGCGATCTCGTTCGCCGCCGCTAGCGGTTCCGGATAGGACCAGGCCGCGCCCGTATTTTCTTCGCCGTCGACGACGATATTATAATAACTGGCCTGGCCCTTCCATCCGCATACCGTATGTTGCTCGCTCGGGCGAAAATAACACCCGTGAATAGAGGCCGGTGGGAAATAGTGATTCCCCTCGACAACAACCGTCTCTTCGCTCTCGGCCAATACGGCTCCGTTCCAGGTTGCTTTCATTTATAGATCTCCCTTTTGCGCATTTAAAAATTGGCAAGGACTAGTTGGGTCACCAAGTTCGGCCGCCCGTAAAAGGCGCGTGAAGACTCGTCCCCCCCTTGTGCAAGACGGCGCGGCACGATGGTGTGGTTGCTTAAAGCCGCTTGTGAGCTATGGCCGTAATATATGTGTATCGTCCGCCGCTCTTGCTCGGTTGTTTTGACTATCCCGGCATGCCCGCTACCGGCATTAAACAGAATCGCCGTGCCTGCCCGTCCATAGAGCTCGACACAGCGCCCCGGGTCAATAGG
>Ga0315339_1002812_pt1 | contig 12772 bp, 12 predicted proteins | sample ASW17metaG_FD_204514 | JGI IMG/M metagenome (GOLD analysis project Ga0315339, IMG submission 204514) | Ammonia-oxidizing marine archaeal communities from Pacific Ocean, United States - ASW #17 | ecosystem: Environmental > Aquatic > Marine > Oceanic | place: USA: California | collected 2016-12-05
TCAATACGCTTAGCACAGAGTCGAGCACGTTATAATTTACCAACTTATCAGCCTCATGACGCATTGACTGATGCGATTGCAACAGCAGAACTATTACAAGCACAGATTAAGTATCACTTCAGTCCAGTAACACCTATCAAGAAAATTTGGTTATAAAATATAATCATACCAATTACATTAAATAGCTGATCTTTTCGGCTAGTTAAAACAATTTACTTCTTCGTTGCAACTTTATCAAACAAAACAATTTACTTCTTCGTTAAAACTTTACCAAACAAAACAATTCCTTACACAAATTCTCGCCTTGAATTAAGCCATTTTTTCTACGTAAAGTTAGACCACATACTTAATGAAATTGGTATAAAAAAGCCACTCAATGCTAACTGAGTGGCTTTTTAAAATGAACTAATAATCATTAATGACTATTTTCTTGGTTCTGTACGCATGCCCATCAATAAGCTCACGCACATGATTAACAGAATAATCGTAAACGGCAATGCCATTGAAATAGCCCCCGCTTGTAAAGCTTGAATGGCTTCTTTACCGCCAATCCACAATAAAGCAGCTGCAATTGAACCTTCCACCGTTGCCCAAAAAATGCGCTGTGGAATGGGAGCATCGACTTTACCACCAGCCGTAATACTATCAATCACCAACGAACCTGAATCCGAAGAAGTAATAAAGAAAACCATCACTAATACAATTGCAATCATTGATAAGATACTACCCATCGGTAATGCATCAAACATTTGGAACATTGCGAGTGTGACGTCTTTTAAACCTTCATTTCCTAATGTCCCAATATTATTAGTAATTTGATCAATGGCAATTCCACCAAACACTGACATCCATAATACAGTCACAACAGTCGGTACTATCAATACCGCAGTGATAAATTCACGTACAGTACGTCCACGCGATATACGAGCGATAAACATGCCAACAAATGGTGACCATGAAATCCACCATGCCCAGTAAAATACAGTCCAACCATGCATCCAAGCTTCATCTTCACGACCATGTGGATTACTTAAAGGAATAATGTTTTCAATATATCCCATGACTGTCAGCGGGATAGTGCCCATAGAAACAGCAAAAGTCACTAATGCAACAAAAACAACCAATACCAGTGCAAGTAACATATTAATATTACTAATGACCTTAACGCCACCTTCAATGCCACGTACAACTGATACTATCGCTAATAAAGTAACGCCTGCAATCACACTAATTTGTAAAGTAAGGTCAGCTTCTATGCCAAATACATGCTGCAAACCACTTGCAGCTTGTTGTGCACCAAGGCCCAATGACGTAGCTAAACCAAATAAGGTAGCTAATACTGCTAGAATATCAACAAGATGACCAGCCCAACCCCATGCTCTATCCCCTAAAATAGGATAAAAAATAGAACGCATAGATAATGGTAAGCCTTTGTTATAAGCAAAAAATGCTAATGACAAAGCAACAACACCATAAATAGCCCATGGGTGTAAACCCCAATGAAACATTGTAGCGCCCAGCGCAAGTTTAGCCGCCTCTGGGGTATTTGCCGTTACATTCAGTGGCGTTTCATACCAGCCAGTGTAATAAGCAACAGGCTCAGCGACGCCCCAAAACATTAGACCAATCCCCATACCCGCAGCAAATAACATTGCAATCCAAGACATAGTTGAATAGTCAGATTTTGCATCATCGCCACCTAAGCGAATTTTTCCGTATGGTGATACGACTAACGCCAAACAAAAAATAACAAAAATATTTGCTGACCACATAAATAAGCCATCAAAAGCACCTATTATTTTCCACTTTATACCATCTAAAAAAGCTTTAGACGTTTCTGGATCAACACTCAAAATAATGAGTAAGAAAATGCAAACTAATCCTGCACTGATACCAAAAACAGGATTATGTACATCAAAGCCCCATTTTTTAACATTGTCCTGTCCTACTGTATAATCTGTATTGTCGATACTGTATTTATCTTTGTTTAAACTCATTAATCCTCATTTAGAGTAATATACTCCATTGGTGTATTATCCATTTCAAATAATTTTAGAAATAATAACAAAGCGTAATCTGTTATTAAAAATCATTTGAGATACGGCGCATACAATAGCACGACTTCACCATCACTAAATACTTTCGATAGCAACAATTACGCTATATCTTTTACAAAAAAATGTAAAATTAAGGTCATATTGAAATGATATTATTCATACCACTGGGTTTGTGATTAGATTATTCACTAAACGCCTCGGTGTATGCGCAGTTTTATCTGCCTTGCCTAATCGGACTAGCATCTGCACCGTATGCTGTGCATCAATATTAAAGTGATTTTTAAACTGCTTTTGTAGGTTTTGCATATCGCTGTATTCTTGCAATGCTTGACTCATTGGGTGCTGAGCAAGCCCCATTGCAGTGGTTGTTAAATTCAAACGACAGTAATCTCTTCCTACTTTCACTTGCTGCAAACGACTATTTCCTTGCGTACTTAATAAAGCAAAGGTACTGGTTGATTGACTCGTCGAGCGTGCAATCTCCACACTCTGCTTTGCAAATTGAGTTGAATCTTTTTCCGTTGATTGTCTATCCATTATGAATGTTTCTACAAATATTTTTTTTAAACTACCCATACCTGAATGTTCAAGACCAAAACCATCACGATAGTGTTGCACTTCTTGGTCGTTAAAACGAAACATTTTAATCGTTTCTAAATCACGTTGTTTGCTTTCACCTTCGATACGCATCGCTTCCGGTAACATTGTTTGTAAGTAACTATTATTTTTGTCAGAGTCAATTATCGTTAATTGACTCTTTGCGATGAAAGATAAATTAGCCAATTGTGATTTTTGTTCAACACTTAAGCGACTATTATCATATTCACGTTTATTAGATTGGCGCTTTAATAGTTGTGAAAATAAAGGGTCTTCTTGCACTAATGCACTCTTAATTAACTTGATTAGCGCGATCGGTTTATTTTCTATCACAGTATTGCCATACTCTCCGAGGGGAAAATATTCAATAACAGCTTGATAACCATAGTGACTAGCCGCAATGCTTAGGTTCTCTAAAAAACAACCCTGACCGATATGGATTTGTCTGGCAATAGGATCTGTTTCAGGTAATAAGCGTGTTTGATCAACAAAAAGTTCGATATTTTTTTGATCGTTAAACTTAATCAACCACGGTTGTTTGTTATGCGGATTAGGAGCAAGAATTGCATATGCGAGAATCGTTAAACGGATATCTGACTCTGCCCCACTTGGACCATTCCACCCATAATCAACTTTTTCAACACCTGCTGAGCAACTACTTAATGCACTAGATAATGTAGCGGTTGCTACCCCAAGACCCACAACATGAATAAAACGGCGACGATCCATAAAAATATTTCCTTTATTTATTAATATATTTATTTATCAATATACATTCCAAGGAATGCATATTAATATTCCAAGGAATATAAGTCAACATTATTTTAGGAGGAATAAATGAGATCTCGTGAAGAAAATGAAACTCGTATTATTATTTTACAAGGCATTATTCAGCAATTGATGGCGACAAGGAGTAATAAATTATTTAAAAAACTAGCCCTTACTACTTCTGAATTTGCAATCCTTAGTCACTTTAGCCATCAGCCAACACGGAGTTGGACTGTTTCAGAGTTAGCACAAATAATGGAAATGAATCAACCAGGTATCACTAAGTTAGTCACCTGCTTAATTGCTAAATCGGTACTAAGTGCGGAAGTTGACGAGTTTGATAAACGCAAACGTCACCTAATGATCACCAAGCAAGGATTACAGTTATGCAATGAAGTAATGGAAAAACTACAACCCGATATCAGTTTGTGTTTTTCCGACTGGGAAGATGAAGAGTTACAACAGTTATTAAATAACAATGAAAAACTGATGAAGTGGTTAGATAATAATCGTTTATAAAGGAAGTACTTATCGTAAACGTTGTTTAATTCTTTGTAAAAACCAATCATAACGGCTCGCCAAGCTGTAATGACGTTTAGTAATAATATACAGAGGCTCATTGACCTGATTCTCTAAAGGGGCAATATATATTTTTTTTGAATCCCCATATAGTTTCACCGCTCGAGCAGGTAATACGCTATAACCAATGCCCTGAGCAACGGGTAATAAAATCTGGTTCAATTGATTTACGTAGCCACTTACCACTAAACTATCTTGACCTACATAGCCACTGAATCTATTTAAGTTAAGTACTTTGTCTACAAATTCAAAACCATCGGGGTGATTAATAAAACCCAATTTATTTAAGTTATTAAAAGTCAGCTCTTTGTTTGAATACGCCTTTGGTAACACCAGCAACAATGGTTCATTACCCAACTGTACTTGCGTGAGTTGTGCATGAGCTATCTGTTGATTAACAATCCCGATATGTACACTATTATCTAAAACAGCACTTATGATTGCTTGATTGGGAGCCGCTTCTAAGTGCACTGTTAAACCACTATGCCGTGCTTGATAATCAATAAAGTCAGGGTATAAATCGGCAGCAAGCGCACCAGAACAAGCAATAAAACATGCACCTTGATACGGATCATCAAAGTCAATTTTTGCTTTCAATGTTATATTTAATGCTCGATTAGTTACTCCATACTCATGCAATAACTGCCCAGCTCGGGTTAACTCAAACTGCTTATCGTATCTATTTAGTAATGGGCTTTGTAGTTGCGTTTCTAACTTTTTAATATGTTGACTAACACCCGGCTGGGTCATATTGAGATTATTGGCAGTTTTAGTGAAATGCCCTGTTTCTACTAAATCCATAAAAGTAACCAACCACTTTTGGTTAACCATATTTTTTCTCCCATTTACCAAACCAACACTCATTACATAAGTTTATCAAAATAGTTACAAAGGATAAATATAGATGTAATTAATAGCTAAAAGCATGGCCTAGAGCAGCCCACTTGTGAACTTAATGTAACTGAAATAACTGCGTGTTATTAAGCAGATACAAATGGCATTAGTTATAATTAAAGTACATTTAACTTTATATAATAAAACAGAGAGAATGGCGGCATTAGCTATCATAGATAGCGACTCTCAATTACCCAGATAGGAATACCATGAATAATGTTTTAAAAAAATCACTTATTGTTTTCACTGCAATTGCAAGTTTGATGACAGTACCCGCTTTTGCCCAACAAACGGTTAAAGTAGGTATGTCAGGTCGTTACTTTCCATTTACTTTTTCAAAAAAAGATATCCTGCAAGGGTTTGAAGTGGACCTTTGGAATGAGATAGCATCACGTTCAAATTATAAAGTTGAATTTACAACGTCAAACTTTTCAGGCCTATTTGGTATGTTAGAAGCGGGTCATATTGATACTATTTCTAACCAAGTTACTATTACTGAAGTACGTTCAGCTAAGTTTGCTTTTACAACACCTTATGTTGTTGATGGTGTACAAATTGTTGTCCGTAAAGGCCGTGATGATATTGCTGGTATTAACGACCTCAAAGGCAAGAAAGTAGCTGTTAATCTAGGTAGTAACTTTGAGCAAGTGTTACGCCGTGTTGATACTAACAATGAAATCAATATTGTGACTTACGATTCAGGTTTAGAGCAAGATGTTGCACTTGGTCGCATGGATGCCTTTGTGATGGACCGCGTTTCATCATCACAGTTAATTAAAGAGTCAGGTTTGCCACTTCAACTAGCGGGTCAACCTTTTGAAAAAATTGAAAATGCGATGCCATTTTTAAATAAACCTTCACAGCTTATTATTCGTGATCAAGTGAACAAGGTATTAGCCGAAATGAAGGCAGATGGAAAGTTAGTAGAGATCTCAAACAAATGGTTTAGCGCTGACATAACTCAATAAATACAGCCTCTCTCTGCCTAATTCAAGGATTAGGCAGAATATTACATCACGTTACTCCATTATCAGTAACTATCTGCTAAATATCTCTCTCTACTGTTAGCCAATTAAAAAATTTCATATTAAAATACGCGCGCATCAATACAAACCAATCAATTACTTAGGGTGACATTTTTATCATGCAAAGCTCGTTTGATCTGCAATATATTATTGAATTAATGCCGATATTGTTAAAATATCTCGGCGTTACTATGGAAATGGCACTTTGGGGTTTTTTATTCGCATTAATTTTATCTCTCTCACTCGCGCTTATTCGTGTTTTTAAAATTACTTTTATTCAACACCTTGCGGCTTTATTCATCTCTTTCTTTCGTGGTACCCCTTTATTAGTACAACTCTTTATACTGTATTATGGATTACCACAATTTATGCCTATCTTTATCGGGATGGACGCTTTTACTGCGGCAATTATTGGCCTTTCTCTTCACTTTTCAGCCTACATGGCAGAAAGTATTCGAGCCGCAATTTTAGGTATTGATAAATCGCAAATGGAAGCCTGTTTAAGTATTGGTATGACGCGTTTACAAGCAATGAAGCGCATTATATTACCTCAGGCGGCTCGTGTCGCAACCCCTTCTTTAATGAACTACTTTATCGACATGATAAAAAGTACCTCGTTAGCTTTTACTCTTGGTGTCGCTGAAATAATGGCAAAAGCACAAATGGAAGCATCCTCTAGCTTTAAATTTTTTGAAAGTTTTTTAGCTGTGGCACTTGTCTACTGGGTGATTGTATTATTTTTCACTCGTATACAACACCTTTTAGAACACCGATTGAATAAGGCTTATTAAGCGATGATTAAAGTAACCAATCTCAGTAAAAGTTTTGACGATTTAAAGGTATTAAAAGAGATCAGTTTTGACGTTAATAAGGGCGAAATTGTCGTTATTATTGGCCCCTCTGGCACGGGGAAATCGACATTATTACGTTGTTTAAATTACTTAGAAACGCCAACGTCGGGAAGTGTTGAAATAGGCGGAATTTGTGTTGATGCAAAAAAAAATAATAACAGGCAGATAAACCAACTTCGTAAGCAAAGTAGTTTCGTCTTTCAAAATTATTCTTTATTTGCTAACAAAACAGCCATTGAAAACGTGGCAGAAAGCTTGGTTACAGTGTGGAAAACATCGCGTAATGAAGCACACGAAACAGCAAAAATTATTTTGATAAAGGTAGGGCTTGAAGATAAATTAGACTTCTACCCTTCACAACTCTCTGGAGGTCAGCAGCAACGTGTTGGCATTGCACGTGCAATGGCAGCCAAAGGTGAAGTAATTTTATTTGATGAACCAACATCAGCACTTGATCCTGAATGGGTTGAAGAAGTACTGACAGTGATGAAGCAATTAGCCGAGGAAAAACAAACCATGGTCGTGGTCACTCATGAGATGCAATTTGCTAGAGAAGTCGCAGATAGAATTATTTTTATGGAAGAAGGTTACATTGTTGAACAAGGGACGCCAGAACAAATCTTTGAAAATCCACAACAAAAACGCACTCAAGCATTTGTAAAGAGAGCGCTTAAGCAATAGCGAGTGTATATATTAACTTATGTAGCCTGAGTTCTGGTTAATGAGCACTTTTACAGGGTATTAATAAAAAATGTTGATCTGGCACACAGTGCTGAAATTTTTGTAATTATCGTAGCAAGTTGAAGAGTAAATAGTTAGCGATTCGAGTCAACTCACGAAGACAGGGTAAGATTACGAGTGAGCATCTTTTAAACAGAATGATTCATTTTTATTCGAGTTCCTGGTTACCGCTGATCGGGTGGAAAGAATACGAACTAAAATGAAGTATTTCATGAACGTAAATTGTTCATTAAACGTTCACAATCTTGCCCTGCTCACGAAGATAGATACAAAAATAACAGTATTGGGAAGCGGTGTTTATCTAGAATGCAGAGTATCTAGTGTTAATGCTCTGCATAAATAATCGAAAATGCAGTAAAACAGTTAACGGATACAAACCTTCGGATTCATTCCACATGCCTGAAGCATTGCTCTACAAAATCAAAAATCTCCCCTCTTTCGAATAACCAGTATCTATGATCTTTCGCTTCAACTGGTATCTTTTAGACATACTATGTTAAAGTGATCTTTAATTATTTACCTGATGCTTTTAGCTATAGAATCGAAGAGAACAACATGAAACAACTATTAGAATTTATCCCACTGGTTATCTTTTTTATCGTTTACAAAATGGTTGATATCTATGCAGCAACAGCTGCCTTAATGGTGGGAATGACCATTACGTTTATTTATAGCTATTACAGAAATGGTAAAAAAGCAGAAAAGATGCAGATCATCACACTCGGCATGATCTTGATTTTTGGTACCTTAACACTTGTTTTACACGATGATGCCTTCATTAAATGGAAAGTCACCCTCGTTTATGGTGTTTTTTCTATCGGTTTATTGGTAACACAATTCATTTTAAAGAAACCTGCCATTAAACAGATGTTAGGTAAAGAACTAACGCTACCAGATCATATCTGGAATAACCTTAATTTTGCTTGGGCAATATTCTTTGCGATATTAGCTGTAGTTAATATATATGTGGCCTTCAATATGCCTCAGGAAGTATGGGTTAATTTTAAAGTATTTGGCTTATTAGCAATCACGCTACTATTTACTGTATTAAGTGGTTTATACCTTTATAAACATTTACCAGCTGATAGCAAAAAAAATATCACAGACAAAGAATCAGAATAATAAAAAAGGAATAGAAAATGTTATACGTCATTTTTTCACAAGATGTAGAAAATAGTTTACCGTTACGCATTCAGTCTCGTCCTGCCCACATTGCGCGATTACAATCTCTTAATGAGCAAGGCCGTTTATTCGTTGCCGGCCCTAACCCGGCAATTGATAGTGAAGATCCAGGTGATGCTGGTTTTACAGGATCAACTGTGATTGCTGAGTTTGATTCATTAGTCGATGCTCAAACTTGGGCTGACGCTGATCCGTACATTGAAGCAGGTGTATACGCTTCCGTTATAGTTAAACCGTTTAAAAAAGTATTACCTTAGAAAGTTCAATAATAACTAGATAATCTGGGTTCTGGTTAATGAGCGCTTTTACTAAATATTAATAAAAATGCTCATCTGATACCCAGTGCTGAAATTTTTGTAATTATCGAGACAAGTTTAGGAATGAATAGCCTGCTATTCTGAGTCAAATCAACAAAGATAAATGCAAAGTATTCAGAATACAGGTTAGCTACTTAACACGTGTTAACAATGCTGTTAAGTATTGAAAATCGTTGTAATTCAATCTTAATAATTTATTTTATCCGTCTGCTAGCGACTTACTAAGCTAGAATATTCACAGGTTATGTGGACGGTATACGCAATTGATGTAATACCAATCTGAATAAATAGCTGATCTATTTGGCTTGTTAAAATAACTTATCTCTTCGTTAAAAGTTTCGCAAAGGGAACAGCCATTTTTCCTGCGTAAAAATGAGATCACATACTTAATCAGTTTGGTATAACAGATGGTTAACAGTTTATAAAAGAGGATATTAATAAAGAATAAAAAAGGCTACTGAAAGTAGCCTTTTAAAATAAGGTTAGCAGTAAACTTAACTTTAATTGGAATGCAACATGCTGTTTAATTCAACAGCACTTTTGTTCGCTAGACATTCTATTTGGCCAGTCATCGAGTTACGACGGAACAATAAATCGTCTTTATTTGCTAATTCGCGTGCTTTAGCAAAACCAGCATCATTTCCTTCATTATCAAGCATCTTAACTTTTGAACCTGCCGTTACGTATAAGCCAGATTCAATAGTACAACGGCTACCCAGTGGTATACCTAAACCAGCATTGGCACCTAATAAGCTATTTTCACCTATTTTAATAACCATTTTACCACCGCCGCTTAATGTGCCCATAATTGAAGCACCGCCACCGATATCAGAACCTTCTCCAACCATTACACCCGCTGAAATACGTCCTTCAACCATGCTTGCACCCGTTGTTCCTGCATTGAAGTTAATGAAGCCTTCGTGCATGACTGTTGTACCTTTACCAACATGTGCGCCTAAGCGAACACGTGAAGTATCAGCAATACGAATACCAGAAGGCACAATGTAATCAACCATCTTCGGAAATTTATCAACACAATCAACCGTGATTATGTCACCATTTAAACGCGCTTCAATTTGACGATCAGCAAGTTCAGGTAAATCAATAGCGCCTTTATTTGTCCACGCAATATTATGCAGTACGCCAAAAATACCATCTAATACTAAGCCGTGAGGCTGTACTAAACGATGTGAGATAAGTTGTAATTTTAAGTAACCCTCAGCAACAGTTTCAGGTGCAGCATCCGTCGCTAAAATAGTTAAAACAAGCGTTTGTGTTGATTTCGAAGCCGCAGTAGCAAAATCTGCATTGGCAGTTTCATCAGCACCATTAAATGCGGCACTAAGTTGCTCTGCAACTTCTGCATTAACTTCAAGCGTAGCATTACCACCTTGGTAACCAACAAGTGCGCCAACTACGGCAACCAGATCTTCACTTGGATTTAAAAGAGGATTAGGGAAAAAAGCTTCGATGATTTTCTGATCGCGGTTTTTCGTTGCAGTACCAAAAGCAAGGGCAAATGTAGACATGAATTAAGCTCCAATATAAAAGTCTAAAATAAAGCAGTCATCATAATGGAGTCAACGCAGATTTAAAGCGATAAATGCAAAACAAGCTAATTAATTGGTTTTTATTGAACACTCTGTTTCATTTTTTTATTAAAAAAAGGAAAAAGTTGAAATAATAACTCTAATAATAACGTGGTAAACGTTGCAACAATAAGCCCAACAGTGATGGCTTCTTTGTTTAAAACAATATTGGCTTGGTAGCTGTTTTTTGTTTCGATAAAAAGTGGTTGGTTAATTTGCGCCATTAAAAAATAAAGTCTTTCAAATAGAGAACCTTGTAAGTTTAATTTTTTTTGGTGTAGCAGTTCAGTTCTTTGTACCAATGTCTCGATGACCTTTGTTTCCGCTTTAAATAACGCAACATTACTATTTTTATGCTTTGCTAATAGTGCATTAAGATCGCCTGCAAACAGAATATCAGCCAATTTTTGATACTGTGTCAGTTGCCCTTTCGATTCAATGTAATGTGCATCTAAACGTGTTTCATAAAGGTTTAAAAAATGAGGTAGTTGTAATCCTATTAACAACGCTAATGCAAATGTAAATTTTAAACTATAGCGTTGTAATAAGGCGATAAACATTACTTGAAACCACGCGCTTTACGCAACGTTTCATAGGCTTTTTGGATATCCTGTGCTTTTTCTTTCGCAAGGTTCATCATCTCTTCAGGCAAACCTTTCGAAGCAAGTTTGTCAGGGTGATTTTGACTCATCAATTTACGATATGCACGTTTAATTTCTTTGTCTGTAGCGCTCGCATCTACGCCTAATATTTTATAAGAATCATCTGCACTTGCTTGCTGCTGTTGCTGCTGTTGCCCTTGATGAAAATGTTGCTGTCCTTCAATCATTTGTAACAAACGGTCTAACTCAATACGTGAGAAACCAAGCTGTTGCGCAATGGTGTAAAGAATGCTTTTCTCTTTGTCATCTACAACACCGTCTGAAAATGCGACTTGTACTTGGATACCTAAAAACATCTGAAGCACATTACGATCACCACGGACCATTTTAGCAAAATCAGCTAATGTCTCCTGTAATGGGAAATCCGCTTCTTTTCCAAGTGCAAAAGCTCGTTGCGCTTGTGAGCGTGATTCTCCTTGTAAACGCATTTGATCCATATAAGCATTAGCAATTTGAATATCGGTTTGCGTCACTTGTCCTTTTGCTTTTGCAATATGCCCCATTACGGAGAAGGTGGCATTAAAAAATAATTTTTGTTTATCTTTACTGCTCGAACTATTACCAAAAATTCCATTCTGTACATTAAAATTTATTGCACGCGCCCGATCAAACCGATGTCCTAACCAAATACCTAATAACATGCCAAAAATATGACCAAACATAAAACCGAAAAAACCACCGAGTATTTTCCCCCAAATTCGCATAAACTTTCAGACCTTTGCATTAATAAGTTATTTTCACTATTTTGACCAACTATCTAGCAATTTACCAATTTTTTAGCTTAATTTTAAAAATTAATCAAAAACTACACTCAAAAATTGGAGCACTCCTTTGTTTGCTGATATTCTTCATTATTTTCACGCTTAGCGCCTTTTATATTCTAAGCAAATTTTGCGAGTATTTCATGTTAAATAAACTTCCGTGGTTATTACTTTTGTTGCCCTTGTCAAAAGGGTATGCAGAGCAAGCTATCGCTCAGCAAGAAAACACCAAAGACACACCGTTAACTGAAAACGAAATCATAGCTCCTCGCTCAAGTGAATACTTTTTTAGGCAATGTTATAATAAAGTGCCTCGCAAAATTCCGAATACCAATACGCAGCCCGATGAACAAATTCCGGTTAATATTAATGCGCTTTCACTATCTGGCACACCAAGCAAATTAACCTATCAAGATGATGTAAATCTAACACAGGGAGACAAGTATTTGTCTTCTGACAAAATGACCTATTTTGTTGACGATGAGCGTGCAACAGCAGAAGGTGACGTTAACTTTGTTAATGGTGAAGTCACCCTTTATTCTGACAACATCGAAATGAACCTGCGTAATGAACAAAGTACGTTATACCAAGCTGATTATCAGTTTCATGGTCAAGGCGGTCGAGGGAATGCTGATCGCATCTATGATAATGGCTTAGACCTTTATGAATTAAACTCATCAACTTACACCGCCTGCCCACCAGAAGATACGACCTGGGCACTCGACGCCACAACATTATATATCGATAAT
>Ga0315339_1002813_pt1 | contig 12771 bp, 13 predicted proteins | sample ASW17metaG_FD_204514 | JGI IMG/M metagenome (GOLD analysis project Ga0315339, IMG submission 204514) | Ammonia-oxidizing marine archaeal communities from Pacific Ocean, United States - ASW #17 | ecosystem: Environmental > Aquatic > Marine > Oceanic | place: USA: California | collected 2016-12-05
TATAGTAATTTATCCTGTAACTACACAAAGATTGGCTATGAAAAACGTGGAAGATGGGTTGCGTGCTATTTTTGACGATGGACATCAAAACAATATTATTGATAAAATGCAAACAAGAAAAAGATTATATGATCTAGTTGAGTACGAAAAATACAACTCACTAGATGAAAAAATTTATAACTTTAATACAGAAGGTCATGAATAATGAGTGATGAAGTAAAAAAAGGTCTATTAGGGATTGTTGTTGATGAAACAACGATATCTCAGGTAATGCCTGATATCAATTCTCTTACTTATAGAGGTTATGCAGTTCAGGATCTTTGTGAAAAATGTATTTTTGAAGAAGTAGCTTATCTTGTCTTAAATGGAGAACTCCCAAATAAAGCACAGTTAAAAAAATTTATTAAAGAAGAAAGACTGGATAGAAGTCTCTCAAAACAAATATTAAATGACATTCAAAAAATGCCAAAAAAAGCTCACCCAATGGATGTTGTAAGAACTGCGGTTAGCTTAATGGCGCTTGAAGATAAAGAAACTAAAAGCAACTCTCCTAAAGCAAACATGAGAAAAGCTATTAGAATATTTGCAAAAACACCCATTGCTTTAGCTGCATTTTTTAGGTCTAGAAAAGGTAAAAAAATAATAACTCCAAAGAAAAATTTGTCTTTTTCTGAAAATTTTTTTCATATGTGTTTTGGAAAAGTTCCTAGTAAAGAAATTGTTAAAGCTTTTGATGTATCGTTAATTCTTTATGCTGAACATAGTTTTAATGTTTCAACATTCACTGCAAGAACTATAACTAGCAGTTTATCTGATATACACGGAGCTATTACTGGTGCTATAGCAAGTTTAAAAGGTCCATTACATGGAGGAGCTAACGAAGAAGTAATGCATATGATGGGCAAAATTAAAAAACCTGAAAATGCATTAAAATGGATCAATAATGCACTTGATAAAAAAGATGTAGTAATGGGTTTTGGTCACAGAGTTTATAAAAAAGGTGATTCAAGAGTTCCAACAATGGAAAAATATTTTAAAAAAGTCGCAACAATTAAAAACGACAAAAAATTTTCTAAAATTTATGACATTGTTAAAAATGTAATGATTGAAAAAAAAAATATTCACCCAAATGTCGATTATCCTACTGGACCGACTTATCATTTAATGGGTTTTGATACAGATTTTTTTACACCAATTTTTGTAATTTCAAGAATAACTGGATGGTCAGCTCATATCATGGAACAACACGCTGCAAATAAATTAATTAGGCCTCTTTCTAAATATAGCGGACCCGAGCATAGAAAAGTTATGCTACTTAAACAAAGATAAAACAAAATATTAGCTAAAGGCTTCTGTCCAATTTCCTTGGGTAGATGCTTTTGAATATTCTGTTGCTCTACCTTCAAAAAAGTTCATATGTTCAACTGCATTCAGCATTGTATCAAGCCAAGTTAAAGGATTTTTATGAATTTCATAAATTGGTTCTAAGCCTAATTGAGCCAGCCTTCTGTTTCCAATAAATCTTATATAATCTTTAACTTCTTTTGCAGTCAAACCTTCCATTGGTCCCATTTCAAAAGCTAAGTCAATAAAAGCATCCTCATGATGGATTATTGTTCTGCAAGCTTCATAAATTTCTTTTTTTAATTCCAGCGTCCAAATTTCTGGATTTTCTTTAATAAACTCTTTGAATAATCTTATCATAGAATTGCAATGCAAAGTTTCATCTCTTACTGACCAGGTAACAATCTGACCCATACCTTTCATTTTATTAAATCTAGGAAAATTAAGTAGAATTGCAAAACTTGCAAACAATTGTAGTCCTTCAGTAAAAGCACTAAACACTGCTATTGTTTTTGCAATATCTTTTTTTGAATTTACATTGAAGTCTTGCATGTAATCATATTTATCTTTCATTTCCTTATACTTCATAAAAGCTGAATACTCAGACTCTGGCATTCCAATTGTATCAAGTAAATGAGAGTAAGCTGCAATATGAACTGTTTCCATTGAAGCAAATGCTGTCATCATCATTAAAACTTCTGTTGGTTTAAATACTGTTGTGTAATGTCTCAAATAACAGTTATTAACTTCTACATCGGCCTGAGTGAAAAATCTAAAAATCTGAGTTAATAAGTTTTTTTCTGGCTTTGATAAATTTTTTTGCCAATCTCTAACATCATCACCTAAAGGTACTTCTTCTGGTAACCAGTGAATTCTTTGTTGAGTTAACCAAGCATCATAGCACCAAGGATACCTAAATGGTTTATATACGGGATTCTCTACTAACAGCCCCATTTTCTTTGGAGTAATTATTTCTTTTTGCTTATTTTTTTTAATTTTGTCTATTACTGACATGATAGGCATTCTTCATATTCTTTTTCTTCATTTTGTTGATTTTTAGATTTATAAACATTGGCTGTAACATCGGTTAATTTAGCATCATTAACATTTTCGGCTCTTTGAATTGATTTAGATCTACAGTAATAAAGGCTCTTAAGACCTTTTTTCCATGCTTGAAAATGAATTTGGTGTAACTCTTTTTTGTGAATATCGGCAGGAACAAATATGTTTATAGATTGTGCTTGAGATATATGAGGCGTTCTATCTGCACCTAATTCTACAATCCATTTCTGATCTAATTCAAAGGCCGTTTTAAACACATCTTTTTCTTGCTGAGTTAAGAAATCTAAGTGAGATACTGATCCTTGATTAGTTGTAATGCTAGACCATGTTTCATTATCATTTTTATTGTATTTTTCTAGTATTTTTTCAAGACATCTGTTTCTAACATTAAAAGATCCTGAAAGTGTTTTGTGTGTAAAGCTATTGGCTGCAATTGGTTCAACACCTGGTGACGTTCCTCCACAAATAATTGATATTGAAGCTGTCGGAGCTATTGCCGTTTTGTTTGAAAATCTTTCTTTTATTCCATAGTCTGCAGCATCAGGACACGCTCCTCTTTCTTCTGCTAAATCTTTAGAAGCTTTATCCACATCTTTTTGAATATGTTCGAATATTTTTTTATTCCAAACTTTACTCATAACAGATTCAAGTGGAATCATTTTTTGTTGAAAGAATGAATGAAGACCCATAACACCTAAGCCTACACTTCTTTCTCTTAGAGCTGAATATGTTGCGTCTTTAAATTCATCAGGTGCTCTTTCAATAAAGTCTGTTAAAACATTGTCTAAAAATCTCATTACATCTCCAATAAAATTTTTATCATCTTTCCATTCGTCGTATTTTTCTATATTTAAAGAAGATAAACAACATACAGCTGTTCTGTCTCTACCATCCTTATCAACTCCCGTTGGTAATGTAATTTCACTACATAAGTTAGAAGTTTTAACTGTTAGTCCAGCAAGTTTATGGTGTTGAGGAATAAGTCTATTTACCGTGTCAATATAAATTATATAAGGTTCTCCTGTTTCTATTCTAGCAGTTAACAATCTTATCCATAAATTTCTCGCAGAAACAGTTGATTGAACTATTCCATCTTTAGGACTTTTTAGTGCCCATTGTTCGTCAAGCTCAACTGCTCTCATAAATGCATCGCTAACTAGAATACCATGATGAAGATTTAATGATTTTCTATTTGGGTCACCTCCAGTTGGTCTTCTCATTTCAATAAACTCTTCTATCTCAGGATGATCAATTGGAAGATAACATGCGGCAGAGCCTCTTCTAAGTGAGCCTTGGCTAATTGCCATGGTTAAAGAATCCATTACTTTAATAAAAGGAATTATTCCTGAAGTTTTTCCTACTCTGCCTATTTTTTCTCCAATAGATCTTAAATTTCCCCAGTAACTTCCTATACCACCACCCTTAGCAGCTAACCAAACATTTTCACTCCAAAGATCTAAAATTCCATGGAGACTATCATTTGCTTCATTTAAAAAACATGAAATCGGCAAACCTCTTTTGGTTCCACCATTTGAAAGTACCGGTGTTGCTGGCATGAACCAAAGATTGCTTATGTAATTATATAATCTTTGAGCATGCAAATTATCATCAGCATAATGACTTGCTACCCTTGCAAATAAATCTTGGAAAGATTCGTTAAAACCTAAGTATCTATCTTTTAGAGTTGCTTTTCCAAATGACGTAAGATTTTCATCTTTGGATCGATCAATTTTAATTGTTATACCTTTTGAATTTTGAAATAGCTCTGTTTCGTTGTTTAAAGAAAATAAATCTGGTCTTTTATCTAAGTGGTTTTCTTGAGTAGTTGGTGAGAATTCGGAGACAGCTTTCTTGATGGCTTGAGATAAAACTTTGTTCATTTAACTCCCTTATTATAACAGTTTTTTTGTAAAACAACTACATGTTGTATGCAGAACTCTTCAATATACTATATAAATTATAAATCAATAGAACATATATAGAACATAATAAATAAATATCAATAAAAAAGTAAAAAAAATATACATATATCAACATGGAAAATTCAACAAAAATTGATCCCTATGGCTTTAGAGAATATGACGCAAGGTGGCTGTATGATAAAAACATAAATCTTTTAGGGATTGAGAATCTTGGAAGAGGATTGGGAACTCAAATCATAAAACATTCAAAAAAAAATAATCCAAGAGTAGTGGTTGGTCACGATTATAGATCGTACAGTGAAAAAATAAAAACAAGTTTAAAAAAAGGATTAATCTCAACAGGATGTTTTGTCGAAGACTTAGGATTGTCATTGTCGCCCATGGTTTATTTTGCACAGTTTAATTTAAATACAGATGCAGTTGCAATGATTACTGCAAGTCATAATGAAAATGGTTGGACGGGAGTTAAAATGGGGATCAAAAAAGGTTTAACCCATGCGCCCGAAGAAATGAAAGAATTAAAAGACATAACTTTAAATCAGAAATTTATAAAAGGCAAAGGAAATGAAAAAAAAATAGATAATTTTCAAAAAGTTTATAAAGATGATTTAATAAATAAAAATAAAATAAATAAAAAAATTAAAGCTGTTGTTGCCTGTGGAAACGGAACAGCAGGTATATTTGCCCCTGATGTTTTAAAAGGAATTGGTTGTGAAGTTATAGAACTTGATTGTAATTTAGATTGGACTTTTCCTAAGTATAACCCGAACCCTGAAGATCTTAAAATGTTAAATGCTATTAGTAGAGCTGTAAAAGATAATAGTGCAGACATTGGTTTTGGTTTTGATGGTGATGGAGATCGTGTTGGTGTAATCGATAACAAGGGAAATGAAATATTTTCTGATAAAATTGGATTAATAATAGCTAGAAACTTATCATCTAAACACAAAGGATCAAAATTTGTTGTGGATGTTAAATCAACAGGACTTTATTCAAAAGATAAAATTCTTTTAAAAAATAAGTGTGAAACTATTTATTGGAAAACAGGACACTCTCATATTAAAAGAAAAGTAAATGCTGAAAAAGCACTAGCAGGATTTGAAAAGAGTGGTCACTTTTTTTTTAATCAACCTTTGGGTTATGGTTATGATGACGGAATAAACTCTGCAATTCAAGTCTGTCATTTATTAAATAATCAAAACAAAAAGATGAGTGAAATAATAAATGAACTACCAAATACTTACCAAACCCCTACTATGGCACCTTTTTGTAAAGATGAAGAAAAATATCAAGTTGTAGAAAAATTGGTTAAGCAAGTCGAAGAGGTTAAAAATAATAAAAACAAGATTGATGGTCAAGAAATTACAGAAGTATTAACAGTCAATGGTATTAGATTTTCGTTTGAAGATGGTTCATGGGGATTAATAAGAGCATCATCAAATAAACCTTCATTAGTTGTAGTTGTAGAAAGTCCTACTTCAGATAGTAGAAAGAAAAAAATATTTGATTTTATTGATGATTTACTTCAAAAAACTGGAAAAATTGGTGAGTACGACCAAAAAATTTAAATTCAATTATTACGTGTTAAAGATTTTTAAAAGAATCATATATTAGAATACTATGAGGTGGTAGAGGGAGACTGAAGCCACCTCTACCTAAAGCTGACTAAAGATTTAAATATCTGTATATAAAAACTGTTCCTACCACATATAAAAAAATTCCAAATAATGCCTGAACTTTGGATTTATCAATTTTATGAACTGTATTAGCTCCTACTCTTGCCATAAAAGTTGTAATAGGAATAAATATTAAGAAAGCTGGAATATTTACAAAACCTATGCTTAAAGGCAAATTAGCTTCTAAAAATGTCCCTGAAATTAAAAAGCCGATTGTCCCAAACAATGCAATAATAAACCCAATTGCAGCAGCGCTTCCAATGGCTTTTTTTATTGGATAACCAAAGTATCTAAGCACAGGAACATTTATTATTGCTCCAGCTATTCCCATTGCGGCTGAAACAAACCCTGAAAAAAAACCAAAAATTAATCTTGGTAAAAAATCAAATTTTTTCTTAGTTTCTTTTGTTTTTCCTTGAAACAGCAATAAATAAGTTCCTAAAAAATAAATAACTAATGAAAAAAACAATACTAATGATTTTGTCTGTATTAAAGCGGCAAAAATAGTTCCTGCTAAAACACCCAATATTACAAATAAGCCATAAGTTTTTATTATGCTGATATCTACTGATTTGTGTTTTTTATGAGTTAGAACTGAAGCTATTGATGTTGGTATAATTATAGAAAGAGACGTACCTACTGCTAAGTGCATTATGTAAGATTTATCTATATTTAATGTTTCAAATATAAAAAATAAAAAAGGAACTGTTATCAGTCCACCGCCTATTCCAAATAAGCCCGCAAAGAAACCTACGGGAAATGCTATTAGAATCGTTAGAAGAATAAAGAATGAATATTCGTTTGATAAAATTGAACTAATCAATTTGACCTGCTAAACGTGCTTCGGGAGCCAATTTAACTTTGTCTATTATATGATCTATTTTTTTAACATCAGCATCTCTTACACATAAATTTTCACTTAAATATCTTTTCCAAAAATTGGATCCTGTTTGACCATGGAATAATCCTAAAGTATGTCTCATAATTTGATTTAATCTTGTGCCTTTTTTTGTTTCTTTTTTTACATAAGGAATTAAATTTTCAATAACCTCTTGTCTTGAAGGAGTGTTATTGTTTTTAAAAATTTCTTTTTCGATTTCAACCAAAAAGTAAGGGGAATGATAAACTGATCTTCCAATCATAACTCCATCAACTTTACTTAGATGGTTTTTAATTTGGTCAGTTGAGGTAATGCCTCCGTTAATAATTATTTCTTCATTTTTAAAATCTTTTTTTAAATTGTAAACAACATCATATTTCAATGGAGGAATATTTAAATTTTGTTTAGGCGTAAATTTTCCAAGAATAGCTTTTCTTGCATGCACAATAAATGTTTTAACTCCAGTATTTTTTAATTTATCAATAAAATTATATAAATTTTCATAATCTTCTTGATCATCACATCCAATTCTAGTTTTAACTGTTACAGGAAGTTTGGTTGAAGATTGCATTTTACTTAAACAATCAGCTACTAGATTGGGCTCTTTCATTAAGCAAGCGCCAAATTTATTTTTTTGAACTTTTTTGCTCGGGCAGCCAAGGTTTAAATTTATTTCATCATAACCAAATTCTTCTCCAAATCTTGCAGCATTAGCTAAAAGTTTTGGCGATGATCCGCCTACTTGAAGTGCTAAAGGTTTTTCATTAATATTGAATGATAAGAGTTTTTTTTTATCTCCTCTGTCAATTGCCTCAGATACAATCATCTCGGTATATAAAAGAACATTTTTACTTATTAAACGTAAAAAATACCTTTCATGACGATCCGTGCAATCCATCATTGGAGCGACTGATACTTTTCTATTCATAATATAAGATTGTTATATTATTTAATTAACTATTTGTAGACTCTGAATCTTTTTGTTCTTCGCTAGCTATTTCTTCATCTTTTAGATTATCTAAAGAAACATCTTCTTCTTGTGCCTCTGTCGATTCTTTTGAAGGTTCGCTTTCAATTGACTGTTCTTCTGTCGATTCTTTTGAAGGTTCGCTTTCAATTGACTGTTCTTCTGTCGATTCTTTTGAAGGTTCGCTTTCAATTGACTGTTCTTCTGGTGAGTTTTTTAACTCAGCAAGATCTTCGTTGGATACTTGAATTTTTTCAGGAATTTTTCTAGCTCTTTTTGAGGGTAATATTGGAACTCCACTCTTTGAGATCTCTCCTTTGTAAAGATTTTCAAAATCATCTCCTACTACTTCATCATCATCTGAAGCATCATCAACCTGTTCAATATGTTTTCTAAGCTTATAAACAGCGCTTTCAATTAGGTCTTTAACTTTAATATTTTCTTCAGCAATTTCTCTTAGTGAGATAACGGTATTTTTATCGTTGTCTCTATCTATTGTTGGTTCTAATCCTGAATTAAGTTGAGTTGCTCTTTCTTTTGCCACTAACACCAATTCGTAAGGACTATCTACTTTATCTATACAATCTTCTACTGTTACTCTTGCCATGCGAGTTATTTATACTTGGTAAACTGTAAAATCAAGTCATTTCTATATTTTTGTAGGATTTAAGTTTTTTCTTATAAAGAACAAAGAAATTATTGAAACAGAAATATAAGTTGCAGAAACTAAAGAGATTTGCTCTATAGAAAAACCCCCATCTATTAGAATACCGAATACAGCTGTTCCAAAAGCTGTAGCAAATACCATTAAAGCAGTAGTAAGAGCTTTTATAGATCCTATATATTTTACACCATATATTTCAGCCCAGGTTGATGACCCTAGAACATTGCAAAGTCCATTGGTAGTGCCAATCAATCCAAAAAATACAAATGATGAAAAAGGACTGTCAAAATAAAACAGTACCATTGCTGCAAAAAATAAAGGAATGTTCATATAAATTAAAATTTTTCTACTAGTAAATTTATCAATTAAAAAACCTGAAAAAATTAACGCAACAACTGAAAGTATAGAATAAGACATAAAAGATTGTGCAATTATATATGGGCCCCAGTTCTTTGAAGAAAGTATAAAAGATTGATAAACAAAAGTTCCGGTGGCAATAGAAGGCATTGCTAACATATTTGCACAAACAATATAAAATCTATAATCTTTTATAACTTCAATTCTTTTCCATTGTTTAAAATTATTTTCATTAATAGTATTGTCTTCCACTTTTTCTCTTGAATCAAAATTAAGATTTTTTACTAGAAAAAAAGAAGCTAAAGGTAAAAAAATTAATACAATAATTGAAATTGTAATCCAAATATTTTTCCATTCCATAATTGTCAAAAGATAAATCATTAAAACTGGTAAAATAAATTCTGCTGCTGATAATCCAAACCATCCAGTGCTTAAAGCTTTTCCTCTTGATTTTGTAAAATATCTAGAAATTGTTGTAGTAGCTGTATGAGACATCATGCCTTGACCGGAAAATCTCATTAACAATATTGCTATAAACAAAAATGAAACAGATGAAATTTTAGAAAAAAAGAAGCAAGAAAAAGCAAGCAATAAAATTACAAAAAAAGCAAATTTAGAAATATTTATATCGTCAATTTTTTTTCCTACCCAAATTAATATAAAACTGCTTGTTAGAGTAGCTGCTGCATAAATTGAGCCAAATTGTCCGTGTGTGATAGATAGTTCATTTCTTATGCTTGGATTAAATATTCCTAAAAAAAAACTCTGTCCAAAACTAGAAAAAAATGTAAATATAAAACCAAAAATAATTACTTTTAAACTTAAACTTTTAAACATTTTTTTTTATGACTTGTAAAGTTGCTTTCATTGGTCTTGGTGTAATGGGTTACCCAATGGCTGGATATATATCAAAAGCTGGACATAATGTAACCGTTTATAATCGAACAACAGCAAAAGCAGATAAATGGCTTACTGAATATAAAGGAGCAAAAGCAGAAACTCCTTTAAAAGCTGCTGATGGAGCTGATTTTGTTTTTACATGTGTTGGAAATGACAACGATTTAAAAGAAGTTACTTTTGGAGATAACGGAATTTTTAAATCAATAAAAAAAGGTGCCATCTATATTGATAACACAACAGCTTCTGCAACAATCGCAAGAGAAATATATGACTATTCAAAAAAAAATGGATTTGGATTTTTAGATGCTCCTGTTTCCGGAGGACAAGCTGGAGCAGAAAATGGTGCACTAACTGTAATGATCGGTGGTGATCAAGATATTTTTGATAAAGCTAAAGATGTAATCGATTGCTACAGTAAAAAAATGAAATTACTTGGTAAGGCTGGAAATGGCCAATTGGCAAAAATGGTAAACCAGATTTGTATTGGTGGGTTAGTTCAAGCATTATCTGAAGGAATAAATTTTGGTATAAAAGCTGGTCTAAATATGGAAGATGTTATTGAAGTTATATCCAAAGGTGCGGCTCAATCATGGCAAATGGACAATAGATATAAAACAATGATTGATGATAAATTTGAATTTGGCTTTGCTGTAGATTGGATGAGGAAAGACTTAAAAATTGCCCTTGAAGAGGCTAAAAAAAATAATTCACTACTACCTGTAACGGAGATTGTTGACCAGTATTATGGTGATGTGCAGAAATTAGGTGGTAATAGATGGGATACATCAAGTCTAATAAAAAGACTTAGAAAGTAATAAAGTATGCAACCAGCATACTACGAAAATTTTAAAGAAATCAAAAAAAAAATTTGGTCAATGCTTGATGGTGCGGTGGCTAATAGAAGTTCTCAATTTAGAATTCCTGTTTTTATTTGTGGGGATCAAAAAGATTTTGATGGAAGAATTGTAGTTCTTAGGAAATCTGATCAAGATAATAACCTACTTCAATTTCATAGTGACATTAGATCTGAAAAAATACCTAAATTAAAAAATAATAAAAATGCTTCTATGCTTTTTTATGACAAGAAAGAAAAAATTCAGGTAAGAATTAAAGCTGAGTGTACAATCAACTATGATAATGAAATTACTAAAGAATCTTGGTTAAAGACAGGTCATATGAGTAGAAAATGTTATTTGGTTGATAATGGACCTGGTATAGAGTCTCCTACTCCAACTTCAGGATTAAAACCTGAATTAGATGATTTTGAATTTACAATGAAACAAAGTGAAGAAGGATATAAAAACTTTTCAGTTATCCAGTGTAAAATAAAAAATATTGAGTGGCTTTATTTGGCTGCTAAAGGTCACCGAAGAGCTAGATTTCAAGTTGATAATAACAAAGAATATTGGCTAGTTCCTTAGATAATGTTTATAAAATTTATTTTTTATTTATCTCTAATAATTTTAGGAATGTTTGCTATGAGATTTGGCACAATCCAAATAAGAAAATACAAACAGGGCAAAACCAAACTTAAAAAGAAGATACTGGAACAGATTGCTTTTGGAATTTTTTTTATAATAATTTTAGGATTAATTATTTATTCAGTTAATGGCCTACTTTTTAATTAAGAAAATTCTAAGATTATGAATATTTTTTCCAAAACTTTAAGAATTTACCCTTTTATAATCCAATAAATGATATTGATTATATAAACCAGAATACTGTAAAACATGAACATTAGGATTTTTTCTTTTCCTGTTTTTTCATTCCAATTCAATTTAAATAATACTGATGGAGTAGCTACTAATAGGAGAACTCCAAGAACTATTACAAATATTGATAAAATTATAAACACATTCATAAGTTCTCCTTTCTTCTGTATTGCATCACAACAAACCCAGAGCGACAATCCCTAAAAATTTTTTCATTTTATTTTATAGACGATTTTAAATATTTTTTCCAATTTTCTTGATAACGTACTGCATTTTTCTTAACAGCTTTAATTTCATCTTCTGTTAATTGTCTAATAACCTTACCAGGTGATCCAACTACAAGAGAGTTGTCAGGTATTTCTTTATTTTCAGTAATTAAAGATTTTGCACCTATAACGCAATTGTTTCCAATCTTCGCATTATTTAAAATTACAGCTCCTATTCCAATCAAACTATTATCTCCAATTGTGCATCCATGCAGCATAACAAGATGACCAACGGTTACATTTTTTCCTATCTTTAGTGGATACCCTGGATCAGTATGTAAAACACTTCCATCTTGTATGTTTGAACCTTCACCTACATGAATATTTTCAATATCTCCTCTTAGGGTTGTATTAAACCAAATACTTGTATTTTTTTCTAATGTAACATCGCCAATGATAGTAGCATTCGGTGCGACCCAATTTTCGCCAGAATTTTTTGGTTTTTTGTTTTCCAAATCGTAAAACATATCTTATATAATACTTAACATGTCGCTTACAAAAACTCCAATATGTGATTTTGGAAAAAAAGCAGAAAATTTCCAATTAAAATCTACTGATAATAAAATTATTTCACTTAATGATATTAAAGGTGAGAATGGAACTTTAATAATGTTTATTTGCAATCATTGTCCTTATGTAAAAGCGGTGATTGAAGACATTGTTGAAGATTCAAATAAGTTAGCTGATTTTGGAATAAAATCAGTAGCAATTTGTTCTAATGATGTAGAAAATTACCCTGAAGATTCTTTTGAAAACATGGGTAAATTTTCAAAAGAAAATAAATTTAATTTCCCTTATGCAATTGATGAAACTCAAGAAATTGCAAAAAAATATGACGCAGTATGTACGCCTGATTTTTTTGGTTACAATAAAGACTTGGAGCTACAATACAGGGGAAGAATTAGAGAATTAAAAGAGTTAAAACCTGTAAGAAGTGGTGAAAGTGATTTATACAAAGCAATGAAACAAGTTTCTGAAACTGGAAAAGGACCAGAAAGCCAAATTCCAAGTATGGGTTGTA
>Ga0315339_1002814_pt1 | contig 12764 bp, 12 predicted proteins | sample ASW17metaG_FD_204514 | JGI IMG/M metagenome (GOLD analysis project Ga0315339, IMG submission 204514) | Ammonia-oxidizing marine archaeal communities from Pacific Ocean, United States - ASW #17 | ecosystem: Environmental > Aquatic > Marine > Oceanic | place: USA: California | collected 2016-12-05
TCCTCTCGACCGCAAGAAAGCAGCGCTGGAACATCATCGAAGCACTGCGCCGAGACCCGCGAGACCTCGCAAAAAGGCTCCGCACCGCTTAATGGCGCAAGGCAACCTGGGCAGTTACCAGATTTGTTCCGAAATCGCTCTATCTGGATCGGCCATATGTCCAATTAGATCGGGTTGGCCAATCTCGCCTACAATCTTTCGGAGAATCCTGGTTCGATTTATCCAATGGCGATTCTGACAGATCAACAATTGGGAGCTTTGGGCAGATAGTGGCCGGTTGTTCTATGGCGTTCTTAGGGTCGAAGAAACGCGGCTGCAATAACACCGGCAATGCCCAGCAGGAGAGCAAATGCAAGAAGGATCGGTAGCCTGCTCAGCCATCGCGCGACCGACCCGCGTTCAAAAACTTGACCCAATCGCCAGATAAACAGTCCGAGAAATCCCGCGGCCAACTGCCAACTGGCGAAGGTCGTCAGCCGGTTCATGCCCCTTGTAAAACCATCGCCCTCCGGGGGCGTAGTCAGCAATGCAGTGATCGACCAGGCGTATATTCCTAGCCACACAACGAGGATGCCCCAAATCAGTCTTTGTTTTGTCATTCGACACCAACCATACCGATATCCCGCCGATCTCGAAAAATTGCCACCAACATGTCGTCCGTCGGTTTGCCGAATTGGGTCGGCTAGTCGAATTGCGCAATGCATTTGATCGGCGACGTGTCGCCGACCAAATTTTTAGTGCTTTACCGCTGCAAACTCGCAATCAAAATTCGCACCCGCGAGCAACGACTTACTGTTTGTCGATGACTTCGGTAACTCTGTCGAGCAGCTTGATGGCGATATCGACGCTCTCGTTCACAAGGCTGTCCATTTCTTTATGGTCGCGATTGTTCATCAGGGCGGTGAGGGCATGTACCGATATGTCGAGAAGTTCGTCGCGCGCAATCATATTGAGCTCCTTTGTCGAATTATATCTTGAAGATCAGAGCGGCTTGTTCGAGCCGGCCATGATGTGCTGACTTATACGCAGCGCGCCAGAATAGATGCAACAGTCTACGGCCGACGCTTTTGGTGACAAGGGTGCAATTATCGGTGCCATGCATCGCCGTGTCTGCTCGATTTGCCGTGGAACCAGGATATTTGTATATCGGGCTCGGTTGAACCCCGACCAAATACAGAGCGGTTGTTCATATCCGCCCGTGGAAGCGTGGCCCGTGTCACGGCGGCCGCTCGCTAATATAAGACTCTCGATTTGTCTTGAACGAGGCAGTCGATTGATCGGAGAAAAATGCAGTCTCTCTTCGACGATATCTCAAGCGGTGTGAGAGCGATGGCGCCGTCGCGATTTCCCTATTCGCGATTTTTGTTCGCGCTGGCCATCGGCCTCGTCGGGGCCGTGATTTTTGTCTATCTCAACATGCCGCTGCCCTGGATGCTGGGGTCGTTGACAACGACGACGATTGCCGCACTCGGCGGCACCAGGATCGCGGCGCCCTCGGTGGTTCGAACGCCGATGATTCTCATCGTCGGGGTCATGGTCGGTGCAACCTTCACACCGGATATCCTGCAGCGTTTCACCGAATGGTGGCCGACAATTGTTGGGCTCGCGCTTCTCGGAATCGCGTCAGGATTGACGTGCTTTATCTATCTACGGGCGTTCACCGACTTCAATTTTTCAACCTCGTATTTTTCGGCGATGCCCGGTGGATTGATTGAGATGCTGACGCTTGCCGATGAGCATGGCGGTGACGTTCGTACAGTGGCGCTTTTCCATTCCGTGCGCATTCTTGTCATCGTATTCAGCTTGCCACTCATCGTCAGGGCGATCGAGGGAGTTGGCATGGGGGCGACTGGGGCGGTGGGTTTTTCCATTGTCGATTTGCAATTCGTCGATTTCGCCTGGATCGCGGCCACGGCCGTGGTCGGTGTTGTTGTCGGCCATTTACTTCGAATGCCGGCATCCTATCTGCTCGGTCCGTTGCTGATCAGCGCTGCGATTCATGCGGCTGGTCTCAGCGAATTCAAGCTACCCGTCGAAGTCCTCAATGTGGCGCAACTTGTCATTGGCACTTCGGTTGGTTGCCGCTTCGCCGGGGTTGCCTCGGCTACGATTTTTCGCCTGTTTCGCCTGGCTGTAGGAATGACCATCGTGCTTTTGATAGTCACCGCGCTCTTCGCTCTCGCCGCATCCAATTTTTCGGAATTTGGCTTCGTGCCGATATTTCTCGCCTACTCGCCGGGCGGGCTGGCGGAAATGAGTCTGGTGGCCGTCGCGCTCCATATCGAGGTGGCTTTCGTTGCGTCCCACCACATCGTGCGCTTATTCGTGGTCATGGGCGGTGCCCCGCTCGCCTTCGCGCTGGTCAAGAGATTCAGATGATATCGTTGGCACAGGATTGGCGGCGATGTTTCATTGCGGCGCGACCTCGAATAAACAGGTTTCGTCACGCCAAAGGTCCGGCCCCGAAATCAAAATGTGAATCAAAACTATGAAGCGCCAGTATTATCAGGGACGCAATGTCGACAAGGCGATCAGCATCGAAGAATTGCGCCAGATGGCGCAGAGGCGTCTCCCCAATTTTGCCTTCGAGTTTATTGAAGGCGGGGCCGAGGACGAGGTTTCGCTTGCCTGGAACCGGGAAGCATTCAAGGAATTGCGCTTCGTTCCGCAAACCCTGATCGATACCAGCCAAAGGCACACGAGGGTCAAACTTTTTGGTCACGAGCAGGCTTCGCCGCTGGTCATTGCCCCCTCTGGTCATAACAATATTCATCACCGCCATGGCGACCTGTTGCTCAGCCGGGCCGCCACAGCGGCTGGTATTCCGATGGGGGTTAGCACGCTGTGCAACACAAGACTGGAGACCCTGCCGAAGGAGACCGGCGGGCGCTTCTGGATGCAGCTTTATGTTTTCAAGGACAAGGAGCTGACCCTGGACGTTGTTCGCCGCGCCGACGAAGCCGGTTACGAGGCTCTGGTGCTGACCACCGATTCCAATGTCTATGGCTTACGCGAATGGGATCGTCGGCACTTTAAATCACCCGGCCAATTGACGCTGAAAAGCACGCTCGATGTGCTTTGCCATCCGCGTTGGTTGCTTAATGTAATGATTCCGCATGGTGTGCCAAAGCTAGAGAATGTCATCGATTTCTTCCCTCCGGAAGCGCGCGACACACGCACCGCCACGACCTTCATCCCAACGCTGTTCGTTCCTGAGATCACCTGGGAGAGCGTCGATGAATTGCGAAAAATATGGCCGCGAAAACTGCTGATCAAAGGGATTCTCAGCGCCGAGGACGCGCGCAATGCCGCCAACCATGGCTGCGACGGCATTATTCTCACCAATCACGGCGCCCGCCACCTCGACAGCGTCATTTCGCCGATCGAGGTGCTGCCCGAAGTTTCAGCGGCGGTCGGCGATATTCTGACGATTATCGTCGACAGCGGCTTTCGCCGGGGGAGCGATATCGTCAAGGCAATGGCGCTCGGCGCCGATGCGGTGATGGTCGGTCGGGCACCGCTTTGGGGATTGGCGGCCGGCGGAGAGGCTGGAGTCGCACGAGCCTTGCATCTCCTTCAGGAGGAGACCCATCGGGTTCTCGGTCAGATTGGTTGTCCGTCATTTGCTGAACTCGGACCGCAATTTCTCAAAACAGGTCCGTCACATGCCGCCAGTAATCCAGCACCGCCCATCCCTGGCGGTTCGGCGATGGAGTGAGAAAATTGAGCGCAAAAGATATCGTCATTGTCGGCGGTGGTCATGGCGGATCGCAAATTGCCGCGAGCCTGCGCGATAAGGGCTATGAGGGAAAGCTGACGCTTGTCACCGCCGAGCCGGATTTGCCTTATCAGCGCCCGCCGCTGTCCAAGGCCTATCTCAAGACGCTCGACCACGACCTTTTGCCGCTGAGGCCGGAATCCTTTTATCTCAAGAACGATATCGATCTTCGCCTGGCGACCAGGGCGATTGCGGTCGATCCAAGGGCCGGTTCGCTGAAACTTGCCGATGGAAGTTCGATTCCCTTTCACCGACTGGCCCTGGCGCCCGGCGCCCGGCCGCGGGTGCCGGCAATCGAGGGCATCGATCTTGACGGTATCTTTTACCTGCGCGATGCGGCCGACGCCCGCAAACTGCGAGAGCGTCTGCATAGGTCTGAAAACGTCGTGGTTGTCGGTGGGGGCTTTATCGGCCTTGAGATTGCCGCGACTGCCCGCCTTCTCGGCAAAAGCGTGAGCGTACTCGAAGCCGCCGACCGGCTCATGGGCCGCGTCGTGGCGCCTGAGATTTCGCGCCACTTTCTCAATCTTCACCGTGGCTGGGGAAGCGACGTCCGGCTTGATACGCCGATCGGCCGTGTGATTGGCGAGGCCGGCAGCGTGGTTGCCGTCGAGACGGCTTCGGGCGCGCGTATCGCCGCCGATATTGTCGTGATCGGCATCGGCGTTGTTGCCAATGTCGAGCTTGCGGCGGATGCCGGGCTGACGATCGACAATGGCATCACCGTCGACCCGTTTCTTGTCACCAGCGCGCCCAACATCGTCGCCATCGGCGATTGCGTGTCTTTCGATCATTGGCAGCTCGGCCGGCCGGTGCGTCTTGAATCCGTTCAGAACGCCGTCGATCAGGGCAAGAGTGCCGCGGCGACGCTGCTTGGGAGCCGCCAAAGCTATCGTGATGTGCCATGGTTCTGGTCGGATCAGGGCGATGTAAAATTGCAGATGGTTGGTCTTTCGACCGGCGCGACGAAGAGCGTTGTACGCGGCAAGCCGGATGACGGGACCTTTTCAGTCTTTCACTACAACCAAGATCGACTGGTAGCGATCGATTCGGTCAACCGCGCCGGCGATCACATGGTTGGTCGCCGCCTGATGGCCGCCGGACTGGCGCTAGCACCTGAACAGGCTTCCGACGAAAGCCTCGATCTGAAAGCACTGCTGAAGGAACTAACCGCTGCCGCCAGGTGAGGCGGTGCTAAAACGGCGATAAACTTATGATCGCGCCGATCGGCGTCTAAGGGCCGGAGTCTTGATGGCAACGCCGCATGGGCATCAGATGCAGTGTCCGATGGCAAGCTTTACAACATGCGCCAAGGTCATCCACAAACCGGTCACAATGAGAGAAAAGTGGAGCGCCTTGCTGCCCGAGCCACGGTTCAGCAGCACGTAAGCGACCACGACAAAAGCGACGCCAAGTGCCAGCGCCACAGCGTTGTGAAACTGGAACGCCACCTCGCGGTTAATATAGAAATAGAAGTAGTTGCCGGTAGACATCGCTATGCCCAAGGCAATTGCGGCGACAATCGCGAGCCTTCTACCCACAGGGAAGCCCTCCCAGAAAGAGCCTCATGAGGTGGGTCACCACGATCAGGGTCACAATGTGCAGCAGAACGAGATACAGCCAGAAATTCCTGCCGCTGTCTTGTAGCCAGTCGCGGATCACAAGGAAACCGATCCCGCTAATGAACGCGACGACCGACAAGTCACTCAATCGTGCGTAGCCGAACGAAGTCATCCCGTTGGCCACCATCCAAGTGTGACCAATTGCAACTGCGACAAAGACGATCACCGCGCCCAGGACCAGTATGCCGGATCGATTATTGATAGCGGACCAGATGGGTTATTTCCTCCGCGAGATTTGTTTGATAGGCGACAGCGAGCGCAGGGGTGCGCCGGCTGCCTGAGATTGACTGGTGTCTTGTTTCTGTACGCCGAGAATATTTGGTGCGGTGCTCAACGGCAAGACCGACCAGTCTGGATCGCGGCATTTCGGCGATTGCTTTTCCATTGCCGCTTAACTGCCAATGCCCTTGCCGGATCATTCATAGCCAAACAATTCCATATCCTTTGCGTAGACGTCGCGTATTATCCGATCGATGCTTGCCTTGTCGGCAAACGCCGGACTGCTCGACTGGTTCAAATGCTTGAATCGTCCGACATGCCCCTCGTCGAGATAGCCCATCTCACGCAATCTCTTGACATCTTCGTTCATCGATTCGAGGTGCCCGATGAAGTCGATCGGCAGTCGTTCTATTCCAGTGCACGACCAAAGCGGTCGGATATGCTCGTCCATGACTACCGGTGAGGCGCTTTTGACATAGTCGAGGACCAGTTCGGGAGAAAAGTCCGACCTTGCCGGAATACCGAAATGCCCGGCGATCTCATCGACGATCGCCGCTTTCCTATGCTGACCGATGATCCGTGTCTGATAGCATGACCAAAAGCGGGTGATGGGATGGCGAACGAATGTGAAAATCCGGTGCGATCGGTCCAGAAGGTCGTTCAGGGTCAGCCCGGCATCGATCAGGCGCGTCAGCATGTGATCGTCGGCGTGCACGCGTCGGGGGTCGACTTTACTTTCCGGAAAGAGCATGTGTTTGAGCGTCGTATTGGCGCATTTTGAAACCGCGATGCAAACGGATTCCGTCCGCGGGACGACATAAACTTTCCGCCGCATTTCGCTCTGCGCTCTCCCGAGAGATTCCCATTGAGCGCTCTCGCGCAGCCAGCGCCGTTTGGCTGAATAAACCTTGGAGAACGGCGCTGCCGCGCTGTAGCGGACGAGGTTCACAAGTTCCTTGATGGCACCCACCCTAAACTCCAACAGGGGCATCGACGGGAGGTTGAGATCAGTGGCACCGATTGAGATGGCGCTGATCGTTGGTCACAATTTAACAGAAATGGTGACACTACCCGCCCATCACCTCATAGACCCTGATGCTGGCAATGTAGGGATTGCCTTCCGCCATCTTCGTAGCGGCGTCGAGATTCTCGGCATTGACGATCAGAAAGCCGGTGATCGAATCCGCCGCCAATGGCAGTTCCTTGGTGCCTTCATCCGAAATTTCACGACCCTTTGGAAAATGACCCTGTTCGACAATATTGTCTTTGATCGATTCGAACCATTTGCCCCAAGCCGCCATGATTTCCGGCGTCGGCTTTTCAAACCCGTAGGTCAAAAAAACGAATTTTGTCATTGTTCACTCCTGGTCGTTGGTTGAAAGGCCTCCGTGCACACCCTGTTGCCGCGCCGCGCTGCTTACAATAGAAGAGCCGTTCATCCATTATATAATCCCGACAACGGCTTCCAGCGAAGCCCGGATTTCGGCCGGAGAGATTATGGCGCGCCAGTTTATTTACCACATGCAGGACCTGACAAAAGCCTATAGCGGCGGCAAGAAGGTTCTCGAGAACATCCATCTGTCATTCTATCCCGACGCCAAGATCGGCGTGCTTGGGCCGAATGGCTCGGGCAAATCGACGCTGCTCAAGATCATGGCCGGACTCGACAAGGAGTACGCCGGCGAGGCCTGGCTCGCCGAGGGCGCCAGCGTTGGCTATCTGCCGCAGGAGCCGATGCTCGACGAGGACAAGGATGTGCTCGCCAATGTCATGGAAGGGGTTGCCGAAAAACACGCCATTGTCGAGCGCTACAATGAATTGATGATGAACTATTCCGACGAAACCGCCGAGGAAGCATCGAAGCTTCAGGACGAAATCGACGCGAAGAATTTGTGGGATCTCGAAAGCCAGGTCGAGCAGGCGATGGATGCTCTCGGTTGTCCGCCGAATGATTCAGGTGTGGCCAATCTTTCCGGCGGCGAGCGGCGGCGCGTGGCACTTTGTCAGCTGCTACTGCGCCAGCCTGATCTGCTGCTGCTTGACGAGCCGACCAACCATCTCGATGCCGAGACGATCAACTGGCTTGAAAAGCATCTGCGCGAGTATCCCGGCTCAATCCTGATCGTCACCCATGACCGCTATTTCCTCGACAACGTTACTGGCTGGATCCTCGAACTCGATCGTGGCCGGGGCATTCCCTATGAGGGCAATTATTCGGCCTATCTAGAGAAGAAGGCGAAGCGCCTTCAGCAGGAGGGCCGTGAGGATGCCGCGCGCTTGCGGGCGCTCGATCAGGAGCGCGAGTGGATCGCTTCAAGCCCGCGCGCTCGACAGGCAAAATCCAAAGCCCGCATAAAGGCTTATGACGAACTCCTCAAGCGCAATGAAGATCGGGCGCCGGGCACCGCGCAGATCATCGTTCCGCCCGGCGAGCGGCTTGGCGACGTGGTCATCGAGGTCGAGGGACTGTCAAAGGGCTATGACGAGCGACTGCTTGTCGACCAACTTTCCTTCAAACTACCGCCGGGTGGCATTGTCGGGATTATCGGCCCAAATGGCGCCGGCAAGACGACGCTCTTTCGCATGTTCACTGGCGGCGAGAAGCCCGATGCCGGCACAATCAAGCTCGGCGACACGGTGCAGCTCGGCTATGTCGATCAAAGCCGCGACGATCTTGATGGCGACAAGACGGTCTGGGAGGAAATCTCCGGCGGCAATGACATTATCCATCTCGGCAAGCGCGAGATGAACAGCAGAGCCTATGTCGGCGCCTTCAATTTCAAAGGCGGCGATCAACAGCAGAAGGTCGGCTCGTTATCAGGCGGACAGCGCAACCGCGTCCATCTGGCAAAACTCCTCAAGCAGGGCTCCAACGTTCTCCTCCTCGATGAGCCGACCAATGATCTCGACACCGAAACGCTTGGCGCACTCGAAGACGCGCTGGAGGATTACGCCGGCTGCGCCGTGATCATTTCGCATGACCGCATGTTCCTCGATCGCCTTGCCACGCACATTCTGGCCTTCGAGGGCGACAGCCATGTCGAATGGTTCGAGGGCAATTTCGAGGAATATGAGACGGACAAACTCCGCCGCCTCGGCGCCGACGCCGCCAATCACCACCGGATCAAATACAAGCAGTTTGCCAGAGGGTAGGGCGCACGGCTCCAACAGAAGAATCGCGCCGCTACAAAGGCTAGAGTTTCTAATTCCCCAATCTGATCGTCTCGCCGATGCGGGCTGATTCCTCGATCGCCAGCGTGATCTCCAGTGTCTGGCGGGCTTCGCGCGGGGTTGCCATCGGGCAGGGGCGGCCGCGCGACAGATGATCGAGCCAGACCCGGGATTCATCGGCAACCGGCCCCCAATAATCGTCAAGATGCCAATTGCCCGGCGTCGACGAGGAAAGAAACGCGGTCTTGAATTCGAGATCGGGGATATAGGCGTGCGGGATGCCCTTGTTGGTGATCAATAGCTCGTCGGTATGGTCGTCGTTCAAGATCAAGGCACCCTCGGTCCCATAGACTTCGATGCGCACCCCCATGCCGAGCTGCGGGGAATGGGCGGGCAGTGCAAAATAGACGCCCAGATTAACCACCGCGCCATTCTCATAGGTGATGATGGCGAAGGTTGCGTCATTAACGTCATAGCCGGCTTCGCGAAAAACCGTTCCATGGCCGCGTGCGCTGACCTCGCGCGGGCGAATGCCGTCAAGAAACCATCCGGCGACATCCACCCAATAGGTCAACACATCGACAACCGGGGTGGCATCGGCCGAGCGCTTGAGGATTTCGATCCCTTGCGCCCTGGTGTTGCAGGCCCGTCCGGTCAGCGCGGTAATGTCGCCGAGCCGGCCGGCAAGGATCTGGTCTTTCGCCGACAGATACCGTCGCTTGAACCTTTGCGCGTAGCCGATTTTGAGCGAGGTTCCGGTTTCTTCGGCCTTGGCGATGATCCGGTCTGCGTCGCTGAGCGTAAGCGCGATCGGCTTTTCAACCAGAACCGGCTTGCCGAGTTCGAGCGCCTGTATCACCGGAGCGACATGTTCCGGCTCGCTGGTCGAAACGATCACCGCGTTGACATCCGGGTGGGCGATCACTTCTTCATTGTTGCCGGATGACAGATCGGCGCCGGCGGTCTCGGCGAGGTTTTTGGCGCGCTCGGCGTCGAGATCGGAGACGGCGAGAAATTTGACGGCTGGATGGCCGGCGGCGAGCCGCGCTCTGAGCGATCCGATCCTGCCTGAGCCGACGACGGCAATTCCGAGTTCTTTGGTTTCCATTTTTCGTTTTCCCCGATGGCCATTGCCGGCTGATAGATATTCAATATTGCAGGGAAATCAGCGAAAGGAAACTCCGCTGGCAACCGCCCGCAACCATGCGCCTTGCTTCAAGGAGACTTTCGCGCGACGTTTAACAAAATGAAACGACCAATTGTTCGACCCTGGTAGCGCTCGGCGCCATGCCCAATAAAAAAGGACAATAAAAATGCGCCTGGTTACATTTGAAGTTCAGACAATACTTGGACGGTTTGAGAGGATCGGCGCGCTCGCCCACGGGACGATCGTCGATTTAACTTCGGCCTGCGCCGCCAATCTTGCCCAGTCGCAAAATTTGAATGCGGCAAGGCGGACGGCAGCGGCACTGGCGCCGCCGGATATGATCGGCTTTCTCGAAGGGCAATCGGAATCACGTGGGTTAGCCGGAGAGGCGCTCGATTATGTGGGTGGCCTTCTGCCAGGCGAGAAGCACCCGCTCGGCCCCGAGGGCGAGCGCCTGACCTTCGATGAGAGCGAGATACGCCTGTTGGCACCGGTGCCGCGCCCGCCGATGATCCGCGACGGGATTCTGATCCTCGATCATTATCGCGTCGGCATGGAGCGCTTGTTCAAGATCGCCGAACAGGATCGTATTCCCGAGGCCGCCAAGACCATGCCGATATTCTGGAAGCCGAGCCGCGGTGCCGTCGCCGGGCATGGCGAACCGATCCGCTGGCCGAAATATTCCGAAAAACTCGATTATGAATTCGAGCTCGGCATGTATATCGGCAAACGCGGCAAGGACATCTCCGTCGAGAAGGCGCAAGAGCATATTGCCGGCTATACCGTGTTCAACGATCTTGGCTTGCGCGATATTCAGCCGGCTGAAATTTCGCTACGCATGGGGCCGGCCAAAGCCAAGGATTTCGAGACCTCCAAGATCATGGGCCCCTGTCTGGTCACCGCCGACGAGATTCCCAGCGTTGAGAAATTGGGCCTCATAGTGAAGGTCAATGACGAGGTCTGGTTCGACGGCGCGATCAGCGGATGGTCGTTCAGCTTCGCCGAATTGATGGCCTATGTATCGCGCGACGAAGCGCTCGAGGTCGGAGACTTTTTCGGTTCCGGCCCGCCAGCCTACAGCGTCGGCTTCGAGATCGATCGCTGGATCAAACCGGGCGATATCGTTGCCTGCGAGATCGAGGGTGTCGGCGTATTGAGCAATCAGATTGTCAGGGAATAGCCCTCGCCACGGGGATTCCGGTCTGAATTAACAGTTAATTTGATAAGGATCGTCGCATGTCGATTGCCTCAGATGATTTGAAAAAGTCCATTCCTGTTTCGAAAATGACCAACCGGTCAAATACCTGGCGTAGTTCGAAGCGATCTTTACACAACATCGTGTCGTTGGATGATTTCGAAGAACCCGCGCGCCGCTATATTCCGCGCCCGATATTTGGCTATATCAAAAGCGGCTCCGGACGCGGGGATTCCAGCCGTGGCAATCGCGCCGCTTATGAATCATTGGCATTTATGCCGAGTACTCTCGTCGACACCTCCACGCGAAACCAACAAACCAAGGTCTTCGGGCGCGCATATGATTCCCCCTTTGGTGTCTCGCCAATGGGCGGCACGTCGATCGGGGCGTATCAGGGCGATATCGCCGTGGCGCGCTCGGTCGCCGCCGCCAATATTCCGATGATCCTTAGCGGCGCATCATTCATCACGCTTGAAAGGGTCAAACAGGCCGGGCCAACCGCCTGGTTTCAAGCCTATATTCCCGGCGATGACGCCGTGATCGCGAGGCTTGTTGAGCGCGTCACGCGGGCCGGCTACGAGACAATGGTTGTGACGCTCGACGTAACGGTACCGGCCAAACTCGATTTCAGCCTGCGCAGCGGTTTTCGCAAACCGTTTCATCCGACACCCCGCTTCATATGGGATGTGCTGATACGGCCGCGCTGGCTCTGCGGCATGTTCCTGCGCACGCTGCTCACTCATGGAATGCCGCATGTCGAGAACATGGAACCGCGCACGCCAGTGATCTCGCGTAGTGGCGACCGCCCGATCAGTGGGCTCGACCAATTATCCTGGGCCAATATCGATACGCTCCGCCGTCTATGGAAGGGCAATCTTGTTCTCAAGGGTGTCCTCAACAAAAACGATGTCAAAACCGCGCGCGAGGCCGGTGTCGATGGTATTATTGTTTCGAACCATGGTGGCCGTCAGCTCGATGGCGCGGTGGCGCCGCTACGTGTCCTGCCCGGCATTGTCGCCGAGGCTGGCGACATGACCATCATGCTTGATAGCGGTGTGCGGCGGGGAACCGATGTCTTGAAGGCGCTGGCGCTGGGCGCCAAGCTTGTCTTCGCCGGCCGGCCGTTCATCTATGCCGCAGCAGTTGGCGGCGAGGCCGGCGTTCGCCATGCAATCGGAATTCTGCGCGACGAGATCGATCGCGACATGGCCCTGCTCGGTATCACATCCCTGGACCAGATGACCCGCGATCGGCTGGTGCCGGCCGACAAGTTCGATGGCCTGGAATTTTGACTTTCGGAGTCTAGCGTTACGGCTCATGGTTCCTAAGGAAAGAATGGCTTGATCCGATCTGTTTGTTCCTCGGCAAGCCACAACAATCGCGACAAGGGCGATCCGTTTTTGTCACGTTGAATCACAAGCGGTAGAAAAGAAGCATCCTGATTATGGCAATGTCGCCTGTGCGGACAAAGCGACCAATGTCAAAAATTGGCTGAATGGCAACTCATGTGAAGGGTTTCAGATGCCGGCCTGACGATGATGGTTGCGGCGGGTTTTGGTGGCCGGCGTCGGAAAGCCTCCAGGGAAGGAACCCGCGGGGTTTGAATACGTCGTTTTGTTTCTATGGGGATTT
>Ga0315339_1002815_pt1 | contig 12762 bp, 12 predicted proteins | sample ASW17metaG_FD_204514 | JGI IMG/M metagenome (GOLD analysis project Ga0315339, IMG submission 204514) | Ammonia-oxidizing marine archaeal communities from Pacific Ocean, United States - ASW #17 | ecosystem: Environmental > Aquatic > Marine > Oceanic | place: USA: California | collected 2016-12-05
GTGGGGGCAGGCGGTGAGGCCGGCGCGGGTGTGGGAGTTGGTTCTGGCGCGAATTTCAGTGTCGACGCGGGATCGGGTGTGGCGACGGAAACGGCAACCGGCCCAGCGGACACTTCCTTTGTCGTTTCGGGCGCCGCTTTAGACGCCGCGTCGGTGTTCTCCGTCCCCGTCAATTTGGAGATATTCAGCGCCTCGGTAATCCGCCCCAACCAGCCTGACGCGCCCGTTTCCGTAGCACTCTCTTCGGCGCCTAGCTTCACAGTCGCCGCCGTCGCCGCGGCCGGACTTTCAACCTTAGCCACGGGTTTTTCGGGTTCAGGGACCGGTTCCGGTGTCGGCGTGATCTGACGGGGTTCGGCAACGCTGGCAACACGGAGTTTCGGCGCCGCATTGCTTTCTCCCGTGCCACCCGGCGACCAAAGGGTTTCGGCCGCAGATTTGACGGGCGGTGCGGGCTTCGGCGCCGGCGCATCAGGGGTGGCGTGCGCGACAATATTAGGGGGTTGAGCGACCTGCGTGGTCGGCGCCGGTGTTTCCGCCGCGATTAACCAGCCTGCACTGGTACCAGCACCGGCTTTAGGTGGATCGGTGGGCGGATTAACGGGCGCCGGTGCCAGGGACGCAGTGGTGACGGTACGTTGTTCGACGCGCTGACGCGGGGTTGGCTCGGCGGAGGCACCATTCGTGCCTTCGGTATCGCGACGCAATTGATCGACGGACAACAGATAATGGGCGATATCATAGTGGCCCTTGTCGACCGCCATATCAACGGCCCTGACGCCGAATTCGTTAACCGCACTGACATCGGCGCCACCAGTGATGGCCCCCCTGACGGCGGCCAGATCATCGGACCAAACGGCATCAAATAACTGCTCGGTGGCGGCCGATAATTTCTCCGCGCCCTTGGCCGGGAATGCCAGAACGGCAGCCGCAATCAGGGCCATGGCCAATTTGGCCGCCCGCGCCATTCGAAGTCCTCGAACGACCCCTGCGTTCATGCGTCGTCCCTCTATGTAGCGAAGCCCGGCAGCATAGCAAATCCGATGGACTCAGTGCAAAGGTTGCGGATATCAAATTGTCCGCCACGCCTGAATATCATGATCGAGAATGGTTCGAATTAACCGCGGAGAAGTCGCCTCTTCCGGGACTAATTCCCAATCCACCTCGAGCTTCACATTGGCGGAGCACAACAGATTCATCATCGGGCAGCGGTATTCAGCATTTCTCGCCAGCCTCTCCAGCGGCGCTGGGCCAGTACTGGTCTCCTTCTCATCACGGACCACGATGACGCGGTCCGCGTCCTCGGTAGCGAACGCCACAGGCGCCGAGGGCGCTTCCTGAGCAGGGGCTATTCCAGAAATCGGCAAGTCGACCCAAAATTTAGAGCCCCTTTCGGTGTCGCTGTTGAACCCAATATTGCCATGCATCAGCTCAATTAATTGCTTTGAAATGGTCAGGCCGATACCCGAGCCATCAATGGCGCCCGTTTCCTCGCCCAGCCGTTCGAACGGCAAAAACACCTTGCCAAAATCCGCTTCGGCGATGCCGATACCTGTGTCCAACACCTCGATCCGAACCCAATCGGATTACGATTGATCACAACCCAACGTAATGGTGCCGCCCGGCTGATTGTATTTGATCGCATTGGACAACAGATTGAGAAGCACCTAGGTGACCCGGGTTCGATCGGCGCGCAAGGCCAGCGATGACGCGCCTTCGATCTCATCAATCAGTGTAATATCCTGATCACCAATAAGCGTTTTCGTGGTTTGCAGGCAATCAGAAAGGACGTCGCGACGCGCAATTTCTTCAATGTCGATAGCAATTTTCCCAGTCTCGATTTTTGACAGATCCAGCACCTGCTCAATCAACGCCAACATATGGTGACCACCAGTCATGATCTGTTTGACATGCCCAAGCTGGCGATCATTCGATGATCGGATTGCATCACGTTCCACCAATTGAGCGAAGCCGATGACGGCGTTCAACGGCGTGCGCAGCTCGTGGCTCATGGATGAGAGAAATTCAGTTTTCGCCCGGTTGGCTTTCTCGGCGTCATCCTTGGTATTCTTCAAGTCAGTAATGTCGATCCGCACGCCGACCCGGGTGCCATCGGGCAGCTGATGTTCATCGATCCAAAGCCAGCGTCCGTCAGACAGTTGCTGTTCCATGGATTGGGTGGGTTGCTGGCGCAATCTCATGCGTTCGGCGACATACTCATCGACCCGGCCAACGGCATCGACGTATTCGCCAAGTTCAGCGCCGCCCCGCAGCAATTCCTCAAAGGTTTTGCCGGCCTCGTACAGATGTTTGGTCCGCGGATACATATCCCGGAAACGGCTGTTCGAGAGAACCAGCCTGTCGTCGGCATCAAAAATGACAAACCCTTCGGAGATATTCTCAATAGCCGCATTCAACTGGGAATTACTGTCTTGAAGCGCTTCCTGGGTCGCCAACAATTCAGTAATATCGACGGTATGGGCGACAAAATACAACGGCGCACCAGCGGCATCGCGGACCAGCGATCGGGACACATCGCCCCAGGCGATTTCGCTATCAGCGCGCTGATAGCGCCGTGGTTGGCGCAGGGCTCTCGCTTACCGTCGATCACTTCTTGGCGCATCTCCATGGACCTGTCGAGATCAGTGTTGCTGCCTGATGTGGTTGCTATCCCCGTGCCGGTCAATTCGTCGATGCTGGATCCCAGGAAATCAGCCAGTGCCTGATTTACCAAAATGCGCTCGCGATCCGGCTTGATCAGCGCAATGCCGATGGGCGCATTCTCGAAAGCTTTACGAAAACGGCTCTCGGACTCTCCGACCCCATCCCGGTTACGGTCCCATTCGCGGACGATGCGAAGCAGCATGACGGCCAGCACCACGACACCCGCCGAGATGAAGCCGAATCCTATTAAAACATGCGTCCCGTGATGGGCTGCGGCGGTCTGTTCTTCTGCCAGCGAATCAAATCGCCAGCCGACCCCCCAGGCGACAAACGCCACGAATATGCTGACAAGAATAATGCCGACAACGGTCAATATGTTTTCGTGCCTCATGTTCCCCCACGCGGCATCCGAAACCAACCGTATGTTGCCCATTGGCGGCGGGCGTGTCACACGTCCTTCGCCGCCAACTATTGCGCGTTAATGCGCGGCGATGCGCGTAATCTCAAAATTCAGTGGCGCGAAATCTTCCGGTCATGATGAACCTGATGGATACCGGCACGTGGCCATCGCCGTCGCCAACAGATGACCGTCATCATCGAACGCCGAGGCCTCGGCAAAAAACAGCCGTTGCCCGCCGCCGGTCTTTTTTCCCTCGACGCGTAGCACGCCGCCCTGGGCGGCGCGTATGAAATTCGTGGTCATTGAGACGGTCGCCGAACGGCGCAACTCGCCTGTATCCGGACAAACCGCACCGGCCCGCGTGCACGCCGCATCCAGCATGGTCATCAGAACACCGCCATGGATAAATCCATTGCGGTTGCCGTGATCGGAGCCGGCATCAAGGGATAGAACCGCATGACCAACATCCCATTCGGTGATGTCATAGCCGACTATTTTTTGGAAACCACCGGGCTCGACATCGTGCTTATTATTCTCGTCTTGATCAGATGACATGGCCGCCCCCTAACGTTGCCCGGTCAGGCTACGACCGATGATTTCCTTCATAATCTCAGTCGAGCCACCGGCGATCCGCGCATAGCGGTTATCGGCCCAGGCCCGCGCGATGGGGTATTCCCACATGTACCCATAGCCGCCGAACATCTGCAGGCAATCATCAAGGGATTGGCACAGAATCTCCGTCGATTGCAATTTGGCGACGGCGGCATCCACTGCATCCAATTCACCGGCCATCAACAACTCGATACATTTGTCCACATAAACACGCAGCGTCACCAACTGGGCTCTGATCTCGGCCAGCTTGAAACGCGTGTTCTGGAATCCAGCGATGGGCTTGCCGAAAGCTTTGCGTTCATTCGTATATTCGACCGTCCATTCCAACGCCGCCTCCGCGACAGCGGTGGACCGGATCGCCACAATCAGACGTTCCTGGGGCAATTGCTCGACCAGATGAACAAAGCCTTGGCCTTCCTGTCCAAGCAAATTCGAAGCCGGCACCCGGACGTGATCAAAAAACAACTCTGATGTATCTTGCGCGTGCCAACCGATTTTTTCCAGGTTTCGCCCTCGCTCAAAACCTTCCGCACCGCGTTCAACGACGACAAGGCTGATGCCTTTAGCGCCTTCCTTAGGGTCGGTTTTACACGCAACGATCACAAGGTCCGAAAGCTGGCCGTTGGTGATGAAAACCTTCTGGCCATTGACGACCAATTCATCGCCCTCGCGCACTGCCTGCGTCTTGATGCCTTGGAGATCAGACCCCGCGCCGGGCTCGGTCATGGCGATGGCACCGATGCATTCGCCGCGCGCCATCTTTGGCAACCAAGCCTTTTTCTGCTCTTCGGTGCCGTAATGCATGATATAGGGCGCGACGATTTCCGAATGCAGATGGAACCCCGGACCGGTGACGTTGGCGTAAGACATTTCCTCCAACAAGATCGTCGAATACAGAAAGTCAGCCCCGGCCCCGCCGTATTCCTCGGGCACTGAACAACAAAGATATCCCTGCGCACCGGCCGCCAGCCAAACCTCACGGCTGACTTGGCCGTCTTTTTCCCATTGCGCATGGTAGGGCGTGATTTCTTTTTCGATGAACCGCTGCACGGCGTCGCGGAACATATCGTGCTCTTCGCTGAACAGGGTTCTGGGTATCATCGTCTGGGCTCCTTTACGGTCTTGTTGACGGCTCTTCCGCGCGGCGCGAATGAGGAGTCGACAATTCGTTCGCATGCGTATTATAAGACTGCGTACTAAATATCAACAACACTCGATTATCCGGCGGCAACGAAAAACCTGAAATCGAGAATCATGTGGAGGACGGCATGGCGGATACAAAATTGGTTGAAGGCAAGGTCGCCCTGGTGACCGGCGCCGGGCGCGGCGTCGGCGCGGAAATCGCCAAGATGCTGGGTGCCAACGGCGCCAAGGTCATCGTCAATGATTTGGGCGGCACGGAAGCGGGCGAAGGCGAAGATCAAATGCCGGCCATGGGAACGGTCAAGGCCATCCGTGACGCCGGCGGCGAAGCGGAAGCCAACTTCGATAGCGTCGCCGACAACGCCGCCGCCAAGGGCATGATTGACCAAGCCCTGGATTGCTTTGGCCATATCGACATCGTCATCAACAACGCCGGCAACCTGCGCGACGTGATCTTCCACAAAATGACGGAAGACGACTGGGACGCGGTGATCAACGTGCACCTGAAAGGCAGCTTCAACACATCAAGCGCCGCCGCCGCACATTTCCGCAAACAGGAATCCGGCGCCTTCGTTCACATGACGTCCACATCCGGCCTCATCGGCAATTTCGGTCAGGCCAACTACGCAGCGGCTAAGCTGGGCATCGTTGGTTTGTCCAAATCCCTGGCGCTGGATATGTCGCGCTTCAATGTGCGTTCTAACTGCATCGCGCCGTTCGCTTGGAGCCGCCTGATCGGCTCGATTCCTATTCATGACGAAGTGCAAAAGGCGCGCGTTGAAAAACTCAAGCAGATGACACCTGATAAAATTGCCTCGGTCGCCGTGGCCTTGGCGTCCGATGCGGCCCACGACGTCTCGGGCCAAATATTTGCCGTCCGCAACAACGAAATATTTCTGATGAGTCAAAATCGCCCACTGCGCGGCATGCACGAAGGCGCCGGCTGGACACCGCAAAGCGTCATCGAGCACGCCTTCCCGGCCATGCGCCCGAATTTCTATCCGCTTGAGCGCAGCCAGGATATCTTCAGCTGGGATCCTGTGTGATGTCCATCAATCACGAAAAGATCAAGAACTGGCCATTTGCCCCGGTTGAACAAACCTATACGGAAAAAGATTCGATCCTCTACGCCCTGGGCCTTGGCCTCGGCGCCGACCCGTTGGACCAGGGCCAGTTGCATTTTGTCTTTGAAGAGGACGGGTTTTCCGCCCTGCCGACGATGGCCGCCGTACTTGGGACGCCAGGGTTCTGGGTCCGCGATCCGGAAACCGGGATTGATTGGAAGAAGATCCTGCATGGCGAACAGGGGATTAAGCTGCACCGTCCCCTGCCCCCAGCGGCAACCGTGATTGCGCAAACCCGCGTCACCGAAATTATCGACAAGGGCGAAGGCAAAGGCGCGCTGATCTATACGGAACGCGAGATTAGCGACAAAGCAACCGGCGAAAAGCTGGCGACGCTGACATCGACAACGTTTGGCCGTGGTGATGGCGGCTTCGGCGGCCCCACCGTCGCCCAACCGCAACCGCACCCCTTGCCGGACCGCGAGCCCGATGAGGTTTGCGATTTGCCTACGGCGCCACAAGCCGCCCTGATTTACCGCCTGTCCGGTGACCCGAACCCGCTGCACGCCGACCCGAAAGTCGCCGCTACGGCGGGCTTCGACGCCCCCATCCTGCACGGCCTGTGCACATTGGGCGTCGCCGGCCATGCCGTGCTTAAGATTTGTTGTGATTACGACCCGGCCCGATTCAAATCTTTGAACCTGCGGTTCTCAGCGCCAGTCTACCCCGGCGAGACGATCCGCACCGAAATGTGGCGCGACGCCAACGTCGTTTCGTTCCGAGCGAAGGTTGTCGAACGCGACGTGATGGTTTTGAACAACGGCCGCGTCGAGATTTCGGATTAGACGATGCGCGATTGGGACAGCAAAATCGGCTTTCTGTTTCACGATGTGGCGCGCTTTCGTTCCATTGTGTTCGACGAGTTCATGCAGACCCATGACCTGACCCGGGCCCAATGGTGGGTTCTGGCGAACCTGTTTCGCCACGACGGATTGACCCAACGTGATCTGGCCGAACGCATGGAAATCGGCGCCGTCACCATGAGTGGACTGATTGACCGGCTAGAAGCGCAAGGCTGGGTCGAACGCCGTGACGACCCTAAGGACCGTCGGGTTAAACGCATCTGGCTGACCCGGCGAGCCGAGGATATCCGTCCCGTCGTCGCAAAAGGTGTGAACCAGTTGAACCGCACCTCAATGAAGGGCCTGACAAATGAGCAGATAGAAAACTTGGTCGAAATGCTTAGGGTGATTCGCACGAATTTACTGGAAGACGTCAACGCCGAGCCTGCACCGGAAAGGAAACGCCATGGGACCGCTTGAAGGCATACGCATTGTTGAACTGGCGGGTCTTGGACCCGGCCCATTTGCCGCCATGATGCTTGGTGATCTGGGCGCCGACGTGATTCGTATTGACCGCATCGGGGGGCATTTCATGAATCCCGAGCCGCGCAAGAACTCGCACAATCGTTCGCGCCGTTCGGTCGCTTTGGATCTGAAGAACCCCGCCGGCATTGAAGGTGCCCTCAAACTTATTGATCAGGCCGATGCCCTGATCGAAGGGTTTCGCCCCGGCGTCATGGAACGCCTGGGCCTCGGCCCGGATGTCTGCCTGGGCAGCAATCCCAAATTGGTCTATGGCCGGATGACCGGCTGGGGTCAGGACGGACCGCTGGCTAACGCCGCCGGCCACGACATCAATTATCTGGCGATCACCGGCGCGCTGCATGCCATCGGCACGAAAGTGTCCGGCCCGGTGCCGCCGTTGAATATGGTTGCCGACTACGGTGGCGGCGGCATGTTGCTGGCCTACGGTTTACTGGCCGGCATTCTGTCAGCCCAGCGCACCGGCGTTGGCCAGGTCGTTGATGCAGCCATGACCGACGGCGTGCCTTTACTGCTGGGTGGCGCGCTATCGCGCATGGCCATGGGCAAGTGGCGAGACGAACGTGAAAACAACATGCTCGACGGTGGCGCCTACTACTACGGCACCTACGAATGTGCCGACGGCCATTGGATTTCCATCGGTTCCATTGAGCCGCAGTTTCACGCCCTGCTATTGGAAAAACTGAACCTCACGGACGCGCCGGAATTCAAAGACCAGGCCGACCATAAAACCTGGCCGGCGGCGCGCGCCAAACTGGCCGGGGTCTTCAAGACCCAAACGCGTGAGCATTGGTGCGCCTTGATGGAACACACTGACGTCTGTTTCGGGCCGGTGCTTTCCATGACCGAGGCGCCCGAGCACCCCCACAATCAGGCGCGCGAAACCTATATCAACATCGAAGGGGCCTGGCAGGGTGCACCGGCACCGCGCTTCAGCGCCACACCGGCAGATCGGCCGACACCGCCGCCTCTGGCCGGGGAACAGAATGACGAGGCCCTAGGCGATTGGGGTTTCAGTGACGATGACATTGCAGCGTTGAAAAACGCCAAGGCGCTATAGGGAGAGAGAACATCATGTCCGTTGGAATTCACGCCTTCGGTGGCTACGTGCCGAAAGCCCGGCTGCAACGCGGCGTCATCGCCGAGGCCAATGCCTGGTTCAATCCAGGCCTCAGGGGCTTGGGCAAAGGCGAGCGCGCCACAGCCAACTGGGATGAAGACGCCGTCACCATGGCCGTCGAAGCCGCCCGCGACGCGCTCGGGGGAACGGGGGGCGGCACCGGCAAAGACGGTATCAACGGCGTGTTTCTTGCCTCCACCAGCTTGCCCTTCCAGGACCGTCAGAACGCCGGCATCGTCGCCGAAGCGCTGCACCTGGGCCACGCCCTGCAGACCATGGATGTCGCCGGGTCACAACGCGCCGGCACCTCGGCGCTGTTAAACGCACTACAGGCCGCGGGCGGCGGCGGACCGATCCTCGTGGCCGGCGCCGAGCGCCGGCGCACCAAGGCCGCGAGCCCGCTGGAGCTGACGACCGGTGACGGCGCCGCCGCGTTGGTGGTCGGTGACGGCGACGGGATCGCGAAACTCCTTGGCCACGCCAGCGAAAGTATTGATTTCGTCGATCATTACAGGGGCCAGGATGAAACCTTCGATTATGTCTGGGAGGAACGCTGGGTCCGCGACGAAGGGTTCATGAAAATCGTCCCCGTCGCCATTACCCGCGCCTTGGACGCCGCCGGCATCAGTGCCGACGCAGTCGACCATTTCTGTTTCCCGACGCCGGCGCGGCGGGTCGCCGGCATGCTGGCGAAAAAGCTTGGCATGCCGGACGACAGCGTCCGCGACAACCTGCAAGGCACACTGGGCGAGGCCGGTGCGGCGCATCCGCTGATTATGCTGGCATCCGCCTTGGAAGACGCCAAGGCCGGCGAGATCATCGTTGTCGCCGGCTTTGGCCAAGGTTGTGACGCCTTGGTTTTCGAAGTCACCGAAGCCATTGGTAGCGCGCAGCCGGGGCACGGCATTTCGGGATACTTGGCCAGACGTCGGGAAGAGACGAACTACATGCGTTACCTCGCGATCAATGACCTAATGGTCGTCGAACAGGGGCTGCGCTCGGAAGTCGACAAACAAACCGGCATGACGACGCTGTACCGCAACAAGGAAATGATCTTGGGGCTGATCGGCGGCCAATGCCGCGACTGCGGCACCTTGCAGTTCCCTAAATCCAACGTCTGCGTCAACCCGAACTGCGGCGCCATCGACAGCCAGGACGACCACCCATTCGCCGACATGGCAGCGAAGATGAATTCTTATACCGCCGACGCCCTGACCTATTCGCCCGACCCGCCCGCCTATTACGGTATGGTGCAGTTTGAGGAAGGCGGCCGCGGCATGATGGATTTCACCGATGTCGATCCGGGCGCCAAGTTGCAAGTCGGCCAGCCCATGCGCATGATGTTTAGGGTCAAGGATTTCGACACCAAGCGCGGTTTCCGCCGCTATTTTTGGAAGGCTACGCCAGACGGCGCGCCCAAGAGCGCACCCAAGAGCCCACGGGGAGGAGAGTGAACCATGGCAACAGGTATCAGAGATAAAGTCGCGATCTTGGGCATGGGGTGCTCCAAATTTGGCGAGCGCTGGAATGACAATGCCGAAGACTTGATGCTCGAAGCCTTCACCGAGGCCTTGGGCGACGCCGGCATCGAAAAAAATCGGGTCGAGGCCGCGTGGTTCTCCACTGCGATTGAGGAACAGCACGTCGGCAAGTCGGGCATACCGCTGGCCATGGCTCTGAGACTGCCTTACATCCCCGTCACCCGCGTCGAAAACTATTGTGCGTCCGGCTCGGAAGCTTTCCGGGGCGCGGTGTATGCCGTCGCTTCGGGTGCGTGTGATATCGCGCTGGCGCTGGGTGTCGAGAAACTCAAGGACACGGGCTACGGCGGCCTGCCGCAGCGCTCGCGCGGCGCCTTGAACGACCAATACTGGTCGAACATGTCGGCGCCGGGCTCTTTCGCACAATTAGCCAGCGCTTATCAAACCAAGCATGGCGTCAGCCGCGATGACCTGAAACGCGCGATGGCGCATATTTCGGTCAAAAGCCACGACAACGGTGCAAAGAATCCGAAGGCGCATCTGCAAAAAGCCATTGATGAGGACCGCGTCTTGAACGCACCGATGATCGCCGAGCCTTTGGGTTTGTTTGATTGCTGCGGTGTGTCCGACGGCTCGGCCTGCGCTATCGTCACCACCCCGGAAATTGCTAAATCCATGGGCAAGACCGATTTGATCACCGTTAAGGCACTGCAATTGTCGGTCTCCAACGGCACCGAGGTGCAGCACAATTCCTGGGACGGCAGCTATTTCATGACAACCCGAACGGCATCCAAAAAGGCCTACGAAGAAGCCGGCATCAAGAACCCCCGCGAAGACGTCAGCCTGATTGAGGTTCATGATTGCTTCTCGGTCACTGAGTTGGTGACCATGGAAGACCTCTACATTTCCCCCGAAGGCGGCGCCATCAAGGATGTCATGGATGGATTTTACGATGCCGATGGCAAAATTCCGTGTCAGATTGACGGCGGCCTGAAGTGTTTCGGCCACCCCATCGGCGCCTCGGGCCTCAGGATGATTTATGAAATGTATTTGCAGATGCAGGGCCGAGCCGGTGAGCGGCAACGGTCCGACGAGCCGAAATTCGGATTGACTCATAACCTCGGGGGCTTTCCCCATCAGAACGTGTGTTCGGTGGTGATTGTCGGCCAAGAAGGCGCATAACAGAAAGGCACGTAGCGAACATGTATTACGAACCAAAAGACGGCCACGGCTTGCCGAAAAATCCGTTCAACAGTTTGGTCGTGCCCCGACCCATCGGCTGGATCAGTTCCGTCGACGCAGACGGCAACGTCAACCTGGCACCCTACTCTTTCTTCAACGGCGTTGCCTATAATCCGCCGACCGTGATGTTTTCCTCGGGCCACGGCCAGGTCGAAGACGACGGCATGAAAGACAGCCTCCGCAATATCCTGGAGACCGGCGAGTTCGTCCAAAATTTCTCCACCTGGGACACCCGCGAAGCCATGAACGCCACGTCCGCAACGACGGCGAAAAGCGTCGATGAGTTGGCGGAAGCCGGCCTGACGCCGATTGCGTCAACACTGGTCAAGCCACCGCGCATCAAGGAAAGCCCGATCCAATTCGAGTGCAAGCTGGTCGGCACCTACGATCTGCCGAACACCACCGACAACAACAAATATACCGTGGTTTTCGGTGAAGCGATCGGCATCCACATCGCCGATGAACTGATCATGGACAATGGCCAGATCGACATCTCCAAGCTCCACCCCATCGCGCGCATGGGGTATCAGGATTACACGGAAGTGACGGGGGAGACGGTGTTCACGATGGAAAGACCCGGGTTGAAGTAGGGGTTTACGTAGGACTCTTTTTAAGTGCCCCTCAGGCGCCGGGCGCTCGCTCCGCTCTCTTGGCTTACGGGCCATAAGGCCCGGCGCGCGTCGCGCGTGCCTCCGGGCTGATGCCCGTCGGTAACACAGATTTCCAACCAATGAAGAACTGGCAACTGCACCACCGTTAATTAACTGTGGTACCGACGAGCTTCGCTCGGAGGCAAGCCCAAAGGGCGCCGCGCGGGAGCGCGTGAGCCAAGCATCCGGAGGATGCGCCCGGCGCCTGAGGGGCTAATTCAAGAGGGCAAATAAAACAGCGCACCTCATATCCGCCGCGTCTCGCCCGCCCAATAGGGCTCGCGCAGCCGGCGTTTGTAGATTTTTCCGGAATCGTCGCGCGGCAGTTCAGCGCGGAATTCAATTACGCGGGGGACCTTGTAGCCGGCCAGGCGTGGGCGTAGGTATTCAGTGACGGTGGCTTCATCGAGATCGCCGCCAACAAGCCCCCCCTCCGACGCCTGGGCCTGCGGCTGGACAATCGCCATCAAGCGCTCGCCGAACTCCGCATCGGGAATACCGAACACCGCGCAGTCCAACACACCCGGCATGCCGACCAGCACCGCCTCGATCTCGGCCGGGTAAATATTGACGCCCCCTGAAATCACCATCTCGCGGGTTCGGTCGCACAGAAACAAATACCCCTCGTCGTCGAAATACCCCACATCGCCGCAGGTGATCAGCCCGTCACGTTCGCACGCCGCGCGCTCATCGGGGCGATTGTTGTAAGTAAAATCCGGAAACGCCGCCATCCGGCCATAAAGCTCACCGGGCACACCAGCAGCGACTTCCTGGCCGTCCTCATCCAGTGCCTTCATTACCGTGCCGTCTGTAACGCGGCCCACCGTGCCGGGCCGCTCAAGCGTCTCTTCGGCATTACAGACCGTCATGTAGCCCAACTCCGTCGCGCCGTAAAATTCATGAATAATCGGCCCCCACCATTCAATCATCTGGCGCTTGATATCGGGCGGGCAAGGTGCTGCGGCGATCATGATGTAGCTCAGCGATGAGACGTCATAACG
>Ga0315339_1002816_pt1 | contig 12759 bp, 9 predicted proteins | sample ASW17metaG_FD_204514 | JGI IMG/M metagenome (GOLD analysis project Ga0315339, IMG submission 204514) | Ammonia-oxidizing marine archaeal communities from Pacific Ocean, United States - ASW #17 | ecosystem: Environmental > Aquatic > Marine > Oceanic | place: USA: California | collected 2016-12-05
GACGGCAGCGGCGCCGCCGCCATGCGGCTCGGCGACGGTAGCGGTGGTAGCGTCGAAGTCAGCACTGGCAAACCACTGGCGACGCGACGTTGGCACCTGGTCTCCGCATCCTATGATGCCACGGCTGCGGTACTTACCGTCTCCCAGGACTTTATCGGTCCGCAGTTCGAAGCCAGTACCAGCGCTAGCGCCAACGGCTTCATTGCTTTCACGCCCGCCATGGATACTGTCCAGCCACTACTAATGGCGGCTATGCCAGCGACCCATCCGGCGGGCCGACCCAGCGCCAGCCACTTCTTTAACGGCAAACTCGACCGGCCGCGGCTAGTCAGTAACGCGTTAAACCTGGCCGACAGCGCCGCCTTGGGCTGGGACGCCTTGCCCCACGAGCGCGATACATCGGTGGTTGCGGCCTGGGATTTCTCGCGCGAAATCGGCGGCGTCACGGTCATCGATGCCGGCCCAAATGGCCTTCATGGTCGCCTGGTTAATCTGCCGTCGCGAGCTGTTAAGGGCTTCAATTGGAGCGGCACAGAGCAGAACTGGCGCCACGCGCCCGAGCAATACGGTGCCATCCACTTCCACGACGATGACCTCTACGACGCAGAATGGGACACTGACTTTACTTATGAAGTTCCGGCGGATCTACGCAGCGGCGTCTACGCCGTACGCCTGCGAACCGACGGTGATGAATCGTATGTGACCTTCTTTGTCCGCCCGCCGCGCGGTACCACCACAGCCAAGCTCGCCTTTCTTGCCTCAACAGTAACCTATATAGCCTATTCTAATATCCAATGGACGTGGCAAGAGCATTTTGGTGAAGTGGCCGAAACCTACTGGACCACAATGGAACCCGGGGAAGTGTTCCTCCAGGAGCATGCGGAATTCGGCCTGTCTACCTACGACAATCATTCCGACGGCAGTGGCGTGCGTTATGCCTCACGCCTACGGCCGGTAAGCCAGGTAGGGCCCAAGACAGCGCCGCTGTGGAACATCAATGCCGATACCCACATCCTCGGCTGGCTCGAAGAAAAGGGCATTGAGTACGATGTTATTACCGACGAGGACCTGCACAACGAAGGCGTAGCGTTACTTGAACCATACAGCGCCTTGGTCACTGGTGCTCATCCCGAGTACTTTACTACACCCATGTGGGACGGCCTGCGGACCTATCTTGCGCGCGGCGGCCGGATGGCCTATCTCGGCGGCAACGGCTTTATCTGGCGTTGTGCCATGTCGGACGCTATGCCGGGTGCGATTGAATTGCGCCGGGCTGAGGACGGCATTCGCTATCGTGACGAGGAACCGGGCGAGTACTACATGGAGTTCAACGGCGAGTACGGTGGCCTGTGGCGCCGTCTCGGCATGCCGCCCCAGGCTCTTTGCGGGGTTGGCACGGTAGCGGTCGGATTCGATGTCTCGGGGCATTACATCCGCAAGGAGGCGAGTTTGGATGCCCGTGTCGGGTTCATCTTCGAGGGCATCGGCGACGACGAGGTGATTGGCGATTTTGGCATCTACAGCGGCGGCGCCAGCGGCACCGAGATCGACGCCGCCGACCCAATGCTCGGCACCCCACCCCACACTCTGATCCTGGCGACCTCGGAAGGTCATTCGGCCAACACCTACCTGGTGCCTGACGAGACAGGCCTCCACCATGCAGCTATGGACGGTGCCCAGAATCCTATCGTGCGAGCTGATATGACGTTCTTCGAAACTCCCGGCGGCGGCGCGGTATTCTCCGTCGGTTCCATCGCCTGGTCGGGTAGTCTGCCGCACAACGGCTACAACAACAACGTGTCGCGGATCAGCGAGAACGTCCTGCGTCGTTTCGTGGATAACGACCCGTTCGCCATGCCCGACAGCTGACGTCGCACCACTGATGTCCTGATTGGCATGTAGGCGGAAGATTTCGCATTCTACGTGACGACCTCCAAGACTCACGTCTATGCCGTACGCATCGTCAAGTATTTTGGTCAGTCGTGGTTCTTCATCGAAACCTTTGATCCCGTTTTGGGCGGCACGCATCTCAAAAAGGTGTTGATTATCAAGTCTCTTCCTTCGTGCTCCCTGCAAGGGTGGTTCGCATACAATCTAAACGCTTATCGCCATCGCCTGCAGCTTGTCCCGGTCAATGGAAATCCCTGGGCTTGCCAACAGGAATGACTTTCGGCAGGATAAAAATACAGGGATTACTAAAAATAATGGGAGTTAAATATGTTAAGAAAAATTAAAATATTTGGTATGGCGGTTGCTTTTTTATGCGCCACCTCAATTGCCGGTCAGGTTAGCGCTGCAGCGCCGGAATCCAAAGATCCAGTCAAGATTGCTATCAATGATTGGACGAGCCAATATATCCAATCCTACATCGTCGGCGGCATGCTCGATCGAATGGGCTATAATGTGGAGTATGTGCAGGCCGACCCTATGGCTCAATTTCCGGGCTTTGAATCGGGTGATCTGCATATGCAGGTTGAAATTTGGCCGACCAGCCAATCCGAATTGGTAGCGGCGTCAGTCGCGACCGGGACCGTCATCAAGATGGGCGAACTCGGCATGGCTGCGAAAGAGTCCTGGTGGTACCCCACTTATATGGAAGAAACCTGCCCGGGCTTGCCAAAATGGGAAGCGTTACGCGATTGTGCCGAACTGTTCGCAGCACCTGAAACCGCACCGATGGGCCGTTATCTCGGCGGCCCAGTGACTTGGGCAGGAAATGACGAAGAGCGCGCCGAAGCATTCGGCCTTGAATTCGAAGTCATTCATGCTGGCACAGAGGCAGCCATTTGGGCGGAACTCGCTTCCGCATATCAGCGCAAGGCAGCTTTCATCGGATGGCTCTGGGTACCGCATTGGTGGCCGGTCAAGTATGATGGCAAGTTCATTGATTTCCCCACGTATGAGGCTGCTTGCTACACCGACGCGAGCTGGGGCGTCAACCCGGACAAGACGCACGATTGTGCCAAACCTGCCGGAGTGTTGTCGAAACTGGCCTGGGCTGGCGGCGACGAGAAATTCCCCATGGCATGGCAAGCATTTCGCAATTATGTCATGGATGTTAAAACACTTGGCGGTCTGATCGCGGCAGTTGATCTTGACGGTGGCGACCCCCAAGAAGTTGCCGAAAAGTGGTTGAACGAAAACGAAGCTATTTGGACTCCCTGGACCAAATAATTCGTTTCAAAGAATCTGGAAACTGGGCCGTTGTCGGGTAATCCGGCGGCGGCCTTTTTTTCTTGTCTCGACGCTGACGCGGGCCTTATGCCAAACCCAATCGCTCCTTGTGCTTCCGGCTCCAAGCTTGAATCAGCCTATCGGCGATGATCGCAATGAAGGCGACACATATTCCCGCAATGATACCGCGCCCCGGATCTGCATTGCTGAGGCCGATGTAAACTTCCATGCCGAGATCAGTGGTACCGACAAGCGCGGTTATCACTAGCATTGAAATAGCCAGCATGATCGTTTGATTGAGCCCCAACATAATCTCCGGTAAGGCAAGTGGAATCTGTACTTTCCAAAGAATTTGCCGGCGGCTGCACCCAGTAGCGCGGGCAGCCTCGATCAACTCCGGTGATACTCCGCGAATACCGTGATCAGTATAGCGGATAGCCGGCGCAATCGCATATACAATGACCGCAATCATGGCCGAGACATCGCCGACCTGGAAGAGCATCACAACCGGAACCAGATAAACAAAAGAAGGCAGCGTCTGAAGCGTATCCGTAAATACACCAAAAAATCGGTGCATACGCTCGTTACGAGCCGCCAGAATACCGAGTGGCATACCGATGGCCGCCGCAATCAATACGGAAATAGTCATCAGATATACGGTAACCATCGCGCGGTCCCAAAAACCGCTGACAACAATAAAAAGGATCATTCCACCTACGATGGCGCTGAGCTTCCAACCGCCCAAACGCCAGCCAATGATGCCAAAGAGCGCAACCACCACGAACCATGGCACGACCAACAGAAACCGCTTGAAGGGAATTAATATCTCGACCAGCAGAAATGATTTCGCCGCGTACAGGTAATCAAAGAGATTAACGGTTATCCAATTAACAAGTTCGCGCCAGTAGGGCGCCGTTGTGACAGTCATATCCTCGGGCACGTTGCGAATTTCGGGCACAACGTAGCTGAGCAACAGCAAGCCAAAGAGAAAGACGAGCGACGCGAGTAAATAAGGATGCCGGAAAACGAAATTTTTCTTTATCTCTGTATGCTCAGGCGGTTGCCTTTGGGCAAGTGCCTGGGTCACGCGGTCGAGCACGATCGCCAAGAGAACAATCGCCACGCCCGCTTCGAGGCCACGCCCCACGTTGAGGGATTTGAGCGCGCTATAGACTTCAAAACCAAGGCCACCGGCTCCGATCATGGAGGCTAGAATTGCCAGGTTAAGCGACAACATGATTACCTGGTTAATGCCCAACAGGAGTGTTGGGCGTGCCGAAGGAAGCATAACCCTCCACATCAGTTGGCGTTGCGAGCAGCCTGCCATTTGGCCGAACTCGATTACTTCGGGCGAAACCATTTTGAGCCCGAGTAGTGTCGCCCGCACCATTGGTGGAATGGCATATATAACCGTTACGATCATCGCTGGAATCGGCCCGAAACCAAATAAATAAAGGATCGGCACGAGATAGGCGAAGACCGGCACCGTTTGCATAAAATCGAGAACTGGCGTGATCGCCTTTTCGACGCGGCGGTCGCGGTAGCTCCAAATACCAACAATCAAACCAATTCCACAGGCGATTGGTACGGCGATAATAATGGAAGAGAGGGTCTTCATGGCGTTCTCCCACTGCCCAAACAGTGCGAGATAAAAAACGCCGCCTGCGGCTAACAGGGAGAGGCGCCAGCCGCCAGCCCGATGGCCTATTAATCCGGCACAGATGACTATCGCCATCCAGGGAAGGGACGGAATATAGAACGTCTCGGTGACCTCAAAGCCCTTCCAAAGAGTCCAATTGGCAAATTTGAACGGCCAGTTCATTAACCAGGTAAGGCCGCGCGTAAATTCCTTGAAAGTGAATAAGCCGAAGTCTAATTTCTTAACTAGCCAAAACAGAAAATCCTCGGCCCAATTGCGGAATGGCGCCATCCACTCTTTGGGATAATTATCGACCCATGGCAGAATATCGGGAACGATAATGGCGGCGACAATGACCACGGCAAAAGCCGCCCAAAGGGTCATCAGCGAGCGTATTCGCAAAAGTCCCTGCAGTACCGAAACGGCCTCACCGGGTGATGCCATCATTCGCCCAGCCGAGGCGCCATGATGCTACGTACCATCTTTTGTGTGAGCATGCCGATCACCGGGCCACCGTCATGCTCGACCACCGCCACCGGGATCTCTTGGTCCAAAACGTCAGCGGCGATTAATTCCACTTTGGTGGCGGCTGGAATTGCACCCTTGTCGGAGAGAGTTTCAGAGGCCGGCTGCATCACCGCTCGCACTGACAGCACCTTGCCGCGTGGAATCTCCTTGGTAAATTCAGCAACATAATCGGTTGCCGGACTGGTCACCAAATCTTCCGGCGTACCTATCTGTTCAATCAGGCCGTCCTTCATTATCGCGATACGGTCAGCCAAGCGAATGGCTTCGCTAAAATCATGGGTGATGAATGCGATAGTTTTATGTAGCAGGCTTTGCAGGCGCAAGAATTCATCCTGCATCTCTCGCCTAATCAGCGGGTCGAGGGCCGAAAACGGCTCGTCTAGCAACCACACATCCGGCTCGACTGCTAGCGAACGCGCGATCCCAACCCTTTGTTGCTGCCCGCCGGAAAGCTCGCGCGGGTAATATTTTTCGCGGCCCTTTAGGCCAACAAGTTCAACTACTTCACGCGCACGCAATTCTCGTGTGCGCCGATCCACACCCTGAATTTCGAGTGGAAAGGCGACATTTTGAAGGACGTTGAGGTGCGGCAGAAGCGCGAAGTGCTGGAACACCATACCGATTTTGTGACGCCGAAGTTCGATCAATTCCTTGTCTGAGGCTTTGATCAAATCTTGCCCATCAAAAAATGCTTCACCGGACGTCGGTTCAATAAGCCGGGACATGCAACGCACCAGGGTAGATTTCCCCGAACCTGAAAGACCCATGATGACAAATATTTCGCCATCGTAGATTTCAAAATTAGCGTCCCGCACCGCGCCGATAAGACCGGCCTCCGCAATCTGTTCGGTGGTCGGTGAGAAATTATGGCTCTTCAGGAATCTCTCCGAGTCATTACCAAACAATTTCCAAATATTGCGACACTCAAGCTTGACGGCTTGTGATTGCGGCACCAGCTGGGCCTCCCAAATATTGTTCTCTGTCGATTTTATTTAAGCCACGCGCCGAGCGGAGCCTTTCTTTCCGGCGGCACATTTAATGCCAGCCCGAAAATAAAACCGAAACTCTTCGTGTCGGCGTTTATTAATATTGCTAGTATTAGAGATATACCGGACAGTATTCTTACTTACCTTATATGAACGTTTTAATGTTTATGTTGTTCACAGGGCGCTCTCCCATTCCGTCCGTTTAAAAAATTATCAATTGGTATGGAATATCCTTTCGGTCTTAAAATAAAAGAGCCTGCCATGGACAGGCAGAAACATGAAGTTTATCCATGTCCAGAAACCCGCACCACGACATTCTTTCAGAGCATCGATAATAATGCCATGGGTTTTAACGATGTCTGGTGCAAGTAGAAAATCCAGCCAGTGGGCAAGGAATTTTACACTAAGCGCCTGCACAAGAGTTTTTTCAACAGCCTTGGCTAATCCCGTACTTTTTTTAAGCACGTCTCAATAACGCCCACTTTTAGGCAGTAAGCAGTCCAACATCAGACGCCCTAAAATAGACTCCTTTTGACCCATATCGGTCGTTCACAGCCTAAATACTGCCAAGGAGTTGTCGGCCCGCCAGGTTCTTTTTGCAACTATTGCTATTGCAATAGTGCCATCGGGCTTCCAACATCGACTACGCCGATACCGGCATGCGCTTTGTAGCCTAATAATTCCTGCACCCGAACCGGCATGGTTTTGGCAACTTCCATCGGCACGGTTAAAAAAGTGTTCTCCTCGGTCCGCAGCCAACCAACGACATAGCCCAGGAACATGCCGCGACGGTGGAAATCCTTGGTGGTGTTTGCGCCGCCGCCATGGAGTGACTGCCCCAGATAGAACAACGCCGAACCGGCCGGCATCTCTGCTTGCACAATTTCTTGCGGTTCCGGCAAGCGCTCGGGGTCCCACAAGTGACTGCCAGGAACGACTTGGGTTGCCCCACTCGCATTTGTGAAATCGGTGAGCGCGAACATCGCCTCGACCTGTAAAAGCGGCTTCACTTTTGGCATAAAGGACCAAGCGAGCTCGTCACGGTGGATTAATTGCGCCGTCTCGCCCGGTCGAATTTCGATCAGCTGCGCGGTGTTGAGCAGGTAATCCTCGCAATTGGGTTTGAGCAGGATGTCCGCAACTCCCTGTAGCAAAGGAAGTTGCATAATATCGAGGAAGCTAGATGATTTAGCCGGCAAACCGTCTATACGGACGGTTGAGGCGCCATAAAAATCGACGAAGAAGTCATTCGTCGGATGACGTAGGCCAACGCCAAACTCCTCAACAAATTTGTCGAGGTCAGCATTGAGCGCGCTTACCATACCTGCCTCTGCCGCTTCCAGAACTATAACAGCGCCGTCGCGATTCAAAATTTCACTAACTTCCGCGGCACTCGTCTTCCCGCTGATTACATGTTCAAGACTTGGCATCCTCACCTCCATTGCAATCGATGATATTCATCCAAATAATTTGCTAAGGGGACAATAAATGTCAACCCCAGACAAAGCGAGGTCTTCTCGGCTAAGCCCTAATATTGAGGTATTTCCTAGCTAACGCAGGCCGGCCTGTGGCCCCAAACGCTTCCAAGGATAACGCTATGCGATGTCTACTGTTGGCTAACCTGAGACTCAAATCTACGTCTGAAGCCAAGATCATTTGCAGTCTTGTTGAAGTTATCAAGGTACGAAATCGCGAACATGGCTAAGATCGCGCAAACTACTAGTTCAAAAAAGAACACTTCTTTGTAGGAAGCTCCTTCGATTGAAAACTATAGGAGTTCGGTAAAAGTGGTAGCGGGGGAGGGATTTGAACCCCCGACCCATGGATTATGATTCCACTGCTCTACCACCTGAGCTACCCCGCCAAAGCGACGACAGATACAGTCGCGGCGTTCGCTATACGTCCGGGTGCAGCGACTTGTCAAGCAAAGGGCGGAAGACGCATCAAATCTGGGGGTAAATACCGGCAATTTGGGCGCACTTACAGAAAATTATACGTTGAGCATGTCCTACAACACTAAAAGTGCTGTCAGGTAACTGCGACAAAACGATGAGTTCGGGAGTCATTGGTATCTACCCGAGTGATCTGGCCGAAAACTTCGCTCGCCAGGCCGCTTGGTATCTCAATTTTCCTGGTAAAATGGTCTTTAAGCTTCCTGGCCTTCAATGTCATGCGCGATAAAGCCACCGACCTACCACCTCAATTTTTTCTGTTCCCACACACCAATTGCACTACCGGCATCACCATAACACAAATAACTTTAACTTATTGTCTCATTTGGTAGACCCGCCGCCCAGACCTTGGGCCGGTAGCTTTGCGTCTCGCAAGTTACCGATAATTTTCCGCTTCAATGAACAGTGTTACATTACGGCAAACTATATGGCCTAAAGTTGTACGTTCTTTGTATAGAACGACACAGCATTTTCTTTCGATCTCCCCGCTATCTAGAAGAGCCCCGTTTGGAGACTTTGTATCCTGGCGTTGCCGACAGATTGCTGTTTTCGTAAATTTAATTCTATACCTATTTTGCCGCAGCCAACTGTAAGTAAAATCAGATAAATAGTTTAAGCCGCGGCTGCGCTCTCAAGAGCGCTACTCCGCCCTGTACCGGTGATCCAACCCCCGCCCAACAAACGATCACCACGGTAACACACTGCCGCCTGGCCACGCGCCGTAGCCGCTTCGGGCTGCGATAGGCGAATTTCAGCGGAGCCATTCTCGCCTATTATCAGGCGAGCAGAAGCGCCTGGGTGAGTAGACCGCAGACGTACAGTAACATCCTGCGCTCTACCGCTGGTGACACCATGGTCAAGAAATAGTGACCGGCCGAGCATCACGCGGTCGCACAACAGCGCCGCTTTTGGACCCACGGTGACATGCCGCTTTGCCGCATTAACACCAATGACATAAAGTGGTTCAGGAGCACCAATACCAAGCCCACGCCTTTGGCCAATGGTGTAATGAATTATCCCTTTATGCCTGCCAAGAACGTCACCAGCACGATTGACGATATCGCCGGGCTCGGCAGCTCCCGGGCGTAGGCGCTCGATAACCGAGGCGTAATTTCCCCCTGGCACAAAGCAAATGTCCTGACTGTCGGGTTTTTCAGAGACTGCGAGACCAAGACGTTCGCCATGCCCGCGCACGTCGTTCTTCGCTATATCACCAAGTGGAAAGCGTAAAAAAGAAAGCTGCTCCTGAGTTGTAGCAAAGAGAAAATAGCTTTGGTCGCGCGCCGGGTCATGTGCCCGGTGCATTTCCGCTCCAGCCGCGCCGTCTACACGACGTACATAATGTCCCGTGGCAAGTGCATCAGCGCTTAGGCCCTTGGCGGCCGCCATCAGATCACGGAACTTAACCGTCTGATTGCAGGTAATGCAGGGCACCGGAGTTTCGCCGCGCAAATAGGAATCGGCGAAATCCTCAATCACCTCATTACGGAAGCGATTCTCGTAATCCAGCACATAGTGAGCAATGCCAAGATGAGCAGCGACGCGACGTGCATCATGAATATCCTGCCCTGCACAACACGCTCCTACCCGCCCCTGGGCCGCACCGTCATCATAAAGCTGGAGCGTGATTCCGACCACGTCGTAGCCGGCCTCAGCATAGAGCGCAGCTGTGACTGAAGAATCTACACCGCCCGACATTGCGACAACGATGCGCGTTTGGCTGCGCGGCTTGCTAAAACCAGCTTCTATGGAGGGTATTGGCATATGCATGGCAAAGATATAGGGCAGAAAGGTGAATGGGCAAGGGCTTAACGTCACTTTCTCCTTATTCATCCGGCGAACTTTACCCGTTGGCCTCGCCATCCGCCGCGGCCAAACCCATTTCCCAAAACGCAATTTCAAGGCGAGTTGCCTGGCGGAAGTTAGCAATGAGTTTAGTCATGCGCTCCCCTGCCCCGCGCGTCTCACCAATTTTCTGCAGAAACGCACCTGCTTCAGCTGCCATCTCCTGATATTCGCCGCCGCCATACATCTCAATCCAGTCGCGATAGGGATTATTGTCAATACGCGTATCTTTATCACCGAGAAGCCGCGCACCGATTTCGCCATAACCTAGAATACAGGGGGCAAGGGCAACAAATAGATCGAGCAGATCGCCGGCCATACCCTGCTCCAGGACATAGCGGGTATAAGCCAGGGTAGCGCTATGCTCAGGCGCTGATTCTATTACCGCCAGGCCCAACCCCCAATCAGCGCAGCATTTTTCATGCAAGCTGATTTCCACATCGATGATGGCGTGCAAGCCTCTTGAAGCCGCACGAATTTCTTCCAGAGTTTCGGCTTTGTATGCCGCCAAGCCATAAGCTCGAGCGAAATGCCTTAAAAAAATAAAATCCTGTATCAGATAAGCGCGAAAGGCCGCCTCGGGCAGCGTACCCGCTGCCAGAGCTACGACGAAGGGATGGTGGGTGTAATCATGCCATTCGCTAACAGAAGCGTTGCAGAGGCGGGCAAACAGGGCGCCGCTATTTTTATCGTATAAAAATGCCTCAGCCACGCTCAACCCAACTAAATATTTCTCGGTTCTTTGGGCAGTAACACCACTAGACCATCCAGCTCTTCGGTAATCTCAATCTGGCAACCAAGACGAGATGTGCGCGTAAGACCGAAAGCAAGATCAAGCATATCCTCTTCATCTTCGCTCGCTTCTTCAAGCTTACAGTACCATTTTTGTTCGACGATAACATGACAGGTGGAGCACGCCATCTCACCCTCACAAGCGCCTTCTATTTCAATATCATTAGCGCGAGCCGTTTCCAATATTGTGTTGCCGATCACTGCGTTGACCTCGTGGGACGTACCGTCAGCATAGATGAAGGTCATCCGTGTCATAGCTTATTCTCCAACAGTCTTATTGCTGTGTAATATTTTGTAACTAAAATTAATTCTAACCTGCGCTCGCAGCGCCAGTATAGCGCGCCGACATGCCGGCATAAAAGGCACGCCATGAACTGACCAGTTTCTCAACATCGGCCGCACTGCTCGCCCAACCCAAACTGATGCGGATAGCGCAACCGGTTTCTGCATCTGGCGCACCAAGAGCGCGCAAAACATGCGATGGTTCCACCTTACCGGACGAGCAAGCCGAGCCTGCACTAATGGCGACCCCTGCTAGGTCCAGGCCCATCACTTGCATCTCGCTCTGCACCCCTGGCATCGATAGGCAGCTTGTGTTGGGCAAACGCTCGGCGCCACCTCCAAAAACCCGAACAGCAGGATCAATCTCTTGTAAGCACTGTTCAAGTGTATCTCGTAGCGTCGCCAAATGCGGTGCCCGTTGCAAATCCTCGATTGTCAAATGCGCAGCAATGCCGAACCCGACGATGCCAACGACATTTTCAGTGCCGGCGCGGAGCCCGCGTTCCTGCCCGCCGCCAATGACCAAAGCCTGAAGGTCAACCCCGGCGCGCAAATAGAGCGCGCCGACACCCTTTGGTCCGCCAAATTTATGCGCCGAAAGACTCAGCATATCGACACCGAGGGCGCTAACATCAAAGGCGATGCGCCCGGGCGCCTGAACTGCATCACAATGTACCAAGGCACCGCGCTTGCGCGCCAACGCGGCGAGTTCAGACACCGGCTGAATCACGCCGGTTTCATTATTGGCCAGCATGATCGATACCAGCGTATCATCTGCGTTTGCACCGAGGGCCCGATTAAGCACTTCCAAGGAAACAATGCCTTCGCTATCAACTGGCAGCACAATCAATTCGTGCTCGCCACTCCGCCTGTTATTAATACTATCGCTCCCGTAGGAAGTGAGTGATTCCGCAGCACGGAGAACGGATGGATGCTCAACTTCAGAAACAATCAGGCGTTTGCGCCCGGCACTGGCAAGAGCCGTATTATTGGACTCTGTACCCCCAGCGGTAAAAATGATCTCCGCCGCGCTCGAACCGATCATTTTTGCAACTTGATCTCGCGCTTCCTCCACCGCATCCCGTGCGACACGTCCAAACTGATGAACCGAAGACGGATTTCCGGTCATCGCCAATGCTTCGGCGATTGCCTGAGTTACTTGGGGTTTGACCGGTGCCGTAGCATTGTAGTCGAGATAGATTGCCTCTGTGAGGTTAGTGTCCAGGCTCATTCTGCCGCCACGGGAGATGCCGGGGTTTCGGATTTCAAAACTTGCAGCTGACCATCAGCTTGCTCGTTACGCTGCGCTGCATGCAACGCACCACTGGCGCCCAGGACTCTACCCGCACACACATCTTCAAGCGACACTGTATTAAGAAACAGGTAGATGTGATTGCTTAGCTCTTCCCAGAGATCATGGGTTACACAACGACTGCCATCGAGCATACAACCGGTGCCGCTATTGGGGCTACAGCGTGTCACCCGAATCGGTTCATCAACAGCCATGACAATATCTGAAATTCGCAATTGATCCGCCGTGCGTGCCAGCATGTAGCCGCCG
>Ga0315339_1002817_pt1 | contig 12757 bp, 11 predicted proteins | sample ASW17metaG_FD_204514 | JGI IMG/M metagenome (GOLD analysis project Ga0315339, IMG submission 204514) | Ammonia-oxidizing marine archaeal communities from Pacific Ocean, United States - ASW #17 | ecosystem: Environmental > Aquatic > Marine > Oceanic | place: USA: California | collected 2016-12-05
TGGGTAGGAGTTCGTTCACGACGCCGGGAAATTCCAAAAGTTCTTCTTTAGCCATCCACCCTCCAGCATCGGTAATCCAGTTTACTCATGTTTGCGCAGCCATGAAGGCTTGCAATGCCCAAAAAATCAAGCGCGGGACCAATAATTCGTGTTCCTACGGTTAAGTGCAGCACCAATTTAGCCAAGAAGTACCCTGCATTTTTCGAGTCTACGAACTTGACGGCGCGCCGTCAGAAAAGCGCCGAAGTATACGATCGAGGAGTGAATCTCGTACATCACGATAGGCATTCAGGATTGTTTCTCTGCTGCCCTGAATCACCGTCACATCAAATGTCTGCCAATACTCCAGATCACAGGCCATGGTCCGTGTGAGTTCGACTGCACGATGTTGCGCATCGGGCGACAGCGAGATCACAAGATCGTAAGAGGTGTCTTCAAGCTGGTCGAACGTTTTCGGATTATGCCGCGACAAATCGATCCCAATCTCTGCCATCACGGCAATGACAAAGGCACTGGTTTCGCCCTGTCTCACGCCCACCGAATCGACATAAATCTGATGGCCGAAATAATGCTTCGTAATACTCTCGGCAATTGGCGAACGAACCCCATTCATTGTGCAGGAGTAGAGGACCGCGTTGGGAAGGTCTGCCATCAGCGTTTCGTGTCCATCAGCCTCTGAAATGCAAGACACAGATCAACGTAAAGAGACGACGTGACGTCGCTTCGTCTACGTCAACCTTGGGCGCGAGATGCCGGCGTAAGAGTTGAGCGCCTTCGTCGTGTAGGCCGCGCCGGCCCATGTCGATGGCTTCGATACGGGACGGAGTCGCCGATTTAATCGCGTCGTAATAGCTTTCACAAATGAGAAAGTATTCGCGGATGATGCGCCGGAATGGCGTCAGCGCCAGCATGATGGTATCGATATCACGCTGATCCTCCGATCGCACATCGAGGACGAGGCGAGTCTCGCGGATGCTCACATGCAGTCGGAATGGTCCTTCGGCTGTTTCGGAGAGCGCGAATCGGTTTTCCTGCAGAAGATCAAAAATGGCAACCCGGCGTTCATGGTCGACGTCTGGATTGCGCCGAACGAAGCTTTGCTCGTCGAGCGTAACATCGATGATCCGATGACGATCGGACACAGCCCTTAGGTCTCGGAGTTTCCGTCGTCATTCAGACGGATTTTCAAAGATAACGCGTGGGCGCCAAATCCTTCCGAGTCCGCGATGACAACCGCGGCGGGCCCCACCGCCTGCAGGCTCTGCGCATTACAGCGCACAAGTGACGTCCGCTTCATGAAGTCGAGCACAGAAAGGCCCGACGAGAACCGCGCGCTCCGTGCCGTGGGCAGGACATGGCTGGGTCCGGCGATGTAATCACCAACGGCTTCGGGTGTGTAGCGACCGAGAAAAATCGCACCTGCATTACGAACCTCTTTCGCGAGCTCCTCAGGTTGCGAGACAGCAAGTTCAAGATGTTCGGGGGCAATCCTGTCTATGAGCGACGGCGCTCCTTCCAGAGTTTCCAAAATAATGACCGCGCCATAGTCCTGCCATGCCGCTGAGGCTATGGAAGCGCGTTCGAGACGTGAAAGCTGATCAGAGATCGCGTGTTCAACTGAATCCGCGAACGCCGCGTCATCCGTCATCAAAATGGTCTGGGCATTCTCGTCGTGCTCGGCCTGTGACAGCAGGTCAGCAGCGATCCATGCTGGATCATTGTCTGCGTCCGCAACGACAAGGATCTCAGATGGCCCCGCGATCATGTCGATTCCGACAGTTCCAAACATTTGCCGTTTGGCCGCCGTCACATACGCGTTCCCGGGACCGGCAATCTTGTCAACCGCAAGTATGCTTTCGGTTCCGAGCGCCAGCGCCGCTATGGCGTGGGCACCACCAACTCGATAAATTTCAACAACGCCCGCAAGCTCTGCTGCCGCGGCGACCATAGGATGCAGTTGACCTTCACGCGTGGAGACCACCATTGCGATCCGATCAACGCCGGCCGCCTGGGCCGGAAGTGCAGTCATCAATACCGTTGAGGGATAGGCGGCTGACCCTCCTGGTACGTAAAGCCCCACGGATGCAATCGGTGTCCAACGATAACCCAAACCAATTCCATCTGAATCCTCAAATTGAAGATCCGCCGGGAGCTGTTGCCGATGAAAGTCTTCAATGCGTCGGGCCGCAATGGTCAACGCATCTTTTGCCCTGGCGGGTGCGGCAGCGGCGGCTTCCACAATCTCTTCGTTTGAGATGCGTAGTGAGTCCGCTGTCAATTTTTGTCCGTCATACCTTTCGGCGTAATGCAAGACCGCCGCGTCGCCGCGGGCGCGGACGTCCTCGATGATTCGCACAACATCCTGGGTTACATCCACCTCACCTTCCCGCTTGGTCTGGAGAAAGTCGACAAAGGCTTGCTCGAATGCCGAATCCGAGGTGTGCAGCCTAAGAGGCATCAGAGGCCTCCCGGAACCGCTGAATCCACTCGTTCATTTCGCGCGACCGGGTCTTCAACGCGGCACGGTTAACGACCAACCGGGAAGTCACATCAGCAATATGCTCGACCTCCACCAACCCGTTCGCACGGAGGGTTGCGCCGGTCGAGACAAGGTCGACGATGCGTCGGCATAAGCCCAGCGCGGGAGCAAGCTCCATCGCCCCGTTGAGGTGAATGCATTCTGCCTGGACGCCTCTAGCTGCAAAATGGCGTCGTGTGATCGATGGGTATTTTGTAGCAACGCGAACGTGACTCCAACGGGATGGATCGTCACGGGCACCCAGTTCTGTCGGTTCCGCGACCGCGAGATGACATTTCCCGACACCGAGATCGAGCGGGGCGTAGACTTCGGGATACTCGAATTCTGTTAGAACATCGCTCCCAGCCACCGCCAACTGAGCGCCTCCGAAGGCAACAAAAGTCGCAACGTCGAAACTACGCACCCGCACGATAGAGATATGCGGATGATTTGTGGCGAACTGCAACTGGCGTGCATCGGGATCGTCGAACGCCGTTTCCGGTTCCACACCCGCCCGACGCACGACATCGATGACATCACGCAGAATACGGCCACGTGGCAGTGCAATAACGATGGAGTCCGTCGCAGACACAATGATGAAACCTCAATGAACCTGTTCTTGTGTTGGGAATGGAGCGGTGACGAGCCCGGGCCTCAATCAGCCGCATGCACCGGCCGCCGACGCGTCATCCACGGCCTTCCGCGATCCGTCAGCCGGCATTCGATGCAGTCCACATCAAGACGGATCACACCACCACCGGCAAACACCAGCTCAATTTTTGCCGAGGAATCGGAGCTGTCCGTTGCAGCCACGGTCAACAGTTCCAAAACTTCTTCGCGCGCGGTCATGTCGATGTTTAGGGTTTGAATGCCGACTACGTCGTCGAAATGAATGACAGAGCGCACGCGATTGTAAAGTTTCCCTTCTATAGGATTCCCGTCGTCACGTTCCCACATGAAGCGGTCCAAGAGAATCAGGAACCGCCGTTCACGTTCTTGAAATGTCATGTCGCGTGCACGGGTCAATGCGTCCTGAACCATGGCGGATACGACCGCCAGATCTACGGCATCCCGCGCACTCAACTTGAGAGGCTCATTGACCACGCAATATCCCTCCCTTCAGTCCGCAATCCGCTCGATTTGAGCGCCGCACGCCGCGAGTTTCTGAACCAATCGTTCGTACCCACGATCGAGATGGTAGACACGATTGACAAAAGTATCTCCCGTCGCCGCCATTCCAGCCAGGACAAGAGAGACCGACGCGCGCAAATCTGTTGCCATAACGGGAGCCCCTTTCAACGCGGAGACGCCACGGACCATCGCCGACGATCCACTGACCGTAATATCGGCACCCATTCGGGCAAGCTCCGGAACATGCATAAAACGGTTCTCAAAAATCGTCTCGGTAATCATCGCGGCGCCCTCGCTGAAGGCCATAAACGCCATAACCTGGGCCTGCATGTCGGTTGGGAAGCCAGGATAAGGCTGCGTGATCACGTCGACCGCCGAAATCCCAACACCGCTGCGACGAACTCGCAAGGTATCTCCTTCCTCCCACATTTCGACGCCCGCGCGCTCCATGACTTCCGTCACGGCGTTGACCAGACTGGCGTCGGCATGACGCAGCGTCAGGTCCCCTCCGGTAATGGCGGCAGCCACGGCAAACGTGCCGGTTTCGACTCGATCGGGCATGACCCGGTAGTGCGCGCCGGTCAATCGGTGTACGCCGGTAATGACGAGCCGATCCGTGCCAATTCCGTCAATCCTCGCGCCCATGGCGGTGAGACAGTTGGCGAGATCGCTCACTTCCGGTTCACGTGCCGAATTCTCAAGCACTGTTTCACCGTCCGCCAGAGTCGCGGCCATCATGAGGTTTTCCGTCGCCCCAACCGAGACTTTGGGGAACCGGATGGTATTCCCCGTCAAGCCGTGAGGTGCGCGCGCCTGGATATACCCGCCGGTCAGTTCGATCTCGGCACCGAGTTCAGCCAAACCTGCAAGATGGAGATCAACCGGTCGCGTGCCGATGGCACAGCCCCCAGGCAACGAGACCCGGGCCTTGCCGATCCGTGCCACGAGAGGTCCAAGGACGAGTATCGATGCGCGCATTTTCCGCACCAGATCGTAAGGCGCGGTGGTCTCCGAGATATCGCGGGCCGCCAGATTCAGGACCCGCCCAAAATGACCGTCGTCATGCGCATCCCCCTCCATGGTGATCTCAACGCCCAAGAACGTCAGCAAGTTTGCCAGCGTGCTGATATCCATGAGGTGAGGTAAATTCGAGAGTTGCAGAGGATCATCGGTAAGCAGACTCGCAGCCATCAGTGGCAACGCCGCATTCTTCGCGCCACTGATAGGGATATCTCCCTCCAGCGGTATTCCGCCGGTGATGCGTATCCGATCCATGATCTTTCATCCGGCACCAAGGCGGCCCAAGCCCTTCATGCCAACTTTATGAGCCTTGCTGGGCCGGCGCCGTTGTATCCCAATCCAACGCCGATGCAAACCGCAACTAGAATGAGAGGCGTCACGAACACCGGCCGTTGCCGTAGATCCTACGTCTTGTCCGGCTCTCCGCGGTCACGATCCGGAGAAGTTTTCCTTGAATCATCCAGCTCCTGATCGCGATCACGCGCCTGTCGTTTTCGGCGGCGCAAATTTTCGCGCAAGGCCTCGGACAAACGCACGGCCCGTCTCGGATCTCTAGTATATTTTCGATCTTGGGCCATGAATTACGATCAATTAGAGGCTTGCAGAAAACGCTCGCTGACCCTCGAGACATACTGGTTGCAGCGCCTAAGATGATTTCCCGCAGCACCTTCGCTCGGTTGTCATTGCGCCATCCGGAAGCCTAGAGTCAACGAGTGCCCGATGGGGAAGAGTAGTCTTAAATGGTGAAGGAAACAGCAAATTATGCTGAGAACCGGCCAGCAGTATCTAGACGACGTGAAAGGGCGAAAGCCTGAGATTTATATCGGGGGCGAACGTATTGACAACGTCACGGCCCACCCTGCCTTTCGCAATATCGTGCAAACCACGGCAAACCTCTACGACGTCACCTCGGACCCGGCCCGGGCCGACGAGCTGAGTTACGTCGACTCGGAAACCGGCGAACGATGCAGCAACAATTATTTGATGCCGCGCACCCGCGATGACCTTCTGGCACGGGGGCGGGCGCACCAGGCTTGGTCCGACGTCTCATGGGGACTCTACGGCCGCTCGCCCGACCATGTTGCCGGTTGGATCACGGGCATGGCTTGCGCACCCGAGGTCGCCAAAGCCGACGGTCATGACTTCGAAACCCATGTTGTCGACTATTACCGGCGCGCTCGCGACAAGGACCTGTTCGTGACCTACGCCATCGTGCCGCCGGCCGCAACGCGAAGCGTTGATTCGGTGGTCACTACAGAGAAGAACGCCGCTCTCGATCCCAAGCTGAGTGGTGAGTCAGGACTTCACACCGTTGGTGAAGACGATGCCGGAATGACAGTCTGGGGCTTCAAAATCCTGGCGACGGCCGCCATCCTCGCCGATGAAATCCTGGTCGGAAACTTCCAGGTTTTGGCGCCAGGTATGGAACGGTTTGCAGCGACATTCACTGTACCAACGGACGCCCCGGGCATCAAACTGATCTCGCGCCGCTCATTCGAGCAGAGCGCGCCGAGTGAACTCGATGATCCGCTGGCCTGGCGCTTTGACGAAACCGACTGCGTTGTCTTCTTCGACAACGTCCACATCCCATGGGAAAATGTGTTTGCATACCAAAATCTCGACACCTCACGCGGCCTGTTCCACGAAACGCCGGCACACGTCCTGGGAAATTATCAGGCTCACGTTCGGCTGCTATCCAAGTTGCGCTTCATTCTCGGGGTAACGCGCAAAATGGTGGAGATGAATGGCATTGCCCAAGTGCCGGCCGTGCGCGACATGCTGGCCGATCTTTGTATTCGTGTGGCCATGCTTGAGGCGCTGCTAAGTGCCGAGACAGACATCACCGAGGACTGGCCCAATGGCTATATCGGGCCGGACCGCCAGACCATGTACGCGACCATGGACTGGACCATGCGGGATTATCCCAACTTCGTGCAGATCGTCCGCGAACTCCTTGGCTCACATCCGTTCCAGCAGCCAGCCGACGTTTCGGTCTTTGACAACCCTGTGACACGCGACTTGTACAGCAAGTTCGTCATGGCGGAGCCGGAAGACGCCGTTCAGCGCTACAAGCTGATGCGCCTGGTGTGGGATCTTGTGGGCTCTGAATTCGCCAGTCGGCACATCCAATACGAGATGTTCTACAACGGTCCGCGGCATGTGGGCCGCGGCCGGGCCAGTCACTTCTTCCGCTGGGACGTCGTCGAAGAGGCCGCTCAGCGTGCCTTGGACGAATTAGGCGGCTATGACGAGTTGGTGGGGAAACGTATCCGCGACGTGGCGCGGTAACTCAAGCCGATGCCGCGTTACGGACGGCTTGCCCGACGGCGTCTGTCGTGGCACTGTCCGCCCGCTTCAGGAGCCCTCATAGCTCAGGGGTAGAGCACCCCCTTGGTAAGGGGGAGGCCGAAAGTTCGAATCTTTCTGAGGGCACCACTCTCCCACCACTTTGACTGTGTGTTCGTGGCGCATTCCATCGACCTGTAATCAGAACTCGATCAGTAACGGATCGTCCCAATGACTGGATCTGAACGCTTGGCTGAGGCGATCGTCGCGTATCAATCCGGAGATTTGAAGCAGGCTGAGTCGATCATTCAGGTCCTGCTGTCAGAAAACTCCGCTGATACCGAGGCGTTGAACGCGCAAGGAATCATCCTGCTGCACGGCGGACGGACCCAAGCTGCGCTCGATTCCTTTGTTAAGGCGGCGGACCTCGCGCCAACCGTCGGGAAATATCAAAACAGCATCGGCAGCGCCCAGATTGCCTTGAAGCAACTTGATGCCGCCATCGAGCATTTCACCCGTGCTGTTGAGCTCGAGTCAGACAACGCCGATTTCTGGGCAAACCTGGCGACCGCACGTATGTATTCGGGCAACGCAGAGGGTGCCATAAGCGACTTTAACCGAGCGATCGCTCTCGAGTCCGACCACTACCAGTCGCGCCAAAATCTGGCAGATATCTTCTCGCGACAGAACCGCCCAAAAGATGCTTTGCCGCACCTTGAGCGCGCGGCCCAGCATCCCGATCATCGTATAGAATCCGTCCTTCATCTGGCTTCTACTTACGAGCGGCTCAATCAGCTGGCCAACGCTGAACAAGTCATGCGTGAGGTCGGCGAGTCCGATCATCCTTGGGCCCTGGTTCTGCGGGCCCGGCTGCTCCGCCGCCGGGGAAACCCGGCAAGCGGGCTGGCACTCTTGCGGGCGGCAAACCCCGCCGTGCATGGCCCCCCGGACAACGACATCGCCGGGATCTGGCATCATGAACTGGCACTATGCGCTGATCAGGCCGGTGAAACGGAAGACGTCTTCGAAAATTGCCTGACCGCAAAGTCATATTGGCGGCGGGCGGATCATGACCTGGACGGTGCAGACTATCTGGATCGTGTGCGGCGCATTCGCCGAACGGCCCTGGAGACCGCGCCGAAAGAAGCCAGCCGGATTGTGCCGGAAGAGAATTCGCCTATCATCTTTTTTGTCGGCTTTCCCCGCTCGGGAACCACATTGATGGAGGCGATCCTGGAGGCCCATCCCGACATCGCCTCGACAGCCGAAGCCGAGATACTCGAACCACTCGTGGACGAGAACGGCCGACCAAATGTCGATCACCCACAACAGCACTATTTCGAAGACGTGCGCAGACGAGCTCCGTTGATTCCATCGTCCGCAACGATCCTCGACAAGCTTCCTCTGAACCTTGTCTTTTGCCGGGCAATCGATCGGATGTTTCCCGACGCCCGGCTCCTGGTCGCACTGCGTGATCCTCGGGACGTGGTGATGAGCTGTCTTATGCAGCGGTTTCGCCTGAACGCCGCCATGCGGAATTTTGATACGCTCGACGGGACAGTCTCGCTCTATGAGGACGTTATGAGCCTGTGGCTGGAGTCACGCGAAACGCTGACCATTCCCTGGCATGAATACCGGTATGAGGACCTCATATCAGATCAAACTTCAACGGTTGACGACGTACTTGCATTTATCGGACTGAATCGTCATCCGACCATGGAAGGTTATCGGGAAATGGTCGCTTCCCGAGAAGTCTCGACACCCAGCTATCGCGACGTAGCCGAGCCCATCTACAGCCGGGCGGTTGGGCGATGGCGAGCCTATAAGCGCGACTTGGAACCGGTTCTTGGTCGTTTGGCCCCTTTTGTTGAAGCCTTCGGCTACGAGAGCTGAATCCGCCAAGCGGCCATAGCGCCGAACGATCCCGGCGCCTCGCGCCACTTTCGCGCAAAGTAATGGGGCGGACCCGTTAGGGCCGCCCCAAAACTCAGATTATCTTGTTGGAATTCTGGCTTACGACGCCCAGTGCTGAACGAACTTGGTGTTCTGATAGGCCTCGAGACCTTCCATGCCACCTTCCGAGCCGTGCCCGCTATCCTTGATGCCGCCGAATGGTGCTTCGGGCAGCGAGATGGCGAGGCTGTTCACACCGACCATGCCGCTCTCCAACTTGTCGGCAAGTGCGTTGGCCTTGTTGTCGTCGCTCGTGAAGGCGTAAGAGGCGAGGCCGAATTCAAGCCGATTGGCCCGCTCAATCACCTCGTCGAACTCCTTGAACGGCACGATGGGGACCACTGGACCGAAGGGCTCTTCGTTCATGATACGTGAATCCTCGGACACGTCCGCCAGCACTGTCGGCTGGAAGAAGAAGCCCTGGTTCCCCATGCGCTCGCCGCCGGTGCGCACATCCGCACCATGCTCACGCGCATCGGCCACGAAGCCGGCCATGGCGTCGAGCCGCCGTGGGTTGGCAAGCGGGCCCATATCCGCATCCGCATCGAGGCCGTTGGTGACGTTCATCACCGCCGCCGCCGCCGTGAACTTGGTAACAAAGTCCGCGTATTTGTTCTCGTGCACAAAGAAGCGGGTTGGCGAGATGCAAACTTGACCGGCATTGCGGAACTTGCCGCCAACAACCATCTTCACGACCTTGTCTGTATCGACGTCATCGAAGACGATGACCGGTGAGTGTCCGCCGAGCTCCATCGTGGCGCGCTTCATGTGCTCGCCAGCCATCTTGGAGAGGAGCTTGCCTACGGGAACCGACCCGGTGAATGAGATTTTGCGGATCGTGGGGTGCGGAACGAGGTATTCGGAAACCTCGGCGGGCACGCCGAAGACGACATTGAGCACGCCGTCGGGAAGACCCGCTTCCTGGAAGCACCGCGCCAGCGCAACACAGGTTCCCGGCGTCTCCTCAGAGGCCTTGATGATGACGGAGCAGCCCGCTGCGAGGGCGGCGGCCATCTTGCGCATCGGCGTGTAAGCCGGGAAATTCCAAGGCGTAAACGCCGCCACGGGCCCAATCGGCTCCTTCAGGACCATGCCGCGCGAGTTCGCGGTCCGCCCGGGAATAATGCGGCCATAAGAACGCATGCATTCACCGGCATACCACTCCAAAATCTCGGCTGACACGACAATTTCGCCCTTGGCCTCGGGGAGTGTCTTGCCTTGTTCCATCGTCAAGGTCCGGCCAATCGGTTCGATGCGCTCACGTATGAGCTGAGCAGCCTTGTTGAGTACCTGCGCGCGTTGTATCGCTGGCGTGTCGCGCCAGATGGGGAACATCCGATCGGCGGCGGTCAGCGCCTCATCAAGGTCGGATTTTGACGCGTGCGGCAACTCACCGAGCACGTTTTCATCAGCGGGGTTGATGACGTCTTCTATCTTGCCCCCGCTTCCTTGGCGAAACGCGCCATCGATGAATAGCTCAAGTTTCTCGTATCCGTTGGCGGACATGGATGTCTCCTCCCTAAAGGCAAAGCAGCAGTCATTAGAATTCAGCGGCGCATCATAACGGAAAGAGCCCGCGTGCGCAGTCACGTGTGTGTCAAGTCGCACACGCGTCTCGCAAGGTCAATGTTCCAGCTCCAAATTCCTTTAAATCGAGTCAAAAACTTCCTTGCAACGCTCCAATGCAGCAATGTGATCTGCAACCGACGCACATCCGGAACGCTGCGTGTTGAGAGCGATCTCTTCGACACCTGTCGCCTGCCATTTCCTCACCTCCTCGAACCATGCCTCGATCGGTCGTTCCTCGAGACGAACCCAGGTCTCTATGCCGATCGAGGCAGGATCGCGCCCGGCTTCGCGCGCCACCGCGCGGATACGCTCAATCTTGGATGCGACGTGTTCCGGCCCCACACTATTCGGACTGATAATCCAGCCATCTCCGAGGCGGCCAATGCGCTCTAGCACGGCGTCGGCATGCCCGCCAAACCAGATTGGGATGGGGCGCTGCACCGGCATCGGGTTGAGACCCACGTTGTTGATGGTGTGCCAGTTGCCGCCGAACGTGACGAGCTCTTCGGTCCACAAGGCGCGCAGGACCGCGACCTGCTCTTCCATACGGCGGCCGCGGCCCTCGAACTCCGCTCCTAGCGCCTCAAACTCAATACGGTTCCATCCGACACCAACCCCGAGCCTGAGACGGCCACCGCTCAGCGCATCGGCCTCGGCCGCCTGCTTGGCGACAAGCGCGGTCTGCCGCTGCGGCAGGATGAGAATGCCGGTCGACAGCTTGATTCGTTCCGTCAATCCGGCAAGAAACCCGAACAGAACGAAGGGTTCGTGAAATTTGTCACTGAAATCGATTCCACCGCGGCCCTCCGGCCGGTTCTTTGGGTTCTCCCCCACAACGTGATCGAACAGAACGAGGTGATCATACCCGAGAACATCCGCCGCCTGTGCGTAATCGCGAATGGCGGCGGGGTCGGCATTGATCTCCGACGTTGGGAGGACGGCTCCGAGTTTCATGTACCCATTCCCAGGTTGAGTGATCGGTTGGACGCGATCGTGCCTTACCTGGGCAGGCACGCCAACAGCCCAATAGCCCAATAGCAATACAACGAAACCTGTTGCCGCCCCTGTGCCTCTCGCCAACAATAGCCGCCCTACCGTAGACAATCGGCCAAGGAAACGATGGACCCACAAACTGTCGCCGATGTTCAGCAAATAGCGATAGCGATCCTGTTGCCGCTATTGCGTCCGCTGTTCGCGTTCAACCATCACGGGTCGCTCATCTTTTGGCCGTTTCTCGTTTCGACGTTGGTGCTGGCACTCATCGTGTTTGCGGTTGCCCGCCGTTCGTTAGGCCGCTCGTTCTTTAGCGAATTTCGCCGCGCCTACTTCACGCGCGCTGTCTGGAGCCATGACTCCTCGGTCGCGGATTACAAGTACTACTTCGTCAATGCCGTGCTCTTTCCGATCATCTTTGCGCCGGCGATCATCTCCGGTGGCTGGATCGGCCGGCACCTGCGCGATGGCTTAGTGGAGTCGCTCGGCACCGTGGAGCGTTGGACGGGAGACGTTGTCCCCACGCTTTTGTTCACCGTGGCGTTCTTCCTGCTCCATGACTTCGGGCGCCGGACAGCCCATTACATCCAACACCGGTTCAACACCCTGTGGGAATTCCACAAGGTCCATCATTCGGCTGAGGTCCTGACACCTTTCACCAACTTTCGCGCGCACCCTGTTGATTTGATCTGCATGGCGACGGTTCCTACGATCCTGACTGGCATTGCGAGTGGAATTTACGCCTACGTCATCGACTGGGATTCCGCGTACTACACCTATTACGGCCTGCACATCTTCATCTTCGCCTACAACCTGATCGGCAACCTGCGACATACGCATGTGTGGCTGTCTTACGGGCCCGTGCTCAGCCGAATTCTCATCAGTCCGGCCCAGTACCAGATCCACCACAGCATTGAGCCACGGCATTTCGGCCACAACGTGGGATTTGCGTTGGCCATCTGGGACTGGATATTCGGGACGCTTTACATGCCGAATAAAAAGGAGACGTTCGACATGGGGCTCGGTGATGGCACCGAGTCGACGTTTCACAGCGTGACGGGTATGTACGGGGGCGGCACACAATCTCCGGCTTCGGCAAATGACCGGCGAGGATAGGGGAGAGACGATGAAGAAGCACACGATGGGGAAGGACGGGCCGAAACTCGCGCCGCTGGGGCTCGGTTGCTGGGCCATGATCAAGGGCGTCTACGGTAGCCCGTCGAAGGACGAGTCTATTGCAACCATTCACCGCGCGCTCGATCTGGGGTTCGCTCATCTCGACACTGC
>Ga0315339_1002818_pt1 | contig 12755 bp, 10 predicted proteins | sample ASW17metaG_FD_204514 | JGI IMG/M metagenome (GOLD analysis project Ga0315339, IMG submission 204514) | Ammonia-oxidizing marine archaeal communities from Pacific Ocean, United States - ASW #17 | ecosystem: Environmental > Aquatic > Marine > Oceanic | place: USA: California | collected 2016-12-05
CATTCAGAGCGATGGTGTGCTTTCCAAGACGCGATAGGTCAGGGAAACGCGTTGCCGCTGGTCTGCGGCCAAGCCGTTCAATCAGCGCAGCGAAAGCAATGAGGTCGGAAGTTTCCCACCAGCCGCTCATGTAGATTTTCCATCTCCGTAAAATAGCACCGCTGCGCCCAGTGCTACATGAGCTTTTGCGCGCACGCCCGATTGTCACGATCCAAACAGTTGGCAACATGCTGGATACGTCGTTCCCGACTGCAAGCAGTCCGTGGGAGGAACTGGTCGCGTTGGGAATCGTGAGAGAGACAACGGGTAAACAGCGCGGGCGTGTTTATGCCTATTTGGCTTTTCTTGCGCTGCTGGACCGTGGCACAGAACCGTTGATGCCTTAAGCGTCAAGCCACGCGGCATGGGGCATCGGAATCCAATCGTCACACTTCCGTTTTCAAATTTGCCAAAGGGGATTTGGTTTCACCAAACGCCCTTTGGCTGTTTGCTTTAGGACCTGCTGGTCCTCGCGCCCGCAACCAAAATAGACAAGGCCCGTGTCCTCGGCTTGCGCCTGCGGGCCGCGCCAGCCCCGTCGATTTTAGTGGCAGTTGCTCACCCCGGCACTTCGCCAGTGGGTCAGGTTTTAGAGACGACGCCCTGAAGGGCTTTGCTCAAAACCAGAACCCGAACGAAGCGAGAGCCCGATATGTCGACCAGAGCCACATACCAAATCGAAGATATGACCTTTTACTGCCATCATGATGGGTATCCGGAATATGCCGCTGTGCGGTTTGCCCGAATGATTGCGGCATTCAACGTACCCGCTAAGGATGACAATTTTCGTGAAATAGAAGACCGGCGCGGGTCCCTGATGTTTGCGTTTGTGCGTGGCAACCTGGATGCACAGCCAACTGAGAGCCATGACGCCCATGGCGACACGGAATGGCGCTACACAATCAGGTTCTGTCAGAGTCAAAAGCTTTGGACGGTGCTTTCCGAAGCGCGCAATTGGGAATCTGTAGGTCCTGCATCGCGTTGGCGCGACATACAGTGCATCCCGCTTGACCAGTTCATCGCAGATCACGGCGCAGATTTTGAAGCTGAACCCGTTGTGCAATTCCACTTTGAGAGCGGCACGCATATCGCTACGGCAAAAGCTGCGGCCGGGATTGCACACAACCTCGGCATGCAGGCGGACCGGCTTGAAGACAGCAATCCAAACAAGGCGCGATACGCGGCGCGTGCGGCAGCCTGGGCTGGGGCCTCAGTTTCTTCAAACACCGGACGCTGATCGGGCTCGAGAAAGCGGCCCCGAAGGGGGTTGCAAAATTGGTGCCGATTCAGATGGTCAGCTTGCAAATTACTACTGAGTAGCATAAATATTGTTTGAGTCAGGAGGTCTGCCATGAGCGTCAAAGCGTCCATATCCCTAACGGAAACACAGGAGGCTTTTGCCCGTGATCTGGTCGGGCAGGGCCGCTATCCGAGCCTGAGTGCGGTGTTGCAGCAGGGGCTTGAGCTGCTGCGGGAACAAACCGAGGCGAAAGAGCTGGAAGCTGAGGCCTTGCGGGCGCTCATCCAAGACCGCCGAGGAGGGCCGTTTGTCGATATGAACGAAAGCCGGGTGAGAACACGCGACATGCTGGCGCGTAAAAAGACCCGGCATGGGGTATAGGGTCGAGCGATCCGAAGCTTCGGATCGCGATCTTGAAGTCATTTTCGATTTTCTCTTTGAGGCCGCACTTGGGTTTGGCGAGGATGAGGCCACAGCTTTTCAGCGCGCCTCAACGCGCATTCTCGAGATTGAAGATGCGATGAACGCCTTGGGGGACGTGCCGCATCAGGGCACGCTGCACCTGGATTTCTCCGACGGGCTGCGCAGTGTCACGAAAGGCCGTGCCATATTCTATTTCGACGTGGATGACACGAAGCAGCGTGTCCGAATACTTGCCATCTTCTTCGGCGGGCAGGACCACCAACGGCGAATGTTGCTGCGCCTTCTGTCCCCGGTTGCCCCGCCTTGAATCTCAGCGGTGATTTGGAATTTTCCGTTCAGCAGCCTCACAAAGCGCCTGCGCCTCCTCCTGAAACAGCCAGATCAGGATCGGTTTGCAGGCGTCCTTTGCGACACCAAGCCCAAACGGGTCAAACCACGCATTCAGGTTCTCGGCCAGATCGCCTGTGAGTGTTGCCGCATACCTGGTCGACTGGCCCCCAGATGCCGTGTCAGGAATTGGCGGCTTTGTTGCCCCGGAGGCCAGCGTCTTGAACCGGTCCGCAGCTTTGTTGCGAACACCCTTCATGATCAGATCGATGGGTTGATCATATGCATCGGCCAGGCGTTGCAGACGCATGGACAGCTCAGAACCAAGGTTCAATCGGACGTTCAACTGGATTGACGGTGGCGGCACCTGTGCCTTCAACTCTGCTTTGGCGGCCGGTGTGGCAGGGCGGCTATCGGGTCTCTCAGCCATCACAGGTTTCGGAATGTGGCGCTTGGACGCTGATGTCCCGTGCGCGGCCACCTCGCCCTCTGGTGCCTCCTCTGACTTCGGGTCTTGCACCGCGTCCCGCTTAGCATAGGCATCATCGGTGCCGGTCAGAACCAACCGTCGCTTTGCCTTTTTCATGGGGCTTTCCCCTCTACGATGCCAAAGCAGGCCGCGAGCAGCGCATCCGCCTCGCTCAGCGCGTTCAATAAATGCTTGGGGTTCTTTGCAAAAGCGTCAGCGCTTGCATTGTGTTGTGCCAGAATGCGGCCCATTAAACCCATCCGATCCATCATCTTGTAGGCCTCGCGCTCTTGAAGTGTTGCGGGCAGGATGTTCAAACGCTCTTGCGCGTGGTCGTTATCGGCACCGACCAGAGGTGTCGCATGGATACTGCGGATGAGGGCTGCATCCCCGGCTGAGGGGCGGGTTGGCAGCCGGTTGAGCACAATCCGAAACGCGGGCAACAGGGACGGATCGTCGGCCCGCTCCCGCATACGATAAAGAAAATTCGCCGTTCCGCGCGCGGTTTCCAGATCGGACTGCGACAGAAGAATGGGGCAGAGGATCAGATCGGCGACGATGGCGAAGACATCGTGGTCCCGGCTGGCATCACCGGCGGTATCGATGACCAGCAGATCGGTTTTCCCCTCGTCTTCGATCTCATCGACAATCTCCTCGATCTCGCCCGCATCAATGGTTTGATAGGCGTCGATTGCTGGCGACCACAGATCGCCCTCTGCCGCGCGTTTTGCCCAATTGGCCAGATTGCCGGTCTGGTCGGCATCAATGAAGGCAGGGCGCAATCCCTTGGTATCGGCTGCACTCAGCAAAGCCCTTGCGGCGGTGGATTTCCCGGCACCGCCCTTCTGGTTCATCAGGGTGATCGTGAACATATGTTTCCTCGTTATTGGGTCGCTTGGCACCTCGCCAACCGGGCATTTGTCACTCGGCCTTCTGTCAGCCTGGTGCTCGTCATTGCGCAAGTTGTCAGTTTGTCAGCCGGTTAACCTGTCGGTTTGTTGAGCGGTGATCTGGCGTCTTGCGGTTCTGCCAATTGTTATCCTGTTAGCTTGACGTTTGGCGGTTTGAGCACCTGTTTTCGTGTGCCTTTGTCGCTCTGTGCCATGTCATCCTGTTCACCGGTCACTCCGCGTTTTGTCAGTTCTGCCAATTGTTTATCTGCCGCTTGTCGTCGTGTTGATGCCGGAAAGCGATTTTGGATACAAGGCAAAAGGCGAAAATGTGCAATATTCTATATTGTGGTTGAACCGAACAGAATGAATGGATAGCGAAGGGGTGAAGAGAAGAGTGACGGTGGCAGGATATGCCCAATGTTTTCACATTATGTCAGTGGGGTCCTGCGGCGCAGATGAAGCGTAAACGATTGACGATAGAGCGCCGCCAGGATCTGGCACGGCGGCATGCGGCAGGCGAGGATGTGAACGTGCTGTCCAAGGTGTTCAGCATCTCGGTGCGTCAGGTCTACCGGGTGATTGCGGATGAGAAAGGCGATACCCGGGGCAGGGTGCGGGTCTCCAAACCGGTGGCGTTTCGCGCACCCGTGGAGGAGGTCGAGGCGTTTCTGGCAAGTGCACGGGAGGTTGGGATCACCGGATCGAGCCAGGCGTTTCGTGCGCTCATTCGCATGGCATCGGGGCTCTTCGAGCTTTTTCCCAATCAGTTGGAGGCATTCAACCGGTCGGTTTGGTTGATCGGCAAAGAGGGGCAGCTGCTCAATCAGCTCGCAAAAGCCGTCCATCGCGGCAAGCTGCGCCTGACCGATGACGATCGCGTCCTGCTGTCAAAATGCATCGATGCGAACCTGGCGCTGCACGGCGATCTGCGGGTGATCCTGGATGAGGCCAAGGCGCGGCGTGGCTATGCGATTTCCCAACTGGCCAAAGCCAAGAGGGCAAGGGGATGAGCAAGCATGATCCCCTTGGTCTCTATCACGCGGTCATGGGCGAGGCGTGGGAGGAAGAACACCGGAAGGCTGGGGCTGCGCGCGAGCGTGCCTCGGTGCGTCAAGCACGGAGCTACAAAGGCACCGGACGCCCCTCTGTGCGCAATGTGGTGAAGGCCTCTCAAGGCTCGCGTGCGGCAGTGTTCAAGCGTATTCGGGCCGGGGGCTGCAAGACGCGTCAGTCGCTTGGCAACCAATTGAACTATGTGAACGACAAGGCCGTGTTTTCCTTTTCCTCGATGACCAATGGTTTGACTGATCGTGCCACGCTGGATGCGCACGAAAAGTCTAAGATCATTGATCAGTGGTCGGGAACCTGGCGCGGCACATCCAAGCTTGGCTTCACCAGCCATATGCTTTTGAGCTTCCCGACGGATGTCTCAATTGAACAGGTCAAAGGCATCGCGCTTGAGTGGTGCGAACATTTCTTCGAGAGCGGCCATTACGGCGATGAATGGGATTACGTTGTCGCGGTTCATGACGATCGCGATCACCCGCATGCGCACATCCTGCTGAACAACCGCGGTAAGGATCAGGGGGTATGGTTTTCCTGTTGGGCAGATGGGGTGATGTCGCCGCAGCTCATGCGGGAGAAACAGGCCGAGATTGCTGAGAACTATGGCGTCGCCCTGGATGCCACGACACGGCTTGAGCGCGGGATGTTCACCAAGGCAGCCGGGCTGGAGGAAATCTACGCCGCGAAAGCGGAAGGCCGCAACGCCCGGGAAATCACCCTAACCGATCAGGAGGCATCGATGGCCCAGGCGGCCGTTATCGGTTTTTCAAAAGAATATCGCGATGTCGCAGATGCTTTGGACCGAGCGGACAAATCGCACCTGGCAACAAGCGTGCGTCTCATGGCGAAGGCTCTGGAAGCCGGTAACACATGGCAAATTGAGCAAGGAGACATAGACTTGGACGAAATCAGGACCGTTGGAGACGCCATCGACTATGCCGAGACCCGCATTGAGGAAATCCGCGATCATGCGGACACGCTTGAGCAACCGGATCGCACCGCGTTTGAGCTGCGTGCTGCGCCGGTAATTGCCAGCCTGTCGCAGCTGGTGCCCGATCCGGAATTGCGCACCGCCTACAATCAGGAATTGGCCGAGACCTATCCACCCGGATCGAGCGCTATGGATCTGGCAAGTGTGTTCGGAGTGGCAGAGCGCAGCGATGCTTTGGATGAAATTCTGCGCGACGGCGAGGCCCTGGGTCTGAACATTGACGAGACGCTTGTGAGATTGGAGGCCGGTGGCACCAAAAACCACGGGTTGGCGCAGGACTGGGTTGAGCGCGATCTGACCGCCATTCTGGCAAAAGACGGTCTCGCGTTTGAAGACGCCTCTTCCGAGCAGATGGATGCGGCTGTTGAAAAACTGGATGGCTACCAGATGCGCCTTGCCTCTGAACTGGGTGTGGAAAGGACAAGCGCCTTCGATGTTTTGGAGCAGGGGCAGCTCGCCCATGATCATGAACAGGCCATTGTCTCTGACGCGATAGAAGCAGTGTATGCGGAGAATGCCTTGGAAATGGGTGTTCAACTCGCCGAGGATCAGGGGATTGCCACGGCCGAAGAAGATGCGACCGCTAATTTCTATATTCGCCAGCTGGCTCAGGACCTGCGTGAGGGTAATCTTACCGAAGAACAGCAAGAGGTGATGCAGCGCACACTGGTGGCCGAGCTTCACAAAGAGCTTGGAGATGAGGGCATGGCAGAGCTTGACCGTGGCCATTGGGAGGTGCTGGACGATGTCCTGCCGAACAAGGTCGATCAGATCAGCGTCGCAAAAGAATACCTCGATGTGGCCGCCGAGGAACGTGGCGAGCCGGAAATGGCAGAGATCGCGTCAGACCTGCAGCAGGCCCGTGCCAATGAGCGTGCCAAGGAAATCTCGGCTGATGCGTCACGGGACCGTAGTCTCGATGATGAAATGGGCCTGTAAGGTGAGAATGCAAATGAACACTCCCCTCAAGATCAGTGCTGGCGTGTTGTTCGGCATCTTTTCCGGCGCAATGATTGGCACCATCGTCGGCAGCGCCTATCTGACCCTGGCGCTCCGGCGCGGTGTTGCCGGGTTTGACATGTTCGGCGTCTGGAAAGCATCCGCCACATTGCGCGACCTGCATCCCGATGCGTTCAAGGTGGCATTCGGCGCTGTTCTTCTCTTTGCAATCGGTCTGGGCCTCCTTGCCTTTGTCTGGACCTATCGCAAACAGCGCGATGAATATGGCTCTGGCCATTGGCAGACCAAAGCCGAGCTGAAGAAAAATGATATGCTGCGCCCCGTCGGCACCGGCTTTGTCTGTGGCAAACTGGGAGCGCCCAAGTCGAGTGCGGACTATGTCTCCTCAAGGACAATCCCGCATGTGATGATGGTGGCACCCACCCGGGCCGGTAAGGGTGTCGGCTTCGTCATTCCCAACATCCTTGCCTTCAACGGATCAGCCGTCGTGCTGGACGTGAAGGGCGAGAACTTTGAAAAAACCGCCCGCTATCGCATGGGCAATGGCGACGAGGTCTATCGGTTCTCTCCGTTTGACTGGGCCAATGGCACCCATCGCTACAATCCGCTGGCCCGCATAGCCAAGGCTCGCACCTTTGCCGAGCAGTTCACCGAGGTCAGCATCCTGGCCGATCTGTTTCTGGACAAGGACAACAAGCAGTCGGACACCTTCTCGGAGGCTGGCAAAACCATATTTGTCGCCGCCTGTCTGTTGGCATTGCAGCGCAAGAAAGCGACCTTGGGCGAAGTCTGCAAAATCGTCTCTGACGGGGCCAACAAGAACGCACAGTATCAAAGCTACGGCGAGGAAGCACAGCAAGACACGCTGAAAACGCTCTGGATGAATGCGGCCAGCGCATCAGATCGACTTCTGACCAGCAATATACAGGCACTAAAAACCGCGGGTCTCAAGCAATGGGATAATCCGGCCGTTGTTGCCGCGACCAATGAGAATGATTTTGATTTCTCGACGTTTCGGAAAAAACCGCAATCGCTCTACATTGCCGTTTCCGAGGATCATATTCCAACGCTGGCGCCGCTCTTGCGTCTAATGTTTGCAGATCTAATCGCCAGCCTGCGTGCAAATGAACCGGGGACTGATGAACCCTGGCCGGTGATGATCATGATCGATGAATTCCAGCAGATGGGTGCCATGCCCTATCTTGAACGCGCCATCCACACGCTGGCAAGTTATGGCGGTCGCATCGCGATGATCGCGCAGTCTTTGGCCGCGTTGGATAAGATCTACGGGCCAGAGGGCAGGGGCAGCCTGGAAAACGGGGCAGGGCTCAAACTCTATATCACGCCGCGCGATGAGCTGACCGTGAAAGAAGTTTCCGCCTCCGTAGGTAAGACAACCAGCGAAGCCGTCACAATGTCCTTTGGGCAAAGCAAAGGCTTCTTTGGTGCGCAATCAACAACAAGCCGGTTGGAAGAACGCCCACTTCTCTCTGAGACCGAAACCCGGTTCATGGATCCCGACGATGTGATCATTCTGGCCTCGCCCCAGCATCCGGTCAAAGCCAGGCGGATCAAGTATTTTGAAGACCCGAAGTTCAGCGCCATGATGGATGCCCAGGAAGGCATGCAGTTGCCCTATCCGCCGCAGCAGAAGCCGGAACTGGTTGCTGTGAAGGGGGCGGTCAGGTCTGTGGCGACCAAGGGCGTTATCAATAGAAAGCTTAAACTGGCTGGGCCACAGGATGGGGCAGGGAGGCCCGTTCGTGAACTAACCGCCCCAACTGAGCAATTAGACAGAAATGAAGAGGTCCCGGAATCTTACCTCGAGTTGATAAAGGAAGGACAGGGGTTTGAACTTGGGTAAGATTGATAGACCTGTGGCGGACGGATGGAGCTAGCATGCCCAGCTAAGAAAACCCGTGCCAATTGACCCGCGTCTGATCATTAGCGGCCATTCGAACATAGTGCAGAGAACGGCAGGTGAGAGCCGATTGTGTTGAAAAACTCTTTCTTGATCGGCAGGCGAGCAGCTGATTCAATTCTCTCAACAAGGGGGAGGATTGGGGATGCTGGGACCAAGACAGGAAGCGCAAGCGGCGCTGTTCTATGAGTTCTCCTTAGAGGATCATGTACCGCAGGATCATCTGGTGCGGTCGATTGATCGGTTTGTCGATTTGAGTAGCATCCGGGCCCATCTTGCGGATTTCTACAGCCATACGGGTCGCCCCTCGGTCGACCCGGAACTTCTGATCCGGATGCTTTTGATCGGATATTGCTTCGGCATTCGATCTGAGCGGCGGCTTTGCGAGGAGGTGCATTTAAACCTTGCTTATCGGTGATTCTGCCGTCTCGATCGGATGGATCGCATCCCGGATCACTCGACCTTTTCCAAGAACCGTCATGGTCGATTCCGCGAAAGCGATCTGCTTCGCCATGTGTTCGAAACGACGGTTGCGCGTTGCATGAAGGAAGGCTTGGTTGGTGGTCAGGGCTTCGCGGTCGACGCCAGCCTGATCCATTGCCCGGCAGGCGATTGCACAGCAATCTGCCGAGAGGGGACAAGGGTGAACGGACCGACGGAACCTTCTCGCGCTCCGACTTCACATGGGATGATGAGAACGACCGGTACATCTGCCCCGGCGGCAAAGAGATGCGGCATACATGGCGGACCTATTCTGATCCAAAACGGAATGCGCCAGTTTGGAAATCCAGAAACTATCGGGCACTGAAATCAGACTGCACAGGATGCGAGCTGAAGGCAAAGTGCTGTCCCAATTCCGAGGCCCGCGCGGTCCATCGCGAAAAATATGAGATCGTCAGAGACTTTGCTCGCCAATGCACCACCTCAGACTTCAATCCCAAGGCTCTGGCGCGACGAAAAAAGGTCGAGATGCTCTTTGCCCACCTCAAACGCATCCTCGGCCTGGGACGGCTCCGATTGCGCGGCCCATGCGGCGTTCAAGACGAGTTTACCCTCGCAGCCACCGCCCAAAACCTCCGGAAACTCGCAAAGCTCAAACCGATGGAGCCCGCCCCAGGTTGAAGCGGCGGCTACGCCCTAGACATCTGAACGAAATCAAACAGATACCTCAAACAAGCCTGCCGAAATCAACGACTTTTTCAACGAAATCAGCCCAAAGTCCCCTATGCTGCACGATGAATGGATGTCCGCAATGACGAGCCTCAATAATCTCTTGGGTCGAAAATGGGACTTTTAAGGGGAGTTCATACATCTGCACTGAATAGGCAATTTTAGAATAACTTTGTGTATTGCGGGACGGGTCAAAACCGCCGTTCTAGGATTGGAGAAGCGTTGAGTTTTAAGTGAGCTTCACTTATCAAAACGCATGACGCCGAAAGAAGATCAATCTGATGGTGAAGTGAAAGCTTCGGTTCTATCTGCAACCGAACGGGTTAAGCCCTTGGGCGATAGTTCGGCAATTGACGGAGTTGTAGCTTGGGCGCCAGCCAAGTCACTTTGGTATTAATCCATGTTGCTAGGTGGCTTGTGAATTTCGGCGGTTTCTGGTATGCTTTCTAAATTATCTAAGATTTTTCCAAAAAAGTTTACCGGAGTTTCAGTGCAATACTCCAGGCAATACTCCAGCGGGAATTTGTCCCATTCGCAAGGCGGTCCAGAGGGCCAGGGCGCTTCTTCCGAGGCGCAGCAAGGTCCATTTGCGCCACCCTCTGTTGGGTTGTCCAGCGGTGGAGGCGCGATCCGCTCAATCAGCCAAACCTTCTCGGTCAACCCGGTCAACGGCACCTCCGGCGCGTCCATCGCGCTCCCCGAATCGGAGGCGCGCCTCGGCCCCGGAATCGGGCTCAGCTACAACTCCGGCGCCGGGAACGGGCCGTTCGGAATGGGCTGGTCGCTGGGGCTCGGCGGGATCGAACGGCTGACGGCGCGCCGATTACCGCGCTATCGTGACGGCCCGGCGGAGGATGTCTTCGTGCTTTCGGGCGCCGAGGAGCTGGTGCCCGCTTTCGAGGAAAACGCACTAGGCACCTGGGACCCGGACATTGTGCAGGACGGCCCGCGCAGCGCGCGGCGCTACCGGACACGGATCGAAGGGGGCTTCGCGCGCATCGAGCGCATCTCGATCCTCGGCGAGCCGGATCACTGGCGGGTCACCACCCGCGACAACGTCGTCACCGTCTACGGGCGCAGCGCCGCGGCAAGGATCGCCGATCCGCAGGACGCAACCCGCGTGTTTCGCTGGCTTCCCGAGTGGCGCTTCGATGACAAGGGCAACGCGCTGCGCTACACATACGTTGCCGAAGACCTGCGCAATGTGCCCGCGCGGCCGGAGGAGGCGCAGCGGCGCGCCCCTGACAGTTTCACCAACCGGCACCTCAAACGCGTCAGCTATGGCAACCGCGTGCCGTTCTTTTCCGACACCGCTCAACCGCTCAACCGTCCGGCGCCACCCGATCAGGTCAGCGCCTATATGTTCCACCTGGTTTTTGACTACGGGGATCATGACGAGGCGGCACCGGAGTTGGCCCCCGACCGCGACTGGCCGATGCGCCATGACCCTTTTTCGGACCATCGGCCCGGGTTCGAAATGCGCACCTATCGGCTGTGCCGCCGGGTGCTAATGTTCCATGTCTTTGACGAATTGCGCCCCGGCCCGCTGCCGGAAATCGTCCGCTCGGTCGCCTTCGGGTATCGCCACATGGCCTTTGATGGAAGCCCCCCCGGCCGGGCCGAGGTGGAGTTGCTCGAGCGCGCACAGGAACGTGGCTGGCGGCGAAGCGGACCAGCGCAATTTCTGACCCGCGCCGGCCCCGAAGTTGAATTCGACTACAGCGAACCCGCCTGGAACACTGCCCTGCACCAGATCGCACAAGACGACGTGGCAGGTGCACCGCAGGGGATTACCGGCGCCTATCAACCGGTCGACCTGGACGGCGACGGCATCGCCGGGATCCTCCACGGTGCGGCAGGCGGGCTTTGGTACAAACGCAATCTCGGCAATGGCCGCTTTGGCGCGCCGTCACCGCTGCCGGCAAGCCCCGGGGTCAACGATCTGGCCCGGGCTCGGCTGCGGTTTGAGGATATCGACGGTTCGGGCCGCCCCGCGATGGTATCGCTGGAGTCGGGCCGGCGCGGGGCCTTCCTGGCCAAGGATGATGGCTTCGCGCCGTTCCGCCCGTTCACCCGCGACCTGCCCTTCGACATGGCCGACCCGCGACTGCGGTTCGCGGATCTTGACGGCGACGGACGCTCTGACGCGCTCATGCTCGAAGGTGGGCAACTGACCTGGTTTCATGGCGCCGGGCTGGATGGGTTCGACTCGGCTGAAATGGCGGCGGCGCCGGTGATGCGCGATCGAACCACGGCGCTGGAAACCGGGGCCGACAGTGACGCCGCAACGTTCTTTGCTGACATGAGCGGCGACGGTTTGCAGGATTTCGTGCGCGTAACCCGATCCAGCGTCAGCTACTGGCCCAACCTGGGGTATGGCGATTTCGGGGCGGAGGTTCGGATGGACGGCGCGCCCACACTCGATGCGCCCGATGCGTTCGATCCCCAGCTTGTACGGCTCGCTGATCTGTCCGGCGCAGGGCCGGCCGACCTGCTCTACCTCGGGGGTGGGGACATTCGGGTCTGGGTCAACCTGGCGGGAAACGGCTTTGACCAGGAACGCAATCTTGGTCCCCTGCCGGGGCAAGCGCGGACAACCGGCGTGGGGGTTTTTGACATTCTGGGTCAGGGCACGGCGGCCCTTGTGCTCTCGTCCCCTTTGCCCGTGGATGCGCAGGCCCCGATGCGCTATATTGATCCGATGGGCGGGCGCAAACCCTGGCTGATGACCGCCGTCCGCAATGGGCTGGGCGCTGAAACCACGGTAACCTACCGCCCGGCAAGCGCCTTTGCGCTGGACGATCGCCGTGCCGGGCGGCCGTGGGCAACACGCCTGCCGGTGCCGGTGATTTGCGTGGCCGAAACCACGACGACGGACAGTGTCACGGGCACACGGACCACGCAGCAGTATCGCTACAGGCACGGGCATTATGATGGGGCGGAACGGGCCTTTCGCGGCTTCGCCATGGTCGAGACCCGCGACACCGAGGAGTTCGAGAAATACGCCGCCGGGGCGGGCGGCGCGTTGCTCGACCAGACGCTGTTCGCGCCGCCAGCAGTCACGCGAAGCTGGTTTCACACCGGGGCCTTCCCCGACGGGCGCACGCTTGCCGAGCAGCTGGCGGAGGAATTCTATGACAGCCCCTTAACGCCCGAGGCTCGGCCCTTCATCGGCCACATCCTTGCCCCCACCCCGGCCCAGCAGAACGCCGCCCACCAGCGGGAGGCCGCACGCGCCTTCAAGGGCGCGCCCCTGC
>Ga0315339_1002820_pt1 | contig 12747 bp, 10 predicted proteins | sample ASW17metaG_FD_204514 | JGI IMG/M metagenome (GOLD analysis project Ga0315339, IMG submission 204514) | Ammonia-oxidizing marine archaeal communities from Pacific Ocean, United States - ASW #17 | ecosystem: Environmental > Aquatic > Marine > Oceanic | place: USA: California | collected 2016-12-05
CAAGAATGTCGACACCAACCTGGGCAGTATCGCCAGGATGCAGGAGGCGCTGCGAACACGGGCCGCCGAGACGCCGCCGGGCGAGTGGATCGTCGGTTTCATGTACGACGACACCAAGCAGGAAGAGGGTCGTCCCGTGAACCGGCTCGACCTCGACGCGGTGAGCACCACACACCCGATCGTGGTGGGGCATCGCGGGGGACACACTGGGGTCTACAACTCGATGGCCTTCGCAACGGCCGGCGTGACGGTCGACACGCCAGATCCGTTTGGTGGGCACTTCTACCGCGAGGGGGGTGAACTGACGGGGAAGGTCGCAGAGCGCGCACGCGGCGCTTTCAATGTGTCGTCGACCTCCACGCCCGAAGAGCGTGCGGCGGCCGTCGGGCTCATCTGCAAGCAAATGAATGCGCACGGCCTGACCTCCGTGCACCAGGCGGGGACGGGTAGCACGGCGTTTACTGCGTACCAGGATGCACGCACAGCGGGCGAACTGACATTTCGCGTGTACGCGATGGCACGCGGCGGTTCCTTCCCGTCGCTCAACCGGGCCGGCATCCGGACCGGTTTCGGCGATGAATGGCTCAAGGTCGGCTCCGTGAAGTTCGCCGCCGATGGATCGGCCTCGGAACGCACGATGGCGATGAGCACGCCGTACGCGGGGCGCCCGGACGACTTCGGCATCCTGACCATGACGCAGGCGGAAGTGCATGAAGCCGTCGAGGAGAGCCACCGCGCCGGGTGGCAGGTCGCCATCCATGCGAACGGCGACGTCACCATCGATATGGTCCTGAACGCGTTCGAGCGCGTGCAGCGCGAGTGGCCGCGGGAGGACGCTCGTCACCGCCTCGAGCACTGCTCGCTCGTGAACCCGTCGTTGTTGCAAAGGATCGCCGACGGCGGCTTCATTCCCGCTCCGTTTTACACCTACGCCCACTATCACGGTGAGAAGTGGATCGAGTACGGCGAGGAAAAGATGGAGTGGATGTTCGCCCACAAGTCGTTCCTCGACTACGGAATCCCGGTCGCGCCCGCGTCCGACCACAGTCCGGGTCCCTATGAGCCGCTCATGGCGATCCAGTCGATGGTGACACGGAAGGATTTCTCCGGGCGGGTGTGGGGCCCCAGTCAGCGCATCACCGTGGACCAGGCGCTCAAGGTATGCACCGTGAACGGCGCCCACGCTTCCTTCGAAGAGAGCGAAAAAGGCACCATCACATCAGGCAAGCTGGGAGACTTCGTGATTCTGGCCGAGGATCCGCACGATGTGGATCCCGATCGCATCAAGGAGATCCAGGTCGTTCGCACCGTGGTGGGTGGCACGACGGTACACGAGGCGTAGCCCTTGCACGGCCCGCATTTCGTTGCGCTGCAGACGATTCGCGTTGGTCTCCTACGCATGCACGCCGGCGAAAGCGTGCTTCAGAGCGTGACGATGGAGCTGAAAGCGGCCCAGGGAATTTCGTCCGATCTGGAGGGTCGTCTCGGCGGGCACCTTCACGATCGTGGACGAGTGAGATTGCGTGTCTGTGCACCGACCGGGTAGCGTGTCTATCCACCTGTTCACTGAGGCTGGAGTTCCCATGACCATCACCCATCGCGTCCGCTGCTCGGTGTTCACGCTCACCTTCTCTCTGGCGCTCGCGCTCAGCTCTTCCACCGGCGCTCAGGAAACCACCCGCCTAGAGGTTGACGGACTCGATCAACCCGTGGAGATCCTGGTCGACCGATGGGGCATCAGTCACATCTATGCCGAGACGGAGCACGACCTCTTCTTCGGGCAGGGATGGAACGCCGCGCGCGACAGACTCTTCCAGCTCGAACTCTGGCGCCGTCAGGCGACGGGCACGGTCGCGGAGATCCTGGGCCCCCGGGAGCTGGAGAGAGACATCGGCACCAGGCTGTTCAAGTTCCGAAGGGATATGCAGCAGGAGCTGAACCACTACCACGACACCGGTGCGCAGATCATCGGCGCGTACGTCGAGGGTATCAACGCCTATATCGAACGTACGCAAAACGATCCCAGCCTGCTGCCTCTTGAATTCCAGCTGCTGGGGATTACGCCCGGCATGTGGACGCCCGAAGTGGTCATCTCCCGGCACCAGGGACTGCTGGGCAACATCGGTGCGGAGCTTCGGACGGGGCGGTTGGTGGCGCAGGTAGGCGCGCAGACCGTGAAGGATCTAAGCACGTACGGCCCGGGCGATCCGCTTCTCGAGCTCGACCCGGCGCTTGATGGCGCGGCGCTGTCCGAGGATATCCTCGGTCTTTACAATGCCTTTCGCGGGTCGGTTCGGTTCCGGCCAGAGGACATCGTCCCAGACCACCGCGGAGACGCGGAAGGCTTTGCCATGCTCGAACGGGCGGCCGATCTCGCGTCCCGGACCGTCGCGTACGACGTCGAGCAGGACGTCGGCTCGAACAACTGGGTCGTCGCGGGGAGTCGTAGCGAGAGTGGCTATCCCATCATGGCGAATGACCCACACAGAGCTCAGGCCGCGCCTTCGTTGCGATATTGGGTACACCTCGTCGGACCTGGATGGAACGTCATTGGCGGTGGTGAGCCGAGTCTGCCGGGCATCTCGATCGGACACAACGAATACGGCGCCTGGGGCCTGACGGTGTTTTCGACTGACGCCGAGGACCTCTACGTCTACGAGACCAATCCCTCCAACCCCAACGAGTACTCCTACCGCGGCGAGTGGGAGGCGATGACGGTGATCAGCGAAGAGATCCCGGTGAAGGGTCGGAGCCCGCACAGTGTGGATCTCAAGTACACGCGCCACGGGCCGGTCGTCTTCGAGGACGAAGCCCGGCACCTGGCTTACGCGGTACGCGCCGGTTGGATGGAAATCGGGGGGGCGCCGTACCTAGCGTCGCTGCGTATGGATCAGGCGAAGAACTGGGAGGAATTCCGCGAGGCGTGCACCTACTCGAACATCCCTGGCGAGAACATGGTGTGGGCCGATCGCGCCGGGAACATCGGGTGGCAGTCCGTGGGCATCGCGCCGGTGCGCAGGAACTGGAGTGGGCTCGTGCCCGTGCCGGGTGACGGCCGCTACGAGTGGGACGGATACCTGCCCATCCAAGCGAAGCCACACGTTGAGAATCCGCCCACGGGCTACTTCGCCACCGCGAACAACGACCTCGTACCACGCGACTACCAGTACATGGATGCGGTCGGCTTCTCGTGGTCCGATCCCTACCGATGGCTTCGCATCGTCGAGGTGCTGGGAAACGGGACTCGCTTCTCGATGGCCGACATGATGCGACTCCAGACCGACGAGCTCTCCATTCCCGCGCGGCAGCTCGTGCCGATGCTCGAGGAGATCGAACCGCCCGACAACCGCACGGGAAGGGCGGCGAACCTGCTGCTCGAGTGGGACTTCGTGATGGACAAGCGCTCTGCCGCGGCGGGGCTGTATGCCGCCTGGGAAGGTGAGGTTCGCCGTGGTGTCACCCGGGCGCTCGTGCCTGCCGGAGTGTCGATGAACGTCGGGCTGAAGAAGGCGATCGAGACGATCATGGTGCCGCCGGGCGAGTTCGGCGCCGATCCCATGGCCGCGCGGGACAGGGTGCTCATGGATGCACTGGTACGTGCTATGGCGAGCCTGACCGAGCGTCTCGGGCCGGATTCGGGTGGCTGGGTGTATGGCCTGCCGGACTACCATCACGTGTATCTGAGGCATCCGCTCGGCACGTCGGTCGACGCGGATACGCGGGCGCTCCTCGAGGTGGGGCCGCTTCCGCGTGGCGGCTATGGTTCGACCGTGAATCAGACCGGCAACGGCAACAACCAGACGAGTGGCGCTTCCTTCCGCATCATCGTCGATACGGGGGATTGGGACCGCGCGGTCGGCATGAATACACCGGGTCAGAGTGGGGACCCGGACTCGCCGTTCTACCGCAACCTCTTCGAGATGTGGGCCAACGACCAGTTCCACCCGGTCTTCTATTCGAGGGACAGGATCGACGCGGCGACCGCGATGCGCATCGACCTGAGTCCGGGCCGGTAGAACTGAGCACGGCAGGCGGGCGTCACTCGCGGTAGATCCGGGTGGAGAGCTTCGTCTTCAGAGCCATCAGTCGGTCGCGGCGAGGCCCTTGCCGATCGCGTCACGAACGAGTGCCTGCAGGCGGCGCGTCTCCGCCTCGGCGACCGCCCGGCCCAATGGTGCAATGGCCACGTAGCTCCGGCGCGGGTCGGCGCCTTGGGGCGTCGGGCTTTCCTCGAGAAGCGCGTGCCCTAACAGATCTCGGATTCTTCGGTAGAGATTCGCCGGATACAGGCGCAGTCCTCCCCGCTCCTTCGCCCCGATCGCCCTGACGATTTCGGTGCCGAAGCGTCGCCCTCCAGCCACTCCGTCGGCGTCTGTGTGCGCCGCCGTTCGCGCGGGTTCATCCGGAACCACCGGGCCACCAGTAGTATCTCTGCCGCTTCCTCGGGTTTGAGCGCGGAGGGTCCGTGATCGGGCTCGCCGTACACCTCTTCGATGTGTCGCGTGACTCGTTCGCGGGCCCGCGCCCCTCTCGGATCCGGGAGGTCTCGGCGGATGCGCCCGTGGCGGATCAGGTAGATGCGGTCGTCGCTCCGGAAGCCCGGAACACGGTACGCAAAACTCAGGTCCTCGACCTGTCCCCGGAACGCCACCAGGTCATCCCTGAAGTGTCGGAGGCGCTCGAGTCGATCCCGTAGCAGCGCGGCGTACTCGAAGTCCTCGCGGGCCGCCGCCGCGGACATCTGCTGCTCCAACTCACGCAGCGGTCGCTCCGCGCGACCCTCCAGGAATCGACGTGCGAGGTCGACGGCCTTCTGGTACTCGGCTGCCGTGGGGCGTCCACAGCAAGGCGCCAGGCAACTGTTGAGATCGGCACGAATGCACCGCGGAGCACGCCCGGCGCGGAAGATCTCGAGCTGATCGTCGAAGAAGACAGGGGTGGTCGATGGACAGTCTCGCAGTCCCAACACATGAGCGAGCTCGCGGACCGTTCGCACGAGAGCACCGACCCGCGGGAACGGTCCATAGTAGGTCTCGCCGTCATCCGCGATGCGCGTGACGGGTAACAGTCTGGGAGCGCGTTCGCGCGTGACTTTCACAAAGGCATAGATGCGCTTGCGCTTGTGCTGGACGTTGAAGCGCGGTTGCCACTTCTGGATCAGCTTCATCTCGTGGACCAGCGCCGCGAACTCGTTGGGGATGTACTCCCATGAGACGTGCCCCGACTGGGTGATGAGCTCCCACGTCTTTTCGCCCTTCGAAGCTCGGAAGTACGAGAGTAGCCGGGTCCGCACGTGCACCGATTTTCCGACGTACAGAAGCTCCTCCCCCGGCCCGTACATGCGATACACGCCCGGACGGTTCTCCGCCTTGGCTCGTATGTGTTCGCGTAGGGTCGGGTTGGGAGTCACACCAGAATCGGGTCGGGCAGCGTGGGGGTGGCGCTTTCGCTCTTTCTTCGGGACAATAAGGAGTTGGCCTCTGCGTCGTCAACGCTGTCCCGTCCGCGCATTCGCGCCGCTCCTCGGTGTCCCGATACTTACGCAATGAGCAATACGGCCCTCGGAAAGACGATCAGAGATCCCCTCTGGAACACGATCCGCCTCGACGCCACGGCCGTGAGGATCGTGGATACCGCCGAGTTCCAAAGGCTGCGGTACATCCGCCAGCTCGGGCTCGCCCACCTCGTCTACCCCGGTGCCACGCACACGCGTTTCGACCATGCTCTCGGCGTCTATCACCTCACGACCACCGCGTTACGCCACCTGCGCGATCGAGGCAGCGTCGCGCCGGAGGCTTGGGAGGGCGAGGAACTCGTGCCCTATGCGGCTCTCTTGCACGACATCGGCCACTACCCGTTCTCGCATGCCCTGGAAGAACTGGAGGCGGTGCCGGTACACCACGAAGAGGTCAGTCAGCGGTTCTTCTCATCTCCGGCGTTGCGCGACGCGCTGGCTCCGCTGGGACTCTCGGCCCCGGACCGGCTGCACGGGCTCATTTCGGGTGACAGTGACATCCCGCTGAGGGGGCTCGTGAGCGGCAGCCTCGATCTCGACAAGATGGAATACCTGCGCCGCGACGCCCGCTTCTGCGGGGTGCCGTACGGCGAAGTCGATGTCTCGCGACTCCTTCAGGGCCTCACCTTACTCCAGGATCCGGAGTCCGGAGCGTACGAGCTGGGAGTGCACGCGAAGGCCATCGCAGCGCTCGAGTCATTGCTGTTCGCGAAGTACCAGATGTTCAGAAACGTGTACTGGCACCATGGCGTTCGAGCCGCGACGGCGTTGTACAAGCGCGTTGTGGAGGAGTCGGTGCGGGCGGGACTGCTCGATCCGGATGAGTTGATCGGCCCGACCGACGAGGAGTTGCTGTACGAGATCGGTCGCCGCTCGCAGGAGGACGACGGAGAGATCGCGGAGCGAATCGCCCATCGCTGGTTGCCCGCACTGAGGCAGAGGCGTCTTCCGAAGCGGGCGCTTGAACTCACCGCCGCCGATCTCGCCGGGCGGCAGGTGGAGGATTGGGCGGTCGGGGATTCGCCATGGAAGCGCGTGGTCGAAGACGACCTCGCTTCGGAGCTGGGACTCGAGCCCGGGGAGGTGGTCATCGACTTCCCGGCCAAGCCCGAGATGTTCCAGCTCGACGTACTCGTGGAGCGACGCGGCGGAGAAATCCAGCGTCTCGGATTGGACGGGCTTCCGGGTCTCCTGGATCTGCCCAGCCTCGCTCAACAGCTCTATGCCACCGCTCGGGTGCTGCGGGTCTTCACGTTCGAGCGGCGTGAGATTTCGGCGGATCGGGTGCTGGAGCGCATCACGCGCCCGGTGGGAAGCGCCTAGGTCCGGATCAACCCACCAAGACGAGTACTACCGTGATGTTGTCGTTGCCGCCGGCTTCGTTGGCTGCGGCTACCAGAGCCTGCGCGGTGTCCTCGAGGTTTGCGGCGCTCGGGGCGTCTCCCAGGCGCTCGCGCATGACACTCACGATGTCCGCGTCTTCCAGCATGCCCACGAGGCCGTCCGAACAGAGCAAGTACACATCGTCGACGGCGGCGACCCCGTCCAGTATGTGGGGCGCAGGTTCGTCCTCGAGACCGACGCACTGTGTGAGCACGTGGCTGTAGGGATGATGCCTCGCCTGCTCGGGCGTCAATTCGCTCGCGTCGACGTGCGCCTGAACCCAGGTGTCGTCCGTCGTGAGCTGGGACAGCACGCCGGCCCGGAAGAGGTAGGCACGCGAGTCGCCCACGTGGCCGAGCGTATAGCGCTTGCGGTCCCGATCGAGCGCCATCGACGTGAGCGTGGTCCCCATGCCTTCGAGAAGCTCGTCTTCCGCACAGGCCGTGCGGATCGCTCGGTGTGCCGCCATCACGGATTCCATCATGGCCGCGCGCATATGAGATCGAGGCTCCTCGTCGGGAGAACTACTGGATCCGAGGCGCTCCTCCAGCATCCTGGTGGTCTGGGCGGCGGCGATGCGACTCGCGAAATCACCGCTGGGGTGTCCACCCATCCCGTCCGCGACCACGGCGATGCCGTTGGACGGCGAGAGCGCCAGACTGTCCTCATTTCGGGAGCGCGCGCGCCCGATGTCACTGAGGCCGACGAGGCTTATGGTGTTCGGCACGGATCAAGGCCTCCGGGGGAACCCTCAGATTGGTTCACAGGTAGCAGAAGTGCTTGGGGTACTTGACACCCTGAAGCCTCGCGGGCAGCTTAAATGGCTGAGAACCCCCTGAGACTTAAAGCCCACCCACCCCCGGACTCCCGTTCCGGACGGTAGGGAAAAAATTCAAGGAGAAAAGACACGATGGCCACTGCCCCTACCGGCAAGCGTAAGAAGCGTCGGGGGAAGGGTAATCTCCTGTCCGGCTTCGACGCGAGTGTGGAAGAGCAGAGCGCCCTCGATCAGTACCTCCGTGACGTGAGTCGTCATGAGCTCATCACTCCCGATAAGGAGAAGGAGCTCGGCGCTCTTGCCCAGAAGGGCGACCAGGAGGCGATCCAGGAGTTGGCGCGAGCCAACCTACGCTTCGTAATCAGTGTAGCAAAGAAATATCAGAATCGCGGTGTCTCTCTCACGGACCTGATCCAGGAGGGGAACGTCGGACTCGTAACGGCTGCCCGGAAGTTCGATCCCGAGCAGGGCGTGAAATTCATCAGTTACGCCGTGTGGTGGATTCGTCAGGCGATCCTAGCCTCTCTCGCCAACCACGGGCGAGCGGTTCGGATTCCGCTCAATCGGGCAAGTGATCTGGCTCGTATCTTTCGCGAGAAGGAGCGCCTGAAGCAGGAGAAGGGGCGTGAGCCGACGGCTGAGGAGTTGGCTGAGGCGACGTTTCTCACGCCGGAGCTCGTCGAGTCTCTCCAGACCCTGAACGCCGCCGAGATTCGTCTCGACGCGCCGATCGGCGACTCGGAAGACTCGCAGCTCGTCGAGCGTTTCGTCACCGAGGAGGCCGCAGAGCCCGAAGTCGAAGTCGAGAGTCGCTTGTTGAAAGAGACGATTACCCAGGCTTTGTCCACGCTCGAAGCACGTGACGCGAACGTACTGCGTCTGTACTTCGGCCTCGAGCGCGAGCGCGAGCATACGCTCGAAGAGATCGGCAACATGCTCGGCGTAACCCGCGAGCGGATCCGTCAGTTGCGCGACCGCGCGCTACGGCGTCTGCGCGAGGGCGTGAAGGGCAACGCGTTGGAGTCCTTCGCTGCCTAATGCGTGAGCCGACCGTGAAGCGGTCGAACTACACGGCCCCCCGTCGGATCTCGGTCTGGCGGGGGGCTTTTCGCGTCCAGGAAGTTCGCTCGTGAGAGGGAGAGTCCACGAGGCGGGGGGAGGCGTGTATCATGTGCGCCTGGAGGATCAGCGAGACATCGAAGCGTCCCTACGCGGACGACTGAAGCGCCAACAGCGGACGGGTAGCCGTGTGGTGATTGGGGACGTGGTGACTCTGGGAACGTCGGGGGACGCGTGGACGATCGAGAGCGTAGACGATCGTTCCACCGAGCTCGTCCGCAGGGGCCAAGGGGGCCGCGCACCAAAACTCCTCGCCGCGAACCTGGACAAGGCGTTCATGGTCATCGCTGCCAAGAATCCGGACGCGACCGTCGAACTGATCGATCGCCTGTTGATGTTGGGCGAAGCGAGCGGGATGCACCCCGTCTTGATCATCAACAAGGTCGACGTGCCTGGAGCGCCCGAGGTGTCGCTGCGGTTCGCGCCGATGTACCGGGCCGTCGGATACGAGGTGCTCTCGGTGAGCGCCGAGACCGGCGAGGGCATCGAGCTTCTGCGCAGTCACATGTGTGAGGGCACGTCCACGCTGATCGGGCCATCTGGTGTCGGGAAGTCGTCGTTGTTGAACGCCGTAGATCCCGAGCTCGGGCTGCGCATCGGCGAGCTCTCCCGGAAGACCCGGACCGGACGGCATACGACGGTGAGCTCTCGCATCATCTCGCTGACCTGTGGCGGGTTGGTGGCGGATACACCGGGCTTCGGGGACGTCACACTTTGGGGCGTCACACCTGAGGAGGTCGCGGGCTGTTTCCCCGAGTTCGCCGAACCCGCCGACCATTGCCGCTTCCGAGGATGCACGCACACACACGAGCCGGACTGTGGCGTGAAGTCGGCGGTCGAGGCCGGCGAGATTTTCGACTCTCGCTACAAGAGCTACCTGACCGCGCGCGAGGAGGCGGGCGAGACGCGCTGAGGCGTCACCCTCGGAGTCCCCGAACCAGGGTCAGTGGCGACCTCCAACGGCCACTCGTAGACGGTGGCGAGCGTCTCTTCGGTCATGACTTCTGCGGGCGTGCCCTCAGCCGCGACCTTCCCGCGGGAGAGTAGCATCATGCTGTCGCAGAACCTGGCGGCCAGATCCAAGCCGTGCGTGACCACGATCACCGTGAGCCCGGAGTCCGCCGAGCGGCGCAGCAGCTCGAGGATCGCCATCTCGTGACGGACGTCCAGGCTGATGGTCGGCTCGTCGAGCACGAGCGCGCGCGGCTGCTGCGCCAGGGCTCGAGCGATACGCACCCTCTGTCGCTCTCCGCCGGAGAGCGTGGTCACGTCGCGGCTCGCGAGATCGGTGACATCGCACTCCGACAGAGCGGTAGCCACGGCCTCCCGGTCGATGTCCCCCTCGCCAGAGAGCGGGCCGAGGTGAGGGTACCGCCCCATGGCGACCATCTCTCGGACCGTGAGTGGAAAGGACACCGTCTCCGACTGGGCGACGGCGCCGACAGCCCTCGCCAGCTCCCGGCGATCCCAAGCGTGCACCTCCCGGTCGTCGATGTAGGCGCCACCCGAGTCCGGCGTGATCACACCCATGAGCGATCGCATCAGCGTCGACTTGCCAGACCCGTTGGGCCCCAGGACGGCGTAGAGGCACCCGCCGGCGACCTCCATCGAAATGCCGTTGAGCGCGGGCTGTGAAGCGCCCGGGTATCGCACGACGAGGTCACGCGACTCGAACTTCATGTTCCGCCCAAGCTCGGCCCCATGCTGCGCCGCAGGAGAACCAGAAAGATCGGGACGCCCACGAACGCGGTGATCACACCGATCGGGATCTCGACCGGGCGGAGCGCCAGGCGAGCGATCAGGTCGGCGAGCGTGAGGAACGCGGCCCCGCCCAGAAAGGAGAGCGGTAGCAGAGCCCGGTGGTCCGACCCGATCAGGAGGCGTACGCCATGTGGGACGACGAGCCCGACGAACCCGATGACGCCCGCGACCGCGACCCCGGCTGCCGTGATCAAGGCCGCGATGACGAGTGCGGTGCGCTTTACGCCTTCGACATCCGCGCCCAGGTAGTTGGCTGTCTCCTCGCCGATCGCCATGAGGTTGAGGGGGCGCGCGAGTCCGATCAAGACAGCCGCCGCCGGCACGGTGTACACGGTCGCGAGCAACACGCTCTGCCAACTCGCCCCGCGGAGGCTTCCCATGCTCCACATGACCGCGTTTTGAACGGTGCGCGCCGAGGACATCGAAAGAATGAAGGCGATGCAGGCGGAGAAGAATGCGGCGATGACCACGCCCGCGAGCAGTAGGACGCGCACGTCCATCGCACGGCCGGTCGCGGTTGCTACCCGAAATACCAGCACGATCGCCAGCAGCGCTCCGGCGAAGGCGGCCAGCGGCAGGCTCCAGGATCCGAGACCCGCCCAGCCGAGGCTGATCACGATGACGGCTCCGGCGGATGCACCCCCGGAGACTCCGAGGATGTAGGGTTCCGCCAGCGGGTTGCGCAGCAGCGCCTGGAAGGTCGCCCCGGCGAGTGCGAGACCGCCGCCGACCATTACTCCGAGCAGTGTGCGCGGTAGACGGAGGCCGAGCACGATGTCTCGGTGCATCGCGACGTCGCCTCTCGTAAGCGCTGCCAGCACTTCGGCCGTGGTCAGCTCATGGGAACCGAATCGTATGCCGGCGAGGACGGCGGCCAGCAATGTCGCGATCAGGAAACCGGCCAACGTGAGCCGGTTCATCGCCATGCTGTGCCGTGCAGCAACTCCGCCGCGCGCCACGCGGCGTCGACCATGCCGGGGCCAGGAATCTCGAGTGCCGAGCCGATTTCGACGATGCGGGCTCCGGGAGTGAGTGACGCGTCGAACTGGGAGGCGTCGCTCACCAGGACGACGTCGATGTCCCTCGCGAGAAACTCCTCCAGGCTCACGGCGGAGTACAGCATTTCGAGGTCCGCGAATACGTTGACCCCGCCCACGAGTCGTAGGATCTCGTCGATGTAGGTGTCCGGACCCGCGACCCACGGGGGGGTGCCACCGAGCACATAGGCAAACCGCCGGCGCGTGAGCGCCGAGACTCGAGTGGCCACGTCGGCGAGGCCCGCCTCGAGTTCCAGGACGAGCGCGTCCGCCGCGGCATCGCTGCCTGTGACGCGTCCCAACAAGAGCACGCTGGCGTACACATCCTGAAGTCGGTCCGGCCGCACGGTGATGTGCGCGATGCCCAGATCGTCGAGCCGTCCGGGCGTCCGCGAGTCTTGTTCACCGTGGAAGCGGATCACCAGGTCGGGGCGCAGTGCGACGATCTCCTCGAGGCTCGGCTCCAAGCCGCCCCCGACCGACGGGAGGTGCGCGAGCCACTCCTGACCGTCGAAATCGGTGCGCCCGACCAGGACGGAGTCCACGCCCATTGCCCGGAGGGTCTCGGTGGCCGACGGGACCAGTGAAATCACCCGGGTGGCGGGCGCCGCCAGCACGTGTGGCCTGCCCGAGGCATCGATGACCGCGATGTTTCCAGGAAGGTTCTGTTCGGGGGGTGCGTCGGACGTACAGCCGGCGGTGAGTAAGCTGATTGCGACCAGGGTCCAGCAGGAAGAGCTGCTTTGCCTGCTGTGTCCTCCGCGATGCATCAGCCGCCAGGGGGGGCGGCGGATCGCCCGCAGGGGTCCTCGGAGGTGCGGACCCAGGTCCCGCTTCGCTGGGCGAGCCCCGCGAACCAGCGACTCCGAGCGCCGAAGACATCGAGCAAGATCTCTTCGTTCCCGTCACCGTCCCAGTCCAAGTGGTCGAAAAAGCGCGGCGCGCCCTTTGGAGCGTCGTCGGACGCACGGTACCAGACGTATGAGGCCTCGTAGCCGTCCTCCGCCTCCTGCTCAGCCTCGTGACCCATAACGAAGAGGGAGTACGCTCCGCTCTCTGGCTGAGACATCATGAGCTGATCCCGATACATGAACGTCGCCGCGATCGCCTCGGCGCTGGTGCCCGCCAATTGGAACGCTTGGATGTCCTGACGT
>Ga0315339_1002821_pt1 | contig 12746 bp, 12 predicted proteins | sample ASW17metaG_FD_204514 | JGI IMG/M metagenome (GOLD analysis project Ga0315339, IMG submission 204514) | Ammonia-oxidizing marine archaeal communities from Pacific Ocean, United States - ASW #17 | ecosystem: Environmental > Aquatic > Marine > Oceanic | place: USA: California | collected 2016-12-05
ATCCAACTAATTCCACTTTCACCTTACACATCCGCCAAGCCTCAACATCTGGATCAATTTCTCTAATAGTACATACAAGTTCCTTACCTTGCTCAATCAGTCGAAAAATAGGCTTATTATCACTACGGGGTATATGCCCTATCATTTGTTCCTTGTAGTATAGCTCTACTGCGTATTTATCATGCGGATTAGTCGATTTTAGATTCATGGTCAGGGTTTCCCCTGGTTTCATGCTTTTAACGAGTTCTGTGCCCTTATAAAAGTAGAAACCAGCCACTGAAAATTTGTTGAGTAGATAGCGCTGCTGCGGTTTAAATCCATATAGATACTTAGCAATACCTCCAAATAACGGCAACTGCAGCAGATATATTAAGAAAGTTTTTCTTGATACCCCTTTGTGCTCTATATAATCAGTCATGATTTCCTATCAGGGGTAATTTGACCCAGAGGCGTTTCATACTATTATGATTCACCAATTATTGCATGTTCATCCACATAGGCTATGCATTCACCAGTAAAGTAAACTTCCATCTCTAAAGGAAGATCGGAACCAACTTCTTCTATATATTGCTGAATTAAGTCTAACTGCAAATTGTCTAACTTTTCAATCTTCTTTTTTAAATCGACTTTGGTTTTTTCATCAGTTGAAGTTTCAAACTCTTTTTGATAAGCTGATTTATCACTGCCGTAATTAAGGAAGAGTAGTCTTATCCCGAGGTCAATCATATTTTATTTATCTGGTTTTTTCTTAGTTGTCATATTAATAGGCGTTTCATATTGATTATTTCAGGTTCATTCGTCCGTTTCATCTAAAATCCACCAAAGTAATGGAGCCGCCTTAATAATTCCCAGTAACATAAATGTATTATTAAGCATATTTTTTAATTCAGAAAATTTAATTATATCAGAACCTTTAAAATAATTACCATGAACTATTCTATTACGGGATTTTCTATAACTACAGTGTTTATTATAAATTTCACTGGCTGATTTAGGATTGCTTTCACCTAAATCAAATAAAATATTTAACAAATTGTTATCATCACCAAACTTTTCAATGTTAATAAGTGAATTTTGAGAATTAATGGTTTCGTTGAATAGTTTTATATTTTTGTCTGGTGCCTCAGGCCAAAGGCCTGATAATTTTATTCTTAAAAAATGTTTTAATTTTACTGATGATACCCTTTGTTCAATATGACGCATTTTACAATATTGATCAAAATCCTCAATAATAAATTCAAACAACTCTGATTTAACTAACCATCCATTATAAATACTTTCAATAAATGAATCGACTATTGAGATTGCCATAACAAAAGGAAATTCAATTAAATCTTTATCTTTTAATCTATCTTCAAACGCCTCTTTCCTTTGCCACTCTTTAAAGGGGAAATATCCATGGTCTTCACCAAAATTATTTTCAGTTTCAACCCATTCTGCAATATTTTTTCCAAATACAGTGGATTCTAAAACCAGACATAAGTTAATTATTTTGCTGTAAAGATATTCATTTGCTATCTTATTGTAATTATCTATTGCAGCTTCAGTAGTAATTTTTATTTTCACCGATTTATTTCCAAAAAATCATTCTTTAATAGCTTCTGATAAAGAAGTGTCGTTTCATTTAATTAGAAAAAATCCTCATAGCATTTACAGTATATAGCGACATCCTTACAAGTGTTGCAATATCTTGTGCTTTTACTCCAAGTGGTTTTGCAGTCTCTACATCTATATAACTGTTCATCATAAGGTTTCCATTTTATTTTATATATCTTTTTTGAATTACAATCTGAAGTTGGGCAGTTTGTTATTGATAAGGTTTCCATTTTATATCTTTTGAAGAAGTAGTGAATGTACAAATAATATTCTATAGTGGGGGGACGGCATTTACTCTCAACCCCTACCCCTTCCATTTTCAGTGCCTGGGGGGTCTATCTCGTTGAGATTTCTTTTTATGATAAGTTTGATGGATGATAGAGTGTGCCTATATATTGTATCGTATAGGCTAGTACAGGCATAGTAACTGTATAGTATACATTTGTACACATGTCTATTAATGGCGGGGGCCCAAAAGCCCCCGCCAAATACCTTAGTTCAGCTCTTTAGTTAGTTCAATGCCATTAAGACCACCTTCATAGTCAGGCTGGTACTCTACACATCGCTTGAAGAACCAGCGTGCATCCTTTTCATACCAGCCGTAGTACAGTGCATAAGCCAGATTGAAGATGGCTCTGAAGTTCCTGGGGTTGATACTTAAGGCATCAAGATTCAGCTGCACAGATTCAGCTAAACGCTGCTGATCGGCTCTGATCACACTAAGTGAACTGTAGGCTCTGCTATAGAGAGGATTCTCCCTTATTACTTTACTTAACAGCTCTTCGCTTTTATGATATTCCTCATTTGCAAAGCGTTCATGAGCTTCTAAGAATATCTCATTGGTGGCTACTCTGAGTTCATTGCTGTCATCTTCAATGGTGTAGTCATCATTGAACTTGGCATCGTCAAATGTCGGAACATCGATCTCTACATCTGCACCAATAAAGTGATTGGTGATCCTGCCATCACACAGAAAAGAAACAAGATGATGATTGATCCAAGGAAATTTTGGAAGAAACTCTCCTATGTCCTTTTCAGGGGAGAAGGTGGGGATGTCAATTATCCTGCAGTTCTTATCCAGCTGGATTATGACAGCACCTATCCCGCAATAGCCTCTGAATATCTTAGCCCAAAGGCAGATCAGATCGAGATTGTATGCTACGAACTCATTATGAGCATGGGTTAGCTCATCGGTTACCAGGTAACTGGGTTTTTGTTTTACTTTTGACATGATGTGTCTCCTTTTGTTTGAGGAATGGCTACAAGCAGTGCATTCAATTGTTGGTGTTTCTTATTCATTTTCTTTTTCCTTCATGATCGCTTGTACACCACCAAAACCATCCAAAACCCATTCACCTATCTTTTCTCTAGAATCTGTAAGTGTTTTACTGATCTGTCTTATTTGCTCAAGTTCAGAAGGAGGTTTTTGTTCACCTGGTTTTTCTAACTCTAACTGTAACCATCCCCAAATATGAGCAAAGATGTATCCGCAGGTCGAATTATGAGGCCAAACCTTGTCATAGACTTGGTTAATCCCTTGCAATGCCAACCTAGATCTTTTGCTATCTAACTCCTTACAGTGACCAACAAATGCTTTTACTCTACCTTTTAAAGCCCATCTTAAGAATATTACATCCCAGTCATCCGTACCTGTACTTATTGGCTCACTATTTATTTCTCTATATCGACTCCATTTTGCCAACCATTTGACAAGTCTCTTATCTTTTATCTCGGGTAGTTCTTCAACCATTAATACGGTTGATAAGTAGCTTTTTATGTAAGCTGCTTCTTTGGTTTTTTTATCTAATTGTGACATGATGTGTCTCCTTTTGTTTTAGTTAACACATCAGGGTCTATAAACGAAAAAGACCGCACATCAGGCGGTCTTAAGATTCCTCATAAGAGGCACATCTACCGTTTAAGGATCAAGCCACCGTGCCCACTCGGGTCGGTTGGCGGGTTTCAACTGTGAAACCGCTCCTGATGTTATATAATCTTAAGGACTAAATAATATATGAGTCTACTGCTTTATTATTTTTGCGAGAGAGTTGAGATTGTTTTCGTTTATTTCGCACTCCCAGATTCTATGGACGTTCCATTCACTTCTTCCTAACTCCTCATTAACAAGCTTATCTCGTTTAACATTATTTCTGAATTTGGTTTTCCAGAAATCCTTTCGGCTTTTAGGAGTGTATGCGTATTTACAACCTTTATGCCGATGCCAAAAACATCCATCAACAAAAACAAGTGTGTTATACTTTTTAAGAACAATATCTGGTTTGCCTGGAAGGCTGTTAACATTTGTTCTGAACCTGAAGCCTCTGCCATGCAGATAGGAACGTACAATAAGTTCTGGCTTGGAGTCTTTATCCTTGATCTGAGCCATGTTCCAGCTTCTTTTATCAGGATTTATTGTGTCAGTCATTAGTATTAAAATAATAAAATTAATTATTTTAATCAAACAATAAGAATCCCACCGAATATATATTATTAACTCTCAATAATAATGAAATATATAAAAATATTGATTCCCGCCGAAAAGAAATTATTGTAAATTCAAACCAGTTATAATGAATATTTCATTTATAGATCTTTTCTCAGGCATAGGTGGTTTTCACCAGGCTTTTACCGCTGCAGGCGCACATTGCGTATTTGCAAATGACTACGATGAAAAAGCTGCATCACAATATCTGTTAAATTATAAAGGTTCAGGTGAATATTTTGTTCCAGGGCCGCTCTCTAAATGGACGGATGAAAAGAATTTCATGGTACCTGAGCATAATATCCTTGTTGCAGGATTTCCATGTCAACCTTTCTCTATTGCTGGTGTTTCCAAGAAAAATGCTCTTGGTAGACAACATGGGTTTCTTGATAAGACGCAGGGCACACTCTTTTTTGATATAGTTAAAATTCTTGAAAAGAGAAAACCAGACGCGTTCCTTCTTGAAAATGTTAAAAACCTGAAATATCATAATAAAGGTGATACCTATAAGACAATAATGGGGGCTTTAAAAGGACTTGGTTACCGTGTACCAGAACCTCAAATCATAGATGCTGTTAATTTTGTTCCTCAACATAGAGAAAGAATCTTTATTATCGGATTTAGAAAAAAACACAAGCATATTTTCCAATTTCCAGAAATTAAAAAGCGGCGTTATGACTTTGTCAAGATTCTTGATAAAATAATTCCTAACGATAAAAAAAAGCCTAACAATTATACCCTTTCACCAAAGCTTTGGAAGTATCTGCAGGATTATAAAGCCAAGCACAGGGCAGCTGGCAATGGTTTCGGTTATGGATTGATTGAACCAGGGATTGACAATCATACCAGGACGTTAAGTGCAAGATACTATAAAGATGGTGCTGAAATATTAATCAGCCAGGGCAATGGCTCAGAGCCCCGCAGGTTAACTCCAGCAGAATGTGGAAGACTTATGGGCTTTCCCAGAAGATATAAATTTGGAGGCATCTCCGATACTGAAGCATATAAACAGTTTGGAAATTCTGTGGTAGTTCCTGTTGCAACTTTGCTTGCAGAATCAATAGTTGATCAATTAACACATTTAAAAACTAGTTAATAAATTATAGCAGTTGGTGGAAGTTATTTTTTTTTAAAATCATCTACAACTAAACTATTTGAATGTAATTTCTTGTTAGATCCAAATTGAATGGATTAAGGTAAACAATGGAAATTATTGAATATTATAAACATCCTCCAGATCAAGCTCAAATAGTTGTTCTGGCAGTCGATAAGGCAATTTCTGGAAAAACTTTAAATAAGATTAGATCCTCAATAGATCAAATTGTTGTTAATGCTAATGAGTATGCTTATGAAATATTTAAAGGAATTGAAAGAACTAGCGGAATTTCTGCAATAAACGATTATCTTAATAATAGTATTCCTGAAAATATAAAAAAAAGGAATGATTTAATTAATGATGCGGCTCAACATTTTAGTGAGTATGATAGCTTTTTTCTTTCTCTTTCTCAATCTAGAAAATCTAGAGCTGGAAAAACTTTTGAGAATATATTAAAACTTCTTCTTGAAAAATGTGAAATACCATTTTCTTTTCAACCAGATGTAGATGATGGAAGACCTGATTTTATCATTCCAGGAAGAAATGAATACCTTGAAGCTCCTCAGGAGGCACTGGTATTAACAGCGAAACGTACCGTTAGAGAAAGATGGAGACAGATTACAACAGAAGGTGCACGGGGGTTTCGATTTTATCTTGCCACAATAGATGAAAACATTTCTAAAAAACAACTTGATGAAATGAACAAACATCAAGTTTCCCTTCTTATTCCCCAGCCTATTATTGATAAAAAGGATATTTATAAAAACCATAGTATTGTTTATAGCTATAAAGATCTATTTAATAGACTTATACCACATTGTATTGAATTTTGGGGACAAAATTAGTGCCCAAAGAAGTTGAAAGAATACCAAACGCACGAAAAACACAGAATGCACTCCGTGGACTTGGTTATGATTTTAATTCATCAGTAGCTGACCTTATAGATAACTGTATTGCTGCTAATGCTCGAAACATTGAAATTTATTTTTTTAGACAAGATAAGGGTTTCAAATTATTTGTCCTTGATGATGGTGATGGGATGAATAATAAGCAGCTTGCGGAAGCAATCACCTATGGCAGTGAAGTTGAGTATGATAAACAATCATTAGGAAAATTTGGATTTGGTTTGAAAACCGCATCACTTGCTCACTGTAATAAACTTATTGTTTTTTCAAAAAAGAAGGGGCAATCAAAACATTACGGATCAGGTATAGATACCCACCAGGTAAGCAAAAAAAACAGGTGGGTGACATATGATTATACTTTCTCAGAATGTTATGAGATTTTAAAGGACTTTCCTGCTGTTTTCATTGAAATGAATACCATAGTCATGTGGGATGGAATGGAGCTTATTGATCGGGAATATAAAGCCAAAACAAATGATAGGCATAAACACAATTATGAGAGCTCGTTAGTAGAAAAACTTAAAATGCATATTGAGCTTGTTTTTCATCGTTTTATAGATGGTTCAAGCCATAAAAAATTAAAGATTAATATAAAATTGAATGGGCAAGAGGTCAGTTTTTTTGATCCATTTTGTCATGATGAGGAATATCGGATTCCTATATTATTAAAACAAAGTGAAATGTATTACAAACCATTCGAAGGTTTGGATCAAAATGAATCAATTAGAATCCAAGGCCATATTTTACCTTCCAAAGACAGATTCTCATCCATTGAAGCATGGGAAAGAGCTAAGGGTAATCAAAACTGGAATGAATCTCAAGGCTTTTATATTTATCGTAACAGTCGATTAATTCGATTTGGTGGTTGGCAAAGAATTATAGCAAAAGATGAACATATAAAATATGCAAGAGTCAGTATTGATATTCCAGATGCATATGATGATTTATTTAAAATAGTTGTTCATAAAGCTGCTGTATCTTTTCCCGAAAGTCTTAGATGGCATTTGAAAAAACATATAACTCCCAAAGTCTCTAAGCTTGCTAAAACTTCGTACAAACCCCCTACAAAACCAATTAAGGTTAGAAACAAATTTAGAAAACATAATCGTGAACTCTCGGATTTTTCAAAAGATGCGGTGAAAAAAGCCGCCATAGAAATGAGTTTTACTGATTCAAAAAATTCTCATATGAGCCCTGTGAGAGTTGTTAATAAAGGCGGAGATTTTATATCTAATAGACAGAGTGATAATATTAAACATCATATCAAGGAAAACATGGTTGTCACAACTGGCATACTTGAAACAGATGACCTGTGGAAAATTGTTTCAGATGCAGATGGACAGAAATTCACTGTTGTAATTAATCAAAATCACCCATTTTGTGAATATGTATATACTTCAAAAAATTCTGTACTGACTTCTGTAGTTGATGCTTTATTTTATACAATGGGCTTCTCAGAATTATACACGAAAACCGAAGAGAATGAAGAAGTCTTTTTGACAATTAAAGATCAGATGTCAACTGTATTGAAAAAATTGACGAAAGAAAAATTATACTAGTGTTAGATGAAAATAAATATAGCGTAGTAAAAAAGCTAATTATTGACTCATTAAATGCCGATTCAAAGCTTGATTTAACAGATTTCACAGACAATATAACACTTCTTAATTATGATATTGATAGTTCAGACCGTTTAAAATTAATTCAGGATATTCAGGATGATATAGAATATAAAAGGCGTTACGATCATGTAATGGTCAAAGATCCAACAGTTGTAAGAGATAGGAGAAACCATAATGAGTGGTACGGTGAATGGTTAAAAACTAATAATAATAATGCAGAGCACAGATATAACTGGACAAGAATGAAGAAAATTCTTAAAACAAAATTATCTAAAGTTTATGATACCGAGACAACAATCAAAATCATAAAAAATATAGATAATGCAACCGATCATATTCTATCTGATATGGAAGCTCCAACCAGGCCCGTTTTTGATAATAAAGGATTGGTTATTGGTTATGTCCAGAGTGGAAAAACTGCAAATTTCAGCGCTCTTATTTCCAAAGCTGCTGATGCTGGTTACCGATTAATTGTTGTTTTAACAGGTATTCACGAAAATCTTAGAAGGCAAACTCAGGTAAGACTTGACCAGGAATTAACTGGTGTTAATGAAACAAATCAATCAAATGATGAATATGTTGATTATCCAGCGGAGCTAAGAAAATGGATAAGATTAACCAGTGCGCCAGATTATAATAAAACCAGAAGCACAGGTGAATTTAAAAAACAGGGTCGAAATCCATTTGACTATGAAATAAATGGTCCACAACCAGCGCTGGCAGTTATAAAGAAAAATACTACAGTTATGAAATCCCTAATAGAATGGATCAATGACTCTGCAACTGATGATTTAAAAAATTCTTTACCCTTTTTATTGATTGATGATGAGGCTGACCTTGCATCAATAAACACAAAAGTAAATGCAACGCAACCAGATATATCTGAGACGAACAGAAGAATAAGAGAGCTATTAAGTATATTTAAGAAAAAATGTTATGTGGCGTATACAGCAACGCCTTTTGCGAATTTTTTTATTGATGTAAATACACCAGATGATCTCTATCCAAGAAATTTTATTAGATCTTTACCTCTCCCAGATGGCTATTTTGGCTCATCACAAATTTTTGATAGCCCAATAAATAATTATTTTTTACGAGATATTATAAGACCCATTATAGATCATATAGAAAGTCAAGATGATATTAATCAATTACTCGGCCAGGGTGAATATGCTGTCCCTGAGATCCCTGACACTTTAATGGAGTCAATTTTAACTTTTATAGTGAGTTGCGCTATACGTTGTTTACGAGGGGATGAAAACAAAGCAATGAGTATGCTGATTCACGTATCCTGGAAAATCATTGATCAGGAAACCGTATACAAGGAAGTGGATAAGTATTTTAAGCTGATCAAGAAAAGCATGGCTTCAAAAAATAGAATTACATATTTGTCTAATGAATTCGAACATGTATATGATCGATTTCAATCGGATAGTCAGCAGATATTATCTTATCTCAAATTAGACTACACCTTGCCAGATTTTGAAAGCGTATTAAATGAAATAAAAAAATTAATATTAACTGATTCGAATAAAAATGGCATAAGAGTACTCCAATTAAATTCAAAATCCGAACATGAGCTTGATTATACCAATGCAGTCAAACCCAAGGTGATTGCAATTGGAGGGAATGTTTTATCCAGAGGATTAACATTAGAAGGTTTGGTGACCAGTTATTACGCCAGAGCATCTTTACAATTTGATACTTTATTGCAAATGGGGAGATGGTTTGGATACAGAGCAGGGTATGAAGATCTTACCAGGGTATGGGCAACTCCTCAGATCCAGCGCGACTATCAGCACTTGGCTTTGGTTGAAGAAGAGGTAAGATCCAGCCTTTCAGTATATGAAGAAGAGGATCTCACCCCAGCTGATATTCCTGTGTTAGTAAGAGATCATATAAGACTTAATGTAACTGCAAAAAATAAACTTGGCGGTGCAGTGAACAGGCAAACTTCTTTTAGTGGTTCAAGTAGCCAAATATTAAAACTGCCTCTGGATAAATTAACATTATTAAAACAAAATATAGATCTATCAGGAGACTTTATCAGTTATCTTAACGACAATTATCAATCAGATATCCAGTGTAAGCCTAATTATATTTTTCAAGAAATTGATGCTCGGATTATAATGGATGAATTTCTATCAAAATTTAAAGTTTATGATTGCGGTTTTGCCTTCCGTGAATTAATGGCTTATCTTGAAAGAGTCATTGATTATGGAGAATGTCTCAAATGGAGCGTAGGTGTAAAATCACTTCAAAGAGGAAGTTTAGGATCAGAACAATGGGGAGGACTTGAGGTTAAATTGCTTAAAAGAACAAAAAAATATGATAAACTGAAGACTGGTGAACATCACATTGGTGTTCTAACTGAACCAGAAGATAAATTTATGGATTTGGAAGAGAGCAGGAAAGATTTGCAAGCGAGGCCAGATAATGCCCCACCAATGTTAATATTTTATCGAATCTCTGCAAATTCAGGAGATGAGCGCGCAACTCAGAAATTACTGGATGAGAATAAAGAACCAGGCAGAATTGAATTATGGCGGGAAGTTTCTGGAAAAAAGATAAATCCAATGGGCCTTGCAATCTTTACACCAATTAGTGAAAATGAACCAAATAATTTTATAGGTCAGAACTTTAGCTAAATGCACTATAATGAAATAACTTATGGAGTATGGGATACTGTTGAAGATGTATCATCCTTAGATGAATATGATGCAAGACCTATCGATAATGGCTCTGGTGAACCCACTTTTATTTATCTATTTATACAAAATAGAGAATATCATTTAATAATAAAAAATGTTAGTAACATTAAAACCTTTGAAGACCCAGCAGTAAATGGGCTTGCATTGTCAAGCAAGAACTATGTTATTGAGAACGAAGAGGAAAACTATATTGATTTACGATTAAAAAATGAGATATATCTCGAGCAATTTTCTGTTATAGTAAGGGAAATTTGCAGCAAAATTTTTGAACAGCAGAAAGCTTCCGATGAAGCAATATATGACACCCTTATGCGCTGGAGAACATTCTGGGCTTCAATTCCAAGAGAAGAGATGTCGGATGAGAAACAGCTTGGTTTGTTCTGCGAATTAAAATTTTTATCATATCTTATCAATAATAATCATAGTGATGTATTAAATACATGGAAAGGCCCAGGTGGATATAAACATGATTTTTTACTGGAAGATAAAGCATTTGAAATAAAGGGCACTTTTAAAGGAAATCATACACATTCAATTAATGGGATAGATCAATTAAAGCGTCCTGATGATATTAATCTCTATATGGTGTCTTTTTCAAGTGTGAGAGATGATGATAGTGCTGAAAACCTTCAAAATATGGTTGAGTTAATTGAAGAAGTGTTCCAAAATAACCCAGAACATTTTGAGGAATTTCATAAACTGCTTAAAAAAGCAGGTTACAATAAACTTCATTCGGATAAATATATACAACTTGGCATCAAAATTGTCGAGCAGAACTGTTATGAGGTAGATGAAAACTTTCCAAGACTAATTTCATCATTCTTAAATACAAACTTATCTGAACGCGTATCAAAAATCAGTTATACTATAAATTTAGATGGCATTAATACAATCCCACTAAATGATACTTTTAAATAATTATCTTAGCTGATACAACCAACCAAATCGGCATAAAAAAGATTCAAATACATAAAATCAGTTATATCTAAAATCATAATAATTACTCTCGACAAATAAGATATACATAACCAGCGTTATAAATCATTAACACGATAATTATGATAATTCTCCTCGATGACATGTTTATACATAACCAGCGTTATACGTCAATTAACCTATAATTATGATAATAATCACTTTCATATATAGATATACATAACCAGCGTTATACATCATTGACACCATAATTATGATAATTCTCCTCGATGACATTCCTATACATAACCATTGTTATGCATTATTCACTTAAAATAAGACATTTTGACTATTTTTTCTTTAAAGCGAAAATTTTTTGATCTCAGAGGCTATCAAAGGCGCATAATGCCTTTCAGTAGTAGTCACTGATGAATGGCCAAGCAGTTTGCTTACGTGATAGATGGGCATTCCATTTAGTACAAGCCTGTAGCCGAAGGTTCTTCTCAAATCATGGAAGCGGGCATCTTTGATCCCATGCTTACGGCATTCTTTCTTGAACCTGTGCGAGACATTATCTTTACTGTAATTAAACCAATCCAATAGAACAGTAGCCCGATGATTTAATAAAATGGTCCTGGGTCCAGTTTTACCGTTTACTAACAGATTCCCATTCTTGATATTTTCATTACTTAAGACTCTGATCTCGCCTGATCTTCCACCTGTGTTATAGGCAAATTCACAGAACTTCCTAAACTGAATTGGCTCAAAATCATTGATGATTATATTGATCTCATCAGGTGTAAATACACGAAGTCGAGCAGGAGGGGAGGAGAGCTTGAATTTCTTTAGATCAATACATTCATACCCCTGCCTGATTCCCCAATTGATTACTGCATTTAAACGCCGCTTAAAAGAATCTGCACTGGCTCTATTAGTCGGTAGTGATCGTCTCAGAATATAGCTTTTAAGGATATATTTGGCATGTTCACGGGTAGTAGGCGACCAATCATGGTCGTACATCAAATATTTCGGGGCCAGGTCTTTAAGAGCGATTTTCTCACTTCTTTGATTCAGGCCATGAAGCTCTTTTAATAGCTCAAATTCAATATGCTGTTTAAGCTTTTTTGCAACTTGATAACTCTTGGTTTGCAAACTCCGAACCTTCCTTTTTCCATCTAAGGAAACGGATAGGTAGTAAGTACCTTTTTTCTGATAAAGTGATGCCATAATGACCTCCATATTGTGGAGATCGTGCTACGGCGTCTGCTACCCATTAGGCATGCGCTCTTCTATAGCGCGCCTGCTTTGGGAGCAGGAGGTCGGAGGTTCGAATCCTCTCACCCCGACTCGTCAGAAACCACTTCTGACTGACATAAAGCCCTTCTTTATTGAGGGGCTTTTTCTTTGTCAAACAAACCC
>Ga0315339_1002822_pt1 | contig 12746 bp, 14 predicted proteins | sample ASW17metaG_FD_204514 | JGI IMG/M metagenome (GOLD analysis project Ga0315339, IMG submission 204514) | Ammonia-oxidizing marine archaeal communities from Pacific Ocean, United States - ASW #17 | ecosystem: Environmental > Aquatic > Marine > Oceanic | place: USA: California | collected 2016-12-05
CGCGCCCGGCCTCTACCGCAAGGAGAAATCCGCGTTTCTGCCGTATCTGATCGCGACGCCGATCCTGTTCGTGGCCGGCGCTGCGCTGGTCTACTACGTGATCTTCCCGTTGGCGTGGAGCTTTTTCCTCGGCTTCGAGCGCGTTGGCGGCGACGGCGTATTGGCGATCCAGCTCGAGGCCAAGGTCAATGAGTATTTGAGCCTGGTGATCAAGCTGATGTTCGCCTTTGGTCTAAGCTTCCAGTTGCCGGTGGCGCTCACTTTGTTGGCGCGGGCGGGGTTGGTGTCCTCCAAGACCCTTGCCGCTAAGCGCAAGTACGCGATCGTCGTTACGTTCCTTGTCGCGGCGTTTTTGACCCCGCCCGACCTCATCAGCCAGGTCGGCCTTGGCATCCCGATTCTGATCCTCTACGAGATCTCGATCCTTTCCGCCAAGCTGGTCGAGCGCAAGCGGGCGCAGCGCGAGGCGGAAGAGCCTACGGCCTAGGCGTGCCGCCACGCTAGACGAGGCGAGTCGGGCGGCGTATATAGTGGCCGCCTTCGGCCCGGCGGCGATGCCGCGCGACGATGCTGGCTCCCTGAATGTTCGACATGGGATGGATTCGCGAAAGCCCCGAAGCGTTCAACGCAGGGCTGCGCAAGCGCGGACTCGAGCCGCGCGCGGCGGCGATCCTCGATCTTGATGCGCGCTATCGAGCCTGCCAGACCGACCTGCAAGCGCATCAGGCGCGGCGCAACGATGCCTCGAATGCGATCGGTGCCGCCAAGGCGAGGGGTGACGACGCGACCGGGCCGATGGCCGAGGTCGGTGCCCTCAAGGAGCGCATTCGCGCGGCCGAGGAGCAGAAGCGGGAGCTGGCGGCGGCGCTCGACCAGCTGCTGTCGGGTCTGCCCAACTTGCCGGCCGAGGATGTGCCGGTGGGGGCGGACGAGGCGGCGAACGTCGAGGTCGCGCGTTGGGGTGAGCCGCCACGGTTAGAGTTCGCACTTAAAGAGCATTTCGACCTCGGCGAGGCGCTCGGACTGATGGACTTCGAGACCGCCGCCAAGCTCTCGGGTTCGCGCTTCGTCGTCCTCAAGGGTGCGCTGGCGCGGCTCGAACGCGGGTTGGCGGCGTTCATGCTCGACCTGCACACGACCGAGTTGGGCTATACCGAGATCGCGCCGCCATTGCTAGTGCGCGATCATACGGCTTACGGCACGGGCAACCTGCCGAAATTCGCGGACGATCTGTTCCGTACCACTGACGATTACTGGCTGATCCCAACCGCTGAGATGCCGCTGACCAATCTGGTGCGCGACTCGATTGTCGAGGCCGAGCACCTGCCGCTACGTTTCACGGCCCACACGCCGTGCTTTCGCTCCGAGGCCGGCGCGGCCGGCAAGGATACCCGCGGCATGATCCGCCAGCATCAGTTCAGCAAGGTCGAGCTGGTCAGCATCGCGCATCCTGATGCCTCGGACGATGAGCTGGAGCGCATGCGCGGGGCGGCGGAAGAGGTGTTGCGACGTCTCGGGCTGCATTACCGAGTGGTAGTCCTGAGCAGTGGTGACATGGGCTTCGCCGCGCGCAAGACCTATGATATCGAGGTGTGGCTGCCGGGCCAGGATGCCTTCCGCGAAATTTCGAGCTGCTCGAATTGCGGCGATTTTCAGGCGCGCCGGATGAATGCGCGTTTCCGCGAGGCCGGCGCCAAGGGCACCCGGTTCGTCCACAGCCTCAACGGGTCGGGGTTGGCGGTCGGGCGGACGATGGTCGCGATTCTTGAGAGCTACCAGCGCGAGGACGGCACGGTAGTCGTGCCCGAAGCGCTGCGTCCCTATGTGGGTGGGCTCGACGTGCTGACGCGCGCGGCCTAAGAACGTCCATGCGTATCCTGGTCACCAATGACGACGGTATCAACGCGGGTGGCCTCAAGGTACTGAAGTGTATCGCCAAGACGATCGGCAGGGACGTCTGGGTGGTCGCGCCGGAGACCGAGCAGAGCGGCGCCTCGCACTCGTTGACGCTGCACGAGCCGCTGCGCATTCGCCGCCTGTCCAACCGGCGTTTCGCCGTACACGGGACGCCGACCGATTGCGTGATGCTTGCGATCCATCAGATCATCAAGGGTCGGGCGCCCGACCTGGTGCTGTCGGGTGTCAACCGGGGAGCCAATATTGGCGACGATGTGACCTATTCAGGCACTATCGCCGCCGCCATGGAGGGCACTATCTTGGGCGTGCCGGCGATTGCGTTGAGCCAGAGCCTGCGCGGCGACCATCCCGTCAAATGGTCGACCGCCGAGCATTATGCGCCGGACATCGTGCGGCGCCTGTTGAAGGCGGGCTGGCCCGAGCAGGTGCTGATCAACATCAACTTCCCCGATCTGGCCGAGGCGGCGGTCAAGGGTATCAAGGTAACTATTCAGGGCAGGCGCGACGTAAGCGACCTGAAGATCGAGGATCGGATCGACACTCGCGGCATCCCCTATTATTGGCTCGGATTTCGATACCGTGCTGGGGCGCCGCCGGCGGCCGAGAGCGACCTCGCCGCCATCGCCGCAGGGTACGTCTCGGTGACGCCATTGCAGCTCGACCTTACCGACGCCAAAACCCGCCGGCAGCTCCGAAAGGTCTTTATGTGACCACCGAGGCGCGCAAGATCCGTCTGATCATGCAGTTGCGCCAGGAAGGCATTACCGATACTCGCGTGCTTTCGGCCCTCGAACGGGTGCCGCGCGAGCATTTTGTGCTGCCGTCGTTCGAGGACCAAGCCTACGCCAATACGGCGTTGCCGATCGACCAAGGCCAAACCATCAGTCAACCCTTCGTGGTCGCTCTCATGACCTCGGCGCTGGAGCTCGGCCCGCGCATGAAGGTTTTGGAAATCGGCACCGGCTCGGGCTATCAGGCGGCCGTTCTGGCCCATCTGTGCCGGCGGGTCTATACCGTGGAGCGCTACCCTACCTTGCTGCGCACAGCCGAGCGTCATTTCAAGGAGTTGGGACTGCACAACGTGACCACCCGACTGGGCGACGGCAACCTGGGCTGGCCCGAGCAAAGGCCGTTTCCCCGCATCATCGTCACCGCTGCCGCCGAGAAGCCGCCGCCGGGCCTGCTGGAGCAGCTCGAAATCGGCGGGGTCATGGTCATTCCAACTGGCGCCCTAGGGTTCAGCCAGGAGCTAGTCCGTATTCGCCGCACCGAGGACGGGTTCGAGTCGGAGGATCTATTGCCGGTGCGCTTCGTACCGTTGGTGACGGGGGTCGCACAGAATGTCTAAGGTGGCCAGACGCATTTCAGTTGTCGGCGTGGCCATCCTCGTGGGCACGGCGATGGCGCTCGGCGGTTGCACCCGCTCGACGCCCGCGCCCATCGAGTACAAGGGGACACAGCGCAGCGCGCTATTGGCGCCGGTGCCAAAGTCCAGGCCTGCGGCGGTGGCGCAAGCACGGCCTGCCGAAGCGCGCTTAGCCGATGCGGGGGCAAGCCCATCGATCAAGCCTCGGCGGCGCGAGGACGCCGGTGGCGTGGCGGTCAAGGTCGCACCGGTCGCCGCGGCGAGACCGATCCGCGAAAGGGCGCCAGATGCGGGCGAACGGCGCGCGGATGACGAGGCGGCGGGAGGCGCCGTAGCGGTCCGTCGTGGCGATACGATCCATGCCATCGCCCGGCGGCACAACGTCAGCATGGGGGCATTGATCGCGGTCAATCGGCTGAAAGCGCCCTACACGCTCGCGGTCGGCCAGCGCCTCGAGCTGCCACCGGCCGCGACTTACACGGTGCGCGCTGGTGATACGATCTACGCGATCTCCCGGCGCTTCGGTGTCGATATGCCAACCCTGGTGCGCGCCAACGGCGTGAGCGCGCCCTATGTCGTCAAGGTAGGACAACGCCTGCACATTCCGGCGACCGAGGTCGCGGCGGCGTCCACCGGCGCGGCGGTCGGCGATCCAAGCGCGCCGCCACCGCCGCGCGCTGGCACCACCTTCGTCTGGCCGGTCAAGGGGCGGGTGTTGTCGGGCTTTGGTCCGAAGGCCGGCGGCCTGCACAATGACGGAATCAACATCGCCGCCGAGTCCGGCACCATCGTGCGGGCGGCGGAGAACGGCATCGTTGCGTACGCGGGCAACGAGTTGCGCGGCTTCGGCCAGCTGTTGTTGATCCGCCACGCCGATGGCTGGATCACGGCCTACGCCCATAACGCCGAACTCCTGGTCGCCCGTGGCCAAGAGGTTAAGCGCGGTCAGGCCGTCAGTCGCGTCGGCGCAACAGGCGCGGTACGCCAGCCGCAACTGCACTTCGAAGTGCGTAAGGGCATCCGCGCCATCGATCCGCTGCTCTACCTGTCAAAGGCGAGCGCCGCCGCTTCAATCAAGTCGAACGCCTAGGCCGCCGGCAAGATCGCGCAGGAACTGCCAGGCGACGCGGCCCGAGCGCGCGCCACGGGTGAGGGACCATTCGATCGCCTGGGCGTGCAGCTGGTCGCGTGCGATGTCGATCCCGTAGTGGGCGACATAGCCGTCGATCATGGCGAGGTAGTCGTCCTGGCTACAATTATGGAAGCCGAGCCAGATGCCGAAGCGATCTGACAGCGAGACCTTTTCCTCGATGGATTCGCCGGGATTGATTGCCGTCGATTGCTCGTTGTCGATCATGTCGCGCGGCATCAGGTGGCGGCGATTAGAGGTGGCGTAGAAGATGACGTTGTCGGGCCGCCCCTCGATCCCGCCCTCGAGCACCGCTTTGAGCGACTTGTAACTCGCGTCCTGGCCATCGAACGAGAGATCGTCGCAAAACAGCAGACAGCGCTTCTCGACCTGGCCGAGACGCAGCAACACGCGCGGCAACGAGGCTATGTCCTCGCGGTGAATCTCGACTAGGATCAACGCGCCCGCCTCATCTTCGTTGATGGCGGCGTGGGCTGCCTTGATCAGGGAGCTCTTGCCCATGCCGCGCGCACCCCACAACAGTGCGTTGTTGGCCGGCAGGCCCGCGGCGAATCGGCGTGTGTTCTCTAGTAGAATGTCACGCACCCGATCGATCCCGCGCAGCAACTCGATGCCGACCCGGCTCACCTCGGTCACGGGCGCCAGCGAATCGCTCTCGGCAAGCCAGACGAATGCATCCGCCTCGTCCAGCGTCGTGGCGCTTGGCACTGGGGGACTCAAGCGTTCGAGCGCGTCGGCGATGCGCTCGAGAAGCGGTCGTAATGATTGATTGAGCATGAGACTGGCGCGGCGGGGAAGGGTTGCGACAATACCACAAGCCGATCCGGCAACATAAGCTTGTTGGGGCGCTAAATCGGTGGCCGCCGGCCATGATAGTACCGTTCCACCGTCGCTCTACGGTCGCTTGGGGCTGGTTTGCAATCAAGGGGCCGGTCGCTATAGTCCGCGAAATTCCTGCGGTCTCTTTCAAGGAAACCTGATGTTCATATCTCCGGCATATGCCCAGGCGGCGGGCGGCGAGGGATTCCTCGGCGGCGGCTTGGCCTCGCTGTTGCCGTTGGTGCTGATTTTCGTGGTCTTCTACTTCCTGCTGATCCGCCCCCAACAGAAGAAGGCTAAGACCCACCGGGAGATGATTAGGAACGTCCGCCGGGGCGACAATATTTTGACCCAAGGGGGCATCATCGGTCGCGTCACTAAGGTCTTGGAAGCCGATCGATTGATGGTCGAAATTGCGGATGGCGTTCGGGTAAAGTGCTCCGCCTCGTCGGTTCAGGATGTGCTTGATCGCAGCGGGCCGGCGCCGGTGAGCGGCGGCCGCAAGGACAAGAGGGACAAGGGAAAGGGCAAGGCGGCAGCCGCCAAGCCGGAGGCCGGCGCGCCCGACAAGTCCTGAACCGACGCGGCCCGGGCAGCCAGCGGAACCAACGGCATGCTCTATTTCGCGCCCTGGAAGATCACGGCCGTGGTGTTGGCTTGCGCCATCGGTTTGGTGTTCGCACTGCCCAATTTTTTTGGTCGCGATTTCGCAGCCAGCATTCCTGACTGGCTGCCGCACCGACAAATCAATCTCGGGCTCGACCTACAGGGCGGCTCGCACCTGTTGTTGGAGGTGGCTACGGCGGGGCTTGTCCGCGAGCGTCTCGATGACCTGGAGGACGGCGTGCGGTCGAGTCTGCGCGGCGAGCGTATCGGCTATCGCGGCCTTGGCGTGACCGGCAACGCGGTGATGGTCACCGTCCGCGATCTGGCCGAGCTGGGGAAGGCGCTCGAGGAGCTCGACGAGCTCAATGGCCCGATCGGGTCAAGCTTCATCGGCAGCGGACCCAAGCAAGAGTTTGACGTCTCCAGCCAGGATGACGGGACAATCGTCATGGCTCTGACCGAGGTGGCTATCGAGGAACGGAGGCGCGCGGCGGTTGAACAATCGATCGAGATCGTGCGGCGGCGCATCGATGAGGTTGGCACCAACGAGCCGACGATCCAGCGCCAGGGCAGCGACCGCATTCTCGTGCAGCTGCCGGGCGAACAGGACCCCGATCGTATCAAACGCTTGCTTGGCAAGACCGCTAAGCTGGTGTTCCGCCTACTAGACGAGAGCACGAGCCCGATCGAGGCTGAGCGGACGCGAGTGCCGCAGGGCTCGGAATTAGTGCCCTCGGATTCGGACCTCGATGGGGCTGGCGCGCCGGCCATGTATCTGGTCCGCAAGCGCGTGATGGTGAGTGGCGACACCCTGGTTAATGCGCAACCGTCGACCGATTCACAGACCGGGCTTCCAGTCATCAGTTTTCGCTTCGACACGGCCGGGGCTAAGCGCTTCGCCGATACGACCAAGGACAATGTCGGGCGCCGATTCGCGATCGTGCTCGATGGCAAGGTCGTGAGCGCGCCGGTGATCCGTGAACCGATCCTGGGCGGAGCGGGGCAAATCAGCGGCTCGTTCTCGTGGCAGGAGGCGACCGATCTGGCGATCGTGCTGCGTGCCGGTGCGCTGCCGGCGCCGCTGACGATACTCGAGGAGCGAACGGTGGGGCCCGATCTCGGCGCCGATTCGGTGGCCCAAGGCAAGATCGCGGCGGCGATTGGTTTCGCGCTCGTGATCCTGTTCATGGCTGCCGCATACGGCACGTTCGGGTTGGTGGCGGACGTCGCGCTATTCGTCAACCTGCTGCTGATGGCCGGTGTGCTGTCGTTGTTTCAGGCGACCCTGACGCTGCCGGGCATCGCTGGCATCGTGCTGACCATCGGCATGGCGGTGGACGCGAACGTTCTGGTTTTCGAGCGCATCAAAGAAGAGGTGCGGAGCGGCAAGACGCCGTTCGCTGCCGTCGAGGCCGGTTACAAGCGCGCGCTGACGACCATCATCGACGCCAACGTGACGACGTTCATCGCAGCGCTCATCCTTTTCGTGCTCGGCTCGGGTCCGGTCAAGGGCTTCGCGGTGACGCTGGGCATCGGCATCGCGACCTCAATGTTCACTGCGCTCATGCTGGGTCGTTTGTTGATCGTCACCTGGCTGCGCCGCCGCCGGCCCACCTTGTTGCCGTTGTAGGACGACGATGAAACGGCTACGCCTGGTTCCCGACCGCACCAACGTTCCGTTCATGCGCTGGCGAACGTATTTCGGCGTTGGCTCGATCGCGGCCGCGATCATCTCAGCCATTCTTTTTGTCGTCGTCGGCGCGAACTACGGCATCGATTTTCGCGGCGGTACCTTGATTGAGGTCCGCACGAGCGGCCCCGCCGATCTCGGCGCGATGCGCGCAGCGCTCTCTGACGAGGGATTGGGCGAGGTGGCGCTGCAGGAATTTGGCGCCCCCACCGATGTCCTGATCCGTGTCGAGCGCCAGGAGGGGGATGCCAGCGCCCAGCAAGCGGCGGTCGCGGTCGTCAAGAAGGCGCTCGCACGCGACGTCGGCGGCGAGATTGGCTACCGCCGGGTCGAGGTCGTGGGGCCGAAGGTCAGCGGCGAACTGATCAGGGCGGGGGTGCTGGCGCTGGTGCTCGCGCTCGGTGCGATGCTGATCTACATCTGGCTCCGCTTCGAGTGGCAGTTCAGTGTCGGCGCCGTGGCTGCGCTGGTCCACGATGTGCTGCTGACGGTGGGCTTGTTCGCTGTCACCGGGCTCGACTTCAACCTCGCTACCATCGCGGCGATCCTCACCATCATCGGCTATTCAATGAATGACACCGTGGTCATCTTCGACCGTGTGCGCGAGAACCTGCGCAAATTTAAGACCATGGAACTCGGGCCGTTGATTGATCGCAGCCTGAACGAGACGCTTTCGCGCACGGTGGTGACATCGGCCACCACGTTGCTGGCATTGCTGGCGCTGCGGTTCATCGGCGGCGAGGTGATTGAGAGCTTTACCGTAGCCATGATTTGGGGCGTCGTCATCGGGACCTACTCCTCGATTTTTGTCGCTTGCCCGACGTTGCTCTATCTTAGGGTACGGCGCGGCGCGGCGGTGGCCGGAGGCGAAGCCGGGCAGGGCGCCGACTGAGGTTAGGCCGTGGAGTTGATGCAGATCGGCGCCGGTGGCCGTGAGGCGATCGGCGCCTATGGCGAGCACGGTTTCGAGATCGCAGGGCGGGTTTGGCCGAGATCGGTGCTGGTGCTGCCCGGCGCGGTCGTCGAGTGGCCAGTCGCCGATGTCGCGAACTTAAGCGTCGATCATTTCGAGGCGGTGTTTGAGGTCACGCCCCCGATCGAGATTGTGCTCCTCGGCTGTGGACACTCCAGCGCTCTGATCGGCGGCGAGCTGCGCGAAGCGGTGCGACGACGCGGCGTGGTGTTGGAGGCGATGGGCACTGGCGCCGCCTGCCGTACATACAACCTTCTTATCGGAGAAGACCGCCGGGTCGCCGCCGCGTTGATTGCTCTGACTCCGGCTTAGGCCACACACCGCTCTCCCCCAAAAGAAAAAGGGGGAGCATGTGCTCCCCCTCATCACGCTACTGGGCCTGCGACTACCAGATGTTCTGCGCCGATACCATCGCGTAGAGCATCGGGATCGAGAGCATCGTGTTGGTGCGTGAAGCGAGCATCGCGATGCGCCCCGCCTTGGCCTTTTCCTCGGCCGGCACTTCAACGATGCCGAGCACCTTCTTTTGGTTCGGCCAAATGACGAACCACACATTGGCCGCCATGATAGTGCCGAGCCACATGCCGATTCCGATCGCGGCGTGCTTGGCGACACCATCGCCGAGGCCGATGATGATGGCCTCACCGATATAGTCGTTCATGATCGCGAGGATGATGCCTGTCACGAACGTCGCCGCCGCCGCCCATCGGAACCAGAACAGCGCGGCCGGTGCGATGACCTTGCTGATGGCTGGCTTCTGGTCATCGGGAATCTTCGGCATCGAGGGTATCTGGACGAAGTTGAAGTACCAGAGCAGGCCGATCCACATGACCCCGCTCATGACGTGCAAATAGCGGAACGCGAAGCTCCACCACTCATGGGTTACGAATTCCATCGCTTAGGCCTCCCCCATCTCCTAGGTGCCGATCGCATGAATGATGAGCACCATAACCACAAGGAGTACGGTCCCTGCAATGATGGTGCCAGTCAGCGACGTAAGCGGATTCATGATACCCCCCTCTGGCTGCATTGATCCAAACCCGGTCCGCCGCGATTATAGGCCAGAATGTCGTGCCCGCAATGCACAAGTCCGCTATTTGGTGGTGAAGGTGGCGGGCAGGGCTATATGAAGTGGTAGCCGGTGGCCGAGCTCGCGCCCCGAGCCGGGAGGCGGCGCGCGCCGAGGATATCGATGTGTGCGCGCGGGAAGTCCGCAGCCACGATCATGACCGCTATCTGACCGTCTTGTTCGCGCCGCGCGCACGGCGTGGATCGTTGATGGCGCTCTACGCCTTCAACCTCGAACTCGCGCGCATTCGCGAAAGCGTTCGCGAGCCGATGATGGGCGAGATGCGCCTGCAATGGTGGCGCGAGGCGATCGATGGCATCCATACGGGGCGGATCGCGGCGCGGCCGGTCGTGCGGGCGCTCGCCGCCGCGAGTGTGGGAGAGGGGCTGCCGCGCCACCTTATGCACCGATTAGTCGACGGACGTACCCGGGACCTCGGGGATGCGCCGCCCGGTGATCTCGCGGCGTTGCGCGCCTACGCGGCTGCGACCTCGGGAAGCCTGGTCGAATTGGCATTGCATATCCTCGGCGCGGCCGATTCGACCAGCCGCGAGGTGGGCCGTAACGCGGGCATCGCCTGGGCTATAGCGGGGCTCATTCGCGCGATTCCCTTTCACGCTGCGGCGCGCCGCCTCTATTTGCCGCGCGCGCTCTCGGCAGCGGCGGGGCTCGATGTCGAGGCTCTGTTCGCCGGCCGCTCCAGCCCCGAACTTCGGGCCGTGGTCGAACGGCTAGACGCCGTGGTCGGTGAGCATGTCGAAGCGGCACGCACCGCCCGGCGGTCAGTGGCGCGGGCGGCTGTGCCGGCACTGATCATGTGTGCCCTCATCGACGACGATCGGCGTCGTTCGCGCCGGGCGGGCTTCGATCCGTTCTCGACCACGCTCGGGGCCGGACGCGTGCCGCGCCTGGCACGCTTGGCGCGGCACGCGTGGACCGGTCGCTATTGACGACGGGGCATTGTTGAGCGGCCGGTCCCGGCGCGTTACTGTCCCTCATGCCGACAACCGACAGGTCGCACCAACCCTTCCGGCCCGTCACTCAGCGGTGGCTTCTGGCCATGCTCGTGCTGATCGCTGCCGCGGCGGCGTTCGCACTGTGGCAATCACAGAACAGCTCGCCGGATGCAGAGGTCCAGGGCGCGGCGTTGGTCGGCGGTCCGTTCGAACTCGTCGATCATACCGGCCGATCGGTCACACAAGCAGCATACGCGGGCGACTATCTTCTAGTCTTTTTCGGCTACACGTTTTGCCCCCATGTCTGTCCGATGACGCTGGGGCGGGTCTCCGTAGCGCTCGACGCCCTTGGCGAGGGCGCGGCCGAGCGAGTGCGCCCATTGTTCATCTCGGTCGATCCCGAGCGCGATACGCCGGAGGTTCTCGCCGCTTATGTCGTGGCATTCCATCCGCGCATCGTCGGCCTGACCGGCAGCGCCGAGCAGATCAAGGCCGTGGCCGAGGCCTATCGGGTGTTCTACCTGCGCGTAGAGGAGGAGGGAGTGAGCGCCGAGAACTACATGATGGACCACAGCACCATCGTCTATTTGATGGCGCCGGACGGGCGTTACCTCCGCCACTTTTCGAATGGTACCAATCCCGAGACCATGGCCGCTTCCATCCGCGACGAGGTCGAAGGGGGCTAGGGAGACCTACTCGGCGGCAGGTCGGCTTCCTGGGTGTTCCAGCTATCGAGGTCGGCGAGTGCGCGGCGCGCGGTCGCGGCGCGCCGCGTGGCCCGTGGCGAGCGCCCTTCCGGCGGCGGAAATAGGCCGAAGTTCACGTTCATGGGCTGGAAGCTCGCATCGCTGCTAGTGAGGTGCCCGCCGGTGATGTGAACCAACAGGGCGCCGAGCGCCGTGGTTGGCGGTGGGAGGCTCAGGTTCGCGCCGAGCCGTTCGGCGGCGGCGAAACGCCCGGTGAGGAGCCCAATCGCCGCGCTCTCGACATAGCCCTCGACGCCGGTGATCTGGCCGGCGAAGCGGAGGCTCGGCATCGCCTTCAGCCGCAATGTAGGATCGAGGAGGCGGGGACTGTCGAGAAAGGTGTTGCGGTGCATGCCGCCTAGGCGCGCGAAGCGCGCATTCTTCAGGCCCGGAATGGCGCGAAAGATGCGCGTCTGCTCGCCGTGCTTCAACTTGGTCTGGAAGCCGACCATGTTGTAGAGGGTGCCCAGCGCGTTGTCCTGGCGCAGCTGCACGACGGCGTGGGGCTTATCGGGCGCATGCGGGTTGGTCAGGCCGACCGGTTTCATCGGCCCGTAGGCGAGGGTAGCGGGCCCGCGTTCAGCCATCACCTCGATCGGTAGGCAGCCTTCGAAGTAGGGGATATCGCGCTCCCATTCCTTGAAAGCAGCGGTCTCTCCCGCGAGCAAGGCGGCGATGAACGCGTCGTACTGGGCGCGATCGAGGGGGCAGTTAATGTAGTCGGCGCCCTCCCCACGGTCGTAGCGGGATTGGTACCAGACCTTGGAGAAATCGATGCTGTCCTTGTGGATGATCGGGGCGATGGCATCGAAGAAGGCCAGCGAATCGGCGCCCGTCAGTGCCCGGATGGCGTCGGCGAGCGGCACCGAGGTCAGCGGTCCAGTCGCGACGATGACCGACTCCCACGCCGGTGGCGGCAAGCCCGACACCTCCTCGCGCGCGATCGTGACCAGTGGTTCGGCCTCGAGCGCCCGTTCCACGCCACCCGAAAAGCCGTCGCGATCCACCGCGAGCGCTGAGCCGGCCGGTACCCGATGTGCGTCGGCCGCCTGCATGATAAGCGAGCCACAGCGGCGCATCTCCTCGTGTAGGACGCCGATGGCGCTGGTCTCATGGTCGTCGGAGCGAAACGAGTTGGAGCATACGAGCTCGGCTAGGTCCCCGGTCAGGTGGGCCTCGGTGCCGCGCGTCGGACGCATCTCGTGGATGACCGCCGACACGCCGGCGCGGGCGAGCTGCCACGCTGCCTCGCTACCGGCGAGACCGCCGCCGACGATATGGACGGGTTGCCCGGCTATCACGAGACGGCCAGGCTCGCTTTGCCCCATTGCATGGCGTCAAGCCAGGTTTCGAGGATGCCGATGTATGTGGCTAGTCGCGGGAAACATCGAGCGCCAATTCCTCGTTGTAGGTGTGAACAGTAAGATTCCGATCGTTCGTCATGTCGATTGCCG
>Ga0315339_1002823_pt1 | contig 12746 bp, 10 predicted proteins | sample ASW17metaG_FD_204514 | JGI IMG/M metagenome (GOLD analysis project Ga0315339, IMG submission 204514) | Ammonia-oxidizing marine archaeal communities from Pacific Ocean, United States - ASW #17 | ecosystem: Environmental > Aquatic > Marine > Oceanic | place: USA: California | collected 2016-12-05
TCGACGTCCTGTGGTGGGCGGGGATCGGCGCCGGCGTCGGAGAAGACGTCATCGCTTCAGTGCCGGTGGGGATCGTGGTGGGTTGGAGTGGCGAGGGTGACAGCGTGGTGTTCTCGCCGTACGTGGGCGGTCACGTGGCCCTGGATTTCACGTCATCCGAAGGGGATGCAGTTTCCCTGGATGCCTCATTCGATCTGGGAATCGATCTGGACTTAGTGTCCGGGTGGGTCGTCCGCTTCGGTATGAGCTTGGGAGGGAGGGACGCGCTCGCGATCGGTATCTCGGTGCCGCGCGGCTCTAGCAGTTCCAGCAACTAGGGGTCTACTCTCGTCCGCGGTCGTCCATCATCGGGTGCTGGCCTTCGAGCAGTACTTCGATCTCGTCCCAGACTTGCCGCATGAAGGTCAGGTCTTCGAGGGCGTGATACGCTGCGAAGTCGAGTAGGTCGCTCTCGCTGACCTCATGACGAGACAATACTTCCGTGCGCCCGGCGTCCGTGATCTGTTGGTCTTCGGTCGCGAGACCGACGACGCGCAAATCGACGTAGGTCGCAATGAACACGTCTCGATCGATGAGGTCTCCGACCCGGGGGCCCGCCGCGTTCCCCGAGCACGCTGCGAAGAACGACGCCAGGATGAGTAGGAGGCAGGTTGGGACGTTCACAAAACGAAGAAGAGTCGTTTTCAAGCTGATTTCAATCGGGAGTCGTGGTCGTGGTGCGTGAGGAGATGATATCCCTCATGGGGTCGATGGGATCCGCGAGCCCGAGGATCTTGTCGGGTCCCACCCGATCATAGATCACCTTCAACCTCGTCGGAAGAGTCGCTGAAGAGAGCCCACAACCGATTGGTCGTCGTCGACCACGAGCACCTGAAGCGCCTCCAACTGAGTGGGAGGCTGACTCGCGGGAGACGCCGCGGCTTTTGCCGGGGCGTCCCGCTCAGCGACCCGGGGGGGGACGCGGTCCACCTGGCCGGCCCGATGCAACGCGCGATCGGCTGTGGCGATCAGTACGTCCGGCGACCCCATCCCGTCTTCGATCGCGGCGGAGCCGACACGGATCCGGGTCTTGCTCCATGGGAACTCGGAGGCGTTGAACCGGTCTTCGATGTCCTGCGCGAAGCGCTCTGCCTGCTCGAGGGGGCAGTCGAGCAGGACCACGATGAATCGGCCCGCGCTGAAGCGCGCGCAGAGGTCCATGCGACGAGTCCGGTCGAGGAGGATACACGGCAGCGTCTGGACCGCGTGCTCGGCCGCCTCGGGGGTGCGAAGGGGCCCGTTCGGCCCATGACGGCCGAGTTCCACCATCACGACCGCCACCCGGGCTGGCCCGAATCTTGTGTTATTGAGGGCGAGAGAAGAGTGGGGACTGCCAAAGTGGCAGCCCTAGAAACGAACTTATCGAGAAGGGGCCCATGCTGAGTGCCGATCGACTCACGGTGAAGGCTTCCGAGGCACTGCAGAGTGCGGCGGCGGAGGCTCGTCGAAGGGGAAACGCCGAGATCCATGGCGTGCATTTGCTGCACGCCTTGCTCGCTCAGGAAGAGGGCATCGTAGTCCCCATCCTGCAGAAGATCGAAGTGCTCGCGGGGTTGGTGCAGGAGCGGGCGAAGGAAGCCTTGCAGCGGATGGGGCGCGTGGAGGGCGGGTCGGATCCAAACTTGTCGCGCGACCTGCGCAAAGCCCTCGGCGTCGCCGAGGAGGTCTCGCGGGAGCTCGAGGACGAGTTCGTTTCCACGGAGCACCTGCTTCTCGGGCTGACGGGTGAGAAGAACGACGCGGGCCGCATTCTCCGGGACGCGGGTGCCACGCTGTCCGAAGTGCGTGAGGCGGTCGAGTCGGTGCGGGGGTCGCATCGGGTCACCGACGACACGCCGGAGGACAGCTATCGCGCCCTCGCCCGCTATTCTCGCGACCTCACGGAGCTCGCCCGGCGCGGCAAGCTCGACCCGGTGATCGGTCGAGATGAGGAGATCCGGAGGGTCATCAAGGTCCTCGCGAGGCGAACCAAGAACAATCCGGTGCTCATCGGTGAGCCAGGCGTGGGGAAGACCGCGATTGTCGAAGGTCTCGCGCAACGCATGGTCGAATGGGACGTACCCACTTCGCTCGCGAACAAGAAGCTGCTCCAGCTCGACATTGCCGCGATGCTCGCGGGTGCCAAGTACCGGGGTGAGTTCGAGGAGCGCATGAAGGCCGTGCTCAAGGAAATCACCGAGGCGGACGGTCACTACGTGACCTTCATCGACGAGATCCACACCATCGTGGGTGCCGGGGCGGCCGAGGGGGCCGTCGACGCGGGCAACATGCTGAAACCCGCCCTCGCCAGGGGCGAGCTGCGCGTGGTCGGCGCGACGACGCTGGACGAGTATCGGAAGCGCATCGAAAAGGATCCTGCGCTCGAGCGGCGCTTTCAGCCGGTCTACGTGGCGCCGCCCTCCGTCGAGGACACGGTCGCCATCCTACGGGGCCTCAAGGAGCGCTACGAGGTGCATCACGGCGTCCGCATCACCGACGACGCCATCATCGCCGCGGCGAAACTCTCGGACCGCTACATCGGGGGCCGCTTCCTGCCCGACAAGGCCATCGACCTCATCGATGAGGCGTCGAGTCGGCTACGCATCGAGATCGACTCGCTGCCCCAGGAGATCGACGAGGTCGAAAGACGGGTCGTGCAGCTCGAGATCGAGCGCCAAGCGCTGCTGGACGAGTCTGCCGGGCCCGCTAGGGAGCGGCGTCGGGTGATCGAGGCGGAACTGGCTGAACTGCGAGAGAAGAGCCAGGGCATGAAGGCTCGTTGGCAAGCGGAGAAAGACGTCATCCTGCAGATCCAGGCGCTGCGCACGCGCGTGGAGGAGTTGCGGGTGGAGGCCGATCGCGCCACGCGCACAGGCGAATGGGCCCGCGCGGCCGAGATCGACTACGGAGAGATCCCGACGGCGGAAGCCGAGACCGACGCGCTCACGGAGCGGCTCTCCGTCCTACAGAAAGACAAGCGGTTCCTCAAAGAAGAGGTCGAGGCCGACGACATCGCGGGCGTTGTCGCCGAGTGGACCGGTATTCCCGTGACACGACTGATGGAGTCGGAGCGTCAGCGGCTGGTCCAGTTGGAGAAGCACCTGGGGGCGCGGGTCATCGGGCAGCAGCAGGCCGTGGTCGCGGTCTCGAACGCCGTCCGACGCGCGCGAGCCGGGCTGCAGGATCCGGATCGTCCCATCGGGTCCTTCATCTTCCTCGGACCCACCGGGGTTGGAAAGACGGAGACGGCGCGCGCACTGGCCGAATTCATCTTCGACGATGAGCGCGCGATGGTGCGCATCGACATGTCGGAGTACATGGAAAAGCACGCCGTCGCCCGCCTGATCGGAGCGCCTCCCGGGTACGTGGGCTACGAGGAAGGCGGTCAGCTCACAGAGGCGGTCCGCCGCCGACCGCACGCGGTGGTGCTCTTCGACGAGATCGAAAAGGCCCATGTGGACGTGTTCAACGTGTTGCTGCAGATCCTCGACGACGGACGGCTGACTGACGCCCAGGGACGGACCGTAGACTTCCGCAACGTCGTGATCATCATGACGTCGAATATCGGGAGTCAGCATATTCTGGAGGTATCCGCGCAAACCGACTGGGCGGAAGTCGATGCCTCCGTACGCGGCCAGCTGAACCAGCACTTCCGCCCCGAGTTCCTCAACCGCGTGGACGATGTGGTCGTCTTCCGGCCGCTCGAGATCGCAGAACTGACGCAGATCGTCGACCTGCAGCTCGACCGCGTGAGGGCGCTGGCCGCAGATTTGGGGGTGGTGCTGGAGGTGTCTGAGGCAGCCAAACGCTTCCTCGCGAGCGAGGGATACGATCCGGTATTCGGGGCACGACCGCTCAAGCGGGCCATCCAACGGTCCATCCAGGACCCGTTGGCGCTCTTCCTACTCGACGACGAGGTCGCCGACGGGACTCGAATCATGGTCGACGCCTCGGAGACCGGGGACGGGCTCGGGTTCCAGGCCGTGCCCCCGGACGCGCTAGTCGGGGTGCCAACAACTGCAATGTGAACGCCGCCGGGGCTTCCAACGCGACCCGGTATTGTCGACATTGCGTGGGCCTTCTCCAACCGTGCAAAGAGGAGCGGCGATGAGTGGATCGAAGGGCGCGATGGGTTCGCGTCACATAGGGTTCCTGATGGTCGTTGTTGCGGTCCCCCTTCTGTCCGCGGCGTGCACGGCTTAGGCGTTGCAGCCCGCGGCTGCGGCTGCTGTCGCGCCCCAGATGTCGGTGGAGCGCTTCCTGCAGGCTGCCAACTCGAGAGACCTGACCTCGATGGGTCGCCTCTTCGGGACGGAGGATGGGCCGATGGGGGATACGGGAAGCACCTTCGGATGCATGTTCAAGAAGATCGGATCGTGGTTCGGAGGCCTGCCTTGCCGCACTCGGCAGGACGTCGAGATCCGGATGAACGCAATCTCTTCGGTGCTGGCTCACCAGAACTACCGGATCGTGCGCGAGGAGATGGTCGCGGGCCGCGACGCTCCGACCACTCGCGTCTTGGTGGACCTCACGATCGGTGGTCGGTCGGTTCAATCGGTCCCATTCGAGGTCGTGCAAGCAGGTGGCGGGCGATGGCTCATTCGAAATGTGGATCTCAGCGCCGCCATGGCTAGGAGGTAGGGACTCGTTGCACCAGTTCTATGAGGACGCCCAGAGTGCTGGATGGATGTAGGAATGCCACACGATGTCCGTGAGCGCCGGGGCGGGGAATGCGGTCGATGAGTTCGAGGCCTTGCGCCTCGAGGCGGGCGAGTTCGGCCTCGATGTCGTCCGTACGGTAGGCGATGTGATGCAGGCCGGGCCCACGACGTTCGATGAACCGACCGATCGTCGTTTCCGGGCCCAGCGGCTCGAGAAGTTCCACAGCGCCGACGAAGGCGATGCGCACTCCTTGAGTCTCGAGCACTTCCGGGGGGGAACTGGTTTCCCCAAGCAGGGGTTCGTAGAGGCGACACGCCTCTTCGAGAGAGGAAACGGCGATGCCCACGTGGTCGAGTGGGCTGCGTATATCGATTGTTTGAATCATTAGTGAAAGCTGACAAGGAGAGCCGAGATGGCAACGAGTGACGCGATCCTCGAAATCACCGACGCGAATTTCGCGGAGGAAGTCGAGGGAGGCGAGGGACTCCAGATGGTCGACTTCTGGGCGACGTGGTGCGGCCCCTGCAGGCTGGTGGCGCCGATCGTCGAGGAGCTCGCCCAGGGGTATGCGGAGAAGGGACTGCGGGTGGGGAAGCTGAACGTCGACTCGAACCCATCGGTGACGGCGCGATTCCGTGTGATGTCGATTCCCAGCATTCTGTTCTTCAAGGACGGTGAGTTGGTCGACACCGTGGTGGGCGCGGTGCCGCGTCCGCAGCTTGAGCAGAAGGTTCTCGAGCACCTGTAGTCTGGGCCCAACCAACAGAGTGGCCACGCTGTATGTAGTGAGCACGCCCATCGGGAACCTCGCGGATGTGAGTCCCAGAGCGGAGGAGACGTTGCGCTCTGTGCACAGGATCCTCGCGGAGGACACCCGGCGTTCCCGTGTGCTCACCCAGCACGTCGGCGCCAAGGTGCCTCTCGTTTCGCTGCATGCGCACAATGAACGCGGCCGAATCGAGAGGGTCTTGGCCTGGCTGGGCGCCGGGGAGGACCTCGCGCTGGTAAGCGACGCAGGGACTCCGGTCGTCTCCGACCCCGGCGCCGTACTCGTCCGTGCGGTGCAGGATGCCGGGTATGCGGTCGTCCCGATACCTGGCCCGTCCGCCGTGCTCGCCGCCCTGGTAGCCTCCGGGTTGTGCACGGGACCCTTCTTGTTCCTCGGCTTTCCCGACCGAAAGGGGAAGTCGCGCACGGCACTACTCGAGAGGGTCGCCTCCAGCGCAGAGCCCGTCGTACTCTTCGAGTCCCCGCGGCGGACAGTGGGGCTGCTTGAGGACTTGGCAGGGACCTGCGGCGCGGAGAGGGCCGTCGCTGTGGCTCGCGAGTTGACCAAGATCCACGAGGAATTCGTGCGGGGCACGCTCGCGCACGTAGCCGACCACTACCGGGAGCACCCCCCCAAGGGGGAGGTCACCGTGGTGGTCGGCGCATCGGACTCGGGGCCCTCTGCGGTCGACCTCGAGGCGCGCCTGGACGCCGCGAAGGAGTTGGCGGGGGAGCTCGCCGCCGAGGGCATGAAGCCGTCCACCGCAGCCAAGCAGATCGCCCGCCGCCTCGACCTATCGCGCAACGACGCGTACCGTATCGTCCACGACTCCGACGAATCCACAACCATCGCATGACCTGGATACTTCTGGCCGCGCTCGTCGCGCCCGGCGTTCCGCTTATCGCGGCGCCTGGCGCAACGCCCGCCGTCGCAACTGGCGACTCGATCACGATCGCCCGCCTTCAGTACGAAGGCGGAGGGGATTGGTACGCAAACCCGTCTTCGTTGCCGAATCTGCTCGCCGCGATTCGCGAACGGACCGGAATCCCGGTCGCCCGCCGGGAGATCAATGTGCGCCCGCTCGATCCCGCGTTGTTCGACCATCCGTACCTATACATGACCGGACACGGTGACGTTCGCTTCTCGACGGCCGAGCGCGCCGCCTTACGAGATTATCTGACCTCGGGGGGCTTCCTCCACGCCGACGACAACTACGGGCTGGACGAGTCGTTTCGGGAAGAAGTCGCCGAGATGTTTCCCGACGCCGAGCTAACTGAAATCCCCCCGGACCATCCCGTCTTCCACGCGTTGTACGATTTTCCGGAGGGACTCCCGAAAATTCACGAGCACGACGGCAACCCTCCGCAGGCCTTCGGGGTCTTTCACCAGGGGCGGTTGGTACTCTTCTACTCGTATGAGTCGGATCTCGGCGATGGTTGGGAGGACGAGGACGTTCATGAGGACCCAGAAGACATACGCGAGGCGGCGCTGCGCATGGGCGTGAACCTCTTCTTGTACGTCATGGGCCAGGCGGTGTCGTGAGTTCCGCGGGCAGACGTCTCGATGGCAGGGTCGAGGGGCTTCGTGGCCACCTACGCGGCAGGGCGGCGATCGCCCTGGGCGTGTGGGGCGCCGCGGGGGTTGGGCTCGTACTCATAGCGGCCTGGGTGCTCGCGGGCCCCGAAGGGTGGCGCCAGGGCAGCGACGTGCCGGCGCAGTTGGACGCCGTGCTGGCGGCGCTCGCAGTCGCGGCTTGGTGGGCGTACCGGGCCGGCGCCACGCGCTGGCTGGCGGAGGCTCGGCTCTCTGAGACCATAGAGCGAACTTGTGGTCTCCGGCCCGGCTTCGTGCGCGGCACGTTGGAGTTGTCCCGCGAGCTTCCGTCGGGTGTCTCCGGGTCGCTCGCCGGCGTTGCGGCCGAACGGGCGGTGGCTCGGCTCGGGACGCGCTCCCCAGCCGATCTCTCGGGTGACTTGGGCGTTGCTGTGGGGATCTGGATGCGCCGCGGCCTGACGGCGTTCTCGATTCTGGCGCTCGTCACCGTCGGCTTGGCGGTTGCGACGCCGGATCGCTCCCTCGGAGCGTGGGCGTCGCTCACGTCCCCACTCGGCATCATGAAGGACCCGGTGCTGCCTGCCATGGTGGTCAGCCCAGGTGACGTGGAGGTCCTGCGCGGCTCGGACGTCGAGCTCACGATCTCGGCGCCGGGTCGGGCCACCGTACTCCTGTCGTGGCAGGCCGCCGGCGAAGTCGCACGAACGGCGAGACTGAACGTCACCCAGGATGGCAGCTCGCACGTGTTCAACGCTGTCGGGTCGGAGATCGAGTACCGGGTCCAGGGCGACGATGGCAGCGAGACCACGACCTATCGCATCGTACCCATCGACCCGCTTTTCGTGAGCGATCTCGTGCTCGGGGTCGTGTATCCGCCGCACACGGGCCTGCCGCCGGACGAGTACCGGGGGGATCCGCCCCCACTGCGTCTGCCGGCCGGTACGCGCCTCACCTTGGAGGGACGCGCGAGCCGAACACTCTCGAGCGCCGCTCTGGAGGACTCGCTCGGAGTACCAGCGTTCGAATTCGACGTTCAAGGGACCGGCTTTAGTGGGGCTTGGACGCCGCGCAGCGATGGAGTATTCGTCTGGGCGTTCCGGGACGAGGACGGCGACCCTGCGGAGATTCAACCAGGGCCTCTCGCGCTCACGCTCGTTCCCGACTCGCTGCCGAACGTCCGCATACCGGTGCCCGGCCGTGACACGATTCTCCCAATGAGCCTTCGCCAGCCACTCGTACTGGAGGCCACCGACGACTATGGTCTGCGGCTGCTCGAGCTCGTCGCCTACAGAGTCACCGCCTTCGGGGAGCGACATGGGCCCGTAACGCAAGGCATGAACCTCGGTGGCACCCGTCACGCGTTGGCGCGCCCTCTGCTCGATCTGAGGAACTGGGGGCTTCTGCCGGGCGACACCGTGCGCTACTTCGCCAGGGCAGTCGACAACGCTCCTGCCGGCCAGGCCACCCTGACCCCGGAGTACGTCCTGAGAATGCCGGCCGCCGCCGAAATGCAGCGCGCCGCGGAGCAGCAACTCGAGGACGTCGCCGAGCGGCTCGAGCAGCTCGCGGACGAAGCGGCCCGTCGCGCCGAGGAGAATCGGGACCAAGCGCTCGAGAACGCTTCCTCGCAGGACCCTCGTGGTCCCCGAGAAGAAGGACAACAGGGATTCGAGGAGAAGGAGGAGTTGCAGGCCGCGCTCGACAATCAGGCGGAGATGAGCGCTGTCGCCGACTCATTGGGCATCGAGCTCGATGCCCTCGAGCGCATGATGGAAGAAGCCGGACAGGCCGACCCCGAACTCTCGAAGGAACTCGAAGAACTCCAGGAGCTGCTCAGGGAACTGACGAGCAGCGAGCTCCAACAGCGCATGGAGGAAATGGCCGAAGCCCTGGATGAGGATGACCTGAGCCAGGCCAACGAGTCGCTGAGTGATCTCGCCGAGCAGCAGGAGGAGTTCCGCAAGCGACTCGAGGAGGCGCTCGAGCGCTTCCGCCGGGCCGCGGTGGAACAGGATTTCAGGGCCACCACCAGCGAGGCCGAAGAGCTCGCGCAGCAGGAAGAGGCGTTGGCCGACGCCATGCGAGAGCAAGACAATCCCGAGCTGCGGGCCGAGCAGCAGCAAGATCTGCAGGACCGTGCGGAGCAGCTGGACGCTCAGATGGAGAGGCTCGAACAGCGCTTGGGCGAGATCGATGAACAGGAAGCCGCGGCGGGTGTGCAGGAAGCGCGCGAGTCCCTGCAGCAGGCACAGCAGCAGATGCAGGAATCGCAGCAGCAGGCGAGCCAGGGTCAGGATCAGGATGCCGCGGACGAGGCGGACGATGCCGCGGAGCAGCTTCAGGAGGTTGCCGAGGAATTGCAGGACGCCCAGCAGCAGATGGCGCAGCAGCAGGCGGAGGCGGCTCAGGCTGCGCTTCACCAGGCCGGAGACGACGCGCTGGACCTTTCGCGAAGGCAGGCCGAGTTGCGCGAGAGCATGCGAGGGTCGAGTCAGGAGCAAGTGGCCGAGATGCGAAGCGACGAGGCATCGCTCCTGGAAGGAATCCAGAACATGGCGGAGAACCTTCAGGCGGCCTCGCAGGGGGCGATGCAAGGCAATCAGGAGCTCTCCGCCCAGGTGGGGCGCGCCATGGAGTCGATCCAGAAGACCATCGACGCGATGGAGACGCGCCGCGGCTCCACTCCATCACCGTATGCACAGGCGGAGCAGGCGATCGCCGACCTCAACCAACTCGCGCTTGCGGCGATTGCCGGAGCCGAACAGATGGGTGAGCAGGGCGAGGGCGGGGCGGGGGACGTCGCCGAGCAGATGGAGCAGCTCGCGCAGCAGCAAGGCGAGTTGGTGAACAAGACCGGCCAACTCATGCCGCTGGAGCTGGGTGAGCAGGCGATGTCCGAGCAGCTTCAAAAAATGGCGGAGGGTCAGCAGTCGGTCGCGTCCGATATCGGTGAGCTCGCGGACCAACCGGGAGGAGAGGATACGCTGGGAGACCTGGAGCAACTGCAGGCGGAGGCCGAGGCGCTCGCGCAACAGCTCGCGCAAGGACGCCTTACCCCGGAGTTGGGACAGCGCCAGGAGCGGCTCTTCCACAGGCTGCTGGACGCCGGGCGGTCGCTGGAGCGCGAGGAGTCCTCGGATGAGCGGGAGTCCGAAGTGCCGGAGGACTTCGAGCGCGGCGCGGTTCTCGGGCTCACCGCTGATCAGCTCGGGCTCGTTCGATATCAGATGCCCGATGCGGCCCAACTGCAAGGCCTCAGTCCCGCCGTGCGACAGCTCGTTCTCCAATACTTCGAGCGCCTCAACCGAGTGGGTTCCGGGGGAGGAGGTACACCTTGATGTCACGGCGTCTCTTTGGCCCCTCAACGGGGGTCCTCCCAACGCGAGTCGTCTCGGCGGGCGCCTTGCTCGCGCTGCTCCTGTTCGCGGCGGCGCCTGCGCACGGCCAGTTCCGCCGGGGCACGGACGAGACCCGACTCCTCAACGATGCATCGGCTCGGGAGTCGAGAGGCGACTTCGATGGCGCCGAATCGGTGCTGCGTCAGCTTCTCGAGGCCGACCCCTCGTCTTCGGGCGGGCTCTTCGCGTTGGATCGTGTATTGCGCGCCAAAGGCGAGGTGGCGCAGATCCTGGCGGTGGTCGATGCCTTTCTCGAGCGCGAACCGGAATCGTCGGGTGTGCGACACCTCAAGCTCCGAGTTCTTCTGGAACTCGATTCGTTGGATGCATTGCAGGCGGAGGCCGAACGCTGGTTCGACCTGGAGTCCAAGAGTGAGGTCTCGTACCGCGAGGTCGCTCGTTTGTATGAGCGCGCTTTCGGATCATCCCGGGCGCTGGAAGTCCTTCGCAGGGGCCGTCGCGAGGTTGGCGGGGATGCGCTCGCGCTGGAGATCGGCGACGTGCTCGCCGCTAGCGACGACCGTGACGGAGCCGTGGACGAGTGGGTACGCGCGATCGGCGACGACGGCGGAGAGTCCGTCGCGATCGCACGCCGGGTACAAGGCCTGACCCAAGGCAGGGACGACGCCGGCAGGCGGCTCGTGCTCGCGCTCGCCAGGTCCGACATGGTTCCGAAACGGCGGGCGGGCGCCCGGATCGCGCTCGACTTGGGTCTGGGGGCCGAGGCATTGCGAATCTCCCGGGACGTCGCGGGCGAGCTGAGGGGACGCGCGCGAGAGCTCTTTCTCAACGAGGTGGCGCGCCGCGCACGAGAGAACGAGTTGCCCGAGACCGCGTCCTGGGCCCTGGAGCAGTTGGGAGAGGGCGCGTCCACCCCGGCCGCGCGTCGCCAGTTCGACCAGCGCATCCTGGATGTAGCGCTGGCAGCCGGAGATACGACGGCCGCGCTCGACGCCCAGCGTCGCATTGCGGCTTCTTTCGGCGAGGGCTCGGTGGATCGCCGGAGAGCGACCGCTCAGGTGATCCGTTTCGAGAGCGCCGGCGCGGATCCGGCGCGCTTGGGCGGCCTGCTGCGGGACTTCCGGGACGAATTCCCGAACGCACCGGAATTAGACGACCTGGCTGCGACCGTTGCCGCCGGGCTGCAGACCCGGGGCGACGCGATCGGGGCGGCGTCCGTGCTCGAGGGAATCGAGGGCCCGAGGAGCGGCATCGAGAGGGGTTATTTGCTGTTCGACACGGGTGAGATCGAGGAGGGGCGAAGGGCGCTGCTATTGGCGCTTTCCGGTCTGGCCCCGGCGGATGCGACCGAAGTTATCCAGTTGGTGAGCCTGATGGGTCGTTTGTCCGGGGCGGGCTCGGAGTTGCTCGCTACTGCCAGCGTGCAGGCGCATCGGGGTCGAGCCTCGGAGGCGGCACGCACGTTGGAGGAGGGTGCCGATGCGCTCGACGAGAGCGACCAACCGCCGTTGTTGGCGGAGGCCGCCCGCATCGCTGACCGAGGCGGCGTGCAAGGCCGGGCCTCCCTGATTCGCCTGCGAATCCTCATGGACTTTCCGGACTCGCCCGAGGTCGGGGCGGCGACCCTGGCCCTGGCTCGCTACCGGGCGACGGAGCCAGAAGGCGTCGCGCCCGCGATCACCCTGCTCGAACAACTCATCACGTCCCGCCCCAATGCGGCGGTCGTCCCGGACGCCCGGCTCGAACTCGAGCGCCTTCGGGGGCGAGCACGATGACGGGGCGTGGTCGCCCGAAGGTTCTGGCCTACTGCATGGCCGCTTTTGTCGCGCTGGGGTTGTTGTGCGCTCGACCCGCGTCGGCACAATGGCTGCTCGTGCCCATGGACCGTGATCAGCGCAATCACCTGCGGGCGTACGGTCTGACGTACTGGACCCTGGTGCAGGGCCAGGAGGCGGAATGGTTGCTGAACTATCGGGGCGGTTCGTTCCTGCTCGAGGACCGGGCCGACGTGCGCCGGGAAGCAGCGCTACGCGGCGTCTCGATCATCGCGATGGACGCGTCGGGCGAAGCCCGCATGCGCGCGACGATCGCGGACTCCAACATGGAGGCCGTGCCGCTCGAGCGTGCCCCCAAGGTGGCCATTTACACGCCGCCCAACGCGACCCCGTGGGACGACGCGGTGACCATGGTGCTCGAATACGCCGGCATCGAGTACGAGACGATCTGGGACTACCACGTGCTCGAGCAGGACCTGAACGAGTATGAGTGGATCCACCTGCACCATGAGGACTTCACCGGGCAGTACTCGAAGTTCTATCTCACGTACGCGGGGGCGCCCTGGTTGCAGGAGGAAGTCGCGCGCAACCAGGAGGTCGCGAGAGCCG
>Ga0315339_1002826_pt1 | contig 12743 bp, 14 predicted proteins | sample ASW17metaG_FD_204514 | JGI IMG/M metagenome (GOLD analysis project Ga0315339, IMG submission 204514) | Ammonia-oxidizing marine archaeal communities from Pacific Ocean, United States - ASW #17 | ecosystem: Environmental > Aquatic > Marine > Oceanic | place: USA: California | collected 2016-12-05
CACCCGATCGCGGATGCCCCGAGCGCTGACGTCCGAGTCGATCGGCAGAAGCACCACGTAGTCGAGGTTCCCCGTGCCTACGTTAGAGGCATCGACCCCTGAGTTGGCGCACACGAACCCGTGGCGGGTCTCAGTGATCATGACGCCATTCTCCATGCGAACGATGCGCACAGCCTCACCCAGCACGACCTCTACGGCACGCGCATCCTTCTCCCAGCGCTGAGCGAAGTCGATGGCAAGCGCGGACGGAGTGACGGTCCGCAGGTTAACAACGCGACCCTCGGCTTTCGAGACAATCTTTTGGGTGACGACGAGCACGTCACCGTCTTCGAGCGGCGTCTGTTGGTTGGCGCACGCGCCGACCAACAGCTCGCCCAGGTCATCCCCGGACTGGATCTCGGGCATGCCGTCGACGCCGTAAAGCGATAGTTGAGTAGGCATGGCGGCAATGCTACACCGGCTACACTGATCGCATGCCGTTCATTGAAGTCGACGTCGAATCCGGCGAGAACAGCGACATGTCCCTGGTGCGCATGTTTGACGCCACTGAAGATCCCCGAGAGATCACGTGGATGGTTGCCCTGCGCCGCGATGGGACTGAGGGGCCGTGCGCGGTCACCGGCTGGTCGGCGGAAGGCCCCTGCACGGCGCGTGCGGCACCGGTGTGGGACTCCGGCGATGGCGTTGCGCTGCTGGTCTACGGCGGCGACGAGGGCATCCGCCTCCAGCACGCTGATGCGGGAACCCCGTGGGACCTCAACGACTCTGAGCAGTGGGGCGAGCCCTGCTTGCTGTTAGAAGTGGGCACCGAGGTCGGCTAGCCAATCGCAAGATCCAAGATCTTCGCAATTCAGCTCGGCGACTAAACCCGGCCGTACACTCGCACGGGCGTCACCAGCACCACCACCCGCGCTTGCTCCTTCATCACGCGATCGTACTCGTCCCAGTTATCGTGCGCGCCGCCGGCTGCGACGAACGCTGCCCGCAGCAACAACCGCAGCACCTCGGCATCCGTGTCACCCGGCCCGTGCAACTCCGCGGTTCCCTCCACCGTCACCGACTTCCGCCAGTCGGGTTGCACCGTGAGCACCGTGCAACGCGCGTCACGCTCCAGGTTGCGCAGCTTCACCGTATCGCCGCGCACCACCATGGCCATCTTGCCCTCGTACGGGCCTGCCCGAACGATGGTCGACTGCGCCCCGCCCGACTTGCCGATGGTCGTCACTACGCTTGTGTGCTCTTGCCGCAAGAAATCCAACGCGTCGCTGAACTGCATCCGTTGCTCCTTCATTCTCGATGCGCCCGAGGTGCCGAGCCGCTAGGATACCCGTACTCCTGCAAGTGAGGTGTGCGTGCTCGAAAGCCTGGTCCTCGGCCTGATTCAAGGCGTGACCGAATGGCTCCCCGTCAGCTCTCAGGGGAGCGTCATCGCCCTGGGTGCACTCTTGTTCAACCTCACGCTGGTTGAGGCCATTTCGTTCGCGCTGTGGCTCCACCTCGGCACCGCCATCTCGGCGGCGGCCGCGTTCCACGTCGAGTTGATCGACCTCGCCCGGGAAGCCTTGCGCAAGCCGACCCGGCCGTCGCCGTTGCTGCGCTTCGCGGTCGTCAGCACTGTTGTTAGCGCGGTCATCGGCGTGCCCGTGATCCTCGTGCTTGACGAGTTCTCGAGGGCTGTCGGTACCGCAGCCATGATGGTGGTAGGCGTGGCCATGCTCGGCACCGCGCTCGCGATCCACGCGACGCCGGCGGGCGGCACTCGGCTCAGAAACGAGCTGACGCTGATGGATGCGGTCGGATTCGGCGTTGCCCAGGGCCTCGCCGCAATCCCCGGTTTGAGTCGCTCTGGGCTCACGATCGCCCTGCTGTTTGGTCGTCGAGTGGACCGTGCCGAAGCGCTTGTGCTCAGCTTCATCATGAGCATCCCCGCCTCCGTGGGCGCGGCGCTGTTCGCCGGGCTCTATAGCGATGGGGTTAACCTGACGAGCGGGCTCATCGGCGCCAGTGTCGCCGCGATAGTAGGATTTGTGACCATTCGGTCGCTGCTGAGGCTTGCACATCGGGTCAACTTCTCGATGTTCGTGGCGCTCGCCGGCGGGGCCATTATCGCTGGCAGCGTTGTGCAAATCTGGTTCTAGCCGCTCCCAAGCGCCGCTTCCGCGAGGGTCGTGTATCGCGGCGCGCCATGCCCAAGCTGACTACGGATCAGCCCAACCTGATCCACAACAAACGACGCGTCGTCGGGGTAGCGTAGGCTCGCCAGGCCATCGTCAAACGCGCGCATGCGCATGCGGTCGAGCCCCAGGTGACCACCGATCCGCGCCAGCGTCAGGTGCGGACCGAACGGCCGCGATTCGGCGCCAAAGCCGAGGCCCACCATCGCCGACTCCACCGCATGTTGGAGTTCACGCAGCTGATCGATCTCCCCACCCAACCCAGTCCAGACCGCCCTGACGCGCTTCTCGGCCGGAAACGTTCCGCCGCCCACTAGCCGCAGCTCGAATGGCGCAACACCCTTGCAAGCATCGCCGAGCGACTCGGCTAGCTCACCGACGCGCAAGGGGTCGACGTCACCCAGAAATTTCAGCGTGAGGTGAATGCTCGCAAGCGGTACCCAGCGCATTGGCCCATGCAGATCTGGCGAAGCTCGTCGATCGCCGCTCCCAACGCGGACCTCACTGCCGCTGGCGGGGCGATGGCTACAAACAGCCACAGACGCTCGCCCGTCGTCATCAGCCCTCCTTGAGCCGGTCGCGTAGCTCGCGCAGCCGCTTGTACCAACTCGCGATCACGTCCAGCGAAAATGCCGCGTTAGCGGCGCTGGGATTGGGCGCCACGAACACCCGGCTCGCGCCGATGCGCTCAGGTTGCTCTCCCAACTGCGGTCGCAGGCGTAGCCCGAGCGCGTAGCGCGCGAATGATCCGTAGCCGATGAGGCCATTGAAGCAAACGATTCGTGGATTCGCCGCGATCAGCTTCGCCCGTGTCAGGGGCGCCCAGTAGCGGTAGTCCGCCGCTCGCAGGTCCGACGCGCCCGCACTCGCCCGCTTGACCACGTCGGTGAAGCCCACTCCAGCGTCGTTCAGCCACGCCTCGTCGCCCGGCACCAACGTCCGCCCTGCATCAACAATCCCGGAACGCGAAAGTGCAGGCCAGAATCGGTTCGTCGAAGTCGCGAAATACTTACCCCCTTGCGCTGAATAGCTTCCAGGGTTGATGCCGACAAAAATGACATCCAGGCCGAGGCGTAGGTGATCGGGGAGCGTCGGCCCGCCCCGAACTGGGCCGTCACCAGGCGTCACAGCGACAGCAACTCCTTCGCGCTGCCGCCAAGGAACCGGGCGGCTTGCGCAGGCCGCATCTCCTCAATGGCCAATGCAGCGACCCGCTTAGGACGTACCAGCGGAAAGTCCGATCCGAAGAGCATCCGCTCCGCCCCAACCGCGCTGGCCACCGTCGAGAACACTTCTCGGTCATACAGGAACGGCGTTGCCGCGGAGTCAAACCATACGTTTGCCAACGCCTTGCGCACCTCCGGCATGTGCGCGTAGAACGGTAAGCCGCCGCCCCAGTGCGCGCCGACAATGCGCGCGTCTGGGAATCGCTGGGCCATGGCGAGCAGCTCCCCGGGGAATGTATCGCCCTTGCCTGCGTACGCATGCCCCACCGGCTCCGAGCCATGCACCACCACCGGCAAGCCTTTCTCGACCGCGAGTTCCATCAAGGCCGCGAGCTTGCTGTCCGACCCGAGCTTGATGCCCTGCGATGTCGGGTGGAGCTCGCCGATACCGATGGCACCCGCCGCGACGCAGCGCTCCACTTCGCGCAGCGCAGCGTCGCCCCATTCCGGGTGCACGCTGCAGAACGCCACGATGCGCCCGTTCGAGCCCGACGCCGCCTCCAGCAGGTAGTCGTTCGCCTCGCGCGCGACTCCTTCGTCGCACCACCCATAGCCCAGCGCGACGGTCAGATCAACGCCGTCCTCATCCATCGCGATCAGCAACTCGGGCGCAGTGGCGAGAGGTGCGTTGGGGTCGCCGAGCAGCGCCGCAAACGTTTGGTCCTTCGCCGCAATCTCGGCACGGCGCGCGTTGAACGACAGCGGCAACAGGTGCGTATGGAAATCGATGATCAACGTGCGCTTGTCCAGCAATCCAAGGGCGCCTAGTTCTCGGCCGGGTTCTGCTCGTCCTCACTGAACTCGCCGCTGGAAAACACCCCGATCTCCCGCCCTTGGTGCACGTGGACGATGAATTCGTCCCGGTTCAGCAGGCCCACCGCGTCCAGCAGCTCATCGTCCAGATCCTCGATCAAGTCCTGGATCTCAGTCTGGGTGTAGCGCTCCGACACGCACAGCGTCGCGTGGATCAGATTGCCGGCGTAGTGCACGTCGAAACGCCCCTGGGGCTGGTCGTCGTCCAAGATCGTGTAGCACTCCGAATAGGGTGTCCTGCACTCTCGCTCAAATCTCAGCATCCCGCTTCTCCTGCCGCCTGTCTCACACGCTAGCCGCGCACCTGGCCGTCACCGCGCACAATCCATTTGTAACTGGTCAGTTCATGCAGCCCCATGGGCCCCCGTGCATGCAACTTGTTGGTGCTGACCGCGACTTCTGTTCCAAGCCCTAGCTGCCCGCCGTCGTTGAAGCGCGTCGACGCGTTCACCATCACCACCGCCGCATCCACCTCGTTCAGGAACCGGGTCGCGACCATTTCATCGCTCGTGAGCACCGTTTCGGTATGGCCCGAACCGAATTCCTCGATGTGCGCGAGCGCCTCCTCTACCGAGTCCACAACGCGGATCGACAAAACCAGCGCCAGAAACTCCTGGCCAAAATCGCCAGTTTCCGCAGCCTTCACTAAATCACCGTCGACCGGGCCCATCAGCGACAACGCCCGCTGATCGCAACGTAGCTCAACGCTCGCGGCGACGAGCTTCGATGCAACCACCGGTAGCAACGCCGGGGCAACGGATGCATGCACCAGCAACGTGTCCAGCGCGTTGCAGACTGAGGGCCGCTGGACCTTTGAATTGAAGATGATATCCGCCGCGTTTGCTACGTCAGCCGTCGCGTCCGCGAAGACATGCACCACGCCGATCCCCCCAGTGATTGCGGGGACCGTCGCTTCCTTGGCGACGTAATGCACGAGCGCCGCTCCGCCACGGGGGATGATCAGGTCGAAATAATCGTTGCCCTTGATCATGTCCTCGACCACACTCCGGTCCGTATCTGCGATCTGCTGCACCGCCTCCGGATCTTCGCCGACGCTCGCCAACGCGGCTCGCACCAGGGTCGCCAATGCCCCATTGGAGTGCACCGCTTCTTTCCCGCCGCGCAACACCACCGCGTTTCCCGACTTGAAGCACACAACCGCGATATCCACCGTCACGTTCGGCCGGCTCTCGTAAATTGCGCCAATCACGCCGAGCGGCACCCGGCGACGCTCCACCCGCAACCCATTGGCCAGCGTACGCACGTCGAACGTCTCGCCTACGGGATCGGGGAGCGACGCCACGTTCCGCACATCAGCCGCCATGTCATTCAGGCGTTCCAGGTTCAGCATCAGCCGATCAAGCAGCGAGTCGTTAAGCCCAGCCGCCACGCCCGCCGCCATGTCCAGCGCGTTCGCCTCCAGAACCGGCGCCTGGTCCGACTCCAGCGCCACCGCTATCGCCTCCAAGGCGGCGTTCTTGCGGCCGCTTGACAGCGTTTGGAGACCGCGCACGGCGATGCGCGCCGCTCGCGCCTTAGTGATCAATTCGGACGTCGTGACCGCCATGCCCAGTTCCGCTCCTACAAAACCGCCATATTGTTCCGGTGGACCGCTTCGGCACCATACGTGTGCCCGAGTAAACCCACAATCGCCGAAGACTTTGCCCCCTGTATCGCGCGCATCTCCTCCGCATCGTAATTCACCACGCCGACGGCGACGCGCTCGCCACCCGCTTCAGCCACGGTTACCACGTCACCCCGAACGAAGTTTCCGCGCACATCGCGAACACCTGCGGGCAGCAAGCTGCCCGTTTGCTGGCGAACCGCTGCTACGGCCCCGTCATCGATGACCAGCACGCCGCTGCTCTCCGCCGTGCCGCTGAGCAACCATCGCTTGCGGCTCTCAACCCGGGTCGCCGTCGCGGGAAACAGTGTCCCCACCGCCTCACGGCCCACCGCCCGCGCCACCACCCCAGGCTCATGGCCGCGCGCGACGACCACGTCGATTCCCGCGGCGGTCGCGCGGCGGGCCGCGAGCAGCTTGGACTGCATGCCGCCCCGGGTCGAGCGGTTCCTGTGCTCTTCCGCAACCGCCAAGATATCCGCGTCCACCCGCTCCACGCGAGCAATCAACTCCGCGCCGGCATCGCGATTCGGGTCAGCCGTATAGAGCCCACCAACGTCGCTCAGAAGCAAAAGCAGGTCTGCGTCCACGATGTTGGCCACCAGCGCAGACAGCGTGTCGTTGTCGCCGAATCGTGTCTCACTGAGCTCCTCGGTTTCGACAACGTCGTTTTCGTTGACGATGGGAACCACGCCATTGGCTAGGAGCATTTCCAGCGTATTGCGCACGTTCAGGTAGCCGCGGCGCCCCTCCACATCGGCGTGGGTGAGTAGCGCCTGCGCGACGACCACGCCGTTTTCACCGAACATGTCTTGGTAGGCGTGCATAAGGCGTATCTGCCCCACCGCCGCCAACATCTGCTCCACGCCGACCCCACCCGCATCGTTGGGCTTGGTCAGCACCTCCCGGCCCGCCGCGACAGCGCCTGAGGTCACCAGCACCACCTGCGCGCCCGCGCGGTGCGCGTGGGCGACTTCGCCGACCAGAGTGGTCATCGCCACACGATCGAGCCGCGCGCCGTCCGACGTCAGCACGTTCGTGCCCGCCTTGACCACCACTCGCCGATACGCCGGCAAGGGGTTGTGTTGCTTCGTGGTTGCACTCGAATTAGCCATGATGTCCATCGAGGGTCAGCCGCCTGCCCACGACCTATCGATTTTACTGCAAATCTTTCGTTTCGGCCCAAGTCGATCTCGCGCGTCGCTATACTTTTCGGCGCAACACCACCAAGAGCACCGCGTGACAGGCAACATCACCATCAGAACGTGCCGGCTCGACGAGGCGCCGCTTCTTCTCGATTTTTGGAAAGCAGCCGCCCCTGGCGAATCTCCCACCGACAACGACACAGGCGTAAGCATTCTGCTCAAGGAACGCCCCGAGGCCGTGATTCTCGCCGTCGATGACGACCGCATCGCTGGCACCGTCATCGCCGCATTCGACGGCTGGCGCGGAAACATCTATCGACTCGCGATCCTTCCCGCGTACCGTAAGCGCGGGGTCGGGCGACAGCTCGTCCGCGAAGCCGAACGTCAGCTAGTGGCACGCGGCGCCAAGCGGCTCGTGGCGCTCGCCAGCTCCCACAGCGATACCGCCAAGCCTTTCTGGGACGCCATGGCGGTCGATGGCTGGCGCCCGTCGCACCCCGCCGAACGCTACGCGAAAACCGTCCAACCGTAGCCGACGCACCGACTGAATCGCGGTAAGATAGATTAGACCGCACTGCGGACAAGGCGTGCCACCATGGGTGGCAGCGCTTTCGCACGTCCCCGAGCCAGAACAGTCCCCTTTTTAGGGGAGAACAGAGGTGCTTCCTGAGTTTGTCGGGCCTCACAACGATGCTGACGCGGGTGCCCGCGTATCGCCAGACGCTCGACGGCCTCCGGCGCGGCGCGAAGCGCGTGGCAACTCTCCCGGAAGCGGCAAAGCCTTTCGTCCTCGCGGCCCTCGCCCAGCAGTGGGGCGGGCCAGTCGTCGTTCTTTGCCCCCACCCCGAAGACTCGCGCCGCCTGGTCGAAATGATCCAGTCCTACGCCGGCAATGGCACCCCAGTTCACCATTTCGCCGAGTCCGAGGTCCTCCCCTATGAGCGCCTCTCTATCGAAGCCGGCACCGTCCATGAACGCCTCGCCGCCCTGGGGGCGCTCCATGGCCTCGTCGGCGAAGATGCAGCCTACCCACCCGTCGTCATTACCTCGGTCACCGGGCTCATGCAAAAAACCATCAGCCCCGAGCTGTTTCGCTCAACCGTCGGCACGATTCACCGCGACGATAAGTTGTTGGTGGACCAGACCTTCGAGCAGTGGGCACGCATGGGCTATCGCATAGGCCCACTGGTCGAAGAGCCCGGCACTGCCGCCCGGCGCGGCGACATCATCGACATTTACGGCCCCGGGCACACCGATCCCGCGCGCATCGACCTGTGGGGTAACCGCGTTGACACCATTCGCCGTTTCGAAACCGCGTCCCAACGTTCCACCGACCACCTTCCCCAACTACGCGTCCTGCCCGCTGCAGAGCTGTTGCCCGCTTACGTCGACGCAACGGCGCTCGACGCGCTGGTTCGTGCGCTGGACTTCACCGGTGTCACCACCACCAACCGCGATCGGGCGGACAACGACCTCGCCGAACTGCTCGCGGGCGTTACCACGGACGCCGGTGCGTTGTACGCGGGCTTCATGCTGCATCACACGCTACTGGATCATCTCGCCCACGCCAGCAACGCCCTCCTCGTCATCAGCGAGCCGGGCGAAGTGCTGGAGGCCGCGCGCCACGTGGAGTCTGGAGCCGAGAAGCTTCGTCTGAGCAAGCAGGCGCGCGGCGAGCTCCCCGTGGGCTTCCCTTCAAGCCTGGCTCCCTGGGAAGAAATCGACGCCGAAATCCGACGCTGGCCCGCCCAACTCGACCTGAGCCGCTATCACCGAGCGGAGGCCGAGAGCGATCTCTCAGTCGAGCTGCCGTTCAGCCCCCCAGCCGCCTACCAGGGCGCGGTCGCGACCCTCGCTGCTTCTCTGGTCGACCGTCGATCCCCCACGGTCATCGCCACCCAGCACTCGCGTCGGCTCGAGGAGCTCCTCCGGGAAGAGGGTGTGGGTGCCCGCGAAACCCGATCGATGGACGATGAGCCGACTGGCGATCTGATCAACATTGTTCATACGACGCTGGCCAGTGGATGGACCCTTCACGAACGCTCCGACGAAGGCGCAGCCATGGTCACGCTGCTCACCGACACGGAGGTCTTCGGCACTGCCAAACGGCGCGTCACCAAACCTCGACGTCACGCCTCACGATTTCGTGCAACCACGGTCGACGAACTCACGCCCGGCCAGTACGTAGTCCACGTGGACCATGGCATCGGGCGCTTCATGGGCACGATCAATCGTGGTGCCGGCGGAGCCGACCCAGCCATACCCAGTAATGGCAAGTCTGAGCTGGAGTCCGGCGCGATTCGCGAATACCTGATCCTCGAGTACGCCGAGGGCGACAAGCTCTACGTCCCCATGGAGCACCTCGACCGCCTCTCACCGTACGTCGGCGGTGACGAGGCCAACCCCTCGGCCTCGCGCCTGGGCACGCAAGAGTGGGCACGTGTGGTGTCCAAGGCCCGCGAATCCACCCGGAAGCTCGCCGTGGACCTGGTCGCCCTGTACGCTCAGCGGCAGATGTCGGTGGGGTTCGCCCACGCACCTGACAATCCATGGCAGCGTGAAATGGAGGATGCATTTCCCTACGTGGAAACGCCCGACCAGGAAACCGCAATCCAAGACGTCAAAGATGATCTAGAGGGCATCAAGCCCATGGACAGATTAGTGTGTGGCGACGTTGGTTACGGTAAAACCGAAGTCGCGCTGCGCGCCGCCTTCAAGGCGGTCATGGGCGGCAAGCAAGTCGCTGTACTCGTCCCCACTACCATCCTCGCCCAGCAACACTTCATCACGTTCGCCGAACGCCTGGAGCCGTACCCCATCAAGGTAGAGATGCTCAGTCGCTTCCGCACGCCCAAAGAGGCGGAGGAGATCATCAGCAAGCTCAAAACCGGGGAAATCGACATCGTTATTGGCACGCACCGACTCGTGCAACGGGACGTTGACTTCAAGGATCTTGGCCTCGTCGTCATCGACGAAGAGCATCGGTTCGGCGTCGGCCACAAGGAGCGCATGAAGGAGCTGCGCGAGGAAGTCGATGTCTTGACGCTAACCGCGACCCCCATCCCGCGCACGCTCCACATGGCCCTCGCCGGAATCCGCGACATCTCCACCATCGAGACACCACCCGAAGAACGTCTACCCATCAAAACCTACCTGGCGGAATCGTCCGACGAACTCATCCGTGAGGCAATCCTGCGCGAGCTCGACCGCGAAGGGCAGGTGTTCTTCCTTCACAACCGAGTCAAGGACATCGAATGGGCTGCCGACAAGATTCGCACTCTCGTGCCGGAGGCTCGCACCATCGTCGGCCACGGCCAGATGGCCGAAGACCAGCTCTCCGATGTGATGGAGCGATTCTCCGACGGCGAAGCCGACGTCTTGGTCTGCACCACCATCATCGAATCCGGCCTCGACATCCCCGCAGCCAACACGCTCATCGTCGATCGTGCGGGGACGTTCGGGCTCGCGCAGCTCTACCAACTCCGCGGGCGCATCGGCCGTCGCTCGCAGCGTGCCTACGCTTACTTGCTCGTCGACCGCGGTCGACGACTCACCGAGCAGGCGCAAAAACGCCTACATACCATCGTCGCCGCAACCGAATTGGGCGCGGGGTTTCGCATTGCCATGAAAGACCTCGAAATCCGCGGCGCAGGCAACATCCTAGGAGCCGAGCAAAGCGGACACATCCACGCCGTCGGGTTCGACCTGTACACCCGCCTTCTCAGCGAAGCCGTCATTGAAATGCGTGCTGCCATCGGCGATAGCCCGCCCGTCGTCGCCGACGTCCCCGACGCATTGATCGACCTAGGGTTGCCTGCTTCCGTGCCCGAGGACCTGGTGCCCCACATGCCCACGCGCATGGCCATGTACCAACGCATCGCGAAGATTCGGACCATTGACGAACTCGATGAGCTACCGCGTGAGTTTGAAGACCGCTTCGGTCACCAACTGCCCGACCCGTTGCATCACCTGATGTACGGCGTCAGGGCCAAACTGTTGGCGCGCAAAGCAAGAGTTGAATCCATCGTCCGTCGGAGCGAGTTCATCACGCTCAAGCTCGTCGACCAGATTGGTGGTGCGCGCGTGCCACTACAGCGAACTTTGGGTCACGGAACTACCTTGGGCAACCAGCAAGTGCATCTACCCCTAACGGGTGGGGAGGTGCCCTGGGGGCAAGCGTTGATCGAGGTGCTCGACCGACTCGCCGCTTTCCAGCGAACGGTATCCGAGTTCCCGGGGATCCCATCTAGCGCCCCGCAGGCCGACTAGTTGTTGCTCCCGCCGTTAAGGTCCAGGGTTGCGGTTCTGACGCGAGCCACCGCGCCGCGACTGGCGCCGCGGTCCACTGGTCCCTCCGCCCTGGTTCCCATTCTGGTTGCCGTTGCGCTGGTGCTGCTGGGCGTGCTCCTCAGGGGGAATCGGCGCGGGCGTTGTTGAGCCGCGCAACGCGTACAACACCTCGGCTTCGCCGGGTTCGAGCGTGTCCGCCTCTTCTTTGAGTTTCAGAATCGCGAGAACTAGACCGCGGTTCTCCTCGGTCAAGTCCGCGAAGTAGACCTGGTATGCCATTAGTGCCATCACTGGGGATAGGGTTCTATCAGAATACCACAGCCCTCAAGCACTCCCGCCTACCACGTTCCATCGCGAATGGCCCCCGGCACGTCGGTGAGCGCGCGCACCGTCACGCACCCCTCCGGCGGTGCAACCCACAGATCGCGCAGCAAGAACAACGTGTTGAGGCCCGCGTGGCTCGCTCCCATCACGTCGGACTCGTACCCGTCGCCCACGTGAAGCGCCTCACTCGCATCCACGCCGGCCTTGCGCAGCGCCGTCCGGAAAACCTCCGGGTGCGGCTTCGCAACACCGACCTCCCCGCTAGAGACCGACAACACGGCGAAGCGGCTCAGCCCCAATCTCGCGAGCTGATCGGGCAAGTCCGTCCCCATGTTCGAAACCACCCCCAGCGTCAAACCCGCCTCGTTCAACGCCGCTAAGGTCGGTAGGGCGTCGGGGTAGAGCGCAAGTTCCTTCGGCGCCGATCGCACGCGAGCCCAGATCGCCGCCGACAATCCCAGCGACGCCTCGTAACCCGCAGTTGCCAGCAGCGTCCGCTCGTACTCGGCGAAGAACGCGTCCCGTTCTCGAGGCGTTCGCGAGCCCACTCTTCGCACCGCGTTCTCCCGATCAAGCAATGCATTGGCCGCTGCGTATGCCCGCTCGATCGCATCCGGCGCCACCGTCAGCCCCTCAGCCTCGGCAGCCTGCCGCTGAATCTCGCCCGCCGCAGGTTCCCAACCCGCGAGGGTCCCGTAGAAGTCGAAGAATACCGCCTTTATCATGGCATTGCCCTGCCAGGTAGCTAAACACGCATCACTTGCTGGCCCACTTCCGGCTCAAAGGTACCACGGCTTCAGCATGGCTTTGCTGCGCGGCTGCAGTCAACAAGATCATGAAGTCATCCTCCCGCGCGATACGCCGGCTGTGGAAGTGGCGGAGCGTACCTCTGCGGCACCTGCTTGGCGTCCCTAAAACACCCGCTTATTCGGACTATCGCATTTGACGCTTACGCTTACGCCGGCCCGAACGCAGCGGTCTCCAACGGTGACCCCGCCCACGCGCCACTGTGCGCTGCTGCGCGTTCGTTCGAGAGGGCTGATTCGCTTGTTGCGGGGCTTCTCGCTCCGCTAGACTATCGCTGACCGCCGCGGCCTGGTGAGCACTTTGGTGCGCTCGCTAGCGCTCGTAGGGGTCCAACGCCATC
>Ga0315339_1002827_pt1 | contig 12740 bp, 9 predicted proteins | sample ASW17metaG_FD_204514 | JGI IMG/M metagenome (GOLD analysis project Ga0315339, IMG submission 204514) | Ammonia-oxidizing marine archaeal communities from Pacific Ocean, United States - ASW #17 | ecosystem: Environmental > Aquatic > Marine > Oceanic | place: USA: California | collected 2016-12-05
CCGGATGACATCACGATTTTTGTGCGGCTCGAGGACGCGCAATCGGTGCTCGGGTTGGCGGCGAAAATCAACGAGATCGAGGCGATCGACTGTCTCTGCCTCACAGCCGATCAGGATCCGCTGGCCATTTTGCGAAAAGAGATCGGCGGTATTTTGCCGGAAGTGCAGGTGGTGCAACAACGCACGCTGGCCGACGCCCGCGCCAAGCAGCGGCAGACCCGCGAGAAAGTGAACCAATTCGTGCTGCCGTCGGTGCTCGTCGCCGGCGCGGTTTGGGTGGCGCTGCTTGCGGTGTTCAACGTGCGCGATCGTCGGCAGGAGATCGGCATCCTGCGAGCACTTGGCAAGGGCGGTGAGCGCATCGCTGCGTTGTTCCTCGGCAAGGCGGTGTTGCTTGGGTTGGTGGCGGCGTTGATCGGCGCGGCGCTTGGCACGTGGGCGGTGCTGGAGTTTGGGCCGTCGCTTTTTCCGGTGACGAAGAAGGCGATTCAGGCGAACTGGCCGCTCGCCGCGCAGTTGATCGTGGCGACGCCGGTGTTCGCGGCGCTGGCCAGTTTCATCCCGGCGATGCTCGCCGTGTCGCATGACCCAGCGGAAACACTGCGGGAGGATTGACGATGATACGCTGCGACGAGGTCACGAAAATTTTTCGTAAGAACGGCTCCGAGGTCACGAGCCTCGACCGGTTCACGGCGAAGGTTGCCGAGGGCGAGTTCGTTGCCGTGCGCGGGCCAAGCGGCTCCGGCAAAACCACGCTGCTGCTAACGCTCGGCGGCATGCAGCGGCCAAGTGCCGGCTCAGTGCAACTCGCCGGGCGTGACCTTTACGCATTGTCGCCGGCGGAGCGGGCGCGGCTTCGCTCGAGCGAGATCGGGTTCGTGTTTCAAATGTTTCATCTCGTCCCGTATCTTGATTTGCTTGGAAACGTACTGTTGGCCTGTCCCGGCAAACCAAGCGCTGAGGTGCGGCAGCGGGCCAGCGGGTTGATGGACGAACTCGGCCTGGCCGATCGCGCCAGCCATCGCCCCGGCGAACTCAGCGCCGGGGAGCGGCAGCGTCTGGCCGTGGCCCGTGCGCTGTTGAACCGGCCCAAGCTGATTCTCGCCGACGAGCCGACCGGCAATCTCGACCCGGAAAACGCGGCGGAAGTGATCCGGCACTTGGCCGAGTTTCATCGCGCCGGGGGCACGGTGGTGCTGGTGACCCACGGCGCGGCGGCGGATGCCCATGCGGATCGAACACTGCGCCTCGAGCAGGGTCGATTGGTCGCCAATTGAAGGGTTGATTGTACGCCGCAAGAATGGTATCTTCCCCGAATGGAGGCGATCATGTCAATTATGATAGGCGTCGCGTTGAGTGCGACGTGTGGGTTCCGTGTCTTTGTGCCGTTGCTGGCGGTGAATATTGGCACCCGGGCTCTGGACGCTGACGGGCAACCACTGATCGAGTTGGCGGGCGGGTTCGACTGGTTGAGTAGCGACATTGCGCTGATGGTTTTTCTCGTGGCGACTCTTTTCGAAATCGGCGGCTATTACATTCCGTGGATTGACAACTTGCTCGACACCATCGCCAGCCCGGCGTCGATCGTGGCCGGGACGGTTATCACGGCTTCGTTCGTTACTGGCATGGATCCGTGGCTGCAATGGCTGCTCGGCGTGATCGCCGGCGGTGGCGCGGCCGGCGCGGTGCAGGCGACAACCGTGGTGGCGCGCGCCGGTTCGACCGTGACAACCGGAGGCTTGGGCAATCCCATCGTGGCCTCGGTCGAGACGAGCGGCGCCTTTCTCGGCGCGGCGCTTTCGATCGTCGCGGTGAAATTTGCTATCGTTTTGTTTGTGCTGCTGCTTGGGGGTGGTGTTTGGATTTGGTGGCGCCGCCGTCATAAATTGGCCGAGGCGCACTAGCTGATGCATTCAGGCCTCACTAGAATTGCGCTCACGTTGACCTGTGCGTTCACCGCCGTTGGGTCGGAGGCGGCCGATCACTGGGCATTTCAGCCGGTGACACGGCCAAGCGTGCCGGCTGTGTCCGGGGCCGCTTGGCCAAGCGGCGCGCTGGATCATTTTGTCCTGGCCAAGCTCCGCGAATACGGCATGCAACCGGCCCGGCGCGCCGGTCGCCGGACGTTAATTCGCCGGGTGACCCTCGACCTGACCGGCCTGCCACCGACGCCCGGGGAGGTGGATGCCTTCGTGGCCGCCGACTCGCCGGGGGCTTATCGCCGGCTCGTCGAGAGGGTGCTGGCCTCGCCGCGTTTTGGTGAGCGTTGGGGGCGTCACTGGCTCGACGTGGCGCGTTACGCCGACACCAAGGGTTACCTCGCCGGAAACCAGGCGCGGCTCTTTACCCACTCGTACACTTATCGCGATTATGTGATTGACGCCTTCAACGCCGATCTGCCGTACGACCGGTTCATTATCGAGCAGGTGGCCGCCGACAAACTGGAACTGGGCGATGACAAACAGCCGCTGGCCGCGATGGGTTTCCTCACGCTGGGGCGGCGTTTTTTGAACAACCCGCACGACATCATAGACGATCGGATCGACGTGGTGACCCGCGGTATGATGGGGTTGACTGTCAGTTGCGCCCGCTGCCACGATCACAAGTACGACCCCATCCCGATAGCGGATTACTACTCGCTCTACGGCGTGTTCGCCAGCAGCCATGAACCGGGCGATAAGCCGTTCATCAGCGCCGCGATTGATCCCATCGAGCGGGTGGCGTTCGATGAGGAACGCAAGCGCCGCGAGGACAAGCTGAGCAACTATAAGCGTGAGCAGTACGCGCGCGTTCGCGAGCAGGTGAAAGAGCAGACTGGCGACTACGTTTGGGCGGCGCACCGCGCGGCCAAGTTGCCGGCGGGCAAGGTCGATGAACTGGCCCGCAAGGCCAAGCTTGACCCCGAATTGACGCGCCGCTGGATGCGCCACCTATCCAAGCGCGAGGAGTCCGGCGACCCAGTTTTTGCCGCTTGGTTTGCGCTGACCAAGCTCGATGCCGGGTCGTTCGGTGAGCAGGCCAAGGCGGTGCTCGGTGACGAGCCGTTGGCCAATGCGCATCCGGCGGTGCGGGCGGTGCTTGCGGAGGCCGGGTCGCTCGAGGCGGCTGCCAAGTCGCTTGGCCAACTGCTGTACAAGGCCAAGTCCGGCCAGCCCAAGCTGCGCGAGGCGGTTCACTCCGACGACTCGCCGGCCAAGCTTTCCGACGGAGACGTAAATCGCGTGATGGATGTGGCGGGGAGGGAGGGCATCCGGTCGCGGAAACGCAAATTTGACGAGTTGGAGGGCGAACACCCCGGCGCACCCAACCGCGCGATGGTGCTGCTGGACAACGCCTCGCCGCACGATCCGCGGATTTTTCGGCGAGGTAATCCGGGCATGAAAGGGGACGCCGTGCCGAGGCGCTTCATCGCGGCGCTCTCCCATGGCGAGCGCAAGCCGTTTGTGGAGGGGAGCGGGCGGCTCGAGATGGCGGAGGCTATTGCTGACCCGGGGAACCCGCTCACGGCGAGGGTGATGGCCAACCGCGTTTGGCAGCGATTGTTTGGCACCGGGCTGGTCATCACGCCGAGTGATTTTGGCGTGCGTGCCGAGCCGCCGTCGCATCCAAAGATGCTCGATTTTCTTGCGGCGGATTTTGTCGACAACGGCTGGTCGGTCAAGGCGTTGATCCGGGGCATCGTGACCTCGAGTACGTATCAGCAGGGCGAGACGGTTCACCCGAAATATGCCGAGCGAGATCCCGGCAACCGCCTGCTTTGGCAGATGAACCGCAAGCGGCTCGACTTCGAGGCGATGCGCGACTCGGTGCTCAGTGTTTCCGGCAACCTCACCCTCAAGCAGGGTGGCCGCTCGGTTCATATTGCCAACAAGCCGGACGCCCGTTGCCGGACGGTGTACGGCTTCGTCAACCGGCAAAACCTACCGAACCTGTTTCGCACCTTCGACTTTGCCGGACCGGACACGACCTGCCCGCAGCGCTTCACGACCACGGTGCCGCAGCAGGCGTTGTATCTGCTGAACAGCCCGTTCATCGAGGCGCAAGCCAAGCGCCTGGGCGCCCGTTCGGGGGTGACGTCAGCCGATGGCGAAGAGCGCATCCGCGTGATTTACCGTTTGGCCTACCAGCGTGAACCATCGGCGGAGGAGTTGGCCTTGGCCAAGGGCTTTGTCGATGAATTCGTGCCGAGTGCCGCCGCGTGGGAGCGGCTTGGCCAGGCGCTGTTGGTGTCCAACGAAATGATGTTCGTCGATTAGCCGATGAAAAAAGTGGCACGAACAGAAATCCCCCGCAAGGCGGTTTACCGGCTGTCGGTTTATCTGCGCTGCCTGCATCGGTTGTTGAACAACAGCATTCACACCGTGTCCAGCGAGGTGTTGGCCAAGGCGGCCGGTGTGAAGTCCACTCAGTTGCGGAAGGATCTCACGTACTTCGGGCAGTTCGGCACGCGCGGACTGGGTTACGATGTGGAGCAACTGATCGAGATGATCACGAAATGGCTCGGCACAAAGAGCCTTCAGCCGGTGGTGATCGTGGGGGTGGGCAACCTTGGCCGGGCGCTGCTCAGCTATCGCGGGTTTGAGCGGGAGGGGTTCGGGATCATCGGCGCATTTGATATTCAGTCGGGTCGGTATTTATTGGAAGAGACATCGATTGACGAGCAACCGGCGAAGACCGCGGACAAGGTGAAATTGTCCGAGTGGCCCAAGGCGGAAAAAATCCAGCTTCAAGTGAGGCCGATGGAGGAGTTGCCAAAAGTGATCGCCGATCACGTGGTCAAGCTGGCGATCCTGTGTGTGCCCCCAACCGCCGCGCAGGAGGTGGCGAATCAACTGGTCGAGTGCGGCGTGGTGGCGATCCTCAACTTCGCGCCGATCGTGTTGTCGGTGCCCGACGAGGTGACCGTCAACAACGTCAACCTCGCAATGGAACTCGAGAACCTGAGCTACTTCATCAACGGGTGAGCGTCGTCACTCTGCCTTTGGTTTTTCCTGTTGCGGGGCGCGGAGGTTGATGTGCAGGTCACGCAGTTGCCGGGGCTCGGCGGTGCCGGGGGCGTCGCTCATCAGGTCGGCGCCCTTGGCCGTTTTCGGGAAGGCAATCACTTCGCGGATGCTCTCGGCGTTGCAGAGCATGGTGATGAGGCGGTCGAAACCCAGCGCGATGCCGCCGTGCGGCGGTGCGCCGAATCGAAATGCCTCAAGCATGTAGCCGAACCGTTCCTGCGCCACGTCGGCTGGAATCTGTAGCACGTCCTCGAAGATGGTTTTCTGCAATTCGCGCTGGTGGATACGAATGGAGCCGCCGCCCAGCTCGACGCCGTTAACGACGATGTCGTAATGCTGACCGCGAACCGACTTGGGGTCGCTGGTCAACTTGGGAATGTCCTCCTCCACCGGCGAGGTGAACGGGTGATGGCTGGAGTACCAGCGGTCCATCTCCTTGTCGAACATCAGCAGCGGGAACTCGATGACCCAGAGGAAATTGAACTGGTCGGCCGCGATGCTCATCTTGCCCATCTCGGTTAATTTCTCAGCGCAATAGAGGCGGATTTTGCCGAGGATCTCGCAGGCGTTGAGCCACTTGTCGGCGGCGAACAGGATGAGGTCGCCCTCCTCGATGGCGAGTTTCTCCTGCAGCGCCGCCTTCTCGGCATCGCTAAAAAACTTGACGATCGGCGACTTCCACTCGCCGTTCTCGACCTTGATGTAGGCGAGGCCCTTTGCGCCGAAGCTCTTGGCGTAGTCGGTCATCGTCTCCATTTGCCCTTGGGTGACGCAGGCGAACCCCTTGGCGTTTAGCGCCTTGACCACGCCGCCCTTGGCCACCGTGCCGCTGAAGACCTTGAATTCGCTCGAGGCGAAGTCGTCGGTCATATCGACCAGTTCCATGTCGAAACGGGTGTCCGGCTTGTCGATGCCCCAGCGATTCATGACGTCCTCAAACGCGACGCGCGGGAACGGTGTGGGGATGTCGATGTCGAGCGCCGTTTTCCAGACACGCGCGAGCAGTCCCTCGATGAGTGCGTAAATATCTTCGCGATCGATGAACGACATTTCGATGTCGATCTGCGTGAACTCCGGCTGGCGGTCGGCGCGCAAATCCTCGTCGCGATAGCAGCGGGCGAGTTGAAAATACTTCTCCACGCCGGCCACCATGAGGATCTGCTTGTACTGCTGCGGCGACTGGGGCAGGGCGTAAAACTGGCCCGGATGTAGCCGGCTCGGCACGAGGAATTCGCGGGCGCCCTCCGGCGTGCTCTTGAACAGCGTCGGCGTCTCGATTTCAAGGAAGCCCTGATCCTCCATGAACACGCGCGTCGCGGTGGCCACCCGGCTGCGAAGGCGCATGTTGTGAATCATCTCCGGTCGGCGCAGGTCGAGGTAACGGTACTTGAGGCGCAGTTCCTCGTTAACTTTGGCCGCGACCTCGGGGTCGTCGATGCTGAACGGCAGCACGTCGGCGTGGTTGAGCACCTCGAGTTGTTCGGCCACGACCTCGACGAGTCCGGTGTCGATCTTCTCGTTCTTCGTGCCGTCGGGGCGGACACGCACCTTGCCGGTGACGCTGATGACGCTCTCGCTGTGGAGCTTTGAGGCGGTCTCGAACAGCTCGGTCGGCAGGTCGCTGGGGTCAAATACCGCCTGCGTGCGGCCTTCGCGATCGCGGATGTCGATGAAAAGCACCCCGCCCAGGTCGCGGTTGGAATGCACCCAGCCGTTGAGGGTGACGGCTTGGCCGACGTGTTCGTCTCGTATTTCGTTGCAGTGATGCGTGCGCTTCATTGGCTAAAAAGTGATCAATCCCCCGAAAAAGGGCGGCGGATGTTGCCGGGAAAAGCCCCGGTTTTCAAAGCTTATTTGCGGCGGTCACAGGTTCAGCAGTTCGCGCTGCCATGGGAGAATCTGTTTGCGCTCCTCGCCGTCCTCGAGCGAGAGCCTCACGAGCGTGGAGCGGCTGGCGATGAGGGTGGGGTCGATATTGAGTTCCTTGGCCTGCTTGTCGCGCAGTGCCTTGAGGGCCTCGTAAAACAGTTTTTCGCTCTGGCTGATCCGGCGGCGAACCGTGCGGGGGGTTTCGGGCCACTCTTCAGCCGGCAGATCCAGCGCTTGGCCAACCGCTCCGCGCAGCGACTTGAACCGGCGGGTGGAGAGCTTGGCCGGCCAGGCGGTCTTCTGGTTTTTTTCAATCACGGTTCCGGCCAGGCAAACGAGATCCTCGTGGCGGACAACGAAGTACGGCGGCTTGTTGGCGTCGATGGCCTCGATCTCCCGCCACTGCCATGCGGCGCGAAGGATGGCTTGTTCCCGGCGGTTGAGTTTGCTTGTGCCCTTGAGCCGCCAGGCCTGGTTGGGGTCAGCTTCCTTGGGTGCGGCGTGATCCTTTATGAGCTTGTCGCAAATTTGCTCGTGCCAATCGGTACGGCCCTTGACCTTGAGTTGGTCGCGCAGCTTGTCGGCCAAGGCCCGGAGATGGCGGCTGTCGTTGAGCGCGTAAATGGCCATCTTGTCGGTCAACGGCCGGCGGGTCCAGTTGGCCTTTTGGGAGTCCTTGTCGAGAGTGATGCCCAGCAGTTTGGAGAGCAGATCGTTCAGGCCGAAGGCGGTGAAACCAAGCAGGCGCGCGGCCCACATCGTGTCAAATATCTTTGACGGGATGAACTGCTGTGCGGCGTACATGAGGCGGAGGTCATTGTCCGAGCCGTGGATGAGTAGCTCCCGGCTGGCGAGGGCCTTGAACAGCGCCGTCATGTCGAGCTTTTGCAGGGGGTCGATCAGCACATCCGTGTCGGGGAGGCTGATCTGCAACAGGCACAATTTCTCCGGGTACGAGTGGAGGCTGTCCGCCTCGGTGTCGAGCGAGACCCAGCTGGACTTTCGTAGCTCGGGGAGAAACTCCTTTAATTGGACTTGAGTATCAATCAAGCGGCGGGATTGTGTCAGCGCTTTCACGGTTGCCAAGGCAAAACCGTTATCCGCCCGGCTTGACGAAACGATGGGAACCGTTTTTGCTCTTCCGCCGATATTGTTAAAATGAGCAATCTAGCGAACACTTTCACTGAAAACGCCGTCGCCAACGCTGACAAGACAGCTATTTTCTGGGGCGACGAACAGGTCACATTTGGCCAGGCGCACCGCTTGGCCGGTGGTTTGGCCAAGCGGCTCAAGGAGGAATTCGGCCTGCAACCCGGCGATCGGGTGGGGCTTTGGCTGAAGAATTGCCCGGAGTTTGTCTTCTCCCTCTTCGGCATTCTGCTGGCCGAGGGCGTCGTGGTGTCGATCAATAATTTCCTCACGCCGGACGAGGTCGGCTACATCCTCGAAGACTCCGGGGCCAAGGTGCTCATCAGCGAGGCGTCGATGGCCGAGGGCACGGCGGCGCTCCAGTCGCAGCTCGACGGTCTGGCCGTGATCGAGGTGGAGGAGCTTGGCCAAGCGGACGACAGCCAAGCGCCCGAGTTGTCACCGGCCGGCCAAGCGGGCGAGGACTTGGCGCTGATCATTTACACCTCCGGCACCACCGGCAAGCCGAAGGGCGCGATGCTCAGCAACAACAACCTGCTGCGAAACGTCGGGGGAGTGATGGAGGAACTGGAGCTGACGCCGGAGGATCGCATGGCGTGTTTGCTGCCGATGTTTCACAGCTTCAGCATGACCGTGTGCGTGCTGTTGCCAATGACACAGGGCCTGTCGGTCGTGGCGGTCAAGTCGCTGCATCCGCCCAAGAACATCATCGGCGAGTTGCTGCGCCACCAGGCGACCGTCCTCCCGGCGATCCCGCAGCTTTACCGCGCGCTGGCCAATGTGCAGATGCCGCCAGGCATGGCGTTGCGGGTTTGCGTGAGCGGCGCCGCGCCGTTGCCGCTGGAGGTGCTCAAGGCGTTCAACGAGAACGTCGGCATCCCGCTGCTCGAGGGGTACGGCCTCAGCGAGACCAGCCCGGTCGCCTGCTTCAACCCGTTGCACGGCGAGAAAAAAGCCGGCTCAGTCGGCCTGCCGATTCGCGGGGTGGCATTCCAGATATGGAACGACGCCGGCGAAGTGTTGCCGACCGGCGAGCAGGGTGAGATCTGCATCAAGGGCCACAACATCATGATCGGTTACTGGAACAACCCGGAGGCCACCGCAGCGGCGATCAAGGGCGACTGGTTTCTCTCCGGCGACATCGGCTACCTCGACGAGGACGGCTACCTCTACATCACCGACCGCAAGAAAGACATGCTGCTCGTCAACGGCATCAACGTCTATCCGCGGGAACTGGAGGAGGTGATCTACCAGTTTGAGGGCGTAAAGGAGGCGGCGGTGATCGGAATCAACGACCCCCGCAAGGGCGACCTCGTGGTGGCCTGCGTGGCTCCAAGCGAAGGGGCAACCATCGAGGACGCAGCGCTGCTGGGCTTCCTGAAGGACAAGCTGGCCGCTTACAAGATGCCCCGCAGGGTGATGCAGATGGAGGCGCTCCCCCGCAACGCCACAGGTAAAATCCTCAAGACCAAGCTCCGCGAAATCGCCGCCGAGAAATACGCCCGCTAAGCCGCCCCACGGGTACTCCCATGTTTGAACAAGCCTTCAAGAATATCGACGACGTCGATGAACTGGGCGAAGTCGCTTCAATACGGGAGTTGTTCATCAACTTCCAAAAGCACCTCTTCGAAGCCGCGTGAGCGAATTTCAGGCCGTCCCGGCGCTTGGCTGCTCCTGCGCTTGGCCAAGCGTGGTGGCCGTTGCCTGTTGCTGTTCGCGTTCGAGCGACTCGAACTTTCGTCCGACAATCTTCACGCAGTAAAGCCAGATGGCAACGATGATGCAGGTGAATCCGCCGAGAAGCTGCAGGCCAAGCAGGTTGGTCTCCAGTTGGCCGGCCTCGTTTCGCGTGTTGAGGAACATTGGCACGAGGAAGGCGATTAGCAGCGCGGCGACTTTGCCGGTGCGCTGGATAAACACCTCGACGAATGCCCGGGCGACGTATTTCTCCTGTCGTGACAGTGGATTGTAGAGAGTCTCGCGTCCGGTTTGATTGACCGAGTAGGCGAACGTGCTGTCGGAGATTTTCAGGAGACTGGCGGCGAGCAGGATTGGTGCGATGATAAAAAAAAGCGAACTCAACGCGACAGCCAGGGGCAGGGCCAAAAGAATCCAGTGAATGCGATATTTGGGAAAGCTGGCTGCGAAGATACTAAAGCAAAGTTGGACGACTAGCGCTGCGATGTTTCCAATCGCGTAGACGGTGCCGAAGCGGCTGCCAATGTCCTCTTTGGGCACAAACCGCTCGGTCATCGCCGTGAATTGGTAGTCCAGCACCTCCGAAGTGATCTCATAAAAACCAACGATCCCAGCGATGGCAATCAGGTAACGGGACTTGAAGACCAGTGATGCTCCCTCGATTGCGGCGTTAAACTTTTTCTTCGGGGCATCGTTGGGGCTTGGTTTCGGTTCGTGATGTGGGATCGACTTGGCCATCCACCCCGCGGCAAACGCCAACAGACAGATCACCACGCCGATACCGATGATCGTGTGCAGCCATTGTTGGTTGTTCATCTCCCCAATCCATCCGCGGAAGTAGGTACTGCCAACGGCACCACCGGACACCGCCCCAAGCACGATAAAACCATAAAGCCGTTTGGCGTTCCTAAGGTCGACCGTGTCATGAAGGAATGAAAAGAAAGCAGCCAGCATGAGGCTGATGTACAGGTCGCCGAACCAGTAGAAGAGCCAGACTGTTGACTCGCCGGGTTCATTGATTTGGAGCGAAAAGTAGAACGTCATGGCGATGATCAGGCCCATGCAGCAATAGGTCAATCGTTGGCGCTTGGCCAAGCGGGTGACAAGGGTGAGGAAAACAACCAGCATGAAGGCGATCAAAAGGTTCATGCCCTTGGCCAGAAGCTCAGCACTACTGCCGAGCATCTCCATCGAGCCCAGCTTGAAGGTCTGATCACCGTCGTATAGCCCGATGAAAAGGGTTTTCTTAAGCGGCTTGAGAATCCAAAAAATGGTCAGTGCCAGATTGATGTACAGGAACATGACCACCGTGAAGGCGATCTTTTTGCCGTTTGAAAAATGATCGTTTGGCATCGACTGAATCTCAGTTTATCGCGTCGATCCCAGTCAAAGGTCCACTTGAAATTCAAGCGAGTCGCCGCCCTCCACGCTGAGTTTGAATCGCTTGTTCTCCGCGGACAAAAGCTCGAGGTTGATGTTGGAGCCTTCCTCGAGCGGCGCCATCTCGATTTGGTAGTTGGTCACGCCGAGTGAGAGGATGCCGTTGATCATCCGCAGGGTGGGGCGCGCCCCGAAGGTGAGGCTTCGGCTCTCGCGGGCGATCAATGTGGGGATCGAGTCATCCACGCTCAGGTTCCAGTCGTAGGTTTCCTTCATGCCGTCGGCCTTGAGGCGGATATGCAGCTTGGCCATGTCAATGTACTCGGGATCGGTGAACGGCCGGAACATGGCGATCTCGTCGAAACGGTTGAGGAAACTGGGGCGGAACCGGTCGAGCAACGCCAACTCGAACAGCTCACGTACGTTGGGCTTGTCACGATTTTTGACAATGACATCGTAGCCGGCGTTGGTGGTCATGATGACGAAGCAGCCCCGCGCGTACATCGGCTTTTGGTTTCGGTCGTAAAAAATGCCCTCGTCGAGCAGGAAGTAAAGCCTATCGAGCACCTGCACGTTGGCCTTGTCGATTTCCTCAAACACGTACACGGCGTGGGGGTTGATCGTGAGGTTGTCGGTCATGACGGAGAGGAAGCGGTCCATGCTGACGGAGCTGCGGTAGGTCGTCATGTCCATGGTGATCATTTTCAGGCCAAGGTTCTTGGACAGCAGCTTGGAGAGGTATGTTTTGCCGGTACCGGTCGGCCCGGCAAACATGATGCTGGCGACCGGCTTTTCGTCGGTCCGCCCGCCGCCGTAGCCGATGCGCGACAGCCTCACGACGCCGTTGACCGCCTCGTCCTGCCCGATGAACCGCGAGCGAATTTTACCCGGCAACGCCTTCAGCATGGAGAAATCCTTCTGGATGATCCAGTCCGGCACCTGGGCGGCCTTCATCGAGGCGGCCTTGAGAGTGGCCTTGTCCATCACGAACCGGCCGCTCTTTGCCACCGCCTCCTGCATCATCGTGACCAGTTCCTTGAACACTGTGAGGGTCCGCTGCGGTTCCGGCTTGTTGGGTTGGTAGTAGCCGATGGTGCCCTTGATGTAGTTGACGTGAGCCTCGGTCAACTTCAACTGCGGGATGTAGGCGCGGGCGTAGTTGAGCAGGATACCGTTGATGTCGTCGTTCCCGTACTCCGGCAGGAACACGGTGTCGCCGAAGGAGTTGATGACGTAATTGTTGTCGGAGCGCACGCGCGAGTAGTTAAAGTAGTCGATGAACGCGACGCTGCGCATCTTGCCGCCCTGGATGTTCGGCGCGAACAACGTCTCCACGCCGGTGGAGGAGCGGTTCGACGCGCCGAGCCCGATCATTGAGCTGAGGTTGGTGATGTAGAGAATAATGTCCTCGCCAAGTGCCGGCTTGCTGATTTGTTTCTGCCAATATTCCTGCACTTGGCCAAGCAGCGTGTGGCCCTCGACGATCTTCGGCAGGTCGATCTCGAGATGGGCGAACTTGGCCAAGTCGGGATCACCACTCACTGCTAGGCTGGCGAGGTAGTAGCGGTAGGCCGACGAGGCGTCGCCGACGATCAGCACCGACTTGTTGCCGTGGTCGGCGGTGATGACGTCCTTGAT
>Ga0315339_1002828_pt1 | contig 12739 bp, 11 predicted proteins | sample ASW17metaG_FD_204514 | JGI IMG/M metagenome (GOLD analysis project Ga0315339, IMG submission 204514) | Ammonia-oxidizing marine archaeal communities from Pacific Ocean, United States - ASW #17 | ecosystem: Environmental > Aquatic > Marine > Oceanic | place: USA: California | collected 2016-12-05
TACTGAGCGTAGCGCCCGCAGCCGAGTTCGGGACCTCAGAGCAAATCCGCCCGCTAGGCATCGCCTACTAAGGAATCATGACCATGTCGCACAAATACCTCGCCCTTTGCGCTATGGTGCTCTTCGCCGTGCATCTCGGCGCCGACGAATTGGTCTTCGATAGCGCCGCAGCATGGGCGGATTGGCAACAGCCCTTCGGCCTGACAGAAATCGGCAATGAAGGCCAACTACAACTGGTCAAATTCCGCAAGGATATCAACGCGGTAGAGGACGCCCACCTCTTCTCGCACGAGACCAAAGAACATGGCGACGAGGTTTTTGGCGGCATTTGGGAGGCCGGCTCCAATCCGCAAGATGCGCTACTGGCCATTGACGGCGACCCGCTGACCTTCTGGCAGCCCGATCCCGATTCGGCGCCCGAAGACTGGTTTATCGCCATCGACCTCGGCCGCGCCGTGCTCGCCCGCGAAATACGCCTGACCTTTCCCGACCAGAAAGGGGCGCGGCCCCTGCGGCAGTTTACCGTGCTGGTCAATACCGGTGTGCGCATCAACGCCACCCGCGACATCTTTCTCTTCCGCTCGGTCTACCGCACCACCCGCCCCAACGATTCGACGTCTATCGTCATCCCGCTCGAATTTCCCGCCAACGACAGTACCCTGATCGTCGATGCCGACCTGCCGGTCGACCCCGGCAACCGCGACCAATATCAGCTTATTCAGTATGTCAATATCACCGCCGAAGAGCAAAACGCGGATGGCGCCCTCGCTGAGGTCGAAGTCATTGGCATCGGCGACAATATCTCCATCAATACGGATAGACGCGGCACCATTAGCGACGGGGTCAATACCAACGACACCGCTAATCTCTTCGACTCCGACCTCAATTCCAACAACTCCTTCTCCTCGACCTCTGGCGAGTTGGGTTGGAAGGACGGCGGCGTGTTTTTCGGGGTAGATCTTGGCGCCGTGTTCTTCGTCGACGAGATGTTCATCTATTCAATGCGCTCGCAGGAGGGGACCCTGGGCTTTGGGGTCGGCTGGAGCGGGCCCGGACACACCATCCTCTTTTCAGACGGTTCCCGCGCGTTGGGCAGCAGTTCCCTGCCAGTAGCAAAACCTTTCGACTACGACGAACTGCTCACCCATCTCGGTCCCGGCGAGGATCGGCTATACTATTTTCGCTATCTCTTCGCACCACGCCGCATTCGCTATCTGTTCTGGCACGGTATCAACGACTATGGTTGGGGTCAGACCAAGTGGGGGGAGTTTATGATCTTTTCGCCGGGTTATCCGGCCCAGGTGGTGTTGCGATCCGACTTTATAGACCTCGGCGCCGGTACGGGCGACAACCGGCCCAAAGTCATCAGTAAGCTCTCTTGGAACGCCGATGTGCCCGTCAATACTCGCATCCAATTGCGCTCGCGCTCGGGCAACGCGCTGCAACAGCTCTTCACCTTCCACGACAAAAAGGGGGACGAAGTCACTGAAGAGAAATACAATAGCATCCCCAAGGTCCTTAAAGGCCCGATCGACACCACGTTAGTCGTCGGCGAGGATTGGGGCGGGTGGAGCAACGAGTATAAATCTTCGAACGAGACCTTTAAATCGGAGAGCCCCCGCCGTTTTGTGCAGTTAGAGCTGATCTTCGCCACCGACGACCCTGAATTCGCGCCGTCGGTCCGCTCGCTGGCGATCGAATTCGAAGAGGCTTTGGTGCAAGAGGCGAGCGGCCGTATCGAGCCGGGCGAAACGCGCCCCAACGAGGCCACTCGCTTCACCTATACCCTGGCGACAAGGGCGCTGCCCACCGACAGCGGCTTCGACCGCTTGCGCTTCACTCTGTCCGAGCCGGTCGACCTGCAAGCCGGCATCGAAGTGCGCGCCGGGGGAGCACCCATCGAAGCCATTGCTATTGCGGCGCGGGGCGACTCGCTTTTCATCGACTTGCCTCAGGCGATCACCGCCGACTCGTTCACCGTCAGCTTTACCACCCGTGTCCTACAAAATGCCAGCCTTTTCGCCCTCGACTTGGGCGCCGTCGAGCGACCGGGACTATGGCAATCGGTGGAGACTATGTCGCGTCGATCCAATATCGTGCTCTTGCCCGAGCTGACCGGCAGCCGACAGCTTATCAACGACCTCGCGATAGACCCGCCGACCTTCACCCCCAATGGCGATGGGATCAACGACCAGACGGAGATTCGCTTTGCCGTTTTGAAGGTCACCGCGCCCGAGCTGCAAGTGCAGATATTCGACCTGACGGGGCGTTTGCTGGTCCAACTGCAACCCGCTTCAGAGGGCAGCTCGCGCTCGTTTGTGTGGGATGGGACAGATCTCCAAGGCGCGGTCGCGCCACCGGGCATCTACCTGTGCCGCATCGATCTGGGGGCCCAGGCCGGCGAGGACGATGCCGTGCGCCTGATCAGCCTGGCCTACTAGCGCATCTGCGAACCACTTTGATGCGAGCGAGCGATTATTATATTTTTCATTCGTCAATCTCTATATGTTTAAAAGAAAGAGGACTTCATAATGGCTGGAGTGCAACAAGAGACGGTTGGAGATTTGCTACCGGCCCGGAGTGATAGCGCACCGAGCGCGGCGGAGGAAGCCATACTGGCAGAGCAGGTTGAGCAGTACCATAACCGCGGCTTTACAGTGCTACGCGGGGTGCTTAGCGCCGCCGAGGTGGCGGAGGTGCGGGCGCGGCTGGACGTGCAAGTGGCCGTGAAGATGACGGCGACACTAGCGGCGGTACCCAGCCAGCTAGACGGGAAGCCTGCAACCGGCGCCGAGCGGACCGCAGCGGGCCACGGCATCAGCATCGGTGGCCCCGTTGACTCGGCCAACATCGGTTTCCCAGGGTTGCTGGCGGCGGCGCCGGAGGTGGCGGAGCTGCTCATCAAGCCCTTCCTGCTGAACCCGCGCCTACTCGACCTGGCGGAGCGCGTCATGGGCCCCTTCGTCCAGGGCGACGGCTTCTACGTGGCTGGCAACCCACCGGCTCAGCTGACCGGCCGGGCGACCGGGGTCGCGTCTCGACCGGAGCTGCTGGCCGAAGCTGCAGCCTGGCACCGCGATGCATACTCTCATCACAGCATGTGGCAGGGTGACTGGCGACGGCACCTTGCGGATGGTAGCCAGCCGGCTACGCCGCCGCTCGCCGCGCACATGCTCTGCTACCTGCAGGACATGGACGGCCCAGGGGGGCCGCTGCTCGTTGTTCCAGGCTCGCACCGCTCCGCGTTCGGCGACAAGCCGGTCAGCGCCGAGGAGGAGGAGGCGGTGGTGTCGGTGGACGCCAAAGCGGGCGACGCCGTGTTCTTCCACTGCGACATGCTGCACTCCGGCTCGCTCAACCGCGCAGACAGCGCCTGGCGTTACATGGTCACCTCTTTTGTCGTGCGCGCCGGCCTGCCCCATCGCGACGACTTCACTGACGCGCCGCTTGTCCGGGCATTGATCGCAGAGGCAGAGGCGCGCGGCGACCGGCGTGTGCTGCGCTTCTTTACGGCGGACGACGCGGATGGCGGCCCGCTGCGCCGCGAAGAGCAGCAATGGCGCGCCGCCGTCGAAGAGGAACGACGACTGCTGAGCCCCGTGCTCTAACGCGCGCAGCACTTCGCGGCAGTTGTAGATGGGCTCCGTCGATTTGGTTGCGCATAGTCTTTCGTTCCGGTGGAGGCTGGGATTCTGCTTGAGACTCCAATGCGCTTTTTTGTAGTCCTACTTAACCGGCATAGACGTTGTCTTGTGGGCGGTAACCGAGATATCCGCGGGTGGCGTCGATATTCCACTTCATATTCGCGTTGTTCGACATGCCGTGTACGAGGATGGAGCCGTCGGGCCAGGTATTGCCGTCGGCTTCAGTGGCGCGTTGGAAGAGCTGGCAGAAGTCGCGGTTGGAAAGCCACATTTCCTTGAACCAGCGGTCGGTCTCGCTGGCAGCGGAGGCGCTTTGCGCGTGGAAGTGCGAACCGGTGCCGGATAGGGTCGCAGGCAGATTGTCGCCGGACTGGCACCAGCCGATGCGCACGCAGGCGAAGGTGGTCTGCCCTTCGGCTCTTTGGGCCAAGGCGCGGCAGAGCCGCTCACCGGCCCATTTGTGCGTGGCGTAAACACTGGCGTCGGCGTCTTCGCTGCCGGTAAACCAGCGGGTGCCGACGCCCGGCATCAGTTCCGCTCGCAAGTCGCCGGGGCCGAGCCCTTCCGCCAGCGGCAAATCTTTGTAGCGGCCCATGACGTGGTTGGAGGTGGCGAAGACGAAGCGGTCGGCGGTGGGGCTGTCGACTACGGCCTGGGCGGCGTTGAGCGTCATATCGAACGAGAGGTTGGCGTCGTCCCAGGTGTCGTTGGGGAAGGGCGACCGGTAGGCGAAGTGCACAACGGCCTCAGTCTCGTCGACAATATCGCGCCAACGGCGGTCTTGCCAATCGGCGAGGTCGCATCCGACAAGGTCGATATCGACCTCGCGCTCGCCGGCCAGTCGGCGCAGCTCGGCCTCCTGCCCTGGACCAGCCTTTCTATTGTCGAGCCCGACCAGACGGGTGGAAGCGCTGTGCTCAGCCAAATGGCACAGGAGCTTCCACCCCAAATTACCGAGCGCCCCGGTGATGGCGACGTTGCGTGCCCGTGCGGCCATTTCTAGAAAGCCGGGATGAACTTGTGGCAGACCGGCGAAGGTACTTTGACGCGTTCGCCGACGGCGGTGAGTCGGCCGGTAGCCTGGTCGATCTTGAAGGTAAAGATGTCGTTGGAGCCGTGGTTGCCGGCGATTAGGTAGTTGCCGGTCGGGTCGATACCGAAATTGCGCGGACCATTGCCGCCGGTGGCTACTATCTCGATCGTTGCAAGTTGGCCGTTGTCTGGGTCGATAGCGTAGATGACGATCGAATCGTGGCCACGGTTCGATCCGTAGAGGAATTTGCCGTTGGGGTGCACGTGGATATCGGCGGTGTGGCTGACCTCGCTGTAGCCTTCGGGCAATGTCGAAATGGTTTGAATTGCCGCGAGCGTACCGGGTTCGGCGTCGTAGTCGAAGACGGTGACGGTATTGCCCATCTCGTTGATGACATAGGCGCGGCGGCCGTCGGGATGAAAATCGAGGTGGCGAGGGCCTTGGCCGGGGTCGACTTCGCCGGATGTCTGCTCGCTGAATTTACCGCTGTCGTGATCGATGGCGTAGATCTTGATTTTGTCGAGCCCGAGGTCGGGCGCGAAGGCGTGTTTATTATTGGGCGTGACCCAAATCGAGTGTGCGTGCGGCTCTTGTTGTCGGCTGGCGTCAACAGAGGAACCCTCGTGCTGGACGAAATCGCTGGCCTCGTCGAGCGAGCCGTCTTCGTTGATCGGCAGTATCGCGACGCTGCCGCCGCCGTAGTTGGCGACGAAGACGTGGCAACCGGTCGAATCGACGCTGATATGGCAGGGGCCAGTGCCGACGGCCGACTGTGTGTTGATATGAGTGAGCGCGCCGCTCTGCTGGTCGATGGCGAAGGCAGCGACGGCGCCGCCGGACACGCCGTTGACTTCGCTGGATTCGCCGATGGCGTAGAGATAACGGCGGTCGGGTGAGATGTCGAGGAAGGAGGGGTTTTCGACGCCGCCGACGCTTCTTTGCGGCGTGAGGGTGCCGGTGCTGGTGTCGAAGCTGTAGACGTGGATGCCTTCTTCGTCGCCTTTGGCATAGCTGCCGACGTAGACGAGGTAATCGCTCATTGGGTGGAACTCCTTTTGTTGGCCGGTGCGGGTTGTGGTTGCAGGGGTTAATGAGTACTCGATTGTCTGTGCGCAGGCAAGGGCGGCGAAGAGTTGGACGATCATAGCTATGGTGATGTACGGACGGGGCGGCCGGGGGAGTTCCCAGCGCCCGTGCACGCGTCGATTTCGATACGCGCCCTGCGGGATCTCGCGATGCGTCCTGCGGCGCTCCGAGCTTGTATGCCCGATTTTGCTGTCCTGCAAAATCGGGCATACAAGCTGCTCACCGGGACCCGCGCGGCCTGCCCTCGGCATTTCAGTGTGCAAAATAAACGTCCTTCGACTGTGATTTGGTGAAAAGGATCATAGGGTTAGTAGTCGTGCAGGTAAATTTATAACATGCTAAGCTAATAAGCGCTCTATAAAAACCTACGGACTAGCGATTTCGTCAATCGACATTCTCTTTTTTTGAGTTTGACGTTGGCAAGGAAAGGGGCTGGCCGTAGCAACGGCCCGGGGGACTTTAAATAAGCTCGCCGCGATCATACCCGGAGCCCCACACTCAACTGGTAGGTTTTTTTACAAACACGGCTAACGCATATTGCAAGCGGATCATTTGAGAATCGAATAACCCGCATCAGTCAAGGTCACACAAGCTTTTTCAAGACGTCCTGGCGCACCAGGAGATAGTCGGTTAGCTGGAAACGGAGAAGATGCTGATCTCGGCGGCGGCTAAAGGGGCAGTCAGGTCTGCAAGGATGTCGACGGCGTCGAGGGATAGCGAGCCGTCAACGTAGAAGCAGCGCCAGCCGGATTCGCATGTCGCGCCGGGCGATATGTCGGTTTCGGGCAGAACGAGGGATAGTTTGTCGAGGGTGCGCGTGATGGAGTAGAAATCGGTCGATCATTGGCAAATCGGACTCGGGTCGCAGGGTGCAGATGGCGAGAATCTGCGAAAGAAGACGAAGTGTCAAGGGCATTACTTCCTCGACATGCCCTTGGTGTATACCTTGCCCTGTATGATTTTGTGGGCCCGTTGGCCCTGTATCATCTTAAAACGCGCGAACTCCTGGCCGCAGTGCGGACACTTTAGGTCGCCGGCAGTACGATCGTCGACGATGCGGTCCTCGAGGCACTTGACCAGGCCGCCGCGTCCACCCTTGCGGTATTTGTAAAGCAGGCGGCGGCAGGCGGCGCAGAAGATCGAAATGGTACGGATATCCTTGCGCGCCATTAAAGCTCTTGGATGGCGTCGAGTTTGGACATCTCGAGAAACGGCACGGCTATGATGGTCTTGCGCCCTTTGACCAGGACGTGGGCGAACCAGCGCCCGCCGTCCATCAGTTTGCCCGCGTCTTTAGAAATGGGCATCGGCGGCGTGCAGGGCGCCGATGCCTTTCTGCATACGCAGCAGTTGGCGTTGGCGTTCATTTAAGCCCTCGTACCATTCGGGCGGGAAACCGTCGTGCGGATCGAGTTGAAATACCAGCATGTGCTTTCTATAATGGCCGAAAAGAGCGTGGCGGGTGCGGTCGCTGGTATTGGCGCCACCGCCGTGCCAACATTGGCCGTTGAAGACGATTACCGAACCGGCCGGTGCGGAGGGTTGGGTTTCATGTTTGACTTCAAACCCTTCTGGCGGGGCACCCAAACCGCTTTTGTGCGAGCCGGGCACGACGCGTGTGCCGCCGATCTCGGGGCTGAAGTCGTCTAGCATCCAGACGGTGTTCATCATCACCGGGGTGTCCATGTTGAGCATATAGACCGGGATGTCGCTGTGCAGGCCCTGGTAGCCGTCGCCGGGGCGAACGATGCGCGAGTTGAGGCTGCCGAGAATTAGCGAGGGCTGGAGAAAATGTTCGAGCAGCGGCAGGACGCGGGGGTGGTCGATGCACTGGTGGAAGATGCGGTCGAGTACTGGCAGGTTGGAGACGTGGCGGGCGGCCCCGCGGTGGGTATGTTCGGTCCCGTGTTCTTCGGCACAGCGGATGAGGGTTTCGCGCATGGCGTCGGCGGTGTCGGCGTCGACTACGCTTTTTAGGATGGTGAAGCCGTATATTTTCAATTCTTGTAGGGCTTGTTCTTGCTCGTTCATGGTCGGTCCTCCTAGGTGCTGACGGATCGTTTCGGGGTATCCCCTTCGCACATTCTCGCCGACCATTCCCTGGTCGGGTCCGAGGTGTAATCCTTCGATTTCACTCCCTGTGAAATCTGGGATTGCAATCCGCTCAAGAGAAAACCAGAAACGATTCTCGGCTCGAATTGTTACCGTCACTGGTGGATTGTACGCGTTAGAGTCTGGTATGAGGTGAATCACCGGCTTATAAAAAAGTGTTACACTGAGTACAGCGCGTTTATAATCATGCGCAATGAGAGCAGTGTGATCAAGGTCTTGAAGACTTTGCGAAAGAAGATTTCGGAAAGATGGTCGCGGATTTTAGTGCCGAACCAGGAGCCGGCAATTACCGCGACGAGCATGCCGGCGATGAGTGGCAGATAGGGGGTGTAGACGAAGCCGATGAAGCCGAAGACCAGGATTTTGCACAGGTGCGTCGCCGTCATGACGCTGCCGTGCGTGACGACGAGGTCGTCTTTAGGTAATTCTTCGCGGACTAGGAAGGCGTTGGTCAAGGGGCCGGTGACACCGACGAAGAGGGAGAAGAAGGTCTGGATGGCGCCAAGGATAACAAAATGCCCAGGTAGGCGGAAGGAGCGTTTGGGGATGGGGACCCAAGTGACGATTAGCACGAAGATCCCGAGGTAAAGTGGGAGATAATCGAAGCTGAGGTGGATGACCGCGCTTGCACCGACGATAGAGCCGAGCGCTGCACCAGCCAGAAAAGGCCAGAAGATACTCCATTCGATATAGCGCCAGCCGAAGAGCACGCGGCTCGAATTTGAGGCGAGTTGCACGGCGCCGTGCACGGGCACGATGGCGGCGGCGGGCAAGAGGCCGGGCATGACCGAGATCAGCATAATGCCGCCGCCCATGCCGATGACGGCGGTGAAGGTTGAGGTCAGGAAAGAGACCCCGATCAGGAAGATGGTTTCCATTTATTCAGCGTGCACGTCCTCCGCGTAGGCGAATAGGGCTGGATTGCCGCCGGTGTGCAAAAAGATGGCCTCGCCGTTGAGGCGGCCGTCTGCCACATGCGCCAAAAGGCCGGCGAGCACTTTGCTGGTGTAGACAGGATCGAGCAGGATGCCCTCAGTGCGGGCGAGGGTGCGCAATGCGTTGAGGCCTTCAGGTGAAGGCAGGCCATAGCCTTCACCGACGAAGGTGTCGTCGTTGTCGAAGTCTGTTGCGCTAAGCTGGGTATCGAGTCCGAGTCGGTGGGCGGCCTGGTTGGCGAGGTTGGCCATATCCTGGTGGCGGTCGTCTATATTAGGCAGGGGGCAGAAGCCGCGCACTTTGATCGGCGATTCGAGATAGCCCAACCCCAACGCGACACCGACTTCGACATAAGCTATGACGTCCAGATCGATAGTGGATTCACGGCGTAGCCAGTAGACCTTCTTTCCCTGTGCGGTTAGCTCGTCGACTTTGGCCTGTATGGCGCCGATTTGGATGATGTGTTTCCCCTCTTCCATCACCGTAATATGCGCGCCGACCAGGTGTTTTAAAAGGTTGTTGGCTGTGATTCGGTTTTGTCGATATCGGGGGCCTGCCGCAGGACAAAGCCTCCCCAAGGCTTTCCGCCCATATTTGCCGACCCAGACCCACATCATTCTGCTACAAGATCCGAATTTCACCGCTCAATTTCGTCAAGCGGAGGATCCGTAGCCGAATTACTAGCGTTCAAAAATCCTCCAGCCCAAAACGATACCCGCGAATCTGCGCCATCGGCGCATCGTCGTTGATATAATTGACCACCAAGAACCGCCCCCGCTCATACTCCACCCACCCTGTATACCCGCTGTCGGCAAAAGGGCTCGCATCTAGGTCGAGCGGCAACACCGCCCCCTTTTGCTCGCTCTTTTGCGTAGCCAACGCGCTGTCCACCGGCTCCAAGAAAGCAAAGGTATGCACCGATGCCCCACCCTGGCCGATAATAAGCTCATCGGCCGTCTCCGCCGTGTGCGGCCCGCGCTCAAGAGTCGTGACAAAGGCCTCCGTCTCCGGCACCTTCGGTATGACGATCCCGCGCTTGGCCAAACGCGTCTGCCAAAGCTCGGCACTTTCTATCGGCCGCCAATTACCGGGCACACCATAGCGCCCAGTAACCATAACAAACCCATCCTGTGTTACCCCTGCAATAGGCATTCCAATCGACGCGGGATTTAATGTATCATAGGGCCCATCCCAAGTGGCGCCTTCATCGCGCGAGATCAGTTTTTGTACTGGCCGGCCCAAATCCTCGCGCTGATAAGCGACTAATTCGCCAGTGGGCATGCGCACTATGCTCACCTCGTCGAGCTGATAATCGGGGTGGTCAAAAAGTGTTATCGGCGCCTGCCAAGTACTACCCTGGTCGTGGCTGATCGTGATATTCTGGATAATGCGATTGGTCTTGGCGCTGCACACATTGCTCGGCAATAGCCAGCTACCGTCTGCCAACTCAGTGACCTGATCCGGACAGATGCCCGCCACCGGTGTCGGCTGCGGCTCCGACCACGTCAGCCCCTCGTCATCGCTGAAACGCAACCAGATCCGACAGCGGTCCTCGCTGCCCCATTCGCCCGGCGGATAGTTGACCGTGTCGCAGAGCAGCAGGATTCGGCCATCCTGAAGCTGTTGTATCTTGGGACCGTTCCAAGTCCTCAACACGCCAGAGGAACGGTCCTCGTCGCAGATTACGCGACGCTCCGACCAGCTCTGACCCGCGTCGTCGCTATAACGGACGATAAGCCGACAAAACTCGCTGGCCACATGGCCATTGCTTTCGCGATAGACCAACAGGATCCGCCCCGACTCCGTGCGGCACAAATGCGGAAAGCACTCGTAGACGCTGTCGTCGCGGGATATGGTGAATTTTTCAATCGACATAAACGAACTCCCGGTATCTAGGACTTTGGACCAGCTCGAAGGTTATCAAATCATCTGGACGCAGCATACAACGAATAGTACATTCCCTGCCATGACCACTTCAACCTGGACCCCCTTTGAGGCCACAATTCCCGAGATCCTCGACCAGCACCCCGAGCCACTGCTGGCTTTAGCCCACGGCGAGGTGCCCGCCTTCGTACTGCGCCAGCACTACCAACCCACACACTGCCGCGCGCTCATGCGGCGTTTCTACGAACGCGGCCTGCTCTACGACCCGCACCAAGTCGGCAACGGCACTGCCCGACGCGTCGATATCGGCACCAGCTTCGGCGCGCATCGCGCCGACCGCAAAAAATTCCACGCGCATTCGGCCGAGACGCTCAAGCTCTTCGAGACCCTCTTTGACGGCTACGACGACCCCGTGCGCAGCATGTACGACGCGCTCGCCAAACTCGCCCCCGACAAAGAGGTCAAAACCGCCCGCGAGCCCGACGGCCGCCTCTACGGCCCGGCCATCTTCCGCGTCTACCACCGCGAAATGGGGCACGGCCCGCACTACGACTCCGTCGCCAAACGCACGCAAGCCTTCGACTACCAAATCTCGCGCTTTACACACCAGTTCGCCGCCATTCTCTGTTTCCAGAACAGCACAAAGGAAACCGGCACCGGCGAACCCTATCTCTATAACTGCCCCTACCGCCCAGAGCTCCAGGAGCATTTATCGCGCGATAAATTTCCCGCCTATGTCGCCGAACAAGGCATAGAGCGCGTCCAGGTCCAACTCGAACCGGGCGACCTCTATTTTTTCTTTACCGAGAACGTGCACGAAGTGCCCGCCATCATAGGCGACCAACCGCGCGCGGTGCTGGCGATCTTCTTCGCGATGTCATCCGACGACGACGAAATCTACGTCTGGGCCTGAATCGCATGAAAAATGACATCACCAGCCGCAGAAAAACCTATCACACACTTAAATACGCATTTCGCGCAATGCGACGACCGGCAACTACTGGGTCTCTTGGCCAAAAATAAGGGCACAAGGGTCTAGAACGACAACTAGGGCATTCGCCTCGGCCGCAACAACATTTTCGTCAAAAGAATACCCGTCACGCAACTCGAATACGACAATCCCCACTCGACCAACAACCATTATCGCCTCATTACACCACTTATTCTCCGACTTGCACTACAACCTCCGCAAGAACACGCCTTTTGACTACATCGCACTAAAGCGCCGACTCAAGACGGCAAAATCCCCCTAATACACCCGCACAACCGTTTCCCGCTCCTCATGCAACCGCTGCTTCACCGTCTCTTTTTTCAGCGTATTTACCGGCCATTGCTCCGGCGCTTGGTGCGAAAGCCGCAACAACAAACGCGCCAACTGCCCCGCGTATTCCTTCAACTCCCTCACATTGAGCTTGTCGGCGGTATCCGCCGGCTCGTGGTGATAATCCGCGTCGGCATGGCGGCCGCGAAAACGCCAGCGCCACAAATGCGCCGCGTCGATGCCCTGCCGCAAAAAGGGAAAATGATCTGACGTAGCGTCGAGCTGCGACATCACATGGCACTTGAGCCCGTCGCCCATCGTATCCAGTTGCCCCTGCACAAAATCGCGCAGATGAGCGAACGACAGCACCACGCCTTTCATATGTCCGGCCGAAAGCTCGTCGAGATTGATCGCCAACCGCGGTTTGTCAGCACAATGACGCCGCACGTATTCACTCGCCCCCTGAAATTTCTGCTCCTCCGCGCTATAGGTCGCAAAACAAAGGTCCATGCCCGGATCGATGCCCAGTTCCGCCTTTAGCCCAGCCAAAATCCGCGCTGTCTCCATCACCGCGATCGTGCCCGAAGCGTTGTCATTGCCACCGGGTGCGCCATAGACTGTATCGTGGTGTCCACCCAATACCAATCGCTCCCCCGGCCAATGCACTCCCGCGATTTCGCCGACCACATTGTGCGCCGGTGCCGGGTAAAACCGGCTTTCCACCACCAGTTTGAGCCTCCGCCCCTCTTTAGCCCACTGCTGTAATAATCTTCCGTGTTCACG
>Ga0315339_1002829_pt1 | contig 12739 bp, 13 predicted proteins | sample ASW17metaG_FD_204514 | JGI IMG/M metagenome (GOLD analysis project Ga0315339, IMG submission 204514) | Ammonia-oxidizing marine archaeal communities from Pacific Ocean, United States - ASW #17 | ecosystem: Environmental > Aquatic > Marine > Oceanic | place: USA: California | collected 2016-12-05
GCGCAGGACTTCCCCCTCCTTGCCGAGCGGCGGCAGCACCTGGCCATCGACCACCACTTCAAGGGCACCCGCATTGCCGGTCATGAGCCACAGATTGTCGCGATTCGGCGCCAAAAAACGATCGCCCGGACGCATCACGCGGGTGAGAAGAAGCTCGCCGCCGGGGCCGCGCACCTGAACCCAGCTATCGGCGCGGGCGTGTACGACGACCCGGGCGTCGGTGTTGCCAACGCCATAGGTCAGCGGCACGTAGGCCGAGCTGGCCGTGCCCGCATCATCGCGGCCGGCTTCGAGAACCGGTGGGGGCTGGTTCGCCGGATCGGCTAGGCTGGCGACCTCTTCGAGCGGTGCTGGCGTGGGCTGCTCCTCGGGCACGATTGCGGCTTGCACGGACGGCGCGTCGGTCGCCGTCGCCGCCTGTGCCTCGGCGATCGGCGATCGAGAGCCCGACCGCGGATGGACAAGCGGTTCCAGAGGCGCCGCCGGCGCGTTGCTCGTGAGCGCCTCCAGCTCGATATTAGCAGTCTCGATCTCAGGCGCTGCAACCTGTGGACCCGCTTCACTCGTCGGCGCCGTTTGCTCGGCGAGCGCGGGCAGCTCCTCTTCGATCAGGGCGGCTGCCGGCGCTTCCTGCAGTCCCCAGGCCGTCTCGTCGCGCGCGAGTTCCGCGAGCCGTTCGGGCACGTCCGGGATCAACTCGACGGCAATGCGATCTTGCTCCGAGATGTAGTACCAGCCGCCGTAGGCAAGCGCTGCTAGCACCACGGAGGTGGCGATCAGCCACCCCCCCGGCAGCCGACCCCCAGGCCCCGGCAGCGGAAAGACGAGCTTGGATCGACCCGCATAACGCTGCGTCTCGTCCTTGAAGGTGGCGACGGCGGCCTCACTGTCGAAGCCGAGATAGCTCGCGTAGGTGCGTAGGAAACCGAGCGCATAGACAGCGTCGGGCAGATCGTCGGTGCGGCCGTCTTCGATGGCCGCAAGGAGCTCAACCCGAATGCGCAGTCGCCCCGCGATGTTGCCGAGATCGCCACCGGCGCGTTCACGCGCGCGCCGCAGCTCCGCGCCGATGCCGCTGTAGGTCTCGTTGTCGACCGCCTGCTCAATCGCCCTGAGATGGAGGCTCCGTTGGGTCAGCGGCGGATCGTCGCGTCGCTCGCGCGGTTGTCGCAGTGCCATGCTTGATCTTCGCCGCCGACGGCCCCCATTGAGAACCACACAACGCGACACCGTTCCGCCCCGCAACGGCCAATAGCAAGGGGAACCACTAGGTCAATCTCATGTTAACGCGAAAACCCCAACGCTTGCAATTGGTTGAATGAGTGTTTATCAAGTTTACGCGAAGTGCGTCACCCAGCCACCTGAAACCGCCGGTGGCGGTGGTGATTGTCCGTTTGGCAACAGTCGAGATAAACTAGCGGACCGCGCGATCGTCGCGCTGTTCGCCAGCCTGTCTCGCTTGGTCGAGATGGGTAAGAGCTTGGCCAACCAGCTCATTGAGCACTTCGGCGACAGAACACTCGGCGCTGACGAGACCAACGCTTTGCCCGGCCATCAGCGAGCCGGTCTCGACATCGCCGTCAACGACCGCCCGGCGCAGCGCCCCGGCCCAGAAGTGCTCGATCTCGAGTTGCGCCGCCGTTTGCTCGATCGCGCCACCGCGGTAGCGAGCGATGACGTCGCGCTGAGCCTCCATGAATTGTTGGGTCGCGGCATTGGCCAGCGCCCGCACCGGGATCACCGGAAACTCCGGGTCGAGCTGCACCGAGAGCCGCGCATCACGCGCCGCGGCGCGAATGAACGCCGCCTTGAAGTTAGGGTGCGCGATCGATTCATGGGTACAGACGAATCGGGTCCCCATCTGACAGCCTGCTGCGCCCATCTCGAGGTAGGCGGCGATCGCCTCGCCCCGGCCGATGCCGCCGGCCACGAACACCGGCACCTCGCGCACATAAGGCAGTATTTCCTGCGCCAAAACGCTGGTCGATACAGGTCCGGTGTGCCCGCCGGCCTCCATCCCCTCGATGACGATCGCATCGATACCGGAGCGAACGAACCTCTTGGCGATCGACAGTGATGGCGCGAAGGCGGCGACCTTGGCGCCAGAATCGCGCACCTGGGCCACGGTCTGACGCTTGGGTAAGCCGCCAGCGAGGAAGACGTGGCTCACCCGGCGCGCGGCGCACACAGCGATCAACTCATCTAGGGCCGGATGCATCAAGATCACGTTGACGCCAAAGGGCCGGTCGGTCAGCTCCTGAGTAGCGGCGATCTCGGTCTCGAGCTGATCGGGCTGCATGGAGCCACACGCGATGACGCCAAAGGCGCCCGCGTTGGACAGCGCGGCGACGAGATTTCGTTCCGACACCCAGGTCATGGCGCCGCCAAGGATGGCGAGCTCGCAGCCGAGAAACTCCCGACCGCGGCGCCACAGCCCATCCAGGGGCGCGCGCTCGGCGGCCTTAGTCTTCAATGTCAAGCCCATAGGCAGTGTGGAGAGTGAGGACGGCGAGTTCAGTGTATTCCTCGGGGATCAAGACGCTGATCTTGATTTCCGAAGTCGAGATGGCCTCGATGCCGATGCCCTTGTCGGTCAGGGCGGCGAACATCTGTTGGGCGACGCCGGCGTGGCTGCGCATGCCAACCCCAATCGCCGAGACCTTGGCGATCGCCGAATCGTGGACCAGCGAGCAATAGTCGATCTCCGGCTTCGCCGCCTCGAGGATAGTGAGGGCGGGTGCGAGCTCGCTCCGGGGCACCGTGAAGGTCAGGTTCGCGGCCTGGCCGTCGGCGGCGAGATTCTGAACGATCATGTCGACGTTGATGTTGGCGGCGGCGAGCGGGCCGAAGACGCGCGCGGCGGCGGCAGCACCGTCCGCAAGTCCGAGCAGGGTAATTCTCGCCTCGTCACGCGACGATGCGATGGCGTTGACAACCCGTTTTTCCATGACCTCGTCCTCGGCAACGATCAGCGTTCCGGGATCATCGCCAAAACTCGAAAGAACCCGCAGACGAACCCCGTGATTCAGCGCGATTTCCACCGAGCGAAGCTGCAGAACCTTGGCGCCTGACGATGCCATCTCCATCATTTCCTCGAAGGCGACCTTGTCAAGTCGCTGTGCCCGCGCCACGATGCGCGGATCGGCCGTGAAGACCCCGCTCACGTCGGTGTGGATGTCGCAACGATCGGCTTTGAGCGCGGCCGCTAAGGCGACGGCGGTCAGGTCCGAACCGCCGCGACCCAGGGTGGTGACGCGGCCGCCCGGCCCTACTCCCTGGAATCCTGCCACCACGGCGACCTCGCCGCGCTTCAGACCCGCGTCGATCTCGCCGGTATCGATGTGCTCGATGCGCGCGCGACCGTGCTGCCCGTCGGTGCGGATGGGGAGCTGCCAACCCAGCCACGAGCGCGCCGTCACACCGGCGTCCTGAAGCGCCAGCGCCAGGAGCGCCGCGCTGACCTGCTCTCCGCTCGCGACCACCGTGTCGTGCTCGCGGGCATCGGGCGCTACGGCGGCGGCGCGGGTCAGGCCTACGAGGTCGTCGGTCTGGCCCGCCATGGCCGATACTACGACCGCGATCTGATCGCCGGCCGCCACGGCGGCCGCGACATGGGCGGCAATCGCCTTGATGCGATCCGTATCGCCGACCGAGGTGCCGCCGAACTTCATGACCAAACGGGTCAAACGGTGACTCCCCCAGGAGTGGCCAGGCCAAGGGTTGGCCAGGCGTTTGGCGGCGAGGCGTGTTCTTGCCCCGACGCGGGCGCGTATTCATACTCGCCGCCATGGCACCCGGCAACGCAACGCGCGCAACCGTCGACCTGGTTGAGGTTGGGCGCTTTGCCGCCATGGCCGACCACTGGTGGGACCCCGACGGCGAGGCGGCGCCGCTCCATCGCCTGAATCCGACGCGGCTGGCCTACATCCGCGATCATTGTTGCGCCCATTTCCAGCGCGACCCGCGCGCTAAACGCCCGCTCGCCGGCCTGCGCGCGCTCGACGTGGGCTGCGGTGGCGGCTTGTTGTGCGAGCCGCTGACCCGCCTCGGGGCCGAGGTCGTGGGCATCGACCCGGCGGCCGTGAGCATCGAGGTGGCGCGCGCGCACGCGGCGCAATCGGGCCTGATCATCGACTACCGGACGACGACCGCCGACGAGCTGGGCGGCACCGGCACGCGCTTCGATGTGGTGCTCAGTCTCGAGGTGATCGAGCACGTACCGGATCCCGAACATCTGACGATGGCGTGCGCCGATCTGGTCGCACCCGGCGGCGCGCTGGTGCTCTCGACCCTCAACCGCAATCCACGCTCGTTCCTGTCGGCCATCGTGGTCGCCGAGTACGTGCTTGGCTGGTTGCCGCGCGGCACCCATCGCTGGGATCGCTTCTTGCGGCCCTCGGAGCTCGCGCGCTATGTGCGCGGTGCCGGAATGCGGGTTCGCGATCTCGCCGGTCTTGATTACGCCGGTGGCGAATGGCGTTTGAGCACTGACGTCGGCGTCAATTACCTGGCGTTCGCGATCAAAGATTAGCGAGCGGTCGTAAAGGCCTCGGTGCTCGCCAGCTTGAAGACGGCGTCTTGCGCCGTCTTTGCATGAGACCGTGGTTGTCGATCAAGAGTCACTCGGCACCCACGGCACCTTCTGGATTTGAATCCCCTCGTCTGTCAGCGCGACGGATTCTTCCTTGGTCGCGTTGCCGTAGATGTTGCGCGCGTCGGTCTCGCCATAGTGGATCTTGCGCGCCTCCTCGGCGAAGCCATCGCCGACATTGTCGGCGTTCTTCTCGACGAATTGGCGCAACTTCTTGAGGTGCTGGTGCGCCTGCTGGGCGGCGTGGCGCCGCATCTGGCTGTGATCGCGACGGCCCGCGACGTTGGGCGTCATCAACGCTTTCTCGATCTTGGCGCTGCCGCATTCCGGACAGGTTACCCGACCGGACTTGCGCAGCGAGTCATAGGCCGCGCCGTCGCGGAACCACGCCTCGAATTCGTGGTCGCCTCCACACTTGAGATCGAACGCGATCATCCGCGCTATCCTCTACTCCACGCCAGGGCGCCCGGCATCATAGTGCGAAAATGGCTATGAACATTACATCACAAGTATAGCCGAAGTCCCGCCGCCACTGCCCCTGTACCGTTGGGCTTGTGCTAGCGTGCTCGCCGCCATGGTAACCGCACCGAGCGCCTGGATCGTCGAACACACGGGCTTGATCGCGAAGAGCGGGCCCGTCCTTGATCTCGCCTGCGGCTCAGGCCGCCATACCCGGCTGCTCCTTGAGCGCGGCCATCCCATGACCGCCATCGACCGCGATATCGGGCGGCTAGCCGATCTGTCGGGGCACGAGAATCTGATGGCCCGCGCCGTGGATCTCGAAGACGGATCGGCCTGGCCATTTCCAGGCCCATGGTTCGCCGGTATCGTCGTCACCAACTATCTCCACCGACCGCTTTTCCCCGCCATCGTAGCGACGTTGGCGCCGGGCGGCGTCCTTTTGTACGAAACATTCGCCCGTGGCAATGAGCGCTTCGGTCGCCCGCGCAACCCAGACCATCTCTTGGCCGAGGGCGAATTGTTGCGCATGGTTGCGGGACACCTGCATGTCATCGCCTACCAGCATGGTGAGGTGAGTGCGCCCCGGCGCGCGGTCGTTCAACGCATTTGCGCGGCGCGCTCGACGGACGACCAAACGTCACCGGCCTATCGGCTCCGTGGTTGAGGTCAGGCCGAAGCCCTGATCGCGACGGTTTCCTCGTGCTCGACCGCCAGCGCGAAATCACAATCTTGAACAAGCGCCGGAATCGCGGCCCGCGCCCGTGTCACCGCCGCCGGATCGATGCGCGCCGTAATAACGCTGGGCTCTTCGCCGGCCTCGGCGAGGACGTGCCCCCAGGGGTCGACGATCATGGAATGACCGAAGGTCTGGCGCTGGCCGGGATGGTGGCCGGTCTGGGCCGGCGCCAAGACGAACGAGCCGGTCTCGATGGCCCGTGCGCGCATCAAGACGTGCCAGTGTGCCGCGCCGGTGACCTTGGTGAAGGCCGAGGGAATAGTGAGAAAAATGGCGCCGGCCTGGGCCAGCACACGGTAAAGCTGAGCGAAGCGCAGGTCGTAGCACACCGTCATGCCGAGCTGGCCCCATGGGGTCGGCGCCACCACGGCCTCGGTGCCGGGACGGAAATTCTTAGATTCGCGATGGTTCTCGCCGCCCGGCACATCGACGTCGTACATGTGAATCTTGTCGTATCGGGCGACGATCTTACCCGCCGGGTCGAGCAACAACGAGCGGTTGGCGACCCGTGCCTCACCGGAAATGCGAACCGTCAGCGAACCGACCAGCAACCAGGCGCCGAGCTCGGCCGCGAGGGCCCGAAATGCGGCCAGGGCGCGATGTCCGTCCTCGGGCATGGCGTTGGCGTGGATGGCGGCGGCGCGCCCGGCCATCATCGCGACGTTCTCGGGCATCAGGATGAAGTCGGCGCCCCGGGCCCGGGCCTCGCGAACCAGCGCGCTCGCCTGCACGATGTTGGCATCCATATCGTCACTGGCGCTGACCTGGACGCAAGCGGTGGTGAACGCGCTGGTCATGGTTGAATTATGCTTATGCGCCGGCCAACAGGGCATCGAGCTTGCCGGCACGTTCGAGCTCGGCGAGCTCGTCGGAGCCGCCAATATGTGAGTCGCCGATAAAAATTTGCGGCACCGTCCCACCACCGTTGGAGCGCTGCTCCATCTCGCGCCGCCCGACCGGGTCCGTGCTCACGTCGATTTCGTTGAAGGCGACGTTCTTGGCGCTCAGCAGCCGCTTGGCTCGCGCGCAGTATCCGCAGAACATCGTGGTGTAGACCGTGACTTCGGGCATCGTTCTCACGTGAGCGGCAGGGGGCATCGAAACTATATAGGCTCAATCGCCGGCCTCACAACTCGGGCGAAGGTTAGCCTGCTCACCTCGGCGATGTTGGCGCGCAGGAGGCTGCGGGCGCACGACGCCACGGTCGCGCCGGTGGTCATCACATCGTCGATAAGCACCACCCGCTGGCCTCGCGCGCGGTCGCGGTGAGTGGGGTTCACGGCAAACGCGCCGCCCACGTCGGCGAGCCGCCCGACCGAGCTCAAGCCGGCTTGGGAAGGGGTGGCGCCGTAGCGAATCAAGAGGTCGGGCAGCGCCGCCAAAGCACCGATGTCAGCGACCGCGTTGGCGAGCAGCGCCTCCTGGTTGTAACGCCATCGCAGCAGCCTGAGGCGGTGCAGCGGCACCGGCGCGATGATATCGGCATGCTCGATCAGTGCCGCGCCGCGCCATCCATCCGGCGAGGGTCGGTTCGGGTTAGGTGCGGTCGGCGTGCTTGAAGCTGAGGATAAGATCGCGCGAGTGGTCGTCATAGCGCATTAACCGCGTGCGCCGGCGTATTCCGGGCGGGCGCAGCCGCCGCACAACGTCCTCGCCCCGAGGTCGAATTCGAACGGAAGGCCCCACGCCGTGCACTGTGGCCCTTCGATAAAGTCGAGCGCCTGCCAGCACGCGGCACGTAGCTGGCCATGGTGCGCGACGGCCGCCTGGCAGCCGAGGCCGCGCCGCGGCAGCAACGCGTTGACCACGAGGTCTCGCCCGGCCCGCCGCCGCGCTCCAAGCGCTAGGGTCTCGCCAACCTCCGTCGCGAGATTGAAGGATCGCGCGCGAAGCGAGTCAAACCTTAGCCCGATGTGAGGCGCATGGCATATGGTTGGGGATGGCGGTTCCGGAGCAGGTGTTCGATCGCGGTGCGGTGCGCCGGCACCAAGCGCGCGCGGCGACGCTTCTGGCCGAGCACGATTTTCTGTTTCGCGAGGTCGCCACCCGGGTGGCCGAGCGAATTGGCGACGTCAATCGGCGCTTTCCGCTGGCGATCGAACTCGGCAGCCGCGCCCCGGCCGCCTCGCGCGTCCTCGGCCAACTGGCGCAGGTGGGCACCTGGATCAGTACCCGTGGCGCCCCAAGGGGCGCGGAGCCGCCGGGCGGAATGGATGACGATGGGCTGGGCCTGATCGCTGATGAGGAATGGCTGCCGTTCGCCGCGGGCCGCGCCGATCTGGTGGTCAGCGTGCTCGGCCTTCATTGGGTCAACGATCTGCCGGGCACCCTAAATCAGATTCGCCGCGCCCTTAAGCCCGATGGCCTGTTCATGGCGGCATTGTGGGGTGGCGAGACGCTCGGCGAACTGCGCAAGGCCCTGTTGTCGGCGGAAACCGAGATCGAGGGCGGCGCCAGCCCCCGCGTCTCGCCGTTCGTCCATGTCGCCCAGGCCGGCGCGCTGCTGCAGCGCGCGGGCTTCGCCCTGCCGGTGGCGGATATCGACAATCTGACCGTCACCTACCCGGACGCGCTAGCGCTGATGCGCGAACTGCGCGGCATGGGCGAGGCCAACGCGGTAGGCGCGCGGCGCAAGTCGTTCTCGCGGCGCGATACGTTGGCCCGCGCGGCGGCCATCTACGGCGAGCGGTTCGGGACCGCCGACGGCAGGGTACCGGCCACCTTTCAGATCATATATCTGACCGCGTGGGCGCCTCACGCCTCGCAGCAAAAACCGCTCGCGCCCGGCAGCGCCACGGTGAGTTTGGCGGAGGCGCTCGACATCACCGAGCAGCCCGCCGGCGACAAGGCGCGCCCACGCTGAGGGCTCACAGGAAGTCCCGCAACATTGCCACCAGCGGCCGGTCGGCGGGCGGCATCGGATAATCGGCGAGGCGCGCCAGTCGTGCCCAGGCCAGCCGCTGGCCCTCGCACGGGCTCGCCGTGCCGTCCCAAACGCGACAAACATAGAGCGGCATCAGCAGGTGGAAATCTTCATAGCCGTGGGACGCGAACGTGAACGGCGCGAGGCAGCTCGCGGTCACATCGATCGCCAGCTCCTCCTTAAGCTCGCGGATCAGCGCCTGCTCGGGGGTCTCGCCGACGCCGACCTTGCCGCCGGGGAACTCCCACAGGCCGGCCAACGACTTGCCCGGCGGGCGCTCAGCGATCAGCACCCGGCCATCGACGTCGATCAACGCCGCCGCCGCGACGACGACGACGGGCCGGCCGGACATCAGCTCCGGTAGCCGGTGTTGATGTCGATGTAGCCCTTGGTGAGATCGCAGGTCCACACCGTCGCGCGGCCACGACCGACGCCGACATCGATAGCGATCGCTACCTCGGTGCCCCGCATGTAGGCGATCAACGCCGGCTCGTCGTGATCGGCCGGCCCGCCGTCGGTGGCGACGATGGTGTCGCCGAAACAGATGCGGATGCGGTCGCGGTCGGCATTTTCGCCAGCCTTGCCGATGGCCGCGATAATGCGTCCCCAGTTCGGGTCCGAGCCGCCGATCGCGGTCTTGACCAAGGGCGAGTTGGCGATCGAGAGCCCGATCTTACGGGCCGCGCGTCGGCTGGCCGCGCCGCCGACGTGAATCGCGATGAACTTACTCGCGCCCTCACCATCGCGCACGATCTGATGGGCGAGGTCGGTCATGACGGCGCCGAGTTTGGCCTTAAAATCGGCCAGCCGGCGATCGGTGTGCGCGGCGATCGGCACGTGTTCCGGCCCGTGTCCGGTTGAGAACAGCAGCACGGTATCGCTGGTCGAGGTGTCGCTATCAACCGTGATGCAGTTGAAACTGGTCGCGTTGGCCGTGGCCAGCAGCGGCTGGAGGACCGCCGCCGGCAGCTGTGCATCGGTGAACAGGTAGGCATGCATCGTCGCCATGTCCGGCGCGATCATGCCCGAACCTTTGCAGATGCCGCTGATGACCACGGGGGCGCCAGCGATGTCGGCCACGGCGCCCGCGCCCTTGGCGTAGGTATCGGTGGTGCGGATGGCCTCGGCCGCCTCTCGCCAACGGCCCGGCGCAAGGTCCCTGGCCATATCGGGGAGCGCCCCGGTGACGCGCTCGTAGGGTAGCTTGACCCCGATGACCCCGGTCGAGGCCACGAACACCTCATGGGGCGCACAGCCGAGCGCGTGAGCGCCGGCCTCGGCGGTTGCGGCCACGGCCACCGCCCCGTCGCGCCCCGTGAAGACGTTGGCGTTGCCGGCGTTGACTACCAGTCCGCGCGCGCCGCCGCCGCCGAGTATGCGCCGACACCAGGCTACCGGCGCCGCCGAGGTCCGCGAGGTGGTGAAAACCCCGGCGACGCTGGTGCCGGGATCGAGTGCGGCCATCATCACATCGGGCCGCCCGCGATAGTGGACGCCAACGGCCGCAGTCGCCACGCGAACCCCAGCGATCGGCGCGAGCGCCGGGAATGCGGACGGAGCAAACGGCGAAACGCGGGCATTAGACATGGCGATCACTCGTGAGTTCGGGGCGACGCGGCCGAGCCGCCAAGGCGGGCGGATGTTACACGCCGCGCGGAGGTGGCCTCAACGTCTCAATCTCCCCCAAGCTTGACTGGCAAAGCAATGCCGCTCCACCATAGCTGCCCGGCTCGTTTGGCGGAGAGGACGAGCGCGAAGGCTAGAGAGCTAGTATCGATCCTGCGGGAGCACGGATTTGTGCTCAGCAGGTAGGAAAGCAGCCACCATCGGTACCAGGCGTTGGTGGGCGGATGTGGCTGGTGATCGTGCCCTATACACGGGGCAGCGGCGATCTCCGGCCCGGCACCTTGGCGTCGATGATCCGCCAGTATGGCCTGCCAAAGAAGTTGTTCCGCCGCTAGGCGGGGCAGGACATTTCGAACTGGCCTCGTTCTCGCGGCCCTTGATCGTCCCGACCTCGCCCCAGCAGCGACCAGACTAAGCGGGCGGCAAATCCAAACCGGACCAACCACGGAACGCGGCGCGCCAATAGCCGAGCCTGGTCGGCCGCCGGCAGCGCGTCAACGTCCTCCACGTATGTGGTGACCACCTCGCGCAGGGCGCCGTGAACATCGCCGAAGCTCTCGCCCTGGACGGCGATATCAAAGTCGAGGCCGACGGCCTCCCACTGGCCCTCGCGCTCTTCCGCATAGCAAAGCACCCGCCTTGACGCCATCGCGCCAACCCTCCGCCAAAAATGTGGCACTGCACTCGCGGGCAAGCAACGATGCGCGCCGCGTCTCGCCAGAACCGAAGCCGTCCGTCGCGCGGGGCGCGTTGACAGACCCGCCGTTGCGTCTTACATCGAGTTGTCCCCCGCAATCGGTCGCGAGCCCCACCTCAGCGCATGATGCAACAGATCACCAAGCGCTTGTTCGGCACCACGAACCAGCGTGTTCTCAAGGGCATGGAGAAGACGCTCAAGGCGATCAACGATCTTGAGCCGGACCTCGAACGCCTCGCCGACAGCGAGATCAGGGCGCGCACCGGCCAGCTCCGCGACCGGTTGAGCAAAGGCGAAACTCTCAACGATATCCTGCCCGAAGCCTTCGCGACCGTGCGCGAGGCCGGCAAACGTACCCTCGGCCAACGCCACTTCGATGTGCAGTTGGTGGGCGGCATCGTCCTCCACCAGGGCAACATCGCGGAAATGAAGACCGGCGAAGGCAAGACCCTTGCGGCGACCCTGCCGGTGTACCTCAACGCGCTCGAAGGCAATGGCGTTCACGTTGTCACGGTCAACGACTATCTGGCCCGGCGCGACGCCGAGTGGATGGGTGCGATCTACGGTTTTCTCGGCCTCGGATCCAGTTGCATCGTGCATGGCCTCAGCGACGACGAGCGGCGCGCTGCCTACGCCAAGGACGTGACCTACGCCACCAACAACGAACTCGGCTTCGATTACCTACGCGACAACATGAAGTACCGGCTCGACTCGATGGTGCAGCGGCCATTTAACTACGCGATCGTCGATGAGGTCGATTCGATCCTGGTCGACGAGGCTCGCACGCCGCTCATCATCTCCGGCCCGACCGAAGATAAATCCGAGCTCTATAAGACCTGCAACCAGTTCATCCCGAAGCTGGCTGCGAGCGACTACGAAAGGGACGAAAAGAGCCGGACGGTGGCCTTGACCGATGCCGGCGTCGAGACTATCGAGACGCGGTTGCGCGAGGCCGGACTGCTGACGAGCGAGAGCCTCTACGACATCGACAACGTCTCGCTGGTTCACCACATCAACCAGGCGCTGCGCGCTCATTTCATGTTCACCGCCGACGTCGACTACATCGTCAAGGACGACAAGGTTGTCATCATCGATGAGTTCACGGGTCGGATGATGGAGGGTCGGCGTTATTCCGAGGGCCTGCACCAGGCGCTCGAGGCGAAGGAAGGCGTGACCGTCCAGAACGAGAACCAGACGCTCGCCTCGATCACCTTCCAGAACTATTTCCGGCTCTACCCCAAGCTCGCCGGGATGACCGGCACGGCCGCGACCGAGGCGTCCGAGTTCATCGACACCTACGGGCTTGAAGTCACCGACGTACCGACCAACCTGCCGATGATCCGGGTCGACAACGACGATGAGGTCTATCGGACCAAGCGCGAGAAATACGACGCGATCATGACCGAGATCCGTGATTGCCGGGAGCGCGGGCAGCCGGTGCTGGTCGGCACCGTCAGCATCGAGAAGTCTGAGGATCTGGCCGCGCTGCTCAAGAAGGACAAGGTCCCGCACAACGTGCTCAATGCCCGCTATCACGAGCAGGAAGCGTCGATCATCGCCCAGGCCGGGCGGCTCGGCGGGGTGACCATCGCCACCAACATGGCGGGACGCGGCACCGACATCCAGCTCGGCGGCAACGCGGAGATGCGGGCCCGGATCGAGCTCGAGGACGTCACCGATGAGCGCGTCCGCGCCCAACGCACG
>Ga0315339_1002830_pt1 | contig 12735 bp, 15 predicted proteins | sample ASW17metaG_FD_204514 | JGI IMG/M metagenome (GOLD analysis project Ga0315339, IMG submission 204514) | Ammonia-oxidizing marine archaeal communities from Pacific Ocean, United States - ASW #17 | ecosystem: Environmental > Aquatic > Marine > Oceanic | place: USA: California | collected 2016-12-05
CGCTCCAACTATCATCTCCAAAGCAATCACCGTCTCTCAGCTCAAAACGTTGAAAATACTTTCCAGCACGTGCTTTTGTTTTATCTTTGATATATTGAAAGTTGTGATCATTATGATCCATAAAGTTTAAATGAAACTTAAATCCACTTTTCTTGGTTTTCAAACCAAATTTACCTTCTTCGTCTTTAAAAGTTCCAGACATAGCTAGAGTAGGAATTAACAACAAACCCAGAACCATGATCCCTAAAAGCTTTTTCATAATATAACTCTATTACTTTATCTCTCCATGCTCTAGTCTTGCTCTAGTTGTCCCATAAAATCCTATAAAGATTTAGAGATAGTTGAATTTGTCTTACTATATCTACAAACCACGCCACAGGGCATGGGAGTGAGGGTCGTGCTTTAGCTAGTATGCATCATTAATCAAAAAATCATCGAACTCTTTGGTTCCAATTGTAATTCTTAATTCGTCATCAAAATAATTTTTTTTACCAAAGTCTGAGTTCCAATTATAGCAAGCTACAAGAATTAAATCGCCGTTAGTAAATTGCCAAAATATATCACTAATTTTTGTGTCACCGGTTTTATCTATAGGGTGTGAAAAGGTTTTTAAATTTCTTTTTGTGGTAGTGGGAAACATTTTGTCAAAATTTAAGGCTATTGATTTAATTTCATTTAAACAGGCTTTATAATCTCTTGTAACTATTCCATTTATATCAACAATTATATATTTGCTGTCATTTGTCTTATAGGAAATCTGAACTTCCGAATATACCTCATATTTAGAAGATTTAATTGAAGAGGTAGAGTATTTTTTACTTTTGTAATCATCAATTTTATTTTTTATTATTTCTTCTTTAGAAAAATATTTCAAAGCACTGCTTCTTAAACTCATCCCTTCAATCTCAAAGTCACTAATATCATCAGCCTTGGTCCAGGATTGAAAACTAAAGATTAAAAGTAATACTGTAATAAATGCCCTCATAAACAACACTTTTCCACTATATTAAAAAAAGCTATTTCTTTGTCTTTTTTTTATTAGTTTTGGAAGTTTTTTTAAAAATGCCAAAATTATTAATATAATTATAGGACTGACTATTAATCCAGCAAAGGTATAGCCCATAGACTCTCTATTTTTTGATTCAGCAAACTTATAAATTACATAAAGCAAGCCCACATAAATCAATATAAATATAAATATTTCCATTTTTATTTTTTTAATTAATAATTTTTGCTGAAATAAATATAATCATAACTAAAGCTAATGTAATAAAATATGAATAAGCAACATCAACATTATCTATTTTATATTTGTCTTCATATTCAGTAATTTTTTTTGTTTGTTCTTTTCTTTCCCAATAAATTATTCCAATAATTAAAAAAATTGTAAGTATAGGAAATGTATGTACTGCTAGATACATATTATATACACCATGAAATATTACAGGAATTGCTAAAGCAAGAATTAACATAAACCTTCTTTTAAATCTATTTTCCTCATCAAAAAGGTTTTGACTTAATAACCAACCCATTACAACACCAAAACCAAGATGCATAACTAATGGATAGTATCTCCTCGTAACTGTTTCTAAAGACCATGCATCAGGTGCATAAAGATAAAAAAGATTTTCCATAGCGGCATAACCAAGACCTATTGTAGCTCCATATACTATTGCATCTATTGGCTCATCTAATGCTTCTAATTTTACACATATAAATATTAATAAGGCAAACTTTAAACCCTCTTCAAGAAAAGCAGCTCTAAAAAAATTCATATATGCATGTGCAGCCCATGTAAAACCTTCTTCTTGTTTTCCATCTCTATACAAATTATATTCTTCTAAATTTAATCCCAACATTGGGGGCAGATGCTTTTCAGCAATTATAATTAAAAAATCTAGAGGAAGAAAAATAGAAACGCCTAATAAAAAAGCCGTTACTAAAAATTTACCTGGTTCAGGAAATTTATCAGATTTCCAAATAGCAATACCAATTAACATAGGAGGAAGCACTGTTGCTAAATAAACAAATGCGGTACTATTAAACATTATTCTATGTCCAATTGTTTAACTATTTCATAATTTTCAATACCTATGTACTTAAATAAATCTTCCCATAAAGCGACAAGAGAACTTGAAAGACCGTCTCGTGTTTCATAGTCATGGTTAATATAGAGAATTGTAATTTTTAAGTTTTTTAATAACTCTTTTTTAGGTTTTCTATCATTAATATAATTTTTAACTTTTGATTTTTTTAATAAATTTTTAAAAGATCTACATTTATTAGGAACGCTTGATAAATCAGTTTTACAATGACTGTAAAACGAAAATCTTTTTGAGTGTTGCATTAAATCCGAAACTATAACTAATTCTCTGACTGGATATTCAGAGGTAAAATCTGTTTTTTGTTCTCTTAAAACATGAAATAGATATTCAAAAATCAAACTTCTGTTAGCTTCTTGCTTGTAATTGCTTAAGAATTTTTTTTGAAAAGTTTGATTTAGCATTAACCAAGCTTGAAAAGCAGTGTTAATTTTCTTTGTTCCTTCGCAACCAGAATTTGTTTCCTCTCCTTTAAATTTTGATTTATTTCCAGTTTTCATTCTACATTGAGAATATGCAACTTCTTGAGATTGTGGGGCTGTATCGTCAATTTTCATGTAAGAAATTTTGTGATAGGGAGGAGTTGTTTTTACAAGCGTATCACCAAAAATTCTTCCTTCTATCCAATCTATTTGTGCTTTCTCTAACGGAGAAGTAAAATCGACCAAAAAGAATTTATGTCCAAGTTTAGAGTTTAATGGACAAAAAATATTTGGATTTTGACCTAAATTTTTTTTATTAACATCCGATGTAACAAAATTTTGATTGATTGGATTTTCTGGATCAGCATAGCATTCTGGATAACCTTCAGGAAATTTTTTAGCATAAGAATTAGTAATAAAAAATAATCCAATTAAAATTAACAATAATAGTTTTATTCTGTTATTGATTAATTGCATTGTATTTGTTTCTTATTTCTTCAATTTTTTTATTTACTTCATTTTCATGATAGTTATTAATTAAATTAATATAATCATCGCCCTCATCTTCAATTTTATTTAAATATGTAGACATTTGTTTTTCTATCTGATCTTTACCTAAGTATAATTCTGAATAGCCTGCAAAAACTAATTTTGTGTCATTATGGTTTTCACTTAGTTTTTTCCCTAAATCTGTTTCAAAATAACTTGGTACAGGTGTATTTCTATATGTTTCGTTTACTCTTCTATATTCTCCAACTGCGTGAGTTAAAGCACCATTTAAATCAACTATAAATCTTCTGTATCCATCGAAAATATTCTGCAAAGCTGTTACATTTGGTGTCCATTCTTTTCTTATAACGTTTTCAATTATGTGCTGTTTTTTTTCATTGGTTTTTCTTATTTCATTTTTAAATTTCAAATTAATTTGAGGAGATAAACGCTCTCTAAGTCTATCAATTTCTTTCTTCGTTTCATCTCTCAGTTTAGCTATCGAGCCAAATCCTGGGTAACGATCATTGTAAAGCCAACCATCAAGTAGTGATATGATTGCAAATAAAATACCAATAAATATTAAAATTAAAGAAGTAAAAGTTAAATCCACTGTCCATGGATAATGAGCTTGTAGAGTAGACGCGTCAACATTAGATGCATTTCCTGCAAGTATATCTAAAGCATTAGCACCCGTAGCTTCATGTATAGCTCTATAAGCACCTAGTGCCCAATTAAGATAAAAAATAAATATTAAATAAATTGATAAAATAAATTTAGAAAAAATTTTTCTACTCATGTTTATATGATGAAAGTTTTTAAGAGCAAAATAACCTACACCAAAAGATATGAATACGTTTAATCCTGCAACTCCTGCAGCTATCGATCGACCTTCTGCTAGCCCTCGCGACATAGCTGGAGCTAGTAAGTTAGAGTTTACAATCATTTCAACTACAAATAAAAAGCCTATAATTAAAAAACCTAGAAGCATTTTTCCAGTTGTTAATGTGCTTGGTTCTCTTGTTAAATGATTTTCTCTTTTAAAATTTCTAACTTGTTGGTCTTCTTTATCAAAAATATCTTTTAAATTTGATAATTTTCCATCTGCATTAATCAATTGATCATTTACTTCATTTTTAAATTGAGCAACATGAAAGTTGTCCTGATCAAGTTTTGATTGGCTATCTCTTATTTTTTCTTCTAAATTAGCAAGTACTGCTGTGGCATTAGTTATTTCTTTTGCTCTAAACTCATCTGCAGAAACTACACCTTCATTTTCACATACGGATAAAGTTTTAGAATTTGACTTTGGTTCATTTAATTTACCATCAGTTTGTGCATTTTTAGTTACATCAATTTTGTCTTCAATAATTTTGACTTTTACATTAGGAAATTCATATTTCATTTTTTTTCTCTTAAATAAATTTTTTATTTCATCCCAAATAAGTTTTATTTTATTCATTAATGTTCTCATATTTTGAGTTGCTTTGATACTCCATTATTATTCATAATTATAACCTTTTCTGTACATACAATGGTTATAAGTTGAGTTGTTTTGTGTCATTGAAACTATTACTTCACTCCATTCGTCAGGCTCACAATAAAATATATTTCTGCAAAGATAAGTTGGTGCTTTTGAATTTGCAAAAGACCTACAATACCCTTTATCAAAATTTAAATTTGAATTTTTGTCTGACTGGTGATTCCAATTTCCAGCAGCACAAGAAGTTAAAAAAATTAAAGAAATAATAATAAGAAAATTTCTCATCAGAATAATTTTCCTTCCTGGTTTAATTTTGGTAGTTCAGAAAAATCAATTTTTTTACAAATTCTAAGAAGTTTTCCATCTAAACTTTTCCATTCACCATTATTTCTATTTATGGTACCGTAGTCGATTCTTATATAATTTTCTGTATAGGCATTAACCCTATATTTTTTAGTGAATTTTTTTGTTCTAATATTGTAATTAGTGGAAAAACTATAACCTGTTAGTTGGGCATATTTTTTTCCACATTTTAAATAGGTTGTATCAGAAGTCAAAGCATTAGCCCCTGTGCTAATTGTACTTAACATTGTTACTGCTAAAATATATTTAATATAAGAAAAAATTAATCTACTAACTGATGAGAATATAATTTTCATAAAATTATCCGTTTCTCCCCTGAGAATCAGGGGAGAATTTAGACTAATTAGCCACTCTCCTTCCCAGCGCTTAATAAAGACGCGCCGATAAAACCAAATATCATTGGTGTAAATCTAGAAACTGGGCCTAAAAAGCCAGTAAGATTTACTCCAGTCCAAGAAAGACCAAAGTCAACGATTGCAATAACAATCAATAAGACTCCTAATATACTTAAAGCTGAAGTGTCGCTTGTTTCTTCTTTTACTTTTACTTTTTTCATTTTTTTCTCCTTTTTTTGTTTGTTAACCATAAGCAATATATAAAGGGTTTATTGAAAACTTCTTGTCCAAGATAAAAAATTATTTGGGACAATATTTACAATAAATTTTCCAAGAAAAATAATTTTATAACCTGTCCATAATATTTTTTAAAAGTGGACAAGAATAAAAAAAATAAACTTCTATATTTGAAGAGTAAGACAATTAAGTTTTACAGAAAGGAAACAAGATATGACTTTGAAACAATACATGGTAGCAGGTGTTGTTGAGCAAGCAATAATGTTTGGAATAATTTTGCCTGCAACAGGTTGGTGGTTTAGTTTCTTTGCAATATCAGCTATTTGGAATTTAGTAGCTGGTGGATTTTCAAGGTAACTATGACGTTAACAAAATAAACTCAAGAACTTTAACAGGTAATTGAGTTTGTCATATTTATAAAACAATGATTGAATCATTAATAATGATTGAAATATTAATTTTTGTTATTGCAACATTAAATCAATAGTATGAAAAAAATATTTATTCTAATATTAATAATCTGTTGCTCTTGCGATACTTCTTATGTACCAGTAAAAAAATCTAAAACTGGAATTTGTCATGAATATGGGTCTAAATATTATGAGCAAACTAAGCATTTTGGAGTTTTTCAATCACTAGATGAATGCATTGAAAGTGGCGGAAGACTTCCAAAAAGAAAATAAATGAATTAAGATTGGGTTAAATTTAATAGGTAGTTATGTTCAAAATATTTAGAACATTTTTGTTGATACTTTTTTTGGTGTCTACCACAACAGCAGTTTACTCGGAAACAAACTGGATTACAAAAAAAAAAGAAAAAATATCTTTCTGTGTTCAAAAAAGTAAAAAATCTTCGTTTGGATATGCGGTAACCAAATTAAACGATAAATCAATTTGTGAAGGTAAAGATTTTGTAGTTACAAAAGAAACTAATAACAATCTATATTCTTTTTTATTGACCAAACATAATGTTAACTCTGGTGTTTTTTTTGTGAAAGAGTCAGTTCTATCAAATTATAAAGTTACCAAAAATAATACAAAATTAGTTAAAAAAGAAAAAAAGAAAAAAGAAAAGAAAAAAAAATGGATTGCTAAAAAAAAGGAAAATAAAAAAAAATTAAAAGAAAAAATAAAAGAATCAAAATCTTGGATAACTAAAAAAAGTAAAGAAAAATTAAATGAGATTAAAAAAAATCTTAAAAAACACCGTAGTATAGATAATTTACCAAAAGCTGAATTATACTTTGCCGCAATGATTGAGCCAAGTGAAGACCAAGAAGCTCTTTATTTATATGGATATATAAATTCTAATAAGAAATCTGATAAATCTAATGAGTTCAAATTTAACAACACTTCTTATTACAGTCTTAACGATGGTATTGTTTATTTTGATGATGGAAAAACATCATGTCAGGCTGATGCTAAAAAAGGAGTTTTGTTTGGTAACTTAAAAGGAGAAATTATCATTACTTGTAATAAAAAAGAAGTAATAGGTGCTAGCATAGACTTTGTAAAAAATGGAAAATCTGGAGATGGAAATGGAGAATACACAAATGGAAGTAAAGTAGAGTTTGAATTTTATACAAAAAAAAAAGAAGCTATTGCTAAGTTGAATTTATTTAAGAAAAATGAAAATACTCTTATTGCAAGAAAAAGAAATCCTTTACCCAATAATAAAAATATAAAACTGGATCCTAATGGAAAATATTACGCATTATTAATTGGTAATTCTATTTATGATGATGAACGTTGGGTTGATCTTGTTTCTCCAAAAAATGATATAAAAAAAATTAAAGCAGTTTTAGTTAAGAGTTATAAGTTTGAAAAAATAATCACTGTAATTGACGGAACTAAAAAAGAAATCCTAAATGGCTTTATAGAATTATCTAAATTATCAACAGATAATGATTATGTTTTAATATATTACGCTGGTCATGGTAATATTAAGTATGAGCAAGCTTATTGGATACCAAAAGATGGTACTGAATGGGTTAATGGAGATTGGATAGATATTAACTATCTTGATGCTTTCATAAGACAAGAAATAAAAGCTCATCATTTAGCCGTATTAGTAGATTCCTGCTATGTGGGTTCAAAGTTTAAAGGTCTTAACCTGCTCGATAATATGACAGAAGAAGATAGTAAAATATTTGCAAAAGTATTAAAAACTGACTTAAATTTAAGATCTCGTTCAGTTTTATCATCTGGTAGTGTTGGACCAGTGAGTGACACGGTTCCAGGAACAGATCACTCAATGTTTGCATTTACATTTGTTCAAATTTTAAAAGAATTTCAAAAAAGCTCTATTCCAGTGAACTTAAAAAATATAGCTTGGAATATGGACCAGTTTTTTGTTGGTACAAACCAAAGGCCCCACTATTATCATCCTCCAACATGGTCAGATGGGGGTGGGGATTTTATTTTTATTCCTAAAAAAAATATTCAATGATTAAAAAAATTTTTTTTTTCATTGTTGCTATTTCTTTAACCTTTCCTTCAGTCGTAAATGGAGAATATAAAATAAGTAGAAATTATTTAAAATTGGTGGATGTCGGCTCTTATGATTCAGAAAGCATTGAGATAAAAAATACAGATCTTACAAATAGAGATAATGCAAAAAGTTTAGCTATTGATTCGGAAATACGTAATAATATTTCTAAAATAAATGAAATAAAAATTGCTCCTACTCCAAAATTTAAAGGAGGTGCTGAAGAAATTTTTGAGGATTATGCAGACAGTGTAGTTTTAATTGGTAATACTAATATATGGGCAACTGGTTCTGGCTTTTTTATTAATCATAATGGTTTAAAAATTATTACAAATTGGCATGTTGTTGAAGGAGCAAAGAATGTTGAAATATGGTTAAAACCTAAAGAGGAATTTAGCAAAAAAAAAGAAATAAAATATTTATTAAACAACGTTGATTCCTACAAAGGGAAAGTGGTCAAGATTAATAAAAAAAAAGATTTAGCCATGATTGTAGTAAAGGGAATCTATAAAAAAATTAAGCCAGTTACTTTCGGAAGTTATAAAAAAGTAAAAATTGGAGAAATGAGTTTTGCAATCGGTCATCCAGAAGGTTATGGTTGGACTTTTACGGGAGACATGGTTAGTCAAATTAGACCTGATTATGACTGGCATTATAATGATTCAAGGCATCATGCATCAGTAATACAGACACAAACGAAAATACTCCAAGGAAACTCTGGAGGACCTTTGTTTAATAAAAGAAAAGAGTTAATTGGAATAAATACTTTTACAACTGCAAAATCTCAAATCTTAAATTTTGCTGTATCCGTTGATGATCTAATAGAGTTTCTTAATGAAGCTCGACAGGAAGAAATTGAATCACAATGGATAAAGAAGAAGAAAAATCCAACTTGGATAAAGAAAAAGAAAAAAAATAAAAATAAAAAAAGTACCTCAAATAACATTTCAAAAGAATATCCAAATGCGATTAAGGAAGACTCTAATAAAAATGGTATAACAGATATATGGTTAGTGGATGATGATAATAATGGTAGAATCGATACAGCCATTATGGACTTAAATGAAAATGGGATAGTAGACGCAATTGCATACGATGAAAATGAAAATGAAAATTTTGAAATTATACTTTTTGATGATGATGAGAATGGAAATGTTGATAGAGGAGATTTAGATAAAGACGATAATGGTACGTCAGATATAATCGCCTATGACTATAATCAAGATGGTGAATGGGATAAATATGAAAAGGTTAGCTAATTTGTTTTTACTTCTTGCTATCAATTGTTAATTTAATTTTTAAAATTTTATCTTCTAGATCTTTAATAGCGTTCATTATTTCTTTTTTTTCTAAAGGAGAAATCTCTGAGCCCCTGTCACTCTTTGGATCTTCTGATTGTTTTACAACTTCAGTCAATTTTCCATGCAATATGGTTGACTTAACAAGCATCTCATCAATATCATTATTTTCATTCCCTTCAAATCCTTCTAATTCTTGAGCAATCATATATTCATGCGAAGTAAGCAATGGATGACCTTTTCCTTTTTTAATACAAGCTTTATCTAATTTAAGAGAGTCATTATGATCAATTTGTTGCGGTAAGTCAGGGTTGCTGCATTTTCTAATATATGAAGATCCTTTTCCTATTGCTTCTTGTATTTCTTCTTCATTCAAAATTTTAGTTACTTCCATTAAACCGTTTTCAATAGAAGCTATTTTTCTAATTTTAGCCATAAAACTTAGTAATTTTTTATTTATATTCTATTTTAAAAAAAAATCTTAAGCTATAATTTATTATGAGATTTATAAAATTAGTCTGTCTTTATTTGTTTTTGCTATTTGTAACTTTTGGTTTTAGTTTAACACCATTATCTGCTCAAATAGAAGAATGTGATAATTTAAATAAAGCTCTTATTGAATATGGAGTGCCTAAATTTAACTATCATGAAAATCGAAACGATATTGGGGTTTTTTATGATTTTGAATGGGACTCAAAAAACAAAGTAGTCGAAGTTAAAAGAAATGATGATGATTATCCCATAGTAAGATTTTCTTTATTTGATAAAGAAAATATTTTACCTGGAACAATAATTAAAACTTTTAATGGAGTAGATTTATCAAAAATAAACGATTATGAAATTAAAAAACTACACAAATCTTCTGGCAAAATTGATCTGCAACTTGGCAATGACAAAATTATAAGTTTAAATTCAAAACTTTATAAATTAAATGACTTTAAATTAACTGATTTTATTTTAAATAGCATACATAACATAAATACTGCCCAAGGTATTTTAGAAATTTCCTTAGATTCCTATTTTACAAATAATAGAAGAGATTTGCTTGATTCCTTAATAAAAAATAATGATCAGAGTCTTTTAGATGATGGGAAACACGAAATATGTCATGATCTAAGAAAAAAATTAGTATGGCCATTAATTAGCGTTAATTTTAATGAATATAGATACGACGCTGACGTAAGAGAAGGTTTAAAAAATAAAGAAAAAATTGTGAATTCAGTTTTTGACTTAACTTATGACGAACCGAATTTTAGGTCAATGCGAACTGAAAAAGGAGTTTTTTTTATCAGACAAGATTTTGATTTTAAAAAGTTTCCCTTTGATACACAAAAATTAATAATTACTATTGAAAGTGGTACAGGTAGTAAAACAAATACAAATTTTGCAAACTCCAATAATGAAGAAGGTTCTGTTACATTTTTAACACCGGAAAAAGGGCCATTTTTAAATTTAGAGAAATATCAAAAAAAAAATTATTTAAAAAATTGGAAAGTTATATCTACTTCTATCAAAAGTAGAGAAATCATTGATAATAACTATTTTGATAAGTGGAGTAATAGGATTCTCACTCATAATGAAAATGCATTAGATATTGAAATAATTATACAAAGATATGTCCAACATTATGTTTATAAAATAATATTACCTGTCTTTTTAATTTTATGCGTTGCTTGGTATGTTCTATGGATACCTACAAGAAAATATGAAACTAGATTAAACACATCAATAATAGCTTTATTAGCTTTAATTGCTTACAATTTTGTATTCCAAGATGATATTCCTAAACTTGAATATTTAACTCATTTAGATTGGTATATTCTATTATCTTATATTTTCTGCTGCATACCTGTATTCGTCAGTATTGGATCCAGCAAATTAGGGACTAAAAATCAAAAAGCAATTATTAAGATTAATAAATATATAAGAAAATGGGGTGTGCTAGCTTATATTCTTATAACTTTTGCAATCTTTAAATTAACATAGTTTTAATCTTAAGCCTCTTTGTTTGACCACAGGGCACGGGATTATGAGGACCGTGCGTGATTTAATTATAATAATAATTGTCTAAAAATTTTGTATATTCCACAGAATTCACAGTGACGTCTAATCCATCTATAGCTTTCTTATCGCTTTCGTTTTCCATTTTTGTACTCCAATCAGTGCATCCAACAGTAGCCCAAGCTCCTGATTTAAAATTTATATCAAAAGATGAAAATTTAGTTTTTCCAGATTTATCTCTTTTATCTATTACTTTTTCTCTATAATTAAAATCAGCTTCCGTGAAAAGATTCTTTACCTCATCTACAATTTCTTTTTTTTGTTTTTCACAAGCTTTTATATTTTTATCAAAATAAAGCATAGCCATTATTGAGTGAATTATATATTTTTTATCTTTAACTCTATAAGTAATTGAAACATCATCATAAAGAGATGGTGAATTATACCAAATGATTATAAATTCTTCTTCCATTTTGGTTGAGTTTTGTTCTGCATTATTAATTTCTTCTTCATTCATATAATCTAGCAAACTATCCCCAACGCTCATCCCTTCTATCTCAAAGTCTCGGATATCATCAGCCTTGGTCCAGGATTGGAAACTAAAGATTAAAACTAGAACTATAATAAATACCCTCATAAATAACACCTTCTCACTGTGTCATATGTGTGTCAAGATTTCGAGTAAGTTGAAATTAGTCAACTATACTTTTAAACTAAACCACTGACCGCGGGCTTATGAGTCCCGCGTTCTAATATTATCGTGTTATCTATATCTACAAACCATGCCACAGAGCACAGGATTATGAGGTCCGTGCGTGATTATTAGTAAGGATTATTTTGTACCCAATCATAAAATTCAGAAGTACCAACCCAAACTTTTAAATGATCAAAATATAATTTTTCCATTTCTTTTGACCAGTCAATGCATTGAACTATCAAATGATCTTTACCTAAAATCCACTCAGAGGTTTTGAATACAGATTTTCCTGATGTGTCTTGAGGATGATCCCCTCCGTAATCATCTGAGTCCATATCTAGCATATTTTTTACTTCATGAACTATTTCTTTTTTTTTTTTAAGACAAGCTTTATAGTTGTTATCAAAAGAAAGTACGCCATCCAACGAATGAATAATATATTTTTTATCATTTCTTTTATAACTTAATTGCAGCCAATCGTATTGTTTTAGTAATGGGTGATTATCAAATCCTACAGTAATAAACTTTTTTTTTTTATAATATTTCATATCATTGTTTATTATTTCAGTTTCGTTAAAAAAATCTAAAGTACTATCCCCTATACTCATCCCTTCAATCTCAAAGTCACTAATATCATCAGCCTTAGTTAAAGACTGAAGACTAAAGATTAAAACTAGTACTGCAATAAATATCCTCATAAACAACACTTTCCCACTGTGATCTATGTGTGTCAAGATTTCGAGATAGTTGAAATTGTCTAACTATATCTTCAAATTACACAACAGGGCACAGGATTATGAAGGTCGTGCGTGATTAATTC
>Ga0315339_1002831_pt1 | contig 12734 bp, 10 predicted proteins | sample ASW17metaG_FD_204514 | JGI IMG/M metagenome (GOLD analysis project Ga0315339, IMG submission 204514) | Ammonia-oxidizing marine archaeal communities from Pacific Ocean, United States - ASW #17 | ecosystem: Environmental > Aquatic > Marine > Oceanic | place: USA: California | collected 2016-12-05
TAATTGAATCTCCTAAATATGCAAGAACCCTGGCATTTTTAATATCTTCAATTTCAGGAAGATCAGAAGAAAATTCATCAAAAAATCCAGGTTTTTGAATATAAGTTGACTTGTCGCTCCATTCATAAATGGAACCATCAGGGATTGAAATGGACTCCCAACTATCGTCTCCAACAAAAATATTGCTATACCTGTTGATAAAAGTGTCTGGGAGGATTGAACTATGAACAGTTTCTCTTATCTCATCGTTACTAGGCCATATATCTTTTAAGTATATGTCTGTTCCATTAGACGCAATTCCTATTTTTTCGTTATAGAAATCTATATCAATAGTCCCGGCTAAAGCATAAGCTACAACCAAAGGTGGTGAACCTAGGTAAGAAAGTCTAATTAGCGGATGCACTCTACCTTCAAAATTTCTATTACCGCTTGACACGGCAGCTACATGAAGGTCGTTATTAGTTATAAGGTCTCCAACTTCAGTAGGCAACGGTCCGCTATTTCCTATACATGTTGTACATCCAAAACCGACAGTTTTAAATCCAATATGGGCAAGGCTATCAAGCAATCCTGCATTTTCCAGATAGTCTACTACGACCTTGGAGCCAGGGGCTAAACTTGTTTTTACATATGAAGGAACCTTTAAGCCTAAGTCATTAGCTTTTTTTGCAACCAATCCAGCTGTAATCATTACATATGGATTTGAGGTATTTGTACAACTGGTAATCGCAGCTAAAACTACAGAACCGTTTTTAATCAATTCACTTGTACCTTCAACTTTAAAATCTTCTTTATTATTTATTTCTCTTGTCTTTAGCTCAGCATGTAAAGTTTCTTTCATTTCAGATAAAAGTATTCTATCTTGTGGCCTTTTGGGGCCAGCAAGCGCAGGTTGAACTGTTTCTAGGTTTAAATATAAAGATTTATAATATTCAGGGTCCCTACTTGTAGAATCACGAAAACTGCTCTGACTTTTATAATAATTCTCTACCTGCTGTATTTCTTCTTTTGTTCTACCAGTTAATTTTAAATAATTTAAAGCTTCTTGGTCAACTGGGAAGAAGCCCATTGTTGCTCCATATTCTGGAGCCATATTGGCAATTGTAGCCCTATCTGGAAGAGGCAAGTTGTCAAGACCAGGTCCGTAAAACTCCACGAACTTCCCTACCACACCCTCAGCGCGAAGCATTTCTGTAATATTTAAAACTAAATCTGTTGCAGTAACTCCTTCACATAAATTACCCTCCAGTTTAAAACCTATAACATCTGGAATTAAGAAATATAAAGGCTGCCCTAGCATCGCAGCTTCAGCTTCTATTCCGCCAACTCCCCAGCCAAGTACACTAATTCCATTAATCATTGTAGTATGAGAATCAGTTCCAACCAAAGTGTCAGGAATACATACTTCTTCACCATTATGTTTAACTTTTTGGACTAATTTTGCTAAATATTCAAGATTTACCTGATGAACAATTCCATTTCCTGGAGGTACTGCTCTGAAATTTTTAAATGCAGTTTGCGCCCATCTTAAAAAAGAATATCTCTCCTGGTTTCTTTCAAATTCAAGTTTAGTATTTAAAGAAAGAGCATTCTCTTCCCTGAAGTGGTCAACTTGAACAGAATGATCAATTACAAGATCCACAGGTACTAGTGGATTAATTGTATCCGTATTACCACCTAACGAATTAACTACATCTCTCATAGCGGCTAAATCTGCAACACATGGTACACCTGTAAAGTCTTGCAAGACTACTCTGGCGGGTCTAAAGGGTATCTCAAATTTATCTTTTTTATTAAATATAAATTTCTTTATTAATTCATCATCAACAATTCTTTCATCATAATTTCTGACCAAATTCTCTAATAGAATCCTTAAAGAATATGGCATTGACTCTAAATCAAAACCATACTCTTTTGCCACTTTTGGCAATGAGTAAAGTTTAAATTCATTATTTAAAGCTTTAACTTCTTGTAAAAAAATATTATTTTTCATCTCTGCTCTCGCTTAATAATACTTACTTTATTTTAAACATTAAATCTTTTCAAAACAGGGGTGGAGAGTCTCGAACTCCCGACCTACGGTTTTGGAGACCGTCGCTCTACCAGCTGAGCTACACCCCTATTTAGTCTCTTTATGAATTAAATGTTTATTACAAAGTTTGCAATATTTTTTGATTTCTAGTTTATCGCGCTGTACCTTTTTGTTTTTTCTAATATGGTATCTATTTTTACCATTACATCCTGTACATTCTAGCGCTACTACTATTATATTATCGCCCATATCTAACTTCCTCTGTTTATGATATTAAAATCATACAACTAATTAAATTAATTGAAAGCCCAAGAGCGGGGTTGAACCGCCGACCTCATCCTTACCAAGGATGTGCTCTACCACTGAGCTACCTGGGCAAAAAGCGGGAAACGAGACTCGAACTCGCGACCCTCTGCTTGGAAGGCAGATGCTCTAGCCAACTGAGCTACTCCCGCATGCTTTCTTTTGGGGATAGATGGATTCGAACCACCGTACGCTTGCGCGGTCAGATTTACAGTCTGATGCATTTGTCCACTCTGCCATATCCCCATTTATAAGCTGGCGAAGGGATTTGAACCCCCGACCGGCTGATTACAAATCAGCTGCTCTACCCCTGAGCTACACCAGCATAAAATATAAAGCCCTATATTAACATGATAGATTATGTGTTTCAATTTTCTTAAGAGTTACTACTTAGACATTATGGTTGCAGTTATATCTGCTTTAACTATTAGCTTATCATTATTGAAAGCTTTAGCTGATAGCTTGAATATATTCAGCTTGCTTTTTAGCAATATTGTTTCAATTCTCAACTTATCCCCAGGTAAGGTTGGTGCTTTAAATTTAACATTATCTATACCTACCAAAGCAGGAGTCAAACCAAGAAGCTTGTCTTCATAAGATTTATATATAAGAATACCTCCAGCTTGGGCCATTGCCTCAACAATAATCACGCCTGGAACTACAGGGTTACCGGGGAAGTGGCCTTTAAAGAAGAAATCATCCTCACTAAAAGTGACATTAGCAGTGATAGATTTTTCAGGAATTAACTCAACTACCTCATCTACAAAAAGAAAGGGTTCTCTGTGTGGAATATAGTTCTTAATTTCTTCTTTATCAAGAATCATAATTCTATCTATTCATTCTATCTAAAACTTTTGAAGTTATATCCATTGATTCACTTACATACATCAAACCAGGAGATGCCTTAGATATTACTATATCGTAACCTAGCTGTTCAGCTACAGACTTAACTTCTTTCATCAAAACACTTAAGATGTCTCTTTGAAATTTTCCATCAGCTATTTTGACTTCGGCTTGGAAATCCTCACTTTTTCGTTGCAGCTCCTTCATTTTATATGAAAGCTCTTCTGCTTTTTGATCTCTAACTTTTTCGTCTAGAACTAATTTCTGTTCATTAAACTTGTCTCTCATCGCTCTAACTTGATCTTCAAGCTTTGCAAGAAGTGCTTGCTTTTTTTCAATATTTTTCTTGGCACCTTTAATATAGTCTTTACCTAAACTTGACTCCATCAAAACTCTTTGAAAATCTACAACAGCGATTTTAACACCAGCACTATGTGCAATCCCAGACTCTTCATGGCCCTCACTAAATGAATTTGGTGAAGATAAAAATAAAACTAGTAAAATAATAAAAAATTTATTCATGATATTTCTCCATATTCTAAATTATATTAAAAAAGTGATCCGATAGAAAATTGAACTTCATATTTACTCTCACCTGACTTTCTGTTTCCCAAAGGAAAACCAAAATCAAGCTTTAAAGGACCCATAGGTGACAACCATCTAAAGCCGAAACCCACATCTTTCTTCATATCATTGGGATTATAATCTATATTTTTGCTTTCGTCATATGTATTTCCTGCATCAACAAAAAGTATTCCTCTAAGTCCCGTTTCTAAAGCTATAGGAAATAAGTATTCTATTGTATTGAATACAAACTTATTTCCACCAATTCTAACAAAATTACCTGTAGAAAGTAGCCTTCTAGGAGATACTCGAGAAGCCTTGTAGCCTCTTAGATTCATTGGTCCTCCCATATAATATCTTTCTCCAACTATAATCCTATTTCCAATCTCCCTAAAATCAACAAAAGCTCCTTCAAGTTTATATGCCAAAGTATGATTTCTTTTTATTGAATAGTACTTTTTAAAACTCGAACTATATTTTGTATAATATAAATCTGCACCAAAAATTTCGTTGGACTCTTCTACGTTGAAATTTGTACTAACGCCTCTACTAGGATTAATAAAGTTGTCTCTAGTATCATAAGTGATTCCTATTCCTATAGAACTTATTTCATCAGTTCCTTGCTCAAAAACTTCACTAGCAGCAAGTTTCAAATCATCAATTTTTATATTTTCATATCTATAACGTAAATTTACAAAACTCCAGTCACTAATCGCTTTACCAAACCTAAGCCTTCCACCGTATGAATTTCGATCAAAGTCAACATATTCAAATTCATTATTAAAGACTTGAAATCCAAAAGTATAAGTTGTGTCCAAGAAGTAAGGGTCACTATAATCTACAGAGAAATTTTTACTTAAACCACCAACTGTAACTGAAGTGCTCAACTGCTTTCCGTATCCAAAAAGGTTAGATTCTTGAATCTGTATTCCGAGCAGTAAATTTTCTGTAGAACTATAGCCACCAGCGATACTAAAAAAGCCAGTAGCTTTTTCGACTACCTCTACTGCTAAATCTAAGTAATTTTCTTTATTCTTAACGGGTACCTCTGAAATCTCAACTGTTTCAAAGAAACCTCGTCGGTTAATTCGTTGCTTAGAAGATTTTATTTTTGTTGCTGAATAGTCATCGTTTTCATTTACTAAAACTTGCCTTCTTATTACTTTATCTCGAGTTCGAGTATTTCCGGAGATATTTATTAGGTTAACCTTAAATTTCTCACCTTTTTCAATAACAAATTCAATTTTGACCTTATCATTCGATGTATCTTTTATAACATTAGGACTAACATTTGCAAAAGCATAAGATTTGTCACCATAAATTGTATTTAACTTTTCAATATCTTTTGTTAATTTACCAGTACTGAAAAAATCATCTTGCTTTAGCAGCAAAGAGTCCTTTAAAGTCATTTCGTCTTCAATCAAATCACCTTTGATAGATATAGATTTTGTTCTGTATCTAATTCCCTGATTCACCTTGAAAACTACTCTATATCCGTCCTTAATTTTATCGTAAGTAACTTTTGGCTTATCTGTCTTTATATCTAAAAAGCCCTTGTTTAAAAAGAACTGCTTAACATTTTGCTCATCCATCTCAGCAAGCTCAAGACTCAATCTGCCTCTACCAGTTATTGGCGACCAGACCCATTTAACTTTAGTTTCAATTGACTTTAAAAGTTCCTTTTTAAAAAGCTCGTCAACTCCAATTAAATCTATACCTTTTACGTAACCTCTCTTGCCTTCTTTAATAGAAATAATATATTCAATTTTACTTTCACCTATAGGGAAAATTGCATCTTCAACAATGACGTTATTGAAGCCTTTAAAGAAATAAAACTGTTCCACAATCTTTCTTGATATATCCAACTGCCTTCTACTGATAATCTTTCCAATAGAAAGATTCAAAGGCTCAGACAAATCTTTGACAGAAAGTTTATCATTTCCTTTTATTGTGAAACTTGCTAGTATTGGGTTCTCTTCGAGTCTTATTATAAGAACTATTTTTTTATCAATCTCTTTGATGACAGCATCAATTTTATAGAAATAATTAGTCGCATATAAGGCCTTAATATTATCCTTAAGATTCTCGCTATTAAAGGCATCTCCAGGCTTAATAGAGAAGATTTCTTGGATTTTATCTAATAAGATTATTTTATTTCCATAAAACTCTACTTTGTCTAAGGTGGCACCCTCATTCGAAGAGCTTTGCTTAGAATCCGAATCTAATGAATTCATAGCATCACTTTTTGAGGAATTAAGTGGCATCAAAAAGGCTAAGCAAATTATCATAAGGTATAAAACTTTTTTCATATTTCTATTCACATAAGTTCCCATTTTCAATTCTCAAAATTAAATTAGTCTTATTGTAGATTTTATCATCATGAGTAGCGATTATTATAGTTGTTTTATTTTGCTCATTCAAATTACATAATATATCAATCATGTTTAATGCATTTTCTTTATCTAAATTTGATGTTGGCTCGTCAGCTACTAATAGCAAAGGATTAAGTATTAAAGCTCTCGCTAAAAGAACTCTTTGCTTTTCTCCTGAGGATAATGAATCTGTATCATTTTTAATTATTTTCTCAATTTTAAGCTTCTCTATCAGTTCATAATAATAATCATCATTTAAATTTAAATCAGAAATAATAGCTGGCAAAAGAATATTGTCTTTAATGTTGAGGCTTGGTATTAGGTGTGAGTAAGTCGACATTACACCAATACTATTTCTAAAATTTCTTATTTTATTTACGCTACCAAATATATCTTCAATATTTTCATCATTAAATTTATATGACCCGGATGATTTTGTTGATATTGATAATATGATATTTAATAGAGTAGTTTTTCCTGAGCCAGAAGGTCCAACTACAGAAACAAAATCGCCTGCATTTATATCAACATTTAGACTCTTCAATATCTCTTTATTATCAATTGACTTACCCAGGTTTCTAATTTTAATCATATCTTTTAATAGTTCCTCCTAATTAAGGATTCTAGATCTTTACCCAGCATTAAGTAGGAGGGAATAAAGGAAGAAAGCAATACAGCAATTAGTGAAAATAAACTAATCAATATAAAGTATTCACTTGAAAAAAGAATTGGAAATCCTTCAATTTGATAAAATGATATATCTATAGCAAGACTGTCGACTATATCCGTATTTATTATCAAGTAAATGACAATGCCAGATAAAATACAACCTATGAGCGTTCCTATTAAGCCTAGGAATAGTCCGACTAGAGTAAAAACTACAATAAGAGCCTTCTTGGATGAACCAAGAAGGACTAACGTTCCTATTTCATTTTTCTTCTCGATTATAAAACTAACCATATTAGAATAAATATTTGTTGCTGAAAGTATTATTAAAAACATTAAAAAAATTGAAATTGATAGCCTTTCTAGTCTCATTAAGCTGAAAAAGCTACTATTCATAGTTTGCCAATCTAACACCTTAAACTTAAGGCTTGGATAACTAAGGACTATTTGTTTAGATATGTCTTTTGACTTGTATGGGTCTTCAAGATTTATTTCTATAAAAGTCCCTCTACTTAATCCCAAAAGATTTTTATATTCATTATTCATGTAAATTCTATCAATTTGTCCTGATTTAGAATTTTCAATATCTGAGATATAAAGTTTCACTTTCTTTATATCTGGCTTCGTATTCGAAAAGTCAGGTGCCATAATTTTTATTTTTGAATTCTTTTGTAAACTAAATTTTCTTGCAAAATCTTTATTTATAATAATTGGATAATGACCCTTTTTGACTTTTCTTATATCTGTAAAGGGGGCTATAGAACTTTCAAATCCCTTGACTTCTATAAGGTTAAAGCTGTTTCTTACTAAAAGAGCTGCATAGTCTTCAGAAGTCTTTTCTGCAAGTTTTACACCTTTAATTTTATTAAAATCTAAATTTTCTTCTGTTTGTACTATTATGTGAGGAAAACTTCTTAAAATTTTATTTTTAACTTTAACTTCGAATCCTTTCATAACAGAGAGTACTATTATTAAAGAGAAAACAGAGACCGCTATTGAAAATATAGATATTCTTGCTGGAACCGAATTATTTCTTTCTTTAAAAAAATTTTTAATATAATTTAAGGTTATTAGTGAAATAAATTTACTCATTTCTCATATGTGGAAAAAGTATTACTTCACGAATAGATGCACTATCAGTCAAAAGCATTACCAGTCTATCAATTCCTAGCCCTGCACCAGCAGTTGGAGGCATTCCATAACCCAAAGCATTAATATAATCCTCATCCATATCATTTGCCTCATCATCACCCCTAGATTTTAGCTCTAGTTGTTTATTAAATCTTTCTAATTGATCTTCAGGATCATTAAGTTCAGAGAAAGCATTAGCAATTTCTTTTTCATTAATAAAAAGCTCAAATCTATCAGCAATCATAGGATTATCATTACTTCTTCTTGCTAAAGGTGAAACATCTATGGGAAAGCCGAAAACAAAAACAGGATCCGAAACTCCCTTTAAATATTTTTGCTCGAAGATTTCAGTTATAGCTTTTCCTGGAACATTAAAATGATTAATCTTCATTTTATCTGCATCGGCAATAATTTTATCTGGGTTACTTAAGACATCGTATCCCATAGACTCTGATAACCACTCAATCATATTAACTCTGTTCCATGGGCCGTTAAAATTAATTTCATTATCTTGATAAATTATTTTTTGATTTTTCGAGAACAAGTTTACACAGCTCAAAATAAGCTCCTCCAATAAATCCATCATTTTTTTATAGTCTGAGTAAGCCTCATATAATTCAATCATAGTAAACTCGGGGTTATGCTGAGTAGATATTCCTTCATTTCTAAAATTTCGCCCAATTTCAAAGACCTTCTCCATCCCACCAACTACAAGTCTTTTTAAATGCAACTCTGGTGCAATCCTTAAAGTAAGGTCCATGTCCAAAGTATTATGATGAGTTTTGAATGGTTTAGCAGCAGCGCCACCTGCAACTGTATGTAGAATTGGTGTTTCAACTTCTAAAAAATTCTTAGCAATTAGAAAATTTCTTATCTCAGTTACGATTTTTGAACGAGACAAGAATATTTCTTTAACATTACTGTTTGCAATCAAATCAACATATCTCTGGCGATACCTGGTCTCTACATTTGTAAGTCCATGCCATTTTTCAGGCAGAGTATTTATTGATTTTGTTAAAAGTTCTAGATGTTTAGCCTCTATAGATAATTCTTCTGTCCTAGTAAAGAAACAGTGCCCCTGAATTCCAATGAAATCTCCAACATCAACATATTTCTTAAAGAAATCCATCTTCTCTTTGCCTACAGAATCATTAGATATGAAAATCTGAATTCTATTCATATTGTCGATAATTTTAATAAATGCAGATTTACCAAAACTTCTAACAGCCGTAACTCTCCCCGCAATTTTAAAAATTTCATTGTCTAGCTCAAATGATTTAGGGTTTGTTCCAGAGTATTTTTGAAGAATATCCTCGACTGAATTCTCTCTAACGTAAGTGTTAGAAAAAGGATCTAATCCCATATCTCGTAAGGACTTAATTTTTTCTTTTCTTCTTTCTATATATTCATTGTCATTACTCATAAGTTATTTCCTTTTCTAATAGTTTCATAAAATAATAGAAACCTAAAGTTACTATTATACTACAAGAAAGAAACATAACTTTAAAACTATAAGTTTCTGCAATTAGTCCATATATTACAGAGAATATCATTCCACCAGAAGTAAAGGAAACACTGCATATAGAGAAGGCTTTTGATTTGTTACTTAAGTCTGTGAATCTTAACGCTAAAGTATAGATTGATGGATACACTAGTGCATGAGAGACTCCAAAAAGAAGGCCTGCAATCATAACTCCCATAAAATTCAAGGATAAGCCTAAAATGCCAATAGAAATTCCATAAAAAATTAAGGCTGGTTTACAAAAAGTAACTTGCCCATATTTGTCGGGTAACCATCCAAAAAATATTCTCATTATCAAAGCAATAGTTGTATAAGATAAAAAGAAAATAGTTATAGGTTTAACACTAATAGATTTAGTAAAAACAGCAGTAAAATTTAAACAAGTTAAAAAGGAACCGCCAACTAAAAACATTATCATACAAACTAATCTTAATTTTTTATTTTTTAAAAGTTCTAAAAAATTTTTTCCACTACTCGTCTGAGTCAAATTAGAGGGTTCAACTATAATAGAAAAAATAATTATTATAGAAACTAGACTTGCCAAAACTGTAGATATAAAAAAAAATTCATATGACAGGAAATTTATTATTTCAATTGACACAGTAGGAGCTAGTGCATGATTAATGATAGCAAAAATTCCAAAGAAACCTAAAGCCTGGGTTTGATTTTCCTCTAAAGTATTTTCAGCAATTAATGTACCAGCTGAAACAAAGAATAATGAAAAAGCGCATCCTTGAAAAAACCTTAAGACTAAATATGAATAGTATATAGAATCAAAATACACAAAAAGGAAATTAGTTAGTCCTAAAAGTGCCGCTCCTGACATTAAAAGATATTTTTTTTTATATTTATCACCTAATATGCCAGAAATTGGAGTTACTAATAGAGTACTAATGCCAGCCATAGACATTACCAGTCCTATATCAAACTCTGTGCCACCTAGAGAAATTATTCTAATAGGTAAAACTAAAAAAGCATGATAAGCATAAAAAAAGAAAAATGCAGAAAGCGTTATCAGTATAATATTTTTTGAAAATTTCAATTTATTTAAATAGAACTATATACGGTTTTACCTTTAAGAATTGTTCTAATCACTTTTCCTTTTAATTTGATTCCATGAAACGGAGTATTCTTACTTTTAGAATACATCGTTTTCTTATCTATAGTTATCTTCCTATTCATGTCAAAGATAACCAAATCTGCGTCTAGACCTTTTTTAAGACTTCCTCGATTGATGTTAATTATTTTAGAAGGCCTAGTTGACATAAGGGAGATTAAATTACTTAAAGAGATTTTTTTGTCGTGGACTAATTTTAAAGATAGTGGCAATGCAGTCTCCAGTCCAGTTATACCAAAAGGTGCATTTTTGAATCCAGCTTTCTTTTCTTTAGCACTATGGGGTGCATGATCTGTTGCTATAATATCGATTGTACCATCTACAAGACCTCTTTTTATGGCACTAACATCCCTTTTGTCTCTTAAGGGAGGGTTCATTTTATAATTTGAATCACAATCTATTATATCGTTATCAGAAATGGTGAAATGGTGAGGTGTTGCTTCGCATGTAACGTTTACACCCCTAGATTTAGCTTCTTTAATTATTTCAACTGAGTTGTGTGTAGAAACATGACATACATGCAAATGAGCATTGGTATATTCTGCTATAGCTATATCTTTTATGATTCCTAATTCTTCAGAGATATTAGGTATTCCTTTTAATCCATACTTCTTAGAGAAACTTCCTTCGTTTGCAACACCATCTAAAGAAAGCGAACAGTCCTCACAATGGGAAATAACAGGAAAAGAATTTTTCTTTGCCAATATCATAGCATCAAAGAGTAGCTTAGAATTAGAAACTGGAAATCCATCGTCAGAGATTGCTACACAACCCGCTTTAATATTTTCATTAATTTTTGCCAATTTAAGATTATTCAGAGCCTTGGTAATTGCACCAATAGGAAAGATGTTAACCAAGCCTATCTTTTTTGACTTATCAATAATATATTTTGTAATTCTAGGTTGGTCATTAGCAGGAAATGTATTTGGCATACATGCAATTGATGTAAAACCACCGGCTACAGCAGCTTGAGAGCCTGAAGTAATCGTTTCCTTATGTCTAAATCCTGGATCCCTTAAGTGAACATGAATATCTACCAGACCTGGCGCAACAACAAGGCCTTTAGCATCTATGACTTCATCAAATATTTTCTCATTAATATTTTTTCTATTATTTAAATTAGAGATAATTCCATTGTGAACTTCAATATTCATAACTTTATTAATCTTCTGGGAGGGGTCAACTAATAAACCATTTTTTATCAATATCTTCATTTATTTCATAACTCTTTCTAGCAAGATTTGTCTACACCAGACACCGTATTTTATCTGATCGAAATATTTAGCTCTTTTATCTATATCGAATTCAACTGGAATTTCGCTAACTCTTGGAAACGGATGCATTACTATTGAATTCTCTGGGAGAGATTCAAGCTGCTTCAATGTTAATGAATAATCGTGGACACTTCCTCTTTCCTTTTGAACTCTTGTTACATACAGTATGTCTGTTTCTTTTAAAACCTCATTTATATCACTAGTCTCATAGCAACTTTTAGGTAAATCTGAAGATAAGCTTAAATCTTTAGGGCTAACTAAATTAAAGTGATTATTCTCAAATCTATTCAATAACTTAACAAGGCTTTTGACTGTCCTTCCATTCTTTAAATCTCCAACTAATGTAACTCTAAGGTTTGAGAGTTTTTTGTTAAAAAAATTATAAATTGTAAACCCGTCTATAATAGTCTGTGTCGGGTGCTCAGAATTACCATCACCGGCGTTAATTATTGGAACAGAGCTTACTCTTGCAGCAATCTCTGCGGCACCATTATCTGGATGTCTTACAACTATGGCATCACTCATAGCTGACATAGTCATTACAGTGTCCTCAAAAGACTCTCCTTTTGCAACGCTTGAGAACTGAACATTATTAATTGGAATTACACTACCACCACAGGTACTCATTGCACTATAAAAAGATGAAGAAGTTCGAGTCGAAGGTTCGTAGAACAAATTAGTAAGAACCTTTCCTTTTAATGAATTATTACTTTTCCCTTTTCTTTTACTTGCATCTGACCATAGGGAATATAAGAAATCATCAGTTAGGTCATTAACACTTAAAATATGTAGCATATTAATTATTTAATTGTATTAAAAAACCTCCCTAATCTTAGAATATCTTTAACATTTTTAAAATTATTATTCCATGAAAAATGTATTAGAAAAGCTTTCCCTATAATATTTTCTC